>Ga0209624_10000004_pt1 | contig 323935 bp, 280 predicted proteins | sample JacPinW_OM2H0_O1_FD_188565 | JGI IMG/M metagenome (GOLD analysis project Ga0209624, IMG submission 188565) | Forest soil microbial communities from Algoma, Ontario, Canada - Jack Pine, Ontario site 1_JW_OM2H0_O1 (SPAdes) (version 2) | ecosystem: Environmental > Terrestrial > Soil > Boreal... | reverse complement strand
ATGATTGAAGTGATTCTCGCACACTCGCGAAACCGTTGGCTTGAACGCCGCAACAGCCTAACCTCCAGTTTTCGACGAATTGGCGAAAAAGTGCGCCGTGAAAGGCGCTGGACTTCAGCCAATGAAAACTCCCGACGCCGGAAACTGGTTTCTCCGCCGCCGCTCCCACTGCGCTCAGCGACGAGCGGGAAGACGAACACGCGGTAGCGACCGCCGTGTCGGCGGTTTCGTGCAAATCCATTGCGCTCATCGACTGGTTACGGGCTTCATGCAAGAACCGCAGACCTTCGCTTGCGGCGTTCTTAATGGTTTCCCGCAATACCGACACGGAGGCCCGTACGCTGAGAGCCGATGGTGAAAGACGGCGTTGGGGTTAGTCTCCCGGAGTCCCGTGATTCGTTCGTACGCAGCTAGCATGGGAGCAAACTTTGCTTGCAGGTTGTCACCGCCCTCGACGACCTGCCGAAAGGACATCACTTGACGGTACTCGTCGTCGTCAAGCATCGGCATTTCTGTTTTGCAGCGCCAGCACCAGAGCTTTTTCATCGCAGGCTATTCGATTTTACCCGCTCGCCCGCTCGCCAGAGCGTGGTTGGCGAAATATCCCGATTGAACTCATCGACCGGGGTTCTGAGTGACGCCTGTTTGCATCAACTATCGGCTAACCAAGTGTGCTCGCAGTAGTTGCGGATAGCTGCATAGAGTATTTCGCCTCCGGGCTACGTCCCCAAATGCTTAAGATGAGGCGATGCAGAATGAACAGCATGATCAGCGAGACCGCGAACATTAGCCACCCCGAATAAGGGGAAAATAGCTCTGCTGCATCTGGACCCCAGAACTGGGCAACCAGACATGTACCAACAATTCGAATGCCGTCGGCAACAACTGCGATTGGCACTGAGGAGCATGCCAACACAGCTCGCACCCATTTGCGATTGTCCGCCAAATACCCGTGCATGATGGCCACGGTCAACGAAGTCAGGAGGGAGAGGATTCCACTTTCAAAGCTGAACAAAAACAAATTGGATTGAAGCGTGATCACACCCCCCTCTCGCACAACGGGAACTCCGGCAAGTTCCAGCAGAAAAGCCGCTAGCTTTAGAGTTGGCACCTCAAGCGGAAACGTGACTTTTTGAAGGATCACGCTTGGGACTGGGATCATCAGAATCAAAAAAGCCCACGGAAACAGGACAGCGCGAAAGAACTCCCATCCGTAAAGCAGAATGATCAATCCCGCGAGCAGCAGCAGCGACACACCCGAGAAGAACAAACCCCCTTTCAGAACTGTTGAATGCGGCATGAGAAGAGCCAACCCAACCAGCGGAAGACCAGCCAATGATGGGGCGGCCTCAATGGCCTTGAGCTTCTTGCGGTCCCGCCAGAGAACCAACGCAGCAAAGGCGGGAACAAATATTCCTTGGGAGAAGAACGGATCGTACATCCACACTGCGAACAGCCGGACAAGAACCGGGGCGTAGAGCCACGCGATTAGCGGCAGCACCAATAAATTCCAGTAGCGCACGGCGGAATATTATGACACCGTTTCCGATTGTTGGCGCAAAAGTGCGCCGCGAAAGGCGCTGGACTTCAGCGGGGCGCAACTCCCGACCCCGGGAACTGGTTCGCCCGACCGCCGCTCCCACTGCACTCCCGACCAGCCGTCGAGACGTGAAATGGACTGACTTCAACAGGTAGAACGCTGTCTCGCTACGGGCGTAAAATAGGAATTCAATCGTGATTCCTATGACAGATCGAGCGAATCGACAGTTGCTTGCTCTCGGGGCGATGACGGTGTTACTGCTCGTTGGGTGCCATGTCGCCGCCTGTGGCCAGAGTAGTCCATCAAAGATTCAACCGACTTCAGAAGTGAAGCTGATCGTTACCGCCCCCGTTGGCGCAGTCATACAACACACCGACGTTGCGTTCAGGGGCGAGAATACTCTGACAACAAAACAGACCTCGCAGGATGGTTCCGTTCAACTGACACTTCCGTATGGTCGTTATGTCGTGACGATCACCAGTCCCGGATTCAACACCGTGAAGATTACCGATTTTCTGGTTGATGCTGCTAGACCGACCTTCTCTCACGTAATGCTTGAAGTCGCGCCTTTCGATGCTTCCGGTGTGGATCTGAAAGCGATTCTTATTTCGTCTGATCTGCCCAACGTAATCGAATCGAACGTAACGGGTCGAGGAGTTCAACTCTCAGGAGCGATCGACGGAATCGTCTGGCCACACCAAAGTATTGAAAACCGCAGGTGGCGCATTGCCAAGTATCGTGGCGACGGAAGTCAGCATGGCGATGACGAGGGTTTGATTGCCGCAACGGACCCTGCGGAAATCACTTTTTTAGATGGCTGGGTTCAAGGCTCGCCGGGATGCGGCGGTTGGGAAGGAACATACAAAGTGTCCGGCGACCTTGTGACAGTTCGAGCAGAATTGGTTCTTAACGGATTTTGCTATCCAGCAGGTTTTGCGCAGGATCGGTTGGTAGAAGCTGCCTTCAAAGGCGAGCTTCGAATAGAAAAGAATGGCGATCATTTCCTTTTGCGCGATGGGCAAGGAAACGCCCGGATATTGCTCCTGCCATACTGAATCTCTTCCTTGTCATTGGCTGGCCTAACATCGCAATGTCACCAACTACGGCTCCATACGGGTCAATGAGGATTGATTAGGATATCGCGGACTCGGTTTTGCCCTTATTCCGAGACTTTTCAACCACCGGCCCGCAAGGGGTCAAAACTCAACCGCATTTTATGCGGCTTTTTGCCCCTGTTTTCCAAGGTTCGACTGCTGGCCCACGGGTATAGGTTGTGAGACGAGTCCTACGAGGTTTCCACCTTTTCACGTCGTCCGGTTACGACTCGGAACGCTTGGCTCAGTTTCATGGTCGAAGCTTTCACCGTAGCCTTCGACAACTTCACCGTTCCCTCCCGAACAATAGAGCCCAGCAGCTTCGCGGCTTTCACGGTGGCTGCTCTCCGGAGACCCGCCTTCTCAACCCGCACCGTACCGCGACAGTATTCCTTCGTGATCATTCCCACTCGAAGTGTAAGGAAGGCATTCGCTGATCCGGACAGGATGGAACTGGCGAGAAGATGCATACCCGGAATCGCAGCAATAGTCGAACCAAAAATCGTCCCGACCAGCACATCGACATCGATATCCTCAATGCCAGCAGCAATAAGAGCCGTCGAAGCCACGTTTGCATATAGCTGAACAAAGTCCCGAAGCGATGGCCTTTGGTAGTACACGTGGGCAACCTGCCAAATGAGGCGCGTTTGAGCGGCGAACACCACCAGAACATCCAATCGACCGCTTTGCAAAACGGCTGTGCTGAGAAATACCGCTGACGCGGTAGATGTGACCACATTGTCAGCGTGCTTATCGAGCTTCTGAAGTGCTGCTTCGATGTCCGCCGTCGAATTCAGAGCGTGTCCACGGAGGCGAGGATGGCGTGACAGGCGTTTCTTGAAATCAGCAAGAAATCGGTCATACGCAGCACCCTCGGTCGTTTCTGGCGGCAGCATCCGCTTAGGCAACCGGAACCAAAGCACCAGCGGAGTCGTCAGCAGGATGAAGTAAGTGAAAATGAGACCCCACATCACTCCATTGCCGAAGACGACATTGACCCCTCGCGCCGACTGCACGATCTGCATCGTCTGGTTGAAGAGGAAAATGGCGAATACAATCAGAACGAAGGCGGAAATGACTAGGGCGATTTTCTTCGCAGTTCGGGGCATCACAGCACTCCCCCTCTAGTATCCACGATCTCAGTCCCGTTTAGTCGCGAATTGAATCCTCGCTCGCGTCACCAGCGGCAGTGATGTGCGGCACGGGTGCGAATCGTGACATCAGTCATGTTTGCCGATGAGAATTGGTCACTTTCGGGCGATGAGTTCGTGGGAAACTCACATATGGAAGGTTCTGAAGATCGAAGTGTCCACAGTGCTCGTGCGGGTGCAATATTTGTCTATTCAGAACTCCCCAAGTGGCTCTTCGTCGCCCAACTGAAAACTCTTGAAATTGATGACTGGGGGATCAAAGCGACGGTGCTTCCACTGCCTTCTGTCGGTTTGTCGTGTCCCCCGCAAGCATTCTCCGCAAGCGGCGCATGGAATATCTTGTCCCTCACGGAGAGGCGATGGAGCGCGTTGTACGCCGGGTGGTCGATGTTCTTCGGCGAGGAAATTGTCGCACAGCTTATATCGCAAGCTGCTGAGCTTGCCCATCTTCCCCTGCCGGAGCGAATTCCTCTTTTGAGGCTTTCGCTCTCTGACGCCATGCGAAAATGCCGATGGGGAACAAGCCAATAGAGCGATGTGCTGCACGAACAACATAAAATGGTGCTCCATGTGCCGACCCATACCGCTCCTCTGACAGTGCAGATCACCTCGGAACGTTGCGCTCATACCACTGCGCTTGCCAGCGCCAGCGGCGTATTCGCATGGGCATACTTCGCTTTCATCGCGGTTAGGTGGAGCACGCCACGAAGTATGCGCGGCCACTCCGGCCCGAGTATGCGAGACCCGAACCAAGCACTTGCTCCAAGGAATCCGAATGGTCCGATGACAAAGGCTATTGTCGAAGCCATTCCGGTATAGACGGCGAAAGGCAACGTAACGCCGACGGCATGAGACATAAAGCCAAGAGCGGTGGTGGCCCCGAGATAGACGCCAAAACCCGACCCCTGAGCGGCTGCCAAAGCGGCCAGCGTGGTCGCGGGACCCGCAACTCCGGTTTGCGGGAATACTGTTGCAAAATCGTCTAGGCGAATCTGGTTGGTCAAAAAGGCGTGCCGTTGTTGGGCATTCATTTGAGCCGCCGCTCGAACGAACAATGCCTCTATGAGGTACACCTCTAGTTCCCGAATCGGCTCAACATGAGCGTCGTGTATGTCCAGTTTGTTGCAAACCTCCCGAACCAGATACTCGTAGCTAAGCCGAGTGCCATATTCGTGCAATTCCTTCACGGGCTGAGGCTTCGAAATGTTTGTTTTCACTCTTTTCGGGATGAAGTCATAGATTTTCTCCTTCATCTTGTCGGTGGACTGTTTCGCTTGCGCGGTCGTTTTGGAACTGTAGGCCCAGAACAACTCTTCAAGAGAGCTTCGTATTAATTGCTCACGGGTATCTGGGACAGGAATGATCTCGCTAGAGCGAACGCAGCTAAAGAAAGCTCTCAGTTCTTCGATAGACCAATCCGACATAGACGATTCAATTTCAGGAATCTCAGGAAACATGATGATCAACCTCTGGCATGTCTTGGGTTTGTTTAGCGTACTGGGGAATACGTTCGAGCGATGCCCTCGTTTCCTTGATGATGCCCATAGCGTCATCCTACGCCCTGTCATGAGGCTCCGCCGAATATTGGAAGCACAGGAGTGCCGCCACATGCACGTCGGTGCCATTTCCGAAGTGAGGATCAGAACCTAGGGTGCTCGTGAGCAACTTTTGATCGCTGTTCCGAAAGCGCCCCGTGATCATTTTGTGTGGGGCGCTTTCGTTTTCTAACTTGCTGTCCGAGATTTGAGTCCATCGCGTGATGCAGGTTCGGCCCGTCTGGATTACACGCAGTTATGACTCGCATCACCGCCTGTCGAGCACACCCCCAGCCTCGCAAACGGAAACGCAGATCATGCAGCCAGAGATTGGAAGAGAAGGAACTCAGCAATGATCCGCGATTGCCATGTTTCACGGAATCATGATCTGCCAGAGCAGACCGCCAATGCAGGCGCATCGGGAATATCAGGTCTCTCGCCAAAAGAGTCGAGGGTCGGAAAGCCCGAAGGCGCGATGCCGCATCTCGACATTGACCTGCTGATGCGCCATATTGAGGCGGCAATTGATTTGGCTGAGGCAGCAAAAGGCCCGCCATCATACTGGGTTTCGTTGCCGCTGTGCGTTATCGATTCCGTCTGGTGCGCTTGTTGGGTTTTCTCTTCTCACCCGTCCAAAGACACAGTTTGAGCGCGAGCAAGCCCGTGCCGAAGGGAGCAACCTGCAGTGGCTCAAAGTTGAAATTGCGACCTCTGACGGTCGCCGTGAATACCGTGAGAACGAGCCAATGTTCGTGGTCGTTCACTTCAGTAGCGTTGCGCGTTACATCTACAAGGTGGATACGGGAGATGGGGGCAGTCGAGCGGCAGGGTCGGATATATTACACATCTCTAATGGCGAACTAAGGCCGCGGAACATGACAGGAATAGTCTGCTGCGGCTCTCAACTCATTGGCCTTGATGACGAACCATTCACACCACCATCGAGGACTCCGCTAAAACTCCCGCCGGGAGACTATGAGATTTACTTGACCAGTCGGCGCGTATTCAACTGGGACACTAAAGATATAGACCTGCTGCGCCCAAGCCCGTTGGAGGTCGCCTCTAACATGCTGAAAATTCGTGTCGTTCCAAACACCACTGGCTCAGATCGGCTCAGGCGATTGCGCGTTTTGACCACGGTGAGCCTTACCGGGATTCTCGCCAACTACCGTGCACTATAATCCGCGAGTGGTCAAACTTACCGACGACAAAACAACACTGCGCCCCGTCGAAGACTATGCTCTGATGCGTGAACGCGGTTCAGACGCAGACTGGTTCCCAGTTGAATTTCTGGTCTACTACGACGGCAGCCAAATCAGGAACTTCGCGTACGTGCGTCGAAAAGACGGCGTAGATATTCCTGATGGCGAATACGACGTGCGAGAGGGAATCGACCAACGCCGCCGAAGGTGGAAGAAGTGGAACGGGAAGTGGCAAGTGAAATGGCGGCACAGATGGAGTGGCAGCGGTCATTGAGGCAATCGAGATTTGCACAAGGCCGCCGTCGCGGCGGACGCTGCCGCGTGTTCGGCGACTTCCCGCTGGTCGCTGAGCGCAGTGGGAGCGGGGGTGAAGCGAACCAGTGCCGGGCGAGAGTTGCCCCACGCCTTTTCACGGCGCACTTTTTCGCCAATTCGTCGAAAACTGGAGGTTAGGCTGTTGCGGCGTTCAAGCCAACGGTTTCGCGAGTGTGCGAGAATCACTTCAATCATGAGTTGGGACATATTTGTGCAAGACTTTCCGCAAGAGGCTAAGACCGTTAGCGACATCCCTAAGGACTTTCGACCTCGATCGCTGGGTGAACGCTCGGCCATTATTGAGAGGATCAGGGCGGTCGTGCCAGCCTCTGATTTCTCTGACCCTTCTTGGGGCGTCATCGATGGCGACGGGTGGTCCATCGAGGTAAACATGGGGGATGAAAAGGAATGCCGCAGCTTCGCTTTTCACGTACGTGGCGGGGATGGCCCGGTCGGGGTTGTAGAGGCAATCTTGCAAGACCTAGGGCTTCGGGCAGTAGATTCGGGGACGGGAGATTTCTTTGTGGGCGGGTCAGAGGCACTCGATTCATTCCGCAAATGGCGTGCTTACCGTGATCAGGTCGCGGGAGAAAACTCAACTTAACAACTCAACTGGCAGTAACGGGCAATTTCGCGTTTTGACCACGGTGGGCGCAATGGATTTGCACGAATCCGCTGTCCCGGCGGACGCTGCCTCCTGTTCGGCGTCTTTCTGCCGGTCGCTGAGCGCAGTGGCGATTTTGCAACAGCCAGTCACCAATAGTTCTGCATGTCATCCGAGAATTTCCCAGCAACAACCATCTTGCGAAGCTGATCCAAGTTCTTTGCGGCGTGAAAGCCTGCGCCGCCCCACACGAACTGCACCTGATCGTGCGGGTCAACTTTGAACAGCAGCACACAATAGCTGTGTGCATAACCGCCTATCTCGTAATGTACAAACCATTCGTCGCCCCGTACTCCCGCGAAAATGAGGCGTCTGCGGGGCCACGCTCGGTCAACCACGACATCGGTGACCTGAAACTTCTGTCCGGGATTGGCCAGTGCAAACGACGGTTCAGCGGTAATTTTTGCAAACGCCTGTTTCACCGTAGCTGGCATAGCTTCCGTTTTCGTCACGTCGGTGAACGGGCCGTCGAGAATGTGTTCTTTCTCGGTTAGCGACAATTGCTTGTGGAACTGCTGTGCGCTTAACGTAATTGAGAAGAAAAATAGGGCCACAGACAGGATGATCCGATGCTCTTTCATCATGCATCGATTCTAACTGCTGACATCGGGGCGATAGCGTAAATTGAGAATTGTCCGACACCAGTCCGGGTCAAAAAACGCAATGGATTAGCACGAAGCCGTCGTCGGGGCGGACGCTAATTGGGCGGGAACGGAGCCGGATCGCGAAAGGCTTCGCCCCAAGTCCTAGCACCCTGTAACCAGCCAACGATCAGAGACAGAAACACGAGTTTCCCGATCTCAGTGACCCAGCCGTGAGAGATGTGCCCTAGGAAGTCGGCAGCAGCAATTGCCAATCCGACCGCAAGTCCAGAGCCAGCCACTCCGAAGATTAGGATGTACCATAACTTGCCCATCTGCTTTATGCGTTCCCGCCTTCGGATGCGGTCCTCGGGCCGTCGGCTAAAAACTGCAATACCGAACGGACGTAGCGATAGAGCCCAAATTGCCAGCCAAGCAATGCCAACCGCGATTCCAGCGATGATTGAGATAAACCACTGCACGCCCGGATTTTACTCCGAACGGCACCTTTAGTTGACGCCAACATCAGATTGCGGTGCACCCCCGAAACGGCTGGAAAAAGGATCGCCCCACCCGATGGCAACCGGAGCGGCGGTGGAGCGAACCAGTTCCGGGCGGGAGTTGCACCACGCTGAATTCCAGTGCATCTTCGCGGCGCTGATTCAACAACAATTGGCAAGGCGTATCATAGCGAAGGCGACCCGATGTGTGACCGTCTTGCGAAGCGCTTCCTATTGTCGTTAATGGTCCTCGTGTGCTGCACCGCTCTGTTCGGTCAGTCAGCGCATTTTAGCCGCCAGAAGATGTTTCATGTCTCTGGAGCTATTACTCAATCAGGGAGGACAGTCCCCGGCGCTTGGGTGCTTTTCGAGGGCACTTCGACGAAATCCGTAAAAGCCGATGGCAAGTACTACGAAGCTGATCTTCCAGTCGGCATTTGGACTGCAACCGTGACGATTCTCATAGGAGGGGAGACCTTCAAGCAGTCTCGTCCACGCTTGTTTCGCGTAACAGCGGCAACCGATGTTTTTCTTGACCTATTCGTGCGACCTGCTGTGGGATGCCTTGCGATTAGGGAAGAACTAGAGGAAGCGGTTGATGCTTGCCACGGGCAGGAATTTTTTCCGGTTCCGTCGGACGATGGTGCGCCATTCGAACTTGTTACTGGGGGACGGAATCACGACCTGTGTTCACGCCTCGAAGGCGCTAATAAGGCCGCCTGCAATCGCGAATTCGCCACCTACAACGCATTGACGGTGCAAGCCGATAAGATTGTCTACAACCCACGCGGATGGCTTCTCGAAGCAAGTGGCAACGTCGTGGTCGAGGACGGCAACCTAGAATATCGCAGAGACTCGATAAGATTCTTCATCGGAGATGGACAGGCGGTCCCGGTTTACTAGATTGCTGACGAGAACGGGCGAGAGCACTCGTTGAGAATTGGACGATTTCGCAACACTATTCATTGTGGCTTCACCTCGCGCCATTCGCCATGCTCATCACGAATGAAACGACGCCCCCCAACCTCCATCGTCGTGCCTGCCCCATGGTTCACAAATTCCAGAAGGTCTTCGGCGAACCAAAACTGCTCATTCAGCCCTTCAATCCCGACTGAGACGGCGTAGTCCTCGGAAGGATTCCCGATTACTTCGACCCCGGTGACCGAGGGAGTGGTGTAGCCGTAGGCAATTCCGGTTTGGCCAGCGACCCCACGGGCTTCGGTGGCGTCAGTGGATCGGATTCGAACTTTGTCTCCAAACGTGATGCGAGGATTGGTTATGATTACTGAACCCACTTGCGTTGCTAGCGCAATGGGGATTTTTTCGCCAGTTACGTTCCTAGCGGAGTAAACCAACCCGCCAAAGGACGAAGACCAGCAGGAAGAGAAGGACAATCACCACCATTAATGGTTTGCTGGTATTTTCGTCCGAAGCCGGGCATCCGGAAATCATAATCGAACTCGGCGAGGCTTGGTGCCAACCACCCCGGAGTGTGAGTTGATGTTCTAGGGTTCCTTGCAGACTTCGATGAGGTGCCCCTCGCTGTCACGGATTTCGAAGAATTGCGTATCCCCACCGTCCTGAATCGGTCCGGGGAGAACGCCTCGATTTGTGAGGTGCTCGTGCCCCTTTTTTCAGCTTGTTGCAGAAAATCACAGAAGCGACAGGCGAGGGTCTATCGAAGCCCGCCTGCTCCACTTCTGCTTTGGCATTCAAAAGGATTGTGGGAGTATCGTGACCCGGAAGCTGGAGGGCAACATCGGACGGTAGCTGACAATCCCAATCCGGCGGAACTGCTGCCACCTTGCAATCGAACGCCTCGATCCACCAACGTTTGGCACGCTCTACGTCTGCGTAAGCGAGTGTGACGGAGTCTGTGAAGAACAGAGGCATTGCAGCCCCACGATACCATCAAACACTCCAAGCTAGGCTCCGCTCATGCTGTGGAACGACTTGCATCCCCGGAGCAGTCGCTGGCATGTTCGTCGCACAGAGTCTTGCTGTAATCATCTTCCCGCTGCCATCCCGGCTGCCCGCAGACCTCGCAAGTGCGAAAAGACTCATCTGCGGCGATTCCGATTCGTTGGCTCATGGCCTCATTCCGGCGACAGTTCACGTAGAAGCGCAAGCCCCCGAACTTCTCCTTCACTTGCAGCACCTCGAAGGGGACTCCAGTCTGTTTTTCGACTTCGGCGACCAATGGTTCTAAGTCCTCGTATAGCCGCCAGAGGATGTCGAACCACCCGTCATCATGTTCGAAGCCCCGTGGCATCGCCGTGTACCTGATGTCGCCTCGGGTGTTGAACCAAGTGGGCCATCGCTCTACCAGTCGTTGCTCCAGTTCCTTCCGCATTTCGTTCGGTTACCTCGCCGAGGTGTGCTTCGTTTTCGTCCACGACTGAAGTTCCTCCTCGGCCTTTTGAAATCGCTTCATCGCCTTCTTGCCGGATGCGGTTTCAAGATAATCTTTCCGCCCGTCCCATTCGTATTCGGGGCATCCCATATGCTCGAAGGTCAGCAAGCCCGCTCTCGGGCTCTTCGGGTTGGCGCAGATGCCCCAATCCTGTCCCCGCATGCCCGCCAGAACGTGGAACCAGCGGCAGTTGCCGGAGCAATCGGAATGAATCGTGCCATCGCCGCGCCTGCGCTTCCCGTAAGGCTCAAAGTCGGTCGGCAGTTTCTTGGCGACCGCCCACAGCGCCTCATGTGTTTGAAATCCGGGCGTGAGGCCTAACTCCCGCTGGGAGCGGAGTCCCAGAATGCGGCGTATCCGTTTCTTCCGGTTCCGCTCTTTGTCATCCCGACGCTGTTTCATTCTGTTTCCCTGCCTTTATCGTCAAGCTCAGGCTCCCCAAATATCCTCCGCAGCAGATTCTCGCTCGCGGTCAGCGGCTCTTTGCTGTAGTCACGAGGGAACAACTTGCTTCGGACACCGCAACACAACCAAGCCCAACCTCGCGGCGTCTCAACCAAGTTCATCTCGTACACGACGTAGAACGTGTGGCATGTGTCGCAGCAACCAGCGGCTTCAGGGAAGTCTTCGCAGGTCAGCAGTTGCATGTCCATTGGAAATCCGATGAACTTGTTGCCTCGGTAAAAGCCTTTGAACCGGCCATAGAGGTAGCGTTCGTCGTGGTCCTCAATCTTCAGCGTGTCGTCAATGACCTGTTGAACAGTTTTCATCCTAGAATCCACCTGTGCAGTGCATCACCCAACGCCCTTGTACTCTCCCTCAGGCGTTCTCGATCATTTGTGCCTTCGCCACATTCGCCCGGCCTGTGATGGAAAAAGGTTGCTCCGATGATGGCTGGCACCGCATTTCCATATGCGCCAGCGAGTCGATGCGATTAAACACTTCCCCGCAGACCATGCACTCGCGCATGCACATCGGGTTCGTGGGGAGGTCTCCATTGGTGAACATGATCACAAACAGCTTGCCCACTTTGTCTTCCCTCATCTGGAATAGCCTCCAACAGCCGAGTGCGCTACGAGGTCTGCGCCAGAGGCTAACACTGCGGCGTCTGAACCCCCAGCCGCCTCTTTCATCAGCCTGCATACTGAAGCCCTCGAAATGTTATGGCGCTTGGCAACGTTGGTCAGCGACATTCCCGTGCGGCGATCCGCGACTACTTGCTCCCGATTGATGTCCAGCCGTGCCCGCCCAATTTGACGACCCTCAAGTTTTGCCCGCCGCATGCCCGCCCGAACGCGCTCCACTATCAGCGACCGTTCCAATTCTGCAATCGCCGATACGATCACGATGATTGCCCGTCCCAATGGTCCCTCGGTGTCTATGGCTTCGCGCTGGCTGAGGAACTGAATCCCGAATCCGTTCAGTTCATCCAGCACTTGCAGAAGATGCTTCGTTGATCTCGCCAATCGGTCGCAACTCCAGACGACAACGACATCGAACCTGTGCCGCCGAGCATCCTCCATCATTTTGTCCAAAGCCGGGCGGCGTGCCTTCGTCCCGCTTACGCCGTGATCCGTGTAGGTCATAACGATCTCCAATCCCCGTTGGACGACGAACTGCCGCAGGTCGAGCGCCTGTGTTTGGGGATTCTGGTCAACAGTGCTGACCCGGAGATAAAGTGCGGCTCTCTTCATTTATGCCCCTTCGTTGTTGTTGGTGCAGTGCGCCAGTTGTTGGTCGAGGAGGAGGGTTGAACCGATGGGGAAAGTCGGGAGAGCTTACAAGTGCCGCTGCTCGTGGATAAGTGGACTAATTACTCGGTATAACTCTGACCTATCCCACACCCTTAGTATACAAACCACCTTCTGGAATTAGCTATTTTCAACCCCTTGTTCCTCAAAGGCTTGCGAGTAGTGAATTCCGTAGTTTGCTTTGTATACTTCGACTGTGACCAAAGGAGAAATAAATGCCACTGGAAAAGCGCTACGTCAGGGACGGGAAGAACCGAATTATCGGCTCAGTTACGAGCGGTTTCGCGGACGAGTCCACGGTCGTCAAGGATGAGCACGAGAAAATAATCGGGCGCACCAGCGAGAAGTTCCACACAACCCGCGACGAACACGGCGGTTTGGTTTCCACCAACAGCGCCGACCCCGGCCTGCTCATCAAGCCGAAGAAGTAATTCCTGTCTCCCCCGCCCTCCCCCAAATTCCAAAGATTTGAGACCTCGCGCAGGTTTGCGTTAGGAACCAGAGTCGCCAACAGCGGAGGGTGTTATCAGCATGGCCAACCGACCATCGGAATCCATCGAGTGCCCGTTATGCAGCGGGATAGGCAAAATCACCCGCGCTGAGATTTTGGATCGCCTCGGTGTCAGGGACTTTGCCCGCGTTGCCCAACTGAGCGCGGAGGAAGCCATTCGGTTGCTGCTGACCAAGCACCGGCAGGACGAGCAAAATGTGTGGGCTCGCTTCGAAGCCGAACTGGCGAAGCGCACCACCCTCATCGCGGAACGGCACAAGGACGAACTCCGCTCGCTGACCACCAGAACCAAAGAGTTGGAATCTGCCGCGAGGGCTGCGGAGCAGCAAAAGTCCCATGACATTCAGAACGCCAATCGCCGAGTGGAGGATTCGCTGCGGGAAGCAGGGGAACTACGGGAGCGGAATCACGAGTTGGAATCCCAAATGGCGAAGGTCGCTCGCGTGGGCAAAAGGGAGGAAATGGATTTCGCCGAGGAAGTGCGGACATGGGCGGGCATTCATATTAGCGACAAACTAGGGAAAAATGGCGACTATTTGCTGGCGTTCCGCGATCCAAGCGGTGCGCCTCTTGAACCACGGCTTCTAATCGACAATAAGGACAAATCCGTGGTCACCGAGAGCGATATCCGGAAGCTGGTTCGGGATGCCAAGGAACGCCATGCGCCTGTTGGCGTCATCATCGCGAGGGATGAGACGCAGCTTCGGCAAGTTGACCGCGAGTGCCGCTGGGCGGAAGAAGATGGGATTTGGATTCTCCGCACAACTCGCCAGTGGCTCCGGCGTGACCTCGATGTTTTGCGCCCGCTGCTGGAACGGATGCGGGTCGAAGGAGTGGATTTCCTCCAAAAGAACGCAGCGATGGGAGAAGAAGTCAGGCGCACATTGGTCGATTTGGACGAAGTGGAGAAGGAGCTAAAGAAGGCGGCGAAGGCAATGGACACGGCTGCCGGGCTGACGGGGAAATACAGGGTGCGGTTGCAGGCGCTCTGCGACAGCACTACGACCACGCAGAAGAAACTGCCGAAGAAAGAGCAGGATTGCAGGAGCACCGCTAAAGCAGGAGACTAGCTCTATGACGGGAATCGAATGAAGATTTCCAAATCCAAATATATCGCTGGGGTCCAATGCCTCAAGCGCCTGTACTGGCAGGTGCACGAGCCGGGGCTGGGGGCGAAACCGGACGCTTCGGACTTCGCCATCATGGAGCAAGGCCATGAGGTCGGGTTGCTCGCCCGTCAGCTATTCCCCCGTGGGGTGGAAGTTGATGGCTCCCGTGGGCTGAAACATGCGATTCGCAGCACGCAAGAACTAATTGGGAATCCCGAAGTTCCTACGATCTTCGAGGGTACTTTTGAGAACGATGGCGTGTTCGTTAAGGCTGACATTCTGGAACGTCGCAAGGAAAACCGTTGGCGTCTTATTGAAGTGAAATCGACTAGCGACTTGAAGGATCAGCATTTGGAAGACGTTGCGATCCAGAGCCACGTGCTGTCCCAAGCTGGTTTGGACTTAGCCTCGGTCTGGTTGGCTCACATCAACCGCTCATACGTGCTCGCCGCTGCGACAGTCGATCCTCGGCAGTTCTTCCTGTTGCGAAATCTCACCCGCAGAGTCCAGAACCTCCAACCTGCGCTTGCGGTTCAGCTTCGCTCACAATTCAGCATACTAGAAATGCCCGAGGCTCCCGATGTGCCCACGGGGCCGCATTGCACGAGTCCAGTCGTCTGTGAGTTCTTTGATCATTGCAATCATCCCAAGCCGCACGACCACATCGGCTACATCCCACGGCTCCATGCAAATGCAATCGAAGAGCTTGAGCAAATGGGGGTCAAGTCCATCCACGACATACCTGCTGATTTCGAATTAAGCGAGTTTCAGCGTCGTGTGTGTACAGCGATGCAAACGGGGCAACCGTGGTTTAGTGCAGATTTGAAAACCGAATTCGAATCTCTCAAATACCCGCTCTCTTTCATGGATTTTGAGACCGTCAACCCGGCCATCCCTCGTTTTGTGGGAATGCACCCCTACGATCACATTCCTTTTCAATTCTCGGTACACGTTCAGCGGGAGCTTGGAGCAGCCCCTAAGCATTTCGAGTTTCTGGCAATTAATAATGGTGATCCCCGCCCTGCGTTCATATCTTCGCTGTGCGGGGCTCTGGGAGAGAGTGGGAGCATTGTCGTCTACAACCAGCAATTCGAGTCTCAGCGGCTCTGGGAACTTGCGGGTTGGCTACCCGAATACACTCAACGCATCAGAGATATTCAGCGCCGTCTGTGGGATTTGCTTCCGGTTGTACGCAATCACGTCTACCATCCGGCGTTCGGCGGCTCATTTTCCCTGAAGGCGGTTCTTCCTGCTCTCGTGCCGGAAATGACCTATGAAGGTATGGAAGTACCGAATGGGCAGGCTGCTGGGGTTGCATGGCAGTCGATGATCAGCCTTGGCGTAACTGACGCGGAACGCCAAGCAAAACGGAAGGCGCTGCTAGAGTATTGCGGTCAGGACACGCTGGCTTTGGTCAAGCTCCTTGAAGCGCTTCGGACAGCCTCAGGAAGTCAGCCTTAATCACACCTCATCGGCACTGACGACCACCGCGAACGATGTGCCGATTGCCTCAAAATGTCTTTGACCACAGCGAACCTTATCCGCTTCGGTCGTGCGTAGCTTGAGAAAATCTTTTGTGCTTTTCGTCTCTCTGACCAAATAAAGAGTTTCTTCGTTGTGCTTGAGAATTGCCCAGTCTGGGTTGTACTTGCCGATAGGAGTCTCGACTTGAAACCAGCGCGGTAGTTTGACGAAGAGCTTGATGTCCTCTCTGGCATCGAGCTTCTGCGCGAATTCTCGTTCGACCTGAGAGTCGTAAACGACGTATTCGTAGATTGAATGATCCACTTGCAGCGCCGTCAAGTAGTTGATTAGCTCTTCGTTCTTGAATAGCTCCTGTCGCCATTCGAACTCAGGCTCAGACGCGGGAATACGCTCGTATTTGATCCCATCCACAATTAGCTGATGCAATTCGGACTTTAGGATGGCTGCGACCGAGTCCATGAACCGCTGAGGATTGATGAAGAACTCCGACAGTCGCCCTGATTCCTTGAGAATTCGCACAAGTGTCGAACGTGTAAGCTCTGTCTCGCTCTGCAAGTAAGCAAGGACGTCCGGTAGCGAGCCACGGTACAGAATGGTTTCTGTCTTCGCAGCAACAGCGCGCGCTTCCACGCCAGCGTTGGTCACTGAAAGCTCGGCGGTGGTGAAGTTCACTTTGGCAGCTTCCACCTTGGGCATCTTGCGAAGCGCCTGCACTGCCCGGTGGACTAGATCGTCCGTGGTGAACTCAACCTGATATGTAGTTCGCGGCTTGATGCGCTCCCACAGCGCTTCGAAGTCGGGACTCAACTCAACAGCCTTCTTCAGCTTATTCAGGCCCTCCTTCCGGTTATCTCGAATATGCCGCTCAATCTGGTAGTTGCTCAGCACATCTATGATTTGGCTTTCCAGCGCCTTGTGTGCCTCCGGCAGATTCAGGGTAAACCCATCTTTTTTGGGATCGAATTTTGGCTGAATCTTTCCGTCAGCGGCAAGCATGCCGTTCGCAACGAGGGTGTTCCAAATCACGCCAGCCGTTTCCTTCCCAACTGGCTGTTCCTTGCCATCTACAACTTGAGCCATCTTGATGAAAGCCTGTATCGGAACTTTCCCAAACGTCACCCCACAATCATCCTCGTACTCTGTTTGGAGCTTGCGGGCAAAATCGTCATAGCTCTCATTGGCGACTACAAACAGTTTGTTCACTGATTCATCAAAAACACGAACTCCATCCTGATTCACCGGCAAACGAAGACCCCGACCGATTTCCTGTCGCTTCTTCATCGCGCTCTGGCTTTCGTTCAGCGTGCAAATCTGGAACACATTAGGGTTGTCCCAGCCTTCTCTCAGCGCCGAATGGCTGAAGATGAATCGTAGAGGCTCATCCGTGGAAAGCAGCCGCTCCTTCTCTTTCATGATCAGGTTGTAAACGTCGTCATCTGCCTGTGTATCGCCCTTGGTGTCCTTCAAAATTCCTTTTTTGTCTTGCGCGAAGTAACCGTTGTGCAGGCTGTTGATCGGCAGCTTTAGCCATTCAAGCGAGCTAAACCGTGGTTCTTTCCCAAGCGTCCTCAACGTTTCCTCGAACTCCAGCGCGAACTTGCCCGCTACAGGCTGCCCTGCATCATCGTAGCTACGGTAGTTAGCCACTCGGTCGATGAAGAACAGGCTGAGCACTTTCAAGCCGAGCTTGCGCACCTGAAGTTCTTTTAATAAGTGCTTCTCGACGGTCTTTCGAATTTGGGCTTTCCACACGTCTTCCCTCATCCCGCCGTTTTCCTCGCCGAGGCGAAGTACCAATCCTCCATTGAATTTGACGAATTCTGCACCCGGCGTGCCGTCGATCTCCGTGACCACGAATCCATCTTTGTACTGCGCCCGGTTCTCAGATACCTCATGCAGGTCGTACTCATTCTTAACCGTCACAGACTTTTCTCTTGCGCCGTTGGGAGTCTGCACCTGAATTCGCAGCTTCGCTTTGATGCCGTTCCTAATGTCAATCTTTTCCACGCGAACAAAGGCGTCGTTCATCGCGCTTGAGGTGATGGCGCTATCGACAATGATCTGTTTAACCAAGCGCAGTTCGAAAGCTCGAATGGGATCAAGCCGATAAACCAAGTTGTACGGGTTGCGGTGGGTCGCGGAATAACGCAGCGTGCAGAGCGGATTCAGAGCCTTAATTGCCTCCTGCGCCTTTTCCGTGTGGTCTACGCTCTGTGGCTCGTCGATGATAACGATTGGGGTGGTTGACTGAATGAATTCGATGGGACGGACGCCATTCGTCTGATCACGATCCCGATATATGACGGCACCTTTGTGCTCGTCCTCAGTTCCCGTGAAGTTCTTGCGAAAGGCGTCAATGTTGATAACGAGAATCTGAATCGTATTGCTGGACGCAAACTGCCGAAGCCGATTCGCCTTCTTGGCATCGTACACAAATGACTCGAACTCAATGTTGTTGTACAGCGCCTTGAAATGCTCTCGCGTGATCTCGATGTTCTTCAATACGCCTTCGCGAATCGCGACACTTGGAACAACAATGACGAACTTCTTGAACCCGTATTGGCGCGAGAGTTCAAAGATCGTGCGTAGGTAGACGTAGGTCTTTCCCGTCCCGGTCTCCATCTCCACGGAGAAATGAGGGCAGTAGCGAAGGAATTCTCCTGCCGATTCTACGATGTTCCAAGACTCTAGCGCAGAGGTCGGATCAGTGATCGTAATATCATTTCGAGCCTGAACTGCTCGAACATTTTTTCGAAGATCGTCATAGGTGACAGAAAGGCGATTTCCAAGCCCAATTTCGGTGTGCATCTGTCCTTCGAACAATGCTCCGACCCCGCCTGCCTGAATCACCGCAAAATCGGGTTGCTCAAGCGGCTGACCGTCAAAAATATCAACGATGGCTGCGACGGCATCGAGTTGGTATTGTTGCTGGGCGTCGAATTGAATTTTCATCAGCTAAACTGTCCTGAAGCTCGTAACACCCTTGCTTTTCATGATCTGAACGGCGTTTGCCTTCAATTGATCGTTTCCAGCGAAGCCCTCATCGAGGCAGACAACCCTCTCCGGCTTCCGCTCGGCTATCCCTTTGATTAGCTCCAGCGTAATCTTTTGCTCAAGACACAGAAGCATCGCCCCATCCGCGATGCTGAAGACGGTCTTATCATCCATCTTGACCGACTCTACCTTCGTAGTAACTGCAAAGCCACTTTTCAGAAGTAATTCGAAAAGCACGTCCTCAGCCGTTCTGTGTTGCTGCATGTGCTGCACGTGCAGTTCAAGCTGGTTTGCTAGGGCGGCATCATCTTCGACCTTCTGCGTACCATCCCAGACTTTGAAATTGGAGGAATCGAGTTTGAGAGACCTGAAACCCGTATCGCCCGCCTGCTTCGGAGCGGTTATTGGCGGCTCGGCACCTTTAAGCTGCTTCACAGCACGACGGACTCGCTCCCTAGTGATGTCCGCAATTGACTTGTACCCCGCCTGAAGTGCCTCTGAGCCTTCTGGACAAGGCTCTGGCAATTGGATCAAGATGAATCTCCTTGAACCCCCGTCCTCCTCATTAAGCTCCAAGGCAGCTTGCGCCGTCGTACCGGAGCCTGCGAAAAAGTCCAACAGTAAGCAGTCCGCATTCGGTTCAGGTACGATCTGCAATAAACGCCTGACCAGCCCTACTGGCTTTGGATTGTCGAAGACGTTCCCTCCAATGAGGGCACGCAGATCAATGCTTGCTTTCTTGCTTCCCTCAATGTCATCCCAGAGAGGACTCGGACGTTTTGTTCTGCCTTCTAGGTAGGTCTTAACATAGGGCCACCACTGCTCGCCATCGCCGTTCTTACGTTTCTTCCAGACGATGTAGTCCTGCGATACAAGGCGCTGAAAACCTTTCGGATCAAAGCGCCAACGACTCTCGTACCCAGTAGGGCCTATAGGCAACACGTCCTCGCCGTCCGGGTTCTTAATCGGGAAAAACATATTGGGGCGATCTTCTCTTCGATCATTTTTCCCGGTCTTCCTAAGCTGCCAAAGAGCATATTTGCCCCTACTGTCCTCCTCTTGATACCGTTCAAGGTCATCTTCCGACAATTCCAGTCCCGCAAGCTCCACATCGGGGGATTTAAAGTAGACCAGCACGTAATCGAAAGAAGCACCCAGTCCACCGCTGTCCTGCCCTGTGGTCTGCCCGGTTGCCCGAACAATCATTCCCTTGAAACATTCCTCTCCGAAGACTTCGTCGCAGAGCTTTCGTAGATTGCTTAGCTCGTGATCGTCGATGCTGACAAAAATTACTCCATCCTCCGTCATGAGATTTCGAGCTAAGTAAAGTCGCGGATACATCATGCTCATCCATTTGGAATGGAAGCGCCCATCTGCCTCGGTATTCGTGGAGAATCTCTTCCTCGTGACATCTACCTGACCTGTGTATTCAAGGTAGGTTTGCAGACTCTCGGAGTAGTTGTCTGGGTAAATGAAGTCCTTGCCTGTGTTATACGGAGGGTCGATATAAATCATCTTAATTTTTCCAAGATAAGCCTTTTGCATCAACTTCAGCGCTTCGAGGCTGTCGCCCTCTATGATCACGTTTTCTGTTGTATCGAAGTCGAGACTTTCCTCGCGGCGAGGTCGGAGAGTGCCGAGGCTGGGGCTCTGAATGGCTTTGAAGCAGTCGGCTTTCCCCGGCCAGTTCATGCTGTAGCGTTCCTTGCCGGGATCAACAGTTTCCCCCAACGCACGCTTCAAACGGTCAAAATCAATTTTGCCGCCCTCAGTGCGAACTTCTGGAAAAAGACAGACAATTTGCGCCTGCTTGTCGCCAGCGATGTCATGAGACCGCAAATCCAGACGTTCAGGCTGTTCGGTCGGCGCGGGTTGGGTGACAGTGGTCTCAGCGTGCGAATCGGTCATCGGTATTCACCTAGTTCAAATGCCAGCGAATGAGAAACAATTCTTCTTGCCGCGTCTGCTGCTTGAGCCGTTGGCTGATCTCATCCAGCAGACCGTCCTTCTTCAGTTCAACCTGTTGGGCGGCGTCATCATACTCACGCCATGCGGCATTCCGCTTTTCTTCCAGTTGCCGGACTTGGCGTTGCAACTCAAGTTTGGTTGGCAGATTTGGAGCGCTCCGAGATTCTTTTCGGGTCTCCTTGATCTTAACGTCGAGGTCATCGAGCGTGGATTTCAGGGATTTGCGATGATCCTCTGCCCAACGATCCAGCTTGTCCATCTCGACCTCGAAGAACCCCCCGTTTCGCTCGGTTAGCTTTGCGGCGGTTTCGTTCTGCTGAATCCGCAGCCTTTCTTCGATTTGCGCACGAAGGTGTTCAGGTATGGAGCCGCACGCCGACGGCTGTTCCGAAACGCCAAGCGAAAAGAATCGGCGGCACTGTTCAGTATCAAGCGGAGAGGCATCGTCACAAACGCCGCCCAAGAAAATGAAATCCTCGGCTTCGAGTGCCGTGACGCTCTGGCAAACCACACGCATGAACCCGCTCTTCCCGACCAGCGGCTCAAGTATCGAGATTTTCTTGCCTGAATGAGAGTAATCGAATGTGAGAGTCTTCGAGTCGGGCGCGAACGCCTTACATTGTTCGATGATCTTCTGAGCGAGTGGATGACCTAAGCGATAGAGGTTGGCGTCCTCGACGTCTTTCCCGCTCCGATACGGGCCGGGATGAATCTGCTCGTTGGGAAAGGGATTCTTGATGAGCGTGAATCCGGGTTCTCCATCCTCGAACTTGGCATAGGGCTGGAGATAGAAACGAGTTAGTTCCCACAGCCAATGGTCAAACTTGCTTTTGACTTCGTTGCTCTCGTGGTCATTGATCCGAAGTTTCTCATGAACCTCCTCGTCGAAGTTTTCAAGGAGCTTTTGGCGAGTCTGCTGTATTCGCTCGTCAATCTGTATTTCCATCTCCTGTTGTAGCTGGTCGAAATTAAACTGAATCTGCTGTTCAGTTCGGCATTTCTGATAGATGTCGCCGATCCTCTTTTCGAAGTCGATTCCAGAGCCGATGCTGCCCAGCACTTCATCACTAGCGCCGAAGACACCGCTGAAGAGCTTGAACTTCTCGTCTAAAAGCTGGTAAACCCGCTGGTCGGCAGCGTTCTTCTTGTTCAGGAAATTAACGACGACAACATCGTGCTTTTGACCGTAACGATGGCAGCGCCCGATGCGCTGCTCAATGCGTTGAGGATTCCACGGAAGGTCGTAGTTGATGACCAACGAGCAGAACTGAAGATTGATCCCCTCTGCGGCAGCCTCAGTGGCGATCATGATGATCGCTTCATCGCGGAAATACTCAACTAGCGCAGCCCGCATGTCGGCGGTCTTGGAACCCGTGATGTGGTCGGTGCCTTCGTGCTTCTTCAGCCAGTTCTGATAGATTTCCTTCGACTTCGGATCGTTGTTCGAACCGTTGAACAGTACGACTTTGCCGCTATAGCGGTGGATTTCCTCAAGAATGGAGCGGACGTATTCCTGAGTGCGGGTGGACTCGGTGAAGATGATCGCCTTCTCCCTGCCGCCTTTACTCTTGGCTTCTGCAAGACCCCTCTTCAGTGCCGTTTGCAGCCTTTCGCCCTTGGAGTTCTTCGCAATCGAGTTTGCCAGTTCTGTAAACAGACGGAGCGACTTTATCTCTTCCGCCACTTGTTCTAACTGATCCGGGCTGAGGACTCGTGGGTCGGATTTCTTGTCGGTCTCGCCCTCGTCTTCCTCCTCTTCCCATTCATCTTCAAGTTCTTCAAAGCTCTCGAAGGTCTCAGCGACCTCTTGGGGCGGCTCCACTACAGGTTTCTGTGCGTCTGCGGCTTTTTCTAGCTTATCCGCTAGTCCTTTCAGCGTTCCGGCAATTGCGAACGTCGATGAAGCCAAGAGCCGTCTGAGAATCAGAGTCATCAACTGGCGCTGACTCGCGGGCAGGGCATACAAGTTCTGTCGTTGGAGGTAGTCGGAGACGAGGTTGTAGAGCTTCTGTTCTGGCTCACTGGGGATAAACTCTTCCACCAGTGCGATACGGTTCGTAAACGGAATATATTCGAGCACCTGACGGCGCAGTGTCCGCTGGCAGATTGGCTTGAGGCGCTCACGCAGTGCTCGAAAGTCCCCGTCTGTCTCTAGCCGCGAAAATTGGCTGCGGAAGCTCTTGATGTCTCCGAACGTGTGCTCGTCAATGATGCTAACCAAACCGAAAAGTTCGAGAAGGGAGTTCTGTAGCGGGGTTGCAGTGAGAAGCAGCTTATCGAATGGGGCAAGGGCACTTTTGATCGCATTTCCGATCTTGTTTGTGGGCTTGTAAACGTTTCGGAGCCGATGCGCCTCATCAATGACAGCGAGGTTCCAAGAGACCTGACGGATGTACGGCTCTTTCGAGCGGGCAAACTGGTACGAACAGATGACGATCTCAGAGCGGTTAAATGGGTTAAGGTTCCCCGCTCGGATTTGCTCATTGAAGGTCTTGGTCTCCAAAAGCACCGAGGGCAAGAAGAACTTATCGGAAAGCTCCTGATGCCACTGTTTTCGGAGGCTTGCCGGGACGATGATGAGAATCTTCCGTTTGCGTTCAGCCCATCTCTGGGACAGGAGAATCCCAGCCTCAATCGTCTTTCCGAGACCAACTTCGTCGGCGAGGATCGCTCCTTTGGACAACGGGGAGCGGAAGGCGAACAGGGCAGCCTCGACCTGATGGGGGTTCAGGTCAACTTGAGCGTCAGCAAGCGAAGCAGCCAGCTTCTCCATGCTGTCGGACGCGCACCGTTTCGTCAGTTCATACGCAAAGTATTTCGCGTGATATTCAGTGCTCATCGTTGGGGTGAAAAGCAATGATACATCCAGCGTTGCGTCCCCCCCTCAAAGGTGCAACCTGACCCCTCTCTCTTTACCACAAATGCGAGGCTTATTCCGTGATCGGTTGAGGTTTTTGAGAATTCCGAACGCAAGCAGTTTGGCTCACTTTCTCCGAGCCTTTGTGGCAACCTCGAACATCTGCTGCAATCGTGCAACCTCCCTCTGGCACCGCTTTCGGTAGCCCTCGTCTTGAAAGACATCAGACTGCACTTCTTGGGTACACAAAGGGCAGACCGAGTATTTTTCTGCACCAAAGATGATGGCTCGCATTCGATCTTCCCATGACTTGTTGGGGTAATATGGCTGCCCGCAGCAGTTACAGATAAGCTGCACTTCCTGCGTTGGAGACGTGCGTATCTCCAGTCTCAAATTGGCTTTCATAGAGACGATCTAGCGGGGGAGACTAAACATTTTCTGCTTTAGCTTTCAAATTAGCAATCGCAAAGACGGCATCGGAAAAAACAACCGCACCCTTCTTATCCCACCAACGCTTTGACGATGCTTAGCCACTCCTCATGCAGCGCCTCCCGGCAAACGGGCTTGCCAGCCCGGCTGTACCAGTACGCCGCGTTGCTCTGATCGCCTTCCTTGCGGTGCAGGTAGGCGTGAACCCACGATCCCTCAACGCCTTCGTCCTGCTGTGCGGACTCGTGCGCCCGCCTCCAATCGCCCTTGGCATCCCACCATAATCCTGCGAGCGCGAGCGAGAGTCCGGCTGGTGGCTCGGTTGCGGTGAGCGATTGGCGAAAGTCGTCCAAGGTCATATCGAGTTCCACATCATGGAATGCAGGCGCGTTACCAGTTGCGGAATGGTATCTCAGATGAAACAGGCTCTGGGCATGTCACACTTCTCGCTTGCAACAGGGCTTTGGCTGCTCTGACTGCGAGATTAGCATGCGGAGTCGGCCCGACGACGAGTCGTGCGAGTTCGAGAGAGTCGGTCGCATTTATCGTCAAAGGAAAGTCAATATACGGTATCAGTGTCGATGCTCCAGCCCGAATTGACGGAGTTCCTCCGACTCGCTGTATCGCTCGCCACTCAGTCTCTTCCCTGAACTTGGGATGCTTGAGCACCGTCGCGAAACTAAGCAGAGTTAGACCGAAGATGACATGGAGAGGTGAAGTCTTGGTTGGGTCATATGAACTCTTCGCATGTTCCTCTATCTTCTTGATTACCTCAATTTGTTGCGCTTCGTCGTAAATACATTTGAACAACGCCCACTGCTTTGCACTCGCGATTGTCGCCATTCGGTCGGCGGCGAAGCACAGCGCAAATCCGGGTCCTTGAGGACAGTACCCGCGCCACTGACTCAAGAGGTCAGGTTCTTCGGAAAAGGACGCAACATAGACGGGCAACTTTCCGACGAGAGATTCAGTCTGGTCGAGTACATTCATCATCTCCATCGCAAAGCGTAGTTCCTTAGGTGGACGGTTCTTGAAGTACTTCTTTGCCAAACTGACCGCGTAGACGACTTCTTGGGAGTCGTTGAGATATGTTGCGTCGGTCGCGTACATCGACTTGCTTTTCAGAATGCCAATCAAGCCGTTCTGTGATGTGTAGTGGCAAAGTGGCTTGGTCGGAGTCGTCTCAAGACCGAGCTTTTCCGCCAGTGAAAGAGGCGATTGCAGTTCGTTTGTCGTCGGCTCAGCCATGTAGTCGATTATAGAGTTTCGCTGTGAAACAATATCGCAATGTCACGGGTCTGCCTCTTTTGTCCGAATCGAGCAGGAACGCTGGAAGATGCTTGGCCGCTCTGGCTCATCACGTCAATCGGTGCGCACTCGAAGTCTCCGACTGAGTACTGGAATACCGTCAATTCTCCACCGAAGCGGTGGGCGGGACCAAAATTCAAGACGAGGAAAATCTGCCGCGAATGCAACAACGGTTGGATGAGCGACATAGAGACTGCCGTCAGGTCAACGATGGGCGGTCTCGTCAACGACATCTCGATGACGCTTGATGAGGAGCAGCGGCGAGTGTTGGCGCAGTGGACTGTAAAGACAGCGATGGTTATCGAGGGTGTTAAGCAGGCTAAGAACAACTTCTATTCGGCTGAACAGCGAAGCGTCTTTCGGACGACACTCGCTCCTCCAGAGGACACTGCCATCTGGCTTGGTCGATGCGCTCAGAGCAATCTCCTCCACGGCGAGGCAAGAAAACTCCATGTCTCAGATCAGAGGGCGACCAATCCTTTGGAGGATGGCTGTGCGACGACCTTTGTCGTGGGGAGACTCGTCATGCAGGTCCTGTCGGTCAAGCGCAAGCCGGACGCCCCACGAGGAGGTCTCAGCCTACAGATGCGGGCAGGGCCGTGGGAGAGCAAACTCGTCCAAATCTGGCCCGTCGAGAAACAGAGAGTGAATTGGCCGCCTTCTCACAATTTTAGCGACCTCGACGACGGGCTTCGGGATTTGAGGAGACGGTTCGCCGTCGGAGTTTCGTCAACTGATTGATGCGACGCTGTGCGGCGGGATTTGCTAGGGGTGATGATGCACGACATGCAGGGCGGAAACGTCAAACGAGTTTTGGTTTCGCTGCACGGCGTAATTGCAGTATTGGCATCGCGAAGAGTCTTGCGTGCTCCTACTGCTCTGTCTGCGCCTCCAACGGTCGGGAAGCGGGGGTGCGACCCTTTAGAAAATCCGCCCGAGAAATTGGTTCCGTTCGAGCGTTTCCGCCGACAACCGAGTGAAGTGTGACGCCGATTTGGTGGTAGTTGACCCACACGCCATCTTCCCCACGTGTCCTTTCCTCAGTGTAGTTAAGCGAACGTTCAAATTTGTAGTACGAAGGCCCCATCCTATACTTCAATTCATAGGTACCGATAGGGATTCCCGTCATTTGAAGTAGGTTGTGCGCCCTCACATTTTGGTCTCGCGATTTCTCATCCCGCTCAACGTTGTAGAGAATGATCTCCGCGTCCTCTGCCATCCCATTGTCCACCTTGAGTTCCCCGTGCCCATCAGTGCCTATATCTGGCGCGATTCTAGCTCCGTTCGGCAGAGACGGAACCTGCTCAACGGATGCGCGGTGTTGAGGCAACAGGGCACTGGCGGACGATGGTGTTTTCTTAGGTTTTAGCGGCATCGGCGCAGCCTCAACCATCTGCCATTTACTTGACTGGTCTTCTCCGTCACTCGTCTGCCGACCCGATACCCGCGTTTGATTGGCGGCGGCTTCGCCTACATCTCCAACGCTGGGAGTTCCCGCGTTCCTTTCATTGGTGTCACTCTTGAGATGGACGACGAGCCACAAGCCAGCGAGCACAATGACTCCGGTTGCGGCAACTACAGCGTACAAGAATCGGAACCGCCGCAGTTTTCTTTGACGTGGCTGATTAGTCTGGATGGATGGTGAAGCGGTTGGCGGCTGAACCATCGCACGTGCTGCGTGGAGAATCGGAACTGGCGCACCACAATTCGGACAGCGAAGAAGTTTGCCGACGTGCCGTTCTTCAGAGTGGCACACGCGACCGCATTGGCACGTGACATCAATCATGGGTGCCTACCTTGGGCGAACGCCGAGCACAGCTTCTGGGGGGATTCAGAGGCATTGAGATTGTCTGCCTTGGGGAGTGTCTTGGCAATGCCAAATATCACGCCGGGTTGTGAGGTGAAATCCTTGTGCTCCCAGCAAAAGTGTCGCCGTCAGCGATACTTCCTGAAGCTTCGAGTTATGTGCGAGCCCCCAACGTCCGGTCATCATGGTTCACGAACAGACAGCCCATCGCTCTGCTCTAAAACCCGCCCCCACTGCCCCAAGTCACTCCACTCGTATACAATCATCCCTCTGTCAAAATGCCTGAGGGGGCAACCATGTCGAATCTAGAAAATGCACTACGGGAGCTTCGCGAGAAGCGCAGCCATGCACAGTTGGAAATCGAGAAGCTGGACCAAATAATTTCCGGCATAGAGTCGTTGAACGGTGCGGGAGCCGCAGCACCCAGCAATGGAGTTCAACCGAAACGAATCATTTCCGCAGCTTCACGCCGGAAAATGGCACGGGCGCAGAAAGCAAGATGGGCAGGTATTCGCAAACAGTCGCAGCCAGTATTGGTGGGGGCGAAGTCAGCGGGCTCGGCTCCAGCAAAGCGGACGATGTCGGCATCAGCACGACGGAAAATCGCGACGGCACAGCGGGCGAGGTGGGCGAAGATACGGGCGCAGGAGAAGAAAGCGGCTTAGTAGCTTGGGGAGCCTGCTGCGGCGAGTTCGCGGCGGGCAATCCCGCAGGACTCGCGGTCTGCTAAGATGACCTCATTTTCACGATTAGAGGTTTCCCCATGAAGCGCATACCGGAGCGAGAAGAGTTTCTGGCGGGCGTTAAGGCATATGACGGAAACAACCAAGTCTATTTCGAAGCACTGCGTGGACTTCAGTTGGGATGGGGCAATCCGACCAGAATGGCGGACGCGATTTGGCCGTGGCTGAGGTGCTGGCACGCGGACTACTACCGCTATGGACAGGACAGCCCCGGAGAGATTCCGACGCGAATCGCTTCCGGTATCGGTCAGCATCTCAGGCTGCTAGATGGTTTTCGAAACCGTGCGGTTGACACTCTGGATAGAGTGGATGAACCCAAAATCAGGGAGCTATTTTGGACGTTTCAAAAAGTGACTGCTCGAACTATTCGTGGTCGGTCCGAGGCGGCCCCTGTTGCTGCGGCAAAAACGCTGCATGCGCTTTGCCCGCATTTCTTCCCCTTGTGGGACGATGCGATTGCGGATCGTTATCACTGTGACCATGACGCCTTTGGTTACGCTAAGTTCTGCCGACTCATGAAGGAGTTCGCAGCCGTGATAAAGCCCTACCTAAGCATGCCGGATGACCGTTCGGTTCTAAAGCGAGTTGACGAGTTCAACTGGTCCATCACCCGAAGGGCACAGGCGAGTTGAATCTAGTACCCCCTTGCAGGAGCGTCTATAGCTAATGTCGGCTCTGATTTCTCGTTGTGAGCCAACTGCCAAGAAGAATGGCTACCATAGGCCTACGATAGCCCAGATGTTGAGAAAATCCTGAAAGCGACTCATGATCTAGCTCCTCACTGCGCTTCACATTTCAATTTTCGGCTCACATTCTTAGCTCGATTCGACCCGGTACACCCCGCTTCTACATAGGACCTTCGAAGAAATTCTTCCGGCACGTTCCGTGCGAGACAGTGAAGCTCTAGTGCTCTACTGAGGATCAGAATCGGAATCCTTAGCAGCTTTCCTTGGTTCGTGCGGAGATTTGCCCTCTTCCATGTTATGCCGCTGGTTCACCGTGCGAATGGCTTCATCGATGGTTCGTTCTTCGCGCTTCAGCTTCCGTACTCCTCTTTTGGCAACTCTGTTCTTGATTCCCTTTTGCATACGCCAACCCGGTGGAGATAAACTATGGAGATGGCGATCATCCTGCAAATGGGACTCTTCGATGAAATGCGGTATCCCAACGTGCTGAAGGGCATTGTCGAGAGAACTCAAGGCCCCGCACTTCAGTATGTCTTTGTCGATACCATCGAGCAGGCGCGGGAGCTAAAGCAAAAAATCGCAGAGGACATCCCCCAAGAGGCGCAGCCTTCGGTCTTTGCGATACCTGCCGGTCGAATCAGTGCTTCCGAGGCTTTCACAGCGCTGGTGACTGGAATCCCTCCAACAAATAGCAAATAGGCGTGGCCGTCTCGTAACCCTTCGCTTTGACAGCGTTCGCCAAAAGCGTCAAGTAGTGTTGCGGTGTTCTTGCATAACGATATCAGTTGGCGGCAAGTCTTTTATGCAAGCCCTTCAATGAAGGGCTGCCCCGTGATTGCGTCGCAAAGGGCGTGAAGCTGATAGCGGTTCAGTCCGGTGACTTGCTCGATGTATTCAAAACTGATGTGCGCCCCGCCATAGAGAGGCGGAAAACAGTTTTCACACCAGCGAACAGCATCTTCACCACCCGCCTGCGTGGCCGCCCAGAGCGCGTTGGAGTACACGTGCACTGGCACTCCAATGTCGTGCTGCTTCGCCATCCGGAACAAAGCTTCACCCGCGACGGAGCAGGAATCATTAAAGAGGTGCAAGGGTTCAGTCGCATCCAATCGAAAGCAACCATGCCGAGGAATTATCATCGTGTGTTGCACGCGACAATCCATGCAGTCGCTCAGGGGCTTCAACTCGCCGATGCTGGGGAGCAACAAGTCACGGCGCTCATCCAAAATGAAGACTGCAAGTCCCATTCCAAAGAGCGACTGAAGCGGGTCTTTGATGCACCGAATGTAGCAGTCCCACAAGTCAGTTTCATAAGGCTCGATGTATTCGCGATCAGCAAAAATCTGGCTCACCAATTCATCTGCTTGTGTCTGCCCGTCTTCGGTCAAGGGCGCTATCACGCTGCGGTAGCTCATCTGCCACGGATGTGCTTCCTGCACGCGGACAAATTCGTTGTAGCTGGTCACCAGCCATGTCCGAAGCAGCCGAGACTCTGCAACTCGCCATTTCGTGCGAATGGCATCAAGTCCCACGTCAAACGCAGCGGCGATTGCTAGCAGAGTTTCCTGATTCTTGGTTTGATCTTTTTCGACGCGCTGAATAGTGCGTGTCTCAACTCCCGCAATAGCGGCTAGCTGCTCCTGAGTCCACGCCCGCTCGTCGCGGAGTTGCTGAACCTTCTTGCCATATCTAAACTCAACCTTCATATTCGTATGCTCCTACTACCGGAATACGCCTTATTGTGAAGCCGCACTCCACGGGACGCCACGACAGAAACACGACAAACTACGGACTCATTCCGCACCGAACACATTATCAATCTTCCTCATGATCCGCTCCGGACACTGAACCGCTGCCGCAATCACGGCGTCGCTTTGGGAACAGTTTTGCGGATCGCCAGTAAGACAGGCCGTCAGCCATCTTCAGGTGACGCGCCGCTCCTGCTACGGAGAGGCTTGGAGGGCACCGCTCATCAATCGCCCGCATGATCATTTCTGCCCAGCGCACGGCGGCACGATGGCGCTATGCTCGTATCACGGCTGGCTCTTGTACCTCTCAACATCACGATCAATCTTGCGCATGATTCGCTCAGCCCACTGGATGCTGGCATCAATCAGCTTGTCGGTGCGCGGGGTTCCCTGCGGCGTCCCGAAAAGGTCGTCCGCCGTTTCCATGTGAAGGCTGGCAAGAATCGCCGCCATGATGCCGATCACGCGCTTTCGACCTTCGTCCACAGGGCAAGTGTAGCAGTTTCGCTTTTTATTCGCTATACTCACTTCGGGCGGTTTTTCCATGGAAATGAGTGCGCGTTTAAGGCCGGACGTAGCGCAGAATGTCGAGAGCATGAACCGCAAGTCAGCAAAACGTCCCAAGCTGGACGAAATCGGCGAATGGTCCGAACTCAAACTCGACATTCTGAAGAAGTACGCAGGAGCATACTGCACGATTCTGAAAGCGCGGAACTTGCATCCGATCTACATTGATGGGTTCGCTGGCGCTGGCACGCACATCAGAAAAAGAACAGGTGAACTCATAAAAGGAAGCCCGCTCAACGCACTTGAAATTCAGCCGCCATTTGAAGAACTCCACCTGATCGACATTGACCAAAGCAAAGTCGATGCGCTCAAGCAGCAGACCATTGGCATGAAGCACGTTCATGTGTACAGCGGGGATGCCAACCAGATTCTACAAAACAAGGTGTTCCCGAACATCAAATATGAGGACTACCGTCGTGCGCTGTGCATTCTTGATCCGTATGGTCTGCACCTGCGATGGAACGTGATTGCAGACGCCGCAAAAAGCGGAACCATCGAAATTTTCCTGAACTTCCCCACGTTGGATATGAACCGCAACGTGCTTCTCTGGACGCCAGAAAATGCTTCCGCAGAGGACATCGAACGCATGAACGCCTTTTGGGGCGATGCAAGTTGGCGTGACGTGGCGTATTCGACCACTGGGAATTTGTTCGGATGGCCAGAGAAACAGCCGAACGATGTGATCGCCGAAGCGTTCCGAGAGAGATTGCAGAAAGTGGCAGGTTTTAAATATGTACCAGAACCAGTACCGATGCGGAACTCGAATAGCGCGATACTGTATTACTTGTTCTTCGCAGCGCAGAAGGAAACGGCAGAGAACATAGTGGTGGACATCCTGAACAAATACCGCAAGCACGGGGCACTGTAATGGCTGAGCGATCCTCAATCGAGTGGACCGACGCAACGTGGAACCCTGTTCGTGGCTGCACGAAGATCAGTCCCGGTTGCAAGCACTGCTATGCCGAAACATTCGCAGAGCGGTTTCGCGGGGTGAAGGGTCATCCATACGAGCAGGGATTCGATCTACGCCTTGTTCCTGACAAACTGGCAGAACCTCTCCGCTGGCGCACTCCGAAACGAGTCTTCGTAAATTCCATGTCGGACCTTTTCCATGAGGAAGTTCCAGACAGCTATATTGAGTCAGTCGCAAACGTGATGGTGCAGGCTCAGTGGCACACGTACCAAGTTTTGACGAAGCGTTCTACGCGAATGCGAGACCTGCTGCAAACGAAGTTGCGTTTTGCCGCTGCGGAACCGCATATTTGGTGGGGGACGAGCGTCGAAGATAAGAAGCACGGCGTTCCAAGAATCGACCATCTGCGGTCGGCTCCGGCAGGGGTTCGGTTTCTCTCGATTGAGCCGCTGCTGGAAGAGTTGGGACCTCTGAAATTGTCCGGAATTCATTGGGTCATCGTAGGAGGGGAGAGCGGACCCGGCGCGAGGATGATGCAGCGTGAGTGGGTGATCTCTATCCGCAGTCAGTGCCGCCAGCAGAATGTTCCGTTTTTCTTCAAGCAGTGGGGCGGCGTCCGAAAGTCCAAGGCTGGACGGTTGTTGGACGGACGAACTTATGACGAGATGCCAGTCAACCAGATCGGGTCTTTCCGTCTTAACCTGCGCTTTGCTCAAGGAAGGGCGTGAAGGGTGGGCGATGCGCCCGAGTCGCAAGGTCGATCCTAATCCAGCGTCCACGCTGAAATCGCACTGCCCGGTCATCATGCGTCCGCCACATGCCCTCCAGACTGGCCACAAAGGCTGCCAACACCTCTGAGACGCTGGAGCCGACCCCGAGTCCCCTCTGGGCAGGCACTTCGCCCCAGAAGAGGGGGCTTCCTGCAAAGTCGTCCCAACCCAGCCGCGAAGGAGCCCAGTGGCGAGCCGATTCTTGGGTCATATGTCCTGTGGTTGACAACATTTAATCGCAGCATTAGGCTCCCCAGTCGAGGAGTGCAACAATGCTCTGTACCAAGTGCGGTACTGAAGCGTCGGATAATGCGCGGTTCTGCCGGAAGTGCGGGGCTCAACTTGTGCCGCAAAAAATCCTTGGCGAGGCAATTTTGTTTCTCTGTGGATTGTTGAGCCTCTTCGCGCTCTTTTCGGCGTACGGTTGGATTTCTGACCAGAAGCGAGCATAGAAGCAACAAAAGCCAAAGGTCATAGCCGCGATAAGACAACGCTACTCTCCCTCCAGCCAACTGCTCGCATTAAGTCCCGATTTGCCAAGCGCGAACTGGTCAGCCCACAAGAGTCCGACAGAGTGCACCCACTGGCACCCGAAAGGCGAGAACTGCTGGATTGTTTTCTATCGCGTGAATGTCATGCCGGGAAGTGAGGTGAAAGGGATCACGTGCGAATGGCTCATTGACATGGACACAATGGAGGAACGGCCTGAAAACACCGAGGCCCGCACAATGTTTGTCGAAAACACATAACGCTCCGGCGCACCGCTCCCAATATCGGAATGAAATGTGTCCCTGCGGCTCCGGCAAGAAGTACAAGCGGTGCGGCGGCGGGGCGGGGGTGGGCTGAGCGTCCTCTCAAACTGGGCGGCGAAAGATTGATGTCGCTCTGTAGCGCGGATGTGTCGTCACGAACGGGTGAGCAAAGGCCGAAAATCCACCAACCCGGCGATGGTTCAGGTGAACACAACTCCACCCAAGTTCGCACCCAAGTTCGTTTTCCCGTGCATGTATTTACAAGTACTTGGCAGTCTCGTAGAGCCTAGTTAAGTTGTTGAAAGAATTGATTGAAGTCAGAGTGTGAGGATGGCACTCTACCGCTGAGTTATGCGCCCAACGTTTTTATTCAAACAGTTGCGGGGGCTTCCGTCAACCTTTGGGACGCCAGTAGGGTGCCGGTTCGAGAGACACACTCGCGTCGGCGGCTAAAGCCGGTACTCGTAAGGAAGCCTTTTATCGCAGTGGTGAACCGGTGCCCACCCAAAAACAAGGACAAAGTCTAGTTTTTCAGCAAACTCTGAAGCCGTGCCCCTTCAAAGCAAGGCTACGCGACCATCCGGTAAGCGCCGGACAGTTCGGCATACTCTTCTTTGGCTAAATGCAGTGAAGCCGCCGCGACGTTTTCTTCCAGATGCTCGATCGAGGAAGTCCCCGGAATCGGCAGCATCATCGGCGAGCGTTGCAGCAGCCAAGCGAGGGCGACCTGGTTCGGAGATTTTTGTTCCTTTTGCGCCACGCGATCGAGGACGTCACCTGCTAGTTTGCCCGCTGCCAGCGGGAACCACGGGATGAATGCGATGCCATTGCGCTCGCAATAGTCGACCACATAATCCCATTCGCGGTCGGCGAAGCTGTAGCGGTTCTGCACCGAGACGATGGGAACGATCTTGCGCGCGCGTTCGATGTGCTCCTGCGTGACATTTGACAGGCCGACAAATCGAATCTTACCCTGCCGTTGCAAATCAGCCAGAGTCTCCACCGTCGACTCGAACGGCGTCACCGGATCGGGCGCGTGCAACTGATAGACGTCGATGCGATCGATGCGCAGCCGTTTGAGACTGCCTTCCAACGCCACGCGAAGATGAGCTGGCGAAGCATCGTGGGTCCATTGATCGGGCCCGGGGCGATGCCATCCGCCCTTGGTGGCAACAATAAGATCCTTGGGATAGGGATACAGCGCCTCGGCGATCAGTTCCTCGCTCACGTTCGGCCCGTAGGAGTCGGCCGTGTCGATGAAATTGACGCCCAGCTCGACAGCGCGCCGCAAAACCGCTAACGCCCCTTTGCGATCCTTCGGAGGGCCCCATATTCCTTTACCGGTTACGCGCATGGCTCCGAAGCCAAGACGATGGACTGAAGCTTTGCCGCCGAGCGAGACCGTTCCCGCCAAACTCGCCGAAACTTTTTTCGTGGTCATAAGAACCTCCAGCCCTTATAGTTTATTACTTTTTGCGCGGAACGATGAGGACGTGATGACTGGACAGCTTTTGCGGTTCGAGGGCGTGAGCGGCGCAGAAGCGGTAGGATATCCCCTTACTTTCGGTATCAATGCAGCCTCTTGACCGTATTCGTCACTCCCGATAGCCTCTTTTCATCGCCCCTGCATGGCTGCTTCCGACACTCCCGAGCGCAAAGCCGTAACTAATTCACAGGAAAACACTTCTGCGCCCGAGTCCGAGCCGGAAGGAGCGCAACTTTCTGCTCAGGACAGGGTTCCTACCAGTGTGAGCAGTGTCGCCATTGATCGCGGACTGTTGAGTCGTGGACTACCGAGCTTTCCTGGAGCTTCGCCGTCCAACTCAGTGCCCGGTCGCGTGGCTAACTCCGCCATGAGCGCAGCCGAGCCAGGCTCCGATGTCGACCTGATGCTGCGTGTGAAGACGGGCGACGAGTCTGCCTTCGCCGGTCTCGTGCAAAAATATCGCCGGCCGATGGTGGGGTTTATGTATCGTTTCTGCCACAATCCGTCGACGGCAGAAGAGTTGGCGCAGGAAGTATTTTTGCGCGTGTATCGCTCGCGCGCGACTTACGAGCCGAGCGCCAAGTTCACGACCTGGCTTTATCGCATTGCGACCAATCTGGCCGTGAATCATGCGCGCGATACGCGGCATGAGCGTCCGGAGAACACGGTTCGCCTCGATGAGCCCGATCAGGACACGGGGACGACCCCCGATCTGGCCGATGAGTCGCTCACGGTCGAAGAGCAGATGCTGAAGCGGGAGCGGCTGGCCGCGATCCGCAGCAAAGTAAATGCGCTGCCCGAACGCCAGCGTGTCGCTGTCATTATGCATAAATATCAGCAGATGGATTACCGCGAGATTGCGGGCGTCCTGAAGCTGAGTGAGTCTGCCACCAAGTCGTTGCTGTTTCGCGCCTACGAAACATTGCGCGAGCAGTTGAGAGAATTTGTTTCAGGGAAGTAGAGGAAAGCAGTATGAATTGCAAAGAAATTCGCGAACTGTTGCCGGACCTGGCCGCTGGCATGGACGCTACCACTCTGACGCCGGAGGTTAAGAAACACATCGCATCCTGTAACGAGTGTGCTACGCAACTGGGCGCATTGCAGAAAACCATGGCGTTGCTCGATGAATGGCAAGCGCCCGAGCCGTCTCCGTATTTCGATACTCGCGTGCAGGCGCGCCTCCGCGAAGAAATGGCGCGTCCGCAGGCGACGTGGTTTCATAGGTTGCGGAACCCGGCTTGGGCTATGTCGCTCGCGGCTGTGCTTTTTGCCGGAGCGCTGACGATTGGCGTGGGCAATAAGTCGTATCTGGTTGAGATGGGATCCATTCAGACCAATCCCCCGGCCCCCGGCCTGCCAGTGCAGCCCGGAACTGCCGTTGGCGATCTGCAGGCGCTAGATAGTAATCACGACTTGTACGCTGATTTCGATATGCTCGACGAATTGCAGGTGCAGGACGACGTAACCGCAAATCCATAAGACTTGCCGCAGAGACGCGCCCCGCCGCGTCTCCGCAGTGGAGGAGTGGCAGTAGAGTTGGTTTGGCAAATCGGCCGGGACGAACAGGAACAACGATGTTGGGCCAGGGGAAAATTGCGCGCGGTCTGGCAGCCTTTGTGCTGCTGACGCCGGCGTTCGCCCAGTCCCAGCATCCGCAGTCGCCGCCAGCGGACGGGCAGTGGCACCACTTTTCGGACGGAGGCTCGAACGTCAGTCCTAACCTCAGCCGTCCTAATGACGCACGTCCGCCGCAGAATCAGCCCGGCCACGCAGGAAACTGGCTGCGCCGCTACAAGGACTTGCCGCCCGCGCAACAGCGCCGCGCGCTTGAGAACGATCCGCAGTTCCGAAGGCTTACGCCGCAACAGCAAGCCCGGCTGCTGCAAAGATTGCAGACTTTCTCGCATCTGCCGCCGCAGCAGCAGGAGCGCATTCTCAGTCGCATGGAAACCTGGGAGCATCTCACCCCGGACCAGAAGGAGCGGGCACGCCAAGTTTTCAAGCAGTTCACGCAACTCCCTCCGGACCGTCGTCAGGCGGTCAACCGGGCCATTCGCGAGATGCGCGCTCTGACGCCTGATCAGCGCGACCGGCTCATTAACTCCGATCAATATCGGCGGGCATTCTCGGCATTCGAACGCCACATTCTCACAGGAGCGGCTCACCTTCCGCTCGCTCCCGGAGATGTCTGGTAAAAGACCCTCGGAGTGAATCGTGATAGTCGATACTCTCCAGGGGCAGCGGTTGCGAGTGAGGCCTTGGAAGTCGCTCCTCCGCACCTCGCTACCAGGAAACGGAGAGCCAAACTGAAAATCCTAACTTGAACAACAAAAAGCCCGAGCGCGGCCTGAAAGTCGCGCCCGGGCGTTATTACTGATTGGTAATGTAGGCGAGGAAAAAGGGCGCTTGGTCGTTGTTCTCATTCGTCGGAAGGGCCCCCTTCACTCCGACTCGGGTTTGATCCCCGTAGAGGAACCACCCACTCAGAGCACCCGGCGAAATACTTTGCCCGAGACCGCTAATCTTTTCATTGTTGGTGTCGAGCGTGAAATAAACGGTGAAGTAGTAATCGTCAAGCGGCGAGAGCGCCAACTTGACGGTATCGAGCCGCACAATACAGGGATTGGTGGCAGAAACCGGCTGTATCGGGCAGACGGAGGTGCTGGTCAGGTTAATGCTTGGACTTGCACTGCCGCCCAGCAAGACCTTTGTGACCTTAAGCACCGTGCTGCCGTTCCGCGGCGTTTCGTAGAGCACCATGTTGCCGATGTCCGCCTCGGAACCCCCGGTAAATCCAATATAGAGAGCGGTCGTGGTGGAGCTTGCTCCCATCAGCGACGCCCCCGGAATCAGAACGAACTCGGAGAGGCCGTCCCAAGCCTGGTTGCCGCTGCTGGCGACCACGCCTTGGCCCTCCGTTAGATTAGCCAGAGCGGTGGCTGGCACCGGCTCCTGCGCAAAAGCGCTTACCGCCAGAAGCGTCATCATCAAAGTCAATGTTGCTAGCTTATAGAAAGTGTTCATCGGGAATCTCCCTTATTCGAAATTGGATTCAAGCTGCTGCTACGTGGTATCGGTGGATCGATGCTCGCGGATATCGAGCCGGACTCGTGCACCCGCTCCCTAGTTGGTCATGACGTACATCAGGGAGTAGGGCTGACCGCTAAAGCTGAGGCTGCTCGGAATCGTCGCACCGACGGTAAGCCGGGTTTCGTCGCCGCTAATGTAGGTTCCCCGCAAGCTGCTCTGCTGAAATTGGGGCTCGGTCAGGCCAATCGAGCTATTGTTCGAGTCGCTGGCAGTGAAGAACACCGCCAGATAGTAATCGGACAGCGCCGAGAGCGTTATTTTTGTCGGATCGAGTCGGACGATGCATGGATTAAAGGAGGATATCTCGATTACAGGACAGACCGTCGCGCTAGCCAGGTCGATCATGGGATTGGAGATGCCTCCGAGCGTTACAGGCGTCACCGCGGTGATGGTTGAGCTGCCTCGCGCGGTCGTATAAAGGACCATATTGCTGACATCCGCCTCGGCTCCAGCTGTAAATCCGAGATAAAAAACAGTGGTAGTGCTGGTGACCGGGATCAGTCCCGCTCCGGGAACCTGCGCGATCACGGTATAGCCACTCCAACTAACGTTGGAACTAACCGGCCCTATGATGCCTCGTACCAGGTTCTCAGCCTTGGAGGCGGAAAACCCATATCCCGAGACTGCGAAAATCATGAGAGTAAGCGTTGCGAGCTTGAAAATAGTTTTCATCGAAAATCTCTCCTCTTCAAAATGTGCTTTCAGCGTTCACGTATGCGTATCGGTGGAACGTCCGCGCCATGTCGGCGGGAGGATCCAATCGGACCGCTAGTTATTCATGACGTACATGAGAAACGACGGACCACGAGTGCTGGTTCCAGGAATGGACTCACCGACTGTGAGATGGGTGTAGTCCGTGCCCCCGTAATATGTTCCCGCCAAGCTAGTCTGGCTGTTGCTGGGTTGCGTGCCAGAAATGCCCGAATTGTTGGAGTCGTTCGTGTAAAACACCGCGAAGTAGTAATCGTTCGCCGGCGAAAGTGTGAGCGTTGTCGGATCGAATCGCACAATGCAGGGAGCGGTCGACGACGGCGCGACCGGACAAACTGATGTGTTGGCGAGCATGATGCTCGGGTGGGAAACCCCGCCCAGAGTGACAGGAGTGACGGCAGTTATCGTCAGACTACCGCGCGCAGTTGTGTAAACAACCATGTTGCCGATGTCAGCCTCGGTTCCACCCGTGAATCCGAAGTAGAAGACCGTGGTTGAGCTCGTAATCGGATAGAGCCCAGAGCCGGGAACAAGATTAAACACGGAATAATTGGACCAACTGCTATTGTTGCCGGCCGGTCCAATCACGCCGCGCACCAGGTTCTGAGTTGTGGTGTCTGGCTTCGGCGCGGTGGTTTCTTGCGCAAAGCTGCACAAAGTAATCGCCAACATCATGAGAGTCAGCGACGCGAACTTACAAACAGTTTTCATGAATATCCTCCCTATTGATTGGTGGAGCTGATTCTGGTACGGGTATTCGCTCGCATCCAGCCGTCTTATCGAACTATCGCGGAGATGTTCCTTTAACAGCCGCACTCGCGAGGCATCGATGTGTGCCCGAAGGCCGGACGCAGCGATGTGCTGCGTCCGGAACACGAGGTCGGTCTGCGTCCAGTTTCCCCGTTCCGAATAGCTAGAAGATTTGCGTACCCACGACTTTCTTGAAAAACAGCGGCCCGGGTGCCGATGGCAGGGGAGGACGCCGCATTTGGGCGTGCGTCAGTGCCGGGCAAGCAGCTCGGATCGCAAAATCGACTTCGTATTGAAATCGCTTCAGGTCCGCGCCGCGCAACATCATACCATCGGTTCTCGGCTCCATCTGAAAATAATCCGCAATTTTTTCGAGCTTCTGCCCCAACCGCCAAGCAAGTTGCAAAATACTGCAACATCCAGCTCTCAGGGAGTTCAATCAGGAGGATTGCGGGTCGCACTTTCGCTCTGAGATTCCGATTGTCGCGGCAGATCGAAAGTCAGCAATTGAGCTTGAGAAGGGATAGATTGAAAGTTAGAAGCTGAAAAACCGCTGCTTTACCGCCGAATGAGCGCCATCACCCATCCCGCAACAAACACGCCGCCGACAAACAGCGCGAAGCAGTAGAGGCCGTACTTCACTTGTTCCATGGTGGAATTGCGCTGGGTGATGCCGAAGACGATCGATGCGAAAAACGCGAACACCACTGCAGCCGAGAAATGCGACAAGGTGAGGGTCACGGTTTCTTCCCCAAGGCAATGTGATGCGCATCCGCCGCCGCGATGAAATTCAAGAGACCGGCGACAATTAGAAAAGTCTTGCCGTAATCCGCCGCGGCATTCGCCGCCATCACGTCGCCCCAATCCATGATGCGCGCGAGAATATACAGCGCGCCCGAGCCTATGTCGCCGACGAAGCCGAGAATATCGAGGATGTCGCCGCCGTTGGGCTGGTAAATCCGTCCCTGCATACCCAACCCGATCAGGAACATAGCCACCACCGAGATCAGCAACAGAGCGCCGCGCCCATAGCGCCTCAGCAGGAAGTGCCCGCCGCCCGGAATCAGCCAGCCTACGATCGGCGCAACCACCGCCATGGTCGTAAGCGGGTACTCCGGCTCGGTCCTCGTTGCTACGGTTGCCGCATTTTTTGATTTGTCTTTCGTATTAGCGTTTGGCTTGGCCATTCAGATGGTCACGATCTCTCGTTGGATTTTACCAGTGACTTCAGCGCTACCCGGACGCACCATGACATTCACTTCCAGCCGCACGCCGAACTCGGGCAGGTAAATCCCCGGCTCGATCGAGAATAGGGAATTGGGCAGAATGCGACGTTCGTCGTGAATTTCCAGATCATCCATATTGGCGCCGTTCGAATGCACCTCGGTGCCAATGGAATGGCCGGTCCGGTGGATGAAGTAGTCTCCATAATTCGTCTGCTTGATGCGGCCTCGCACCGCCCGGTCCACTTCCCATCCTGCGATCGGCCGTTGGGCAGCAACTGCGTCCTGCACTGTCTTCACGCCAATGTCGCGCGCCTCGCGCACAATTTTGAAAATCTCGCGCTGCCGGTCTGACGGAGCGTCGCCCACAAATCCCATCCAGGTTATGTCGTAGTAAACCGCGCTTGGCGTATTTTTCTTGGCCCACACATCGAGCAAAACCAGATCGCCTTCGCGAATCGGGACGGGATGAGTGGCGCTCGGCCCGTAATGCGGGTTGGCACTGTTGGCGTTTACCGCCACGACCGGAGGGTCGTCGGTCACCATGTTTTCGCGATCGAACGCTTCCAAGAAAAACTGTTGGATTTCGTGCTCATGCGTGCCGCCGTTGCGCACCCGGCGTCCGATTTCCTTGAACGCCTCTGCGGTGACGGCATCGATCACATCGCGCGCCGCAAAATGTGACTTGATCTGCTCATCGGTAAGAGTAGCTTCAAACTGGGCGATCAGGTCGGCCGCGCTGACAATGTTCTTGCCCAGCCCGCGGATCATGTCCGCCGTTCCCGCATCCACCATGGAAATTGTGAATACGGCGTTATTGGGCGAATACTGCATGGCCACATCGCGATGCGCGGCCAGCATCTGCTTTAAACCGTCGAACAATTCCTGCCATCCGGCGTACTGTCTTTTCGTTCCCGGCAAGCTATCGAGATGCCCTGCCTCAATCTTGTGAACCAGTTTGGTGGGCTCGCCCTTGGCAGGGATCAGGTAGTACCAGCGCCGCGTCACCATCAGTCCCGCAGGCAACGCCAATACGCGGTAGGAGATCGGGTCGCGGTGGTGATGATCGTAGAAAAGCCACGCATCGATTTTGCGCTCGCGCAGGGCTTGCTGGATGGCGGCCAGGTCCATAGATAATCAGGTAGAGATATGAAGGTTTATTTTACACGACTGCCGACGTGAACCTGATTTCGGGAAGCTCGGACCTGATGCGAAGCCGGGTTCCGAAGCGCGGGCAGCGGTTTGACGCTTTTCCACTAGGCTCCGTATAATCCTTAGCGTCCATATCCTGATGATCACGTCTGCGGTTTCGGCGTGAACAGGGCAGGGCGTCGTAGGCGCCTTGAGCGCTCGCTCCGCTGTTCAGGTCTATATTTCAGATTTGTTTTCAAGTCTGATGACTGATAGGCTCGGTTGCAGTCAGTTTCGTTGAGCCCAGCGAGCTGGAAGCTTCCAGCATTTCTCGAAAAAATTCGAAGGAGTCAAAGGATCCAATGATTAAGATGTTTGCGCGCGTCACCATGGCCGTCGTAATAGTGTCCGGCCTCTCCCTATTCGCTCTGGCCCAGGCCGATCCTCCTGCCGCTCCGTCGGCCGCTGCGACAGCTCCCAACGCTCCCTCCGCCGCCGCAGCGGCGGCTACCAAGATTACTGGAACCAAGGTCGGGACCATCAACATTGAACAGGCCATCTTTCTGTCGAACGAAGGACGCCGCGATTTCGAAACGCTCAGCAAGAAATTCGAACCCAAGCAGAATGAGCTGAAGAGCTGCGCCGACGAGATCGACAGCCTCACCAAGCAGCTCAACACGCAGCAGGACAAGTTAAATGAAGAATCGCGCGACAAGCTGGTGAAGCAGATCGAGACCAAAAAGAAAAGCTGTGATCGCGCGACTCAAGACGCGCAGGAAGATTTCCAGAATCAGCAGGGCGAGATCGGAAATAAAATCCTCACCAAGATGGCGCCAGTGATTCAGAAATACGTTAGCGACAACGGCTACGGTCTGCTTCTCGATACCTCGCAGCCCTGGCCTCGCGGCCCGGTGATCGTATCGGGACCGTCGATGGATATCACCGGGCCCATCGTGGAAGCCTATAACGCCCAGTCGGGCGTACCGGCACCCGCCGCCGGAACTCCGGCACCGAAGCCCGTGAAACCGGCGACTCCGAAACCGACTTCGACCACTCCGCCGAAACAGTAGCGACAGCACTCGGCGAGGTTTCAGTTCCCGAATTCGAGTCTTTTCTAGACCGCGTCACCGACGCGGTCTTTTTTTGTTGCTTTCTATTTATTGCCTCCCGGGTAGTAACCCACTTTGGTTTTTCGCGTTTTCCCCGCGCGCTGGGATCAAATCGCTACCCGCAGGTGTCTGTACTGGCAACGGGCCCGTTCCAGAGGACACTAAAATGTTCAACACACTTGAAAGCACATGGGACCAGTCTGCCCGTCGCCGTGGATGGACCACACTCGCAAGCTTTACGATGCAAGCTTTCGCCTTGAGCTTGCTGCTCGCCATCTCGCTATTCTGGGTGGGAGGGCAGCCGCAGGTGCGATGGCTGCAACTCACCGCGCCCGCATCTTTCACTCCGGTCGCGGCCGAACAACCGGTGCACGGGCATCGTGCGGCCGCTCCGGTCAGCACCCCGCGCCCAACCGAGATCGTCGCGCCGCGATCCATCCCTACCCAAATAGTAAGTACGGCTGACGCCAATTCCGTGCCCGCCGCACCAGATCTCTCATCCATCGACAATGGCGACGTGGAATTGAATCGCCGAAGTGAGGTGATCCACAGCATCGGCAACAGCACTCCTCCAGTCATTCCTTCGCGCCCAGCACCCACCAAGCCTTTGCTGGTCTCGCACCTCGCGGAAGCCAACCTCCTCCACAAAGTGCAGCCCATCTATCCACCCATCGCACGCCAGGCTGGCGTTCAAGGGGCGGTCGAATTGCGGGCGATCATCAGCAAGAACGGCACGATCGAGAACTTGGTCGTTGTCAGCGGACACCCAATGCTCTCCGCCGCCGCGATTGAAGCGGTTCGGCAATGGCGCTACCGTCCTTACCTGCTCAATGGCGAACCCATTGAAGTCGAGACTGAAATCACGGTGAACTTCCTCTTGTCGGGAGGCTAAGCTACGGACAAACTCGAGAGTTTGCGAGCGGAAGTTACCATCGGCACAAACATCGCGGGGCACGCCCTCACTATAATTAGTTCGGTGAACGCTCCCCGCCCTGACTTGTCGAGAATGCCCGACCGCCGCTCGCTGATTCTCGACGGCCGCACCTGGGCCGAAATTTCTCTGGCCGCACTGCAAGAAAATTTCCGCGCCGTCCAAAATCACGTCGGCAAAAGCGTCACAATTTGCGCTCTCGTTAAGGCCGATGGCTACGGCCACGGTGCGATCGAGTGCTCCCGCGCTCTCGAATTCGCAGGCGCGCTTTGGCTGGGAGTCACCGACGCCGCAGAAGGCCTAGCGCTCCGCAGTGCCAGCGTCAATGCGCGCATCCTGTTGATGACCGGCATCTGGAAGGGCGAGGAAGCCAGCATAGTCGCCCAGAATCTCACTCCCACCATCTGGGAAGATTGGCACATTGAGTCGCTCGAGCACGCCACCCGCCAGCGCCACAGCGTTTTACCGGTGCATCTCAAAATCGATACCGGCATGAACCGTCTCGGGGCATCGCTCGATGCGCTGCCGCGCCTGTGCAAGATGCTGTCGGCATGCAGGCACCTCACGCTCGAAGGCGTAAGCACACACTTCGCGTCGGCGGAAGTGCTTGACGCCGAAGACGCTCGCCGCCAGATGAAGCGCTTCGAGGACGGACTAGCCATCCTGCATAGTTACGGCCTTCATCCAGCTCTGATTCACATGGGAAATTCCGCCGCCATGACCGCGCGGCCGGACACATGGAAGACGATGGTGCGTCCGGGCATAGCCCTCTACGGATATTCGCTTGCCTTCACGCGCGGGGCCGAGCCGGCCGCGGTTGCTCCTTTGCCGTTGCGTCCGGTGCTTTCGTGGAAGACGCGAGTGCTCACAGTCAAAGAAGTCGCGGCAGGAGAAGCGGTCGGCTACATGGGAACCTTTGTCACCAAATCGCGCAGCCGCATCGCGGTCCTGCCCGTAGGCTACGCCGACGGCTATCCTCGCCTGCTGTCAAATCGCGCTCGCGTGATCGTAGGCGGCGAATACGCTCCGGTGGTGGGCCGAGTCTCGATGGACTTGACCATTGTTGACGTCAGCCATATTCACGACGTCGCGGTCGGAGATGAAGTCCTCTTAATCGGCGCCAGTGGCGGCAAAACCGTGGATGCTGTCGAACTTGCCCGCTTGTGCGAAAGCGTGCCCTACGAAATTCTCTGCGGTCTGTCGCAGAGAGTGCCGCGTGTCTATCTCTGAGTCGCACATTCTCTCAAGACTGAATGGTGAGTGCTGCATGCTGAGTGGTGAGTGCTGACTGCTCAGTGCTGAATCCTGCCATTAAACTGCCCGAGGTCGCCAAACTGGCCGCCCATGCTGTATTTCTAGAAGTAACATGCCCTCGCGCTACGCCAAATGGATGTACGACTGGGAGACCCGGCTCACTTCGGTCGACAACAACCGCATCGTACGTCCGCTAGACTGGGGCCTCGATTGGACGCACAGCTGGCCCGGCCGCAACGGTGGCCCCGTCGGTCAAACCTCACGCGACCTGCTCGACTATTTCTCGCGTTTCAACGAGCGCATCATTCGCGACAGCGACGAATTTTATTCGTATCGGAAGCCGACGGAATTCCGCCTGGAGCGCCGCGAAGTAAAAGTATTCAGCACGCGCGAGGTTCCCGACCCGCGCCTCGAAGAAAAAGTGCGTGGCACGCACGCCGAGTTTCTCCGCTTCACCTCGCCGGCGGTCACGCCGTTCCCGGAAAATAATCTGGTTAACGCGCGCTGGTTTCCGGCCCGCGGCCGCCGCGCCCTAGTTCTCTTGCCGCACTGGAATTCCGATGCGATCTCCTACTCCAGTCTCTGCCGCGTGCTCAACTGGATGGGCATTGCTGTCCTGCGCCTCAGCATGCCCTATCACGATATTCGCCGCCCGGCCGAAATCGACCGCGCCGACTATGCCGTTTCCGCCAACATCGGACGCACTCTCGACGCGGTGCGCCAGGGCGTAGTAGATGCGCGCTGCTGTCTCGATTGGCTGGAATCACAGGGTTACAACCGGCTCGGCATTGTCGGCACCAGCCTCGGATCGTGTTACGCATTTATCGCCACCGCGCACGATCCGCGGATTCAAGTTGCTGCCTTCAATCACGCCTCGACTTACTTTGCCGACGTGGTCTGGCACGGCCAGTCGACGCGACATATCCGCGAAGGCCTTGAAACGAGCATTGATTTAGAGAATCTGCGGCGGGTATGGCGCGCCGTCAGTCCGATGGTTTACTTCGACAAATTCTCACGCTGGCCGCGCCGCTCGCTCATTATTTATGCCAAATACGACATGACTTTCCTGCCGGAGTTTTCTGAGCACGTAGTTGAGGAATTTCAAAAACACCAACTCGATCACAAAGTCGTCGTCCTCCCCTGCGGCCATTACACTATGGGAGAAGCGCCCTACAAGTATATGGATGGCTGGCAGCTAGTAAGTTTCCTCCGGACGGCCTTCGAGTAAATGGGGAAGGGCCGCCTTCCGAGTTCCGCACGATCCGGCAGTTGTGCAGGGCTCCAGCCGACCTTATTGCAAGCCCAGTTCGCCATCGTACTGTCGGATAACTCCGTAGCACTCGCAGGCGGAGGCTTCAAGTTTCTTGCGGTTCACGATTTTCACCGCGCCACGGGTGTACTCGATGAAACCCTTTCTCTGCAAAACGCCGGCTGCCAAGCTCACGCTAGGCCGATCTGTCCCCAGCATGGTTGCGAGAAAATCATGAGTGATGCGCAGCGACCCCGAAGCGACTCTATCCTGAGTCATCAGCAACCAGCGCGCCAGCCGCTGCTCAATGCCGTGCAGCCGGTTACACGCGGCTGTTTGTGCAATCTGCATGCCCCGAATTGCGACATAGCGGTTCAACAGCAATCGAAGGTGTGGTGCGGTCTCCAAAGTATTTTGCAAAGCTCCAACTCTTACCCGAAATCCGTCTCCCGCGATTTGTATCACTGCCCGTAACGGGCCCCTGCTTAGGCCAACAGCCGCAGGTGCTCCCGTAAAGCCCTCACTGCCGACTACGCCAGCTTCGGCGGTTCTTCCATCTTTCATTACGACGACAAGAGAAATCAAACCCTGGTTCGGAAAATACACAAATTCCAGCTTTCCACCCGCCTCGTGAAGGACCAGGTGGTTTGGCAAATTGACATATTCCAGATGAGGACGAAGCGAGTTGTATTCGCTGTCGGACATCGATCGAAGGATGATGTTGCCGACGGGCTTCCCCTCAGCATTCGTACGCTCGCCGGACTGCACGGTTTTGAGGTCTTTGTCAGCCACGAACCAGAACCGAAAAGCCTGCCCCAGACGTAACTATGATCCTACCCGTCAAGGTCTGCGAAATGGCGACCCTACTGATCCGCAGTAAGGGCCGGATTATACAGACCCGAAAGAGGCGCTTCGGTAGGGTACCCTACCGTGGTCTCTCCGCTGACCCGCGCACACTCCCCACCGAACGTGACCAACGCTCGCAGCGATTGCGCAGCGCTTCAAATGAGACCATACGGAATCGACGGTTTGCGCAAACGAAGCTTTTCCGCGTATGTAGGATTTCCTACAGACGACCATAAATTGGCACACGTAAAATTCCTGCACTCGCGGATCGAATGACGATTTCTTGTTGCCATCGAGCCCTTCGCGGCTGCTAGAAGAGCCGTTAACAGCAAATGGGGGCGGCTTCATCCCTTGAGATACTCGTTGGGCGCAGCGACAGAGGAGCCATGACCCGGAAGCTGGTGTGGATTGAGCAGGAGCGTTTTCGGGGTTTCGGTTGCTCCGAATGTTGGTGGCGGTTCAGAGCTTCGGCCGTGGCCGCCGGCGAATCGCTCGATGAAATGATGCGCAACTTCGAGTTGCAGCGCGACAAAGAATTTGCATCGCACGTTTGCCGCGATCATGCCGAAGCAAGCACGTAGCAACAGCCCGTGCACTTATTGCGCTGGATCACGAATCAGTCAGGAAAATCGACGGCGGGGCTGCTCCCCGGCGGCCACTACCACCACGGAGAAGCGCCCTACAAGTAGACGGATGACTGGCAGCTGGCGAGTTTTCTCCGGACGGCGTTCGCCGAGAACGCCAGTCCGAAGAAATTCCAGCATCGAGCGTTAGCCCGCAAATAAATCCCGGCCTCACGTAACAGCATTACATGATGACGATGAGCGCAATTCGAACTCCCGGATGGAGCAGGTCGAAAAGAAAATACTCGCCATCAATGTAGTCGACATAGCAATCATCTGTGTATGCCCAACCCGCCGGCCATCCATCCGCGAGAATGAACGAGTAACCGCCGTACTGAAAACCTGGCTGGCCCTGCACCGTGGTTGCCTGGTGGATGACAAATGTGTGCTGGCGTCCGAAGCTACCGCGGAATTTGTCATCCGGTATGCGACCGCCACGCTGACCGCCTGCGGCCTGCGTATTCCGGCCGCCTTGTCCCGAATTTTCTTGCCCAGCTGGACGATCATTCTGCTGTTTGCTCTTGTCATCTTGCTGGGCAGCTTTTTCGTCGCGGTTGTTATCGTTTTGCTTTTCCGGCTTGGCATCGTTCGGCCGCGCTGGTTTTGCATCATTCGGCGCTGGCTTTGTCGCCTCCGGACGCGCTTCTTCAGAGGGCTTGGTTTCGTCCTTTTGATCCTGGGCATACATCCACCCAGTGGTTGCGAGCAACGAGCACAATGCGAACATTCTAACAACCTGAGTAACTCTCATAGATTCTCCTCCGCGAATTACGTGCAAGCGTTTTGCTTGCCGGTGTGTGCGGCCTCCGGGCCAAGCGACCTGCCACTTCCGCCGGAGTTGCGCGACGAGCGTAGAGACACACGAATTGGGATGTTAGGCGTGGATCAACTAGGAATGAATCCACTGCGTGCTGTAGGAACGCTTCGCGGGCCGGGTAATAGACCGCCTCTGTAGCCCTAGGGGGCAAGTTTCGCGTAGATAGTATTCGACGGAAACCAATTGCGTGGAGAATCCGCTGGCCCCGAGACAGCCGACTTTGGTTATCGGCGGGCAGTGACCTGATCAGCGATTCTGTCGTATTCGGCCTTGGACACGATATGCCGAGTCTCAAGGTCGCCAGCCGAGTCGTAGGGGCGTCCGGCGATGACGCGATCGGCGTCGTGCGCATTCATCCCAGGCAGGCTCATCAACTGATCTCGCGAAGCCGCATTCAAATCGAGCGGTTTGTTGCGATTCCATCCCTCGCGCACCCCTTCCGCCATTGCTTTGACGTCGCTCTTCGCTTCGGCCGTCGCCTCCGCGGTCTTCTCCCGCAGTTGCTGCGGGCTTTGTTGCTGTTGCGTGCAGGCGGTGAGTACCGTCAGCAGCACAATTGTGGCGATCGGCCAAGGTCTGAGAGAAGTCATTGTGATCACTCCGTTTTTCCTTCGTTGCTTGGATGACACTCCGCTCGGGCGGGTTGGGCGGGTTCTTTGAGGCTTTGAGCGCATGTTTCCGGTTCTGACCAGTGCTATACTTTTAGCCGTTTAGGGTGAGGTTGGTCATGAGACTGTCGGCCTTCCTAGTCGCACTGCTCCTTCTTTCCTGCACTCTATTGGCTCAAGACTCCGACGAGCCGTCTCGCGGCCCTGATGGAGGAACGCGAATCCGTGTCGGGGGCATCAAGGTCCTTCCTCTGCCGGGCAAGCCATTCTCTGGACGCAGCACCACGGAGTGGACGCGGACCCTCGAAGATGGAACCGTATTCAAAACTCACCTGTTTGCCATGGTCGCCCGCGACAGCCTGGGCCGGATCTACCGCGAGCGCCGTAACTTTGTCCCATCCGATTCGACCCGGCAATCTGCGCTGACTCATATACTCATCTACGATCCCACCTCACACACGCACACCGAATGCAGCGTGCAGAGACATATTTGCACTGTCACCGGCTATTACGCTCCGACCACATTTACTCCGCCTCCGGTCGGTCCGTTCCGCAACGGCACGGGCTTCCTCAGCCGCGAGAACATCGGAAATGACGTGATCGACAGCATCGATGTTGTCGGTTCACGCGAAACCATCTCCCTCAACCCCGGCGTGGTGGGCAACAGCCAGCCGCTGATCAGCACGCGCGAGTTCTGGTATTCGCCCGACCTTCAGGTAAATTTAGCCATTACCCGCAAAGATCCGCGGGAGGGCACCCAGTTAATCCGCGTCGGCGACCTTTCCCGCACTGAGCCTGATCCGGCGTTGTTCAAAATACCGCCTGGCTTCGTCGTCGAAAATGCCGCGCCAGCAGCCGAGGGCGCCCAGTCCGAGTCTCCGACATCATCCGGCGCCTTCGCGTCGTCCGAGCCGGTACACGTGGGTCCGGGCATCGCGCAAGGTTTGCGCGTCTATAACCCAGCGCCCTCATACCCGGAAGCGGCGAGACAAGGCCGCATCCAGGGCCAGGTGGTGTTAGCGATTGTCATCGACAAGAATGGCGGAACCAAAGATATTCGCGTAGTCACGTCCCCGAGCAAGCTGTTGACCGATTCCGCAATCTCGGCCGTGAGTCAGTGGCGTTATCAACCCTATCGCTTGAACGGGACGGCAATCGATGTTCAATCCACGGTCGTAGTCAACTTCGCTCTTCAAACAGCTTCCCAATCCGCACCGTGACGTAGACGCGGCATGCCAGCCCGAAATCCACCGCCCCAGGCGCCGATCCGTGGCCGAAACCCGACAAAGTCTTTGCGTCGCGGTAAAATGGCTTCGGTATCCAACCATGAAAAATTCCACGATGTCCCGCCCGCTGTATGAAGTTGATCCCGAGATTTCGAACGCTATCGATAACGAAGTGCGCCGCCAGCACGAAGGCTTGGAGCTGATCGCTTCAGAGAACTTCGTTAGCGAGGCGGTGCTCGAAGCCGCCGGATCGGTCTTCACCAACAAATATGCGGAAGGCTATCCTGGCAAGCGTTATTACGGCGGATGCGAGTTTACCGACGTCGTCGAGAATCTGGCGCGCGAGCGGGTAAAGAAACTTTTCGGTGCTGAGAACGCCAACGTTCAACCGCACTCAGGTTCCCAAGCCAATCAAGCCGCCTACGCCGCCGTGTTGCAGCCCGGCGACACCGTTCTCGGATTGAATCTGGCCCATGGCGGCCACCTCACTCACGGGCATCATCTTAATTTTTCCGGGAAGACCTACAAGATCGTTCCCTACGGCGTGACCCGCGACACGGAGACGATCGATTACGACGAACTCGAAAAGATCGCCACACAAGAGCATCCTAAGCTGATCATTGGCGGCGGCAGCGCTTATCCGCGAATTATCGACTTCGCCCGCATGCGTCAGATTGCGGATAAAGTGGGCGCCCTCTACCTGGTCGATATGGCACACTTCGCCGGCCTTGTGGCGGGTGAAGCGCATCCCTCACCCGTCCCGCACGCGCACATCGTAACTTCAACCACACATAAGACACTGCGCGGACCACGCTCCGGCATGATCCTCAGCAAGCAGGAATTTGCCGTCGCGATTGATAAGACAGTCTTCCCGGGAATGCAAGGGGGGCCGCTGGTGCACATTATGGCCGCCAAGGCCGTTTGCTTCCTCGAAGCATCGCAGCCAAGTTTCCGCGACTACGCGCGGCAGGTCGTTGCGAACGCCAAGGTGATGGCCGAGACGCTCGCCGCCGACGGCTATCGCATCGTCTCCGGAGGAACCGACACGCACCTTATGCTGGTCGACGTATTCGCGAAAGGCATGCTGGGCAGCGAAGCGGAGAAAGCGTTAGGCGAGGCGGGTATCACGGTCAACAAGAACGCGATTCCGTTTGATACGAATCCGCCGATGAAGCCGAGCGGCATTCGCATCGGCACGCCGGCCGTAACCACGCGCGGCATGAAAGAAGCCGAGATGCGCCAGATCGCCCATTGGATCACTGAAGCGCTCAACCATCGTTCCGACGCCACAGCGCTAACAAGAATCCGCAAGCAGGTCCTGGTGCTGGCCGAAGAGTTTCCGCTCTACGCCGAACGTCGCGCCAAGGCGCAGGCCGAGGTCAGGGCCTGATCCTTATATACCGCCGGATAATGGATTGTCATTTTGAGCGAAGCGGAAGACCTATATAGTCGCTGGTCGCGCCAGAATGCATAGCGCGTCGCGAATTCCCTGTGTTCCCTCGCGCCCCTGTGATTAAATTCAGGCTGTGAAAGTAGCCATCGACATCCGTCGCATGACGGAATTCGGAGTTGGCACGTACATTCGCAACGTGGTCCGCACCCTCGCGCGCCTCGACCGCGACGGCAAATATTTCCTTATCGGATCGCCGGACAGGGTTGCGGAATGCGGCGATCTGCCGCCCAACTTCCACGCCGTCAATCTGGCCGGCGGCGACAACACCATCAAAGGGAATCTCGATTTTCGGGCGATCGTGCATCGCCTTAACTGCGATGTCGTGCACATTCCGCATCTCTTCTGGCTGCCGCGCGGGTTGAGTTGCCCTTATGTCCTTACCGTGCACGATCTGCTCGAGCACATGTATGGATCGCGCAACGCCTCCAGTTTGCGGCGCAGCATGCACTTTTATCTGACCCGCCGCGTGTTGCGCCGCGCAGCGCGTGTCATCGCAGTCTCGCAATTTACCAGAAACGAAATTGAAAAACTTCTGGCCATTCCAGACGCGCGCATCGAAGTTGTCTATAACGCGATTGACGAGCGTTTTCTGTACGGCCATGCTACCCAAGCCGATCGCGACTTGATCGCACAACGTTACCTCGTGAACCATCCATTCATTCTGTATGCTGGGGCGATTCGGCCTCACAAGAATGTGGTGCGAATCATCGAAGCATTCTCGGCGCTCAAAAGCGAGCTGCAAAAGGAAAATCTATACCCTGATATAAAGCTCATCATCATCGGCGACGATCTTTCCAGCCATCCCCGGCTACGCCGCACTGTGGTGCGCAGCGGGGTGCAGAATGATGTGCGCTTTCTCGGATTCGTACCCATCGAAGTGCTGCGCATTTTTTATGACGTAGCCAAAGTTTTTGTCTTTCCTTCGCTCTACGAGGGATTTGGATTGCCCCCACTCGAAGCGATGGCCCATGGAACTCCTGTGGTCACCTCGAACACTTCGAGCTTGCCGGAAGTTGCCGGAAACGCGGCGCTGTTGGTGAATCCGGAAAATGTTTTTGAGATCCGCCGCGGATTGCAGCGCGTGCTGCTCGATTCGGCGTTGCGCGATCGCATGAAGCTGCGCGGCTATGAACAAGCCAAGAAGTTTTCGTGGACGACTTCAGTGTCGAGAATTCTTGAGATTTATCGCGAAGTAGCAGAAGCTCGTGTATCGCGCAGAGTTGCGGCGGGTTGAGGCAACCCAAGTCCGGCGCGTTCTTTCTCCTTTATACTAATAAGAAATCATTTGATGAACTCTACCGTCGCGCTCAATCCCGCCTCCTCGATAACCGACAGCATGATCCATCGGAAAACGATCCACCCGAAACTTTTCCATCCCAAGATTTCCATACTGCTGCTGATCGCCTTGTGGGCCGTTATATACATGGCGGGACTCTCTCGGGCCGCTCTGCTCGACGACGCCGACACGGTGCATGCCGAGGCGGCGAAAGAAATGCTGCAACGGCACGACTGGGTAACCCTGTACGTCAATGGCGAGCGCTATCTGGAAAAGGCTCCGCTGATGTATTGGAGTGTGGCGGCCAGCTACAAGATATTCGGCATCAGCGAGTGGAGCACTCGCCTCCCGCTCATGTTGATCGTGCTCGCGATGATTCTTTCCACCTACGGATTGGGCCGTTGGGCATTCGGCGATGAAGGCGGATTGGCTTCTGGATTAGTGCTGACGACTGCACTCGGGCCGTTTCTTTTTACCCGCTTTCTTATTCCTGATGTAGCGGTTGGTTTGTGGCTGACGCTGACGTTCTGGTTTTTCTTAATATCTCTCGAGCAACCGAAACCTTCGCGCTTGGCTTGCTGGGGTCTCGCCACCGTCTGCGCGCTCAACGTGCTCACCAAGGGATTGATCGGCCTGGTCTTTCCGGCTGCAGCGATCCTGGTTTATCTACTACTCACCGGCAACCTACGGCACTTGCTCAAGCTGCGCCTGTTTTCGAGCACTCTGGTTTTTCTATTGATCGGTGCGCCGTGGCACATTCTCGCGGCGTTGCGAAATCCGGCGCAAGGCCACGTGCGCGGATTTCTCTGGTTCTATTTCGTCAATGAACATTTCCTGCGCTTTTTGAACAAGCGCGTCCCTCGCGATTACGATACCGTTCCGCTGATTCTGTTCTGGGCCTTGCTGGGTTTATGGCTGATTCCCTGGACAGTGTTTCTTCCCCAGTCGCTGCAGGAGGTGCCGCGGCGGTGGCGCGAGTTCCGCAGCCCGATGTCGCGCCGTCAGCGTGCTTATCTTTTATTTCTCGTGTGGAACGTGGTGATCGTGGGCTTCTTCAGCCTCTCGACGCGGCAGGAGTACTACACCATCCCCGCCATTCCGGGACTGGCATTGTTAGTCGGCGGTTGGTTGCAACGGGAGAGAACATCCGTTGTCGACAGCCGCGCGCGGCGCAGCGGAAGGATTTCGTCGGCAATCTTGTTGGCGGTTGGCGTCATCATCGCAGCGGTAGGTTTTGCGTTGCTGTTTTTTTCGCAGGCACCGGCACCAGGCACAGATCTATCGGATCTGCTGCGAAAAAATCCCCAGGATTACGCCCTCTCGTTCGGGCACTTTCTGGATCTAACCCCGCAAGCGATGGGCGCATTTCGCGTACCATTGTTTGGCTTCTCGCTGGCCTTTCTGTTGGGCACGCTCGCCAATTTTATTCTGCGGCGCAGCGGCCGCGCCGGCGCCGGAAACGCGGCGCTAGCGGCCATGATGGTGGTTGTGCTGGCGTGCGTGCGCATCGCCTTCGGCATCTTTTCTCCGATTATTTCGTCGAAAGATCTGGCGCTGGCGATTCGCGAGCAGTACCAACCGGGCGATCAGATCGTCGTGGCCGGCCTGTACGAGAACGCGTCGACGCTGAATTTCTACACCGGCCTGGCACTCCGCAGTCTGCACCTGCCCGGTGGAAACATGTGGTACGGCAGTCAGTTTCCGGATGCTCCGCCGGTGTGGGAAACGCAGGCATCTTTTGTGAATATGTGGAACGGTCCCGGGCGCGTTTTCTTCTGGACCGATCAGGCAAGTCCCGTTGCATTGCAAGCGCTGAACAGCTACGTAATTGCGCGGCGCGGAGGCAAAACCATTTTTTCCAATCGGCCGAGGGCTGCAGTTTCGCAATAGTCACTTAATGACGATCAGGCGCCCGTCTTGCAGATCGAAAACATCGCCGCGCCAGTAGATTCGATTGCCAAGAAAACTGGCGGCCCACACCATGGGCGCAATCAGATCTCGCACTACCAGTAAGAAAATATTGCCAATCCATTCTCCACGAAGCATCTGCCGGTCGCAGAGCACAACATCCGCAGCGACATAGCCAATGACCAACCGCAGCGCAAAGGTCAGCCCGAATACCGCGTAGGCCCACGCCGCCCCTCGTGCCGTTAACAGCATCAACAACGCCCAAGGCAATCCGAAAGTGAAAACCATTCCCGCATACCCCCAGCGGCGGGCATCCCGAATCGTGCGTGACCAGCGCAGTTGATGGGCAAGAAACTGACGCAATGTGTATGGGGGCAGAAGCGTGGCGACGCTCGCCGCGCTCAGGTCAACTTTCTGTCCCGTGGCGGCGATGCGCTTTCCGAGTTCGTAGTCGTCGGCAAGATAATCGACCAACGCCTCGAATCCGCCGACAGCTTCGAGGTCATGGCGGCGAAACGCCAGCGTTGAGCCCAATCCAAAATGCAGCCCTCTCTCAAGAAATCTCGCACTCAAAACTCCAGGCGCAAAATCGGTGCTGATGCCCAACGCCTCTAGCCGCGAGCCGAGTGTTGGGCAGGCGATACCGCGATAGAGGCAGGTAACCAGTCCAACCGAAGCGTCCGCCAGCGGCGCAATCACCTTGCGCAGATAATCCGAGGGCACGCGAATGTCGCTGTCGTTTACCAGGAGAGTTTCGTGGCGCGCCGCGCCCACCATCTGCGCCAGATTGCTGACCTTGATATTCGCTCCCAGAACGCGATCGCACACAATCAGCTCAATCGGAAGGTTGGGATATTTTGCTTTCAGCTTGCGCACCACTTCGACGGCGGGATCGGCCGCGTCGCTGACGCCGAAGATCAACTGAAACTCGGGATAATCCTGTTCGCAGTGACTGCAAAAGTTCTCCCAGATCTCGCGATCGACACCCTTCAACGGTTTGAGTATAGAGACCGGCGGCAGGGCGATGTCGAGAAGCGCGGCTTCGATTCTCTTGCGGCGATAGCGCAGGAAACTAGCCAAGCCAACGGCGGATAGAAAATAAAAAAACAAACTGCCGGCAGTTCCCACCACGGCCACAATTTCGACTACCGCTCTGATGGTCAGTGGCGGCATCAGCACGTGTTACTCGTAGCGCAACGACTCGATGGGATCGAGGTTGGCGGCTTTCCACGCTGGATAAATTCCGAAGACTAATCCAACTGTGGCCGAAGCGACGAAGGCGAATATCGACCAATCCACCGACATGGTCGCGGGCAGCGAGGGAAAAGCAAGCGGAACAATCGCCGTGATAATTGCTCCCAGCAAAAGCCCGATCACTCCGCCGACTGCCGTAAGCATCACCGCTTCGAGGGTGAACTGCACGAGAATGTCGCGCTTGCGTGCGCCGATCGCCTTGCGCACTCCGATTTCGCGCGTGCGTTCGGTGACCGACACCAGCATGATGTTCATCACGCCCACTCCGCCCACGATCAACCCAACGCTCGATACCGCAAACATGAAAACGAAAATCATGCCCGTGATCTGGTTCCACACATCGGAAATCGAGTCTTGCGTGAAGACCGCGAAATTGTCCGGCTTCTCCGTTGCAACCCTCCGGCGGCGCCGCAGCAACTCGCGTATCTCGTCGATCGCCTTGGGCATGTCGTCGTGCGACGTAGCCTTGACGCTGATCCAGTACTGCTTCAGTTCGGGATGCAACTTGCGAAATGTGCTCAGGGGAAAGAAAACGATGTTGTCATCAGGATTCTTTCCTCCGCCGAACACGCTCTTGCGAATCTTCGCCACGCCGATCACCGTGAACAGTTGCCCCTCGATATCCAACTCCTTGCCCAAGGGCAGTTCGCTGGGAAAAAGTTCCTGTGCGGTGTCGTGTCCAATAATAATGACCGGGGCGCGTCGTTCTTCATCGATGCTGCTGAACCACCGGCCCGCATCCAGCGCCACGTCAATCACGTCTTTGTAAGAACTGGTATCGCCTTCCAGAACCGTCTGCTTGGCTTTTCGATCTTTGTATTTGACGGAGTAAGTGCCCGTCCCGAGCTCTGGGCGAAAATACCGCACGCCCGCGCTGACTGCTTTCACGTGCGGCAGGTCCTGCATCGCCATGGCATCATCGAAGGTCAATTCCTTGCGGGTGCGCATTTCTTCCGTCGGACGTCCAAAGGTGAAAGGCTCAATATGAAACGCAAAAATAATATTGGATCCAAGACTCGTGATGACCTGGCTGACGTTGTCGTTAAGGCCGCGCACGATCGACGAAATTCCGATGACCACGGCCACGCCAATAACAATGCCGAGCACGGTCAGCGACGAGCGCAGCTTATTGCTGCGGATGGTGTCGACCGCCATGTTCAGCCCTTCGCCGAGTTCGCCTTTGACTAGCATTGGTTCAAAACCTTTTCCCCGACGAGACGGGGAGTGCGCCGAAAAGCTGCAGATCCCTCGCTTCACTCGGGATGACAAATCAAAATAGCTTTACGTTTCAAACCGCAACGCCGCAATCGGATCGAGCACCGCGGCCCGCCGTGCGGGATAAACTCCGAAGAAAACTCCGACGCTGGCCGCCACCGAAACTCCCGCCACTATGGCCCAGAGCTTGATCTCCGAGGGCATTCCGATGGCCAGCGTGACTACCTTGGCGATGATAATACCGAAGAGCACGCCGATCGCGCCTCCGAGGAGGGCCAGAGCGACCGATTCGATCAAAAACTGCAGTAGGATGTCGCCGCGACGCGCCCCCATTGCCTTGCGGATTCCGATCTCGCGCGTCCGCTCCGTCACCGACACCAGCATGATGTTCATGATCACGATGCCGCCCACGACCAGCGAAATCGCGGCGATTCCGATCATGGCGTAAAAGAAAGTGCCGCTGAAGTTTGACCAGATACTGAGCAGGCTGCTGTTGTTTTCCATGTCAAACGAGTCGGCCCCGTCGGGGGAATCGTGCCGCCGCGCCCGCAAAATCACACGCGCCTCGTCCATAGCCCCCTCCAGCGTGACGCCCGTGCCGACCGCCTTCGCGGAGACGCGCATGTTGGTATTGTGGCTGCCATATTGCTTCATCCACGAGGTCATGGGCATAAAAACATAGTTATCCAGGCTCTGCCCCATGGTCTTGCCCTTCTTTTTCCCGACTCCAATTATTCGGTACGTCCAGCCATCCACCCGAATTTCTTTCCCGATCGGATCGAGGCCCGGCATCAACGTGTCTACGATGTCGGTCCCGACCACCACCACGGGCGCATTATTTTCCAGGTCCGACTCTCCCAGCATCCTCCCCGAATCGATATCGACGTCCTGGGTGACCGCCACGGACGGGGTCATGCCTTGCACTATGGTGTCGGTGAGATCTTGCCCGCCATATTTCACACGGCCGGAATTATTGCGCGCGTAAGCCCCCACATACGCGCAGAGCTTGCAGCCTTCGCGCACCGCACGGTAGTCCTCCATGGTGAGGTCTTTGCGTTTTTCGCCCTCGAGGAATTTCTCGACGTTGGTAACCGCGGGCGAGACTTTGAAGACGATAAAAACATCGGCCCCAAGACTGAAAATCTTCGTCGCTACATAGCCGTTGATGCCATTCACGAACGTGACCACGGCGATCACCGCGGCGACTCCGATCACCACGCCGAGCAAGGTCAGCGCGGAGCGCAGCTTATTCGCCCACAGTGACAGAAACGCGATTTTGATCCCCTCGGTGATGTTCATGGGCAGACCGACGCGTCAAACCACACCTCCGCAGAATCGGAGGCACGCGTTCTTCCAATGAGTTTAGCAGGATGAGGCAGGGGCAACGGCCCTGGTTGCTGCCACGATAAAACGGCGTTAGGGGAAGGAAGGGAACTTCAGCTCTGAGCCTGATGATTACCGCCCTGCTCAATTGACAAGCGTCATGCTTCGTCCGAACCAAACCGCATCGACAGTTTCGTCGATACAAACGCAATCACGAGCCCGAGTACGATCCATCCCGCCGCGGATCCCATTTTCTCGTGGAATAAGAAAGGCATGACGGACGGTGAAGAAACGGAAAGCGGGGGCGAAGCGGATGCGCCGATCAGCCGCGCCAAGTCCGAAATTCCCGCTGCCAGAACCCAAGCCAGCGCCAGTGCTCCAACCACTACGCCGGGCAGAGCGCGCTTCCAGGGAAATGGAATCGGCGCGGGGGCTGCGGCCTCGCGGCGTACCGCTTCCATGACGGCGCCGGCGAAGCCCGACGACGGTTGAATTTCGTCATCTCGGGAAAGGATGCGGTTCATTTCGTCCTCCTCATGTTCACTCAACCGTTTCATCAAGCCTCCTTCAGATGCGGCATCGCCAACAGGTGCGGAAGTTTGCCGCGCAGGATTTCGCGTCCACGAGACAATCGCGCTTTCACCGTGCCCTCGGGCAATCCGAGGCTCTGGGCCGCGCCATTCACATCCATCTCGTGAAAATAAAAAAGGATCAGAGCTTCGCGATACTTGGCTGGCAACGCCAGAACGGCGCGTCGCACCGCGCGATCCTGATCGCGATCCTCGAGGCCTCCGTCAGAAGCGCGCCCGTCCTGAGGTTCCGCGATGTCGTCGAGCGACACAGATCGCGCTGGAATGCGACGGATTTCCGAGCGATAGAGATTGGTCGCCAGCGCGAAGAGCCAGGTGGAAAAAGCCGCATCCCTGCGCCACTGGGCGAGTGCGCGGTAGGCGCGTAGAAAGGCCTCCTGCGCCATCTCTTCAGCACGCCCACGGTCGTGACAAAAGCGGTAGGCCAGATTAATCAGCGGCCCTTGCCAGCGGCGGACAATCCCCTCGTAAGCGGAAACGTCACCGGCCAGAACTCTTTGCACATCGGCCTGATCGTCGCTGGCGCTCACTCTGAGATTGCCTCAACCGTATGACATCGCGAATCTGCCGACGGTTGCATTATTTCAAAACTCATTCCGTGTGAAAAAAACGCAACCGGAACTGCAGGAGCCCGGTCATACCTGACGTAAGCAAAGGAGCTGACCATGGCGTTCGAAGTAAACAGCAACACCGTTGGCGTCGTAGCCATCGCGATACCCGTCGTAGGAAGCATTGCCCTCTTCTCTTTTCTGGCTGTCGCCTCATGGGCCGAAGCTCGCCGCAAGGAACGTGAAGCTTACTACACCAGCGAAGCTGTGAAGAAGATTGCGGAAAGTTCCGCGGAAGGCGCCAAGAGCGCGCTGGAACTGCTGCGCGAGAAGCAGAAAAATGCTCAAAGCCGCCGACTGGAAGGCCTCAAACTTGGCGGCTTGATCACGACCGCCGTCGGCATTGGCGTTATGGTGCTTTTGCGTGGGATCGCGAACGACGATGGGCCCGTCTATCTCGTTGGAGTGATTCCATTGTTGATCGGGGCGGTTCTGGTGCTTTATGTGTTCTGGCTGGCGCCCAAGGAGTAAGCTCAATGCGGATTTTTTTCGATGGGCGGCTTACTTTGTCTTGATGCTTGCATTCGGAACGATCACGTCGGCGTAGGTGCCAGCCGCCTCAAGTGCTGAGCCGCCACTTTTAAAGCTAACGCCGGCCCAAATGCGCGAGGATCTCATATTCCTGCGGGACGTGTGGGCGAGGCAGGACAAGAGCTTCAGTCCGGCGCAAGCGCGAACGTTCAACCAGTTCGTCACGGGCGCCATCGCACGGATCGATCGCCTCGATCCTGTCGCATTCTGGATGGAAGTCTTGCGCGCGGTGGCTTTGTCCAGGAACGGGCATACCAACGTCAATGCCGATGACCCTCCCTTTCCCGGGCTGCCATTCCGGGCGTGGTGGTTGCGGGATGGTCTATACATCGTTCAGACGAAGCCGTCATACTCCCAATTGCTCGGCGCGCGCATCGACAGAATCGGGACGGAAAGCGCGGAACAGGCGCTTGCTTCAGTCGCGCCCTTCATTTCAGGCAATGATTGGCGCATCCGCAACGTGAGTCCGAAATACCTGCGTGTCCCTGCCCTTCTGCATCGCCTCGGCATGACCGATAGCGACACGGAAGCAAAGTTGAGGCTGCGATTGGCCACGGGAGAAGTTAGGGAGATGGCATTGCCCTTGGAATCGGCTCCCGATCCGTCCGAGAGCAATGCCGAAAACTGGGAAACACTGATTCCGACCGATCCCGCTCAGGCAGGTCGTTGGACGCACGTCCTTGATACCGTCAAAGAACCGCCTCAGATATACCGCAAGCCGGTCGATGCTGACTACCGGTGGCTGACCGGCGATCATCGCATCCTTTACGTCCGCAGCAATCAGATTGAGGGTTCCGACGACAATCCGATGTCGCTGGAGTGGAAACTCATGGGCATCATTTTGAACGAGGTGGTTCCGAATCGGCCCCAATCTGTGATTGTCGATCTGCGGCTCAATGACGGAGGCAACTTCGGCAATGCTATTCTCTTCGCTCAAGCCCTTCCGAAAATGCTGCCACCGGGCGGCAAGGTATTTGTGCTGGTGAGCGCGAGCACGTTTTCCGCGGCGATCGTTACGGCGGCCTTGCTAAAAGAAGCTGGAGGAACGAGCGTGATGCTGATCGGCATGGGCATGGGCGACAACCAGAAATTCTGGGCCGAAGGCAGCCGCGTTTCGTTGCCGAACTCAAAACTGGGGATCAAGCCGTGTCCCGGATTTGAGGATTGGGGCAGTCCATGTTCCGACCTGAACCGATGCTTCTGGGCAAATGTGGTCTGGGGTCCCAAGAGGAAGATCTCACTACAGCCTGATATCGAAATAGATCCCACCTTCGCCGAGTATTCTTCGGGTCGCGACCCCGCGATGCAGAAGGTTCTCGCATTGGCGCGTTAGCGGAGCGATACACTACAACGTGCACTATAATGAACTGGTTGGCAGCCGGACCGGACGGTCGCTCGTCGGAATTGCAAGACGGGAGGAAAGTCCGAACTCCGCAGGGCAGTGTGCCGGATAACGTCCGGGAGGGCCGGTTCAAGCCGGTTCGACGGAAAGTGCCACAGAAAACATACCGCCCGGGCCGCAAGGCTCAGGTAAGGGTGAAAAGGTGCGGTAAGAGCGCACCGCTGCCACAGTAATGCGGCAGGCAGGGCAAACCCCACACGGAGCAAGACCAAATAGGGAGGGATTTTCCGGCGAGCTTTCGGGAACGCCAGAGATGCGTGCCGGCTCGGCGCGCCACAACCTCCGGGTAGGTCGCTTGAGCCCCGCAGTAATGCGTGGCCCAGAGGAATGACCGTCCCGTCGCAAGACGGACAGAATTCGGCTTACAGGTCCGGCTGCCACAAACTAATTAATTTTCAACTATTTGGAAAATCGACCCCTCCGATTGTGACGCCGGTGTGACGCACTCTTGCGGCAGACTGGCGAACGACTGACGAAACGCACCGAACGGGTGGCTTCTAGTTTGGTTTCTTTAGATCCGCCTGAGGGGTTTCGGGCACGGAGTAGTGGACGACACGACGATATTTTCTCAATCGCGAAACTAATTGTAAGGGAAAAGTTTCGTATACAACGTATTTCGCAAACGTGAAAATTACTGGAACTGTTTGTAAGTGTATGATTAAATTTAGCTTATAAGAAACCACACCATCGAAATCGCAATAGGGGCAGCACAGCCCCGCACCCGACTCTAAACGCGTCCTTCACGACGTCGGGACGTCCGGCTCAACACCGGACGGCCTTCCAGACGCACCCGGTTCTTCAAAATCATTTCGCTCTCAGCCGCGAAGCTGGAATTCCTGCGCAGAATCGCGGCGTCAAGCACAATGCAGGTTGCACTCCTTACCCTGGCTCCGTAGGCTTAGATCCAGCTGACCGTGAGCACCCAGCTGACAGATCCGCGCAAGGGTTTACGTAGGTCGACCGGCTCCCTCTAATTATCCGGAAATCAGTTGAGCAACGCGCCGCAAGTATTCATTGGCGTAGTCGCCGACGGACATAATCACAACCAAGCGTGCTTTGGCTCGACTCAGCGCGACGTTGATTAATCGAGGCCCTTCGACAGGATGCCCCAATAATTTTTCGCCAGTCGCGATCACTGGATCGAAGATAACCGTGTGATACTCGCTTCCTTGCGCCCTATGTACGGTACTGACCGGGACCTTGGTCTGTCCAGCATTGCGGAGAAAAGTTTTGATCAGCCCCCGCTGCGCTCGGTAAGGAGTCAAAACAAGCACGTTCTCTTCACCGACCTGGCCCGTGAGGAAAGGAACTATCTGTCCGATGTACTCAGCAGACTTGTAGCGTGTGCCAATGCCATATTTGGTCTGTTTGAAGTCCCCCTCCGCAGAGCACTTTTCGAGATGTACGCGGTCGGTGCCGATCCCGTGTACGAACTGCGCACGCCGCTCCGCACGCCATTCCGCGTCGGCTGCGCACTTCTCGGCGACGATCAGCTGCCCTTCATAGAACACGCAGCTAACAATGTCACAAATCTCTTTGGCCATACGGGACTGTTCGTTTAAGAAACAGAGGTTCTGGGGGTTCATGTACTTAAACATTGATACACCAAGCCACTTCTTAGCATCGGGATGCGCTGACCGCACGATCGGTGCAAGCTGCTTGTGGTCGCCGGCGAAGATAACCCGTCGGCCAAGGGGCGCCAACGCCAAAGCATGGGGCAGGCTGACCTGGCTCGACTCATCAAACAAGATGAGGTCGAACGGTTTGCGAGCCAGCAGAGATCTGTACGAAAATGCCGCTCCGGTTGTGGTCATCGCCGCCACTTGCGCCTGATCAATGGGCTTCGGTATCCGTGCTCGAAGAGCGCTAATCTTGTCTTTCCAAGTGGCATACGCTGCCGCATTACTTCGGTCCGGCATCTCTGTTTCGAGCTCAGCAATCCGTCGAACAAGATCGCTATCAACGGCTGGTAATAAGTGTTCACGGCCTTTGTAGTTGGCGGCGATGAAGTGCGTTCCTATTCGTTTGCAGCGCTGGCGCAGTTCGTGAGCCGTGGGATCAGTCCGCTCGAGTTCTTCTAGGCTGCGGTCGACCGACAGCAATGCAATGTCGACCGCCCAGTTCGTCGTCGAAAGAAGCAAGATTCTGGCTTGCGGCCTTTGGCGCAGGTACGAGGCCAATATGGCGCCCACGGTATAGGTCTTCCCCGCGCCCGGCGGTCCCCAAAGGAACCCAAACTCTCGATCCAGCAGCCCAAACGCCTGTCTCTGCCTATCCCTCAATTTGGGGAAGCCTGGTACCGAACGCACATCGAGGAGTGGGGAGTAAGTCAGAGTGGTGACTTTCTCAAGCCAACCAAGACTTGCCTCGGCAAAGAGCGGTGATTTCCAAAGGTCTCTCAGCGCCTCCAGATATCGCGGCGGGTGAAGCTCGATCTGGCCGCCTTTACGGGGTGGTGGGCCACTCAGATACCGGATGTTGATTTGGTCGTGTTCGGCGGAGACGGAAAGGACGTCAGCTGTTCCCTTCGGCGGTCCCGGCCACCACGCCGCAGCACCCTCAAGGCTCTCGTCCAGTCCGTGAGAAGAATCCGCCGAATTTATGAATATCTTAAACAGCGCCGGGCCGTCCGGGTTCACGTCGGAAACCGTGAACTTTAGCGGCCTGCCGCTTACTCTGAGCTCTTCTTCGAGAGCATCAATGATTTCGGGCTGCGACATAAATTCTGAACGCTGCATAACCGGGCTTGGCCCACAGTAAACCTCGGCCGGGTGCGAACGACAACCCACAAGGGCTCTTATACACCACGTCGAGTCCCCGCTAGGGCCGCCGAATTAAGAGTCAAATGAAATCGCCCGACGCTTTGTGCGCCCGCGGCTGAAGCCCGCACGAGAGGAGGCAGAACGGGAACATCGGCGAGTTCAGGGTCGATTCGTAGGGATGGCACTGACCGTCTCAAGATACTCGCGGATGCGGACATTAGACATTAACGGAGAGTGAGCGCCAATCACCCCAGGGTCTGCCTCGCCAAACCACTCGACATCAACATCGCAGCCCAGCAGTAGTTTGCTGTCGCCATACTTTTCATCGGTCCTTCTTGCGTTCAGGCCGCCAGAATCTCTTAAGCGGTGGTATGTTTCATCGGGACGGAGATCCAAACGATCAACCCCCAGCACCATTCTTTTCTGACCTATGGGATGAATGGCGATGAGCTACCAGCCGGCCACGGCGGGCCGCTTCGCCTGCGGCTCCCACGCCAGGTCGGCTACAAGAACATGAAATTCCTTACCCACCTGACCGTCACTGGCAATCTGAAGACCTTCGGCCAGGGTCTGGGGGCGCGAATGCAGAAGGAGGCTATGCCTGGTACGCCGGCATCTGACCGGCGGCGACGCAAAACCCGGCAAAAGCGTGGTGGAACTGGATTGCAGGAACCTCTAACGCGATCTTGCCAGCCGGGCGAGGAATCGTCGCCCGCGAGTGGCTGCAAAATACGATAACGGTCCTGCACACAGCACGACTAGCGCCAGCCGCACATAGATCGCGGTTGAGATGGAAATTCCGATTCCAGTTCCAATCGCAAAGTAGGCAGCCAGGCACGCGGGGCACTTTGGCAACAGCGCCAGAATGCCGCCAGGGACAATCCATCTGGCGCTGTCGAGACCGCGGCGCACAAACTTCCGCAGATGTGGACCGCCGGTGACGGTCCGCATCTCATTCGTTTTGCAACTCGCACCGGTCACGACGCCACCGCAGCACGGATGCGCGTTCACGACTGGTGCTCCCCGGAACAGCACGACGATCCTGACACTTTCGGCTCCACATACAGCGCCTCGGGATCGACAACGTAGCCCTGGGCGTAGCGATCATGATGCCGAACCCACGACATGCTGAACGCCAAGCCATCTTCGTCGCGGCCCTTCGGCGCCATGTCGAGGAAGTTGTATGCGCCCACCAAAATATCGAGCCCGCGCGCGTAGGCGGAATAGGTATGTAAGACATCGTCAGCGTTCTTATAGAAGACGCTTACGCCCGGTCCTTCTTCGCTCGGAAACTCGACAAGGTCGTAGTTGTAGGCCACCTTGCCCGCCGCCGTCTCCTCTTTGGTGAAGGACACGTGGTAGTCGCGATTGAAGTCGTTTTCGTACGACGACACCCACTTGAAATGCCACGCCATGCGCTTCTTGAAGGCTTCGATCTGGGCCAGCGGCGCCCGCGAAACCACGACCAGCTTGACGTCGCGATTGGCGAGGTGCACAAGGCTTGCATCAAAATGATCGGCAAGATACGAGCAGCTTGGGCAACCCGCCTCCCACCCTGGACCGAACATGAAGTGATACACGATCAGCTGGCTCCGGCCGTCGAAGAGGTCGGCGAGCGTCTCTTTTCCGTTCGGACCGTCGAACACGTATTGCTTTTCAACTTTCTCCCATGGCAGTTCGCGGCGTTGCCGGCTCAATTCGTCTCGTAGTCTGGTGAACTCTTTTTCTTTCTTGAGCAACTCTTTTCGGGATCGAATCCATTCGTTCGGTGAAACCACTTCGTGCCCTTGAATCCCGGCGCTGGTGAGTTGTGTTGCCATATCATTCTCCTTTTCTGTGTTTGTGTCTGCGTTGCGTTTTCGGTTGCAGACCGCTGCTTGCGGCCTGATGTTTTCCTCGCCTTCGAGCAACTTCTTGACTTCCGTCCGAGTTCTCGCTTTCGGCGATTTCTTTGATCCCCAGCAGTTCGCCCGACCAAAGCTCCTGAAACGGGCCGACCCATCGCTCATAAATCTGCCGTATGGGCACAACATTCAACGAGTTCACTCGCTGCCGTCCATCCTCACGCGTGTGAACCAACTGGGATTGGCGCAGCACTTCGAGGTGCTTCATTACTCCGAACCGGCTCAAGTGCGGGAACCATTCCACAATCTCCGTGGTGGTGCAGGGGCGATCCCGCAGCGCGTCGAGAATCGCTCGTCGCGTCGGATCCGACAGCGCCTTCCATACCGGGTCGAGGCCGCTTTCTTTGCCCGCGGCTTGAGCAACGATCTCTCGCACGCCGTTACTCGCACTCCTTTCTTACCAAGTCCAGCATGTGACTCCAGCCCGCATGGACCCCTTTTCGGTGCTCCGGGTCGATCATCCCAATGGCTCGGTGCCGCAGTAGGACACGGCAGCCTCCCGAAACCGGTTCAATCTTGACTTCCACATGATTGTTGGCCGGATACGACATGAACATCGGCCCGCTCAATTCCAGTAGCGACGGAGGCTTGATAACTTGCACGAAGCCCCAAAGGTGGCCTACGCCTTCGCCGCGATCGCGGTACCACCGGCCGCCAGGTTTAGGCTCCAGCAGCAATTGCAGAGATTGGCCATCCGGCCGGGTGTTGCCTTTCCCAAAGCGGTGGAGGACGGCCGCGAAAGCCTTCTCGGGCGTGGCCTTGATGTCGATGCGCTGCTCAACGTCGAGTGTCAGATCTTCCAATTTCATTGCAGTTTCTCCTTAAGCGTTGTTGAACTCGTCCAAATGTGAGTAAATTGTAACGTGACTTTTTAGTCACGTCAAGCAAATTCTCCTGGGAAATTTCCCTCTGGCGGATTCTTCAAAGCCCCAGTCACTCATTGCCAGACCGGTTTGCCTGACGCGGACCGCATTTAAAATTAAAATAATGTCCGCTACAGCTATGGTCGACAAAACTGCTAGTTTTCCGGACGCGGGTCTCTGCCGGGACTGCCAGCACGCGCGCCGGATCGAGTCCGATCGCGCTTCGATTTTCCTTATGTGCAAGCTCTCGTTTGCGGATTCGAGATTTGTAAAATATCCGCGTCTGCCAGTATTGGCTTGCAGCGGCTATCAACCGGCGCGGGAAAATCCGCCGGCCCGTGACGCTTAGTTGCGGCAGCATTCCTTCTTGCTTTTGCCAGCAGCGCCGATGAACCCCTATAATTGAGGCTTCAGCGCGGGTCCACGGCGCCGACCGTGCATCTCACACGTGATTTCACCGGTCACTTCCGGAACATCAGCGGCTGAAGACTGGCACTTGAACCAGCCGAAAACCATAAGGAGAATTCATGTCCGCACCTAGCCGTCGCCCGGAAATTCGCCGTCGCCGCACTCGCGCAGAGAAAGTCGCGAAGCTCCGCAAACGCCTCGCCGCCGCTTCCGCTCCTGCCGACCAGGAACGCCTTACAGCCAAACTGCACCGCGTTGGCCTGGTTTCTCCGGGCAACCCTCTGATCAAGAGCGCCTAGCTCAGCCGACTTAGAACTCCACGGTCACCAATCTTGCCGGGATCTTTCCCGCATTCGTTAGCGTGTGCGTGTAGCCGCCGGGCAGCCACTTGATATCGCCGGCTTTGAATTTTCCCGGCATCGGCCCCTGCCCCTCGACGTCGCTGCGCAGGTCCAGATCGGTGATTGCGACCAGCAGGTGCGGAAGGTCGTGATGATGTTTGGGCATGATCGCGCCGGGATCAAGATCGACCTCTGACACGCGCACTCCATCTTTCACGAAAAGAATTTTACTGCTGCCGCCCGCAAAACTCTTTTCCCCACTTTCCTCCCGCCAATGCGATGGCGTCTGCCGCAGTTTTTCATCCTGCATCAACTCAATCGTTACGTTGCGGAAGGGTTGGTCCGACAGATTTCTGGCGATGTGAGCAAAGTTCCCCGGAGCAAACCGCGTCTCGCCGTCCGTGAGCTTCACGTCTACTGGCGGCTTGCCCTCGACCTCGTTAGAGAGGTGCGCATCACCCAGAGTGACATAAATGTAGTCGTGGTGATGACGATGCATGAGCGTCGCTGAATGAGGCGCAACCTCAACCTTGAAGGCCCGAATATATTCGTTGTCGATGGCCAGGTGATGCGAGGGCTCAGCGGTAATCTCGACTTCGGTCGCTGTCTGCGCGGCCAGAAATGGAGTCAGCAGCAGGAGAAACAGGAGGCGTTTCATTGGTAGATAATGGCGCGGTATCAGCGAAGCTGACCCGTTTCCATTGCATCCCCTTTCAAACCGTGCGTGCCGTTTTCCGGCACACGGCTTAATGATGATCTTCTGGGTGTGGCTTGCCTAGGGTATCGGACCGTGCCTAGCAAACGATGGAGGCCCATAGCATAGAGCTGTTTATGGGTAAAGTATGCTCGCCTCGTGGGTCGTCGGCCGCCGCGCCGATACTGCCAGCGTCGAAGACGTTGAACCACGAAGTGATCCATGCTGTTCCATCCCCGATCGGCATTGCCGGTACGGAAATAATTTCCCCAACCGCGAAGTACGGGATTGAGTGCCACGATTAGCTGCTTCCCGTCTTTCCCGCTCTGCTGCTTACTAGTGGGCTCTCGCATCCGCGCTCGGAGTTCCTTCATCGCCTTCGGGCTTGGCCATCGTTGTGTGAAGTGCAAACCAGGGTTGCGCTAAATGCTCCGCTTCTTGCGAATCGCGCACCCCAGCAACGTGATGCTCTCCTTGTCGCATCTTAGGTCCGCCAGCCGCGTCTTCGCCGGTTGCAGCGCACAATTGTCTGACATCTCTTTTGAGGAGGCTCATCCCGCGTACACGATCCGCCCACCAACAACAGTCGCGACCACCTTCCCCGTCATCTGCCAGCTATCGAACGGCGTGTTCTTCGATTTCGAGCGCGACTTGGCAGCCTCGAATGTCCACTTCTTCTTCGGATCGAAAACCGTTACGTCGGCAACCGAGCCGCGGGCAAGTGAACCACGCCCGCGCAGATCGAAGCACCGTGCCGGCCCGGCGGTAAAGAGCTCGACAATGCGCGAAAGCGGAATCCGCTTCTCTCGATGCAAACGCGTGACCGCCAATCCAAGAGCAGTTTCCAGTCCGGTGATGCCGAATGCGGCGCGCTCGAACTCCATTTCCTTTTCATGAGCGGCATGAGGAGCGTGATCGGTGGCAATGGCATCGACCGTACCGTCGGCGATCGCGACCAGTATGGCTTCACGATCGGACGGCGAGCGCAGCGGCGGATTCATCTTGTAATTGCTGTCATAGTCGCGCATGTCCTCGTCCGTCAGTGCGAAATGATGCGGCGTGACTTCGCAAGTGACGCGCACTTTCGCGCGCTTGCCGCGGCGCACACTCTTCAACGCGTCCGCTGTCGAAAGATGAGCCACGTGCAAGCGGGCATTGGGAATGTGCATGGCAAGCTGCACGTCGCGCCCGACAATCGAAGCTTCCGCCGCCGCAGTCATACCGCGCAGCCCAAGCCGAAACGACCGCGCCCCGGCGTGCATGGAGCAATTCTCCGTCAGGCGTGTATCTTCGGCATGTTGCACGACCGGGAAATTCAGCTCTCCGCCCAGCACCAGCGCCTCGCGCATGATGTTGTCGTCGAGAATAGGCTTGCCGTCGTCGGTCACCGCGATGGCTCCGGCGGTTTGCAGCGCACGAAAATCACTGAGCATAACCCCCTTGCTGCCTCGCGTCGCCGCCGCAATCGCAAAAACATTAACTACCGCGCCGCGCTCCGGCTGACGAAGCCACTCGATCCATTCCACCGAATCGACCACCGGGACGGTATTCGGCATGGTGCAGACCGAAGTGAAACCGCCCGCCGCTGCGGCTGCCGTGCCTGTCGCAATTGTCTCTTTGTGCGCCTGGCCGGGCTCGCGCAAATGCACGTGAAGATCGATGAAGCCTGGCGCGACCACGAGTCCGCGCGCATCCAATCTCTCGTCGGCGGCGCCTTTGATCTTGTTGGAAGGAGCAATCTCGGCAACCCGGCCACTCGTGAGCAGCACGTCCATCGGCCCATCGATGCGAGCCGCCGGATCGATGAGGTGGCCGCCCTTAATCAGGAGACTGCCATGATTGTTTTTCGAGCTCGTCATCGCATTCTTCCGATCGCTCGCGCCAGAATCGCCATGCGCGTGGGCACGCCGTTGCGCACCTCCTCGAGGATGCGTGCCTGCGCGCCGTCGGCCACTTCGCTAGTCAGTTCGAGCCCGCGAATAATCGGCCCAGGATGCATTACGATGGCGTCCTTCTTCGCCATCTTCAACCGCGCCGGATTCATCTGGTAGCGCGCGATATATTCCGCCAGATCGATCTTCAGCCCGGCAAGGCGCTCCGTCTGCACGCGCAGCAGCATGATCACATCGGTTCCGCGCAATGCATCTTCGATGTGACGCGTCACGCGGACGCCGGACGCGAGGGTCGCTGCAATTTCCGGCGCCAGTTCCGCCGGACCGCAGAGAATGATCTTCGCTCCAAACTTGCTGAGCAAATGACAGGCCGACCGCGCCACGCGGCTATGAAAAATGTCGCCCACAATCGCGACCTGCAAGCCTTTGAAACTTTTCTTGTTGCGCAAAATAGTATAGGCATCGAGTAGCGCTTGCGAAGGATGCTCGTGCAGTCCGTCGCCGGCGTTGATCACCGGCACGTCGACGTGTTGCGCCATCACGTAGGGCGCGCCCGCGTTCGGATGGCGGATGACAATGATATCGGCGCCCACCGCCCGCACCGTGTATCCCGTATCCAGCAGTGATTCGCCCTTCTCAACACTCGACCCCGTCGCTTGAATGAGCACGGTGTGCGCGCCCAGCGATTTCGCCGCAATTTCAAATGAACTGCGCGTGCGCGTCGATGCCTCGTAGAAAAGAAGCAACACTCGCTTGCCCTTGAGCAGCGTCCGCGGCTTGTCCGGATTCATCCGCCGGGCAAACTTTAAGATTCTCATGATCTCGGCTGCTTCCAGGTGCTCGATGCCAAGCAGCGAACCGCGCGCTGGATTCATGGTTTATTTGTAATTTCCAATTTGTAATTTGCAATTCAAGAGCGAGCAGAGCATATGCAGTTGTTCCAGTACGAATTACAAATTACCAATTTACAAATTGAACTACACCTTCTCCATCAACAACACTTTCTCCGCGTCATCAATCTCGCGAAGCCTGACTCCAATCGTCTGATTTTCCGTGGTCTGCACGGCGCGCCCAACAAAAGCCGCCTCAATCGGCAATTCGCGATGGCCGCGATCGATCAACACACACAGCTGCAAGCGCTTGGGGCGCCCCGACCGAAACAGCGCGTCCATTGCGGCACGGGTCGTGCGCCCGGTATAGAGCACGTCGTCCACCAGCACCACCAACTTGCCTTCTACGGGAACGCCAATCTCGGTTTTTTGCACAACAGGCTTAGAGTCACGCACGGACACATCGTTCATAGAAAGATCGTCGCGGTAAAGCGTAATGTCGAGCGTGCCGAGCGGCACCGGCTTCTTTTCGATGCGCTGAATTATTTTCGCGAGCCGCTCCGCCAGCGGAACTCCACGACGCCGTATGCCGACCAGAACCAGGTCTTCGACGCCATTATTTTTCTCCAGAATCTCATGCGCCAGCCGGATCAAAGTGCGCTCAACTTCCGATGCCGACATCAACTGCGCTCTCTGGTGTACTTCGACGAGACTACCTGGCGCGCGCGCATTCATAAACGCTGCATCATACGCGTGCCGGAGGATGAGAGCAAGGTTGAGTTCGGAACCCGCGTCGATGGCGATCGAAATTATCCGCGCGTATTCCCGCTTCGTTGCAACAGCGACGCCAACGCCCCGCCCGCTAAACCGAGCACAACCGTGATCAGCATCCAAAAAAAGAAAGTCATCACCAACCCCACCGGAGTAAACAGGTTGTGGATGCCGGCTTGAAAGTCGGGATCCGCTGCGTTGATTCCCATCCCCTGCGCAATCTGCGTCAACGACTTGATGTATTCCGGCTGACCATGGAAAACAAAGATCCTGATCACGAGCAGGAATGCGGAAATACCGAATGTAACAACTGCGGCTGCCGCCCCAAGACGGGCCGCCAGCGCGGCAGGAAGCGTCAATTTACTTTCACGACGATAGAAATAGACCGCCAGAGCGCCCGTCAGCACGACACCGAGCAGCGGGATCATTCCGATGAGAATTCCGGCCACGCCCGCTTTCAGCGCGGCTCGACCGGCAATGCGCCGATCCATCGTCTCGCCGGACTCGTAGGATCGCCTCGGCGGCGATTCGGCGCTGCTATCCGCAGCAGTTTCGGGGGAAAAGTCGCCCACTGGCCCGAAGTCTTCGCCAACTAGGGCGTCGGCAGTCTCCACGTGGACGTGAATTTGCGGGGCTCGGCACTGCGGGCAAAACGGCCGGCCATCCTCAACCGTCGTCCCGCACTGCTGACAAAGATGGTCCACGTTATTGAAGCTAGCGCACAACGAACCAGGAGAGCAAGGCAACCATCGGGTGATTGCCTGATCGAGCCATCGGGTCGCCGAAGCGCAACCTTCGATCACCCGATGACCCGATAGGCTTCAAATCGTGTCGTCCTTCCCCGTGTGCATGCGGACGTAAACCAGGGCGAAGCGGGAGCCGTGGCCTACTGTCTTAACGGACACGACGTGCTGGTTACCCTCCGTTCCTACCTTCAGTTCCACAGAATCTGAGCTGCCGTCATGGCCGCACGTCACCGGCTTGGAGATTTCATCGTTGCTGTCGAAATTCGTGTGACCACTGTTCCACCCGCCATGACACTGGATGGGCTTGCCATATTTCCGAAGCTCCTTGTCGTAGTAGGCGAGGATTTTGTCGGCAGGATCGTCGGACAGGAACTCTGCCGCGATCACTTTCAATGAGAAACCGGCTACCGAAAGGTTTACGTTGGCGCTCTTCTTGTCATCGCCATCATCTTTCGGAGCGGGCCTGGCGCCGGGATAGAGTGTCAGCCCGGCATCGCGAATATCGGCCTGCTCACTAACGTGTAAATCACCGATCGGCGACTTGATATCGACATTCTTGTCGCCGTTCTGGCCCTTGTCGTTTGCATTGATGCTGCAAGCGGGAAGAAAGGAAAGCGTGACAAGGAGCGCTGTCAAAGCTATTTTTGCGAGCACGCCGTGACGCGACGTTCTAGGGCTGAACTGTTTCTTGCCTGATATTTTGCTTCGTACTGTTTTGCCTGACATCGGTCAAACCTCCTGAACTGGGCTGGGCCGCATTCCGCCGCGCCGGCCGTTCCATACCCTCGCCTCGCGAGGCGATATCCGGAATCGCGACTGGCAGATGGCCGTTGATCGCGATCTCGCCGAAGATCGCCTTCACCACCGCCGTTTCCGACACGGTTGCATTCGAGAACGCGCACACATAATTCTCAATAGTCGGGAAATCTCTCACCATATAAGGATTGCCCATGGCGAGCACCACGGTTCGCTCTGCAGCATGATCGAGAATTTCTCTGAGCACAACCGCCGTGGCATCATCCATGGCCACCGAATTCTTTACTCCTCCTCCGGCAGCGTGCAGAGCCTTACCCGCGGTCGGAACCACGTATACCGCAGCAATCACCTGCTCCGCTGCGGCCACCGCTTCTAACACTGAAGCTTTCATGCCGGCAGCCGAGCGCGCATCGACATACAGCACGTGAGCGTCAGGCACGCGCGCCAGAATCTGGCGTTCGAGCATGCGTCCCGATTCAGTACGCAGGTCGTCGGAAAAAATCACCGCCGCTAGACGGTTGCCAGCCTCTGTCAAGGGTTGATACGGAAGCGCGGGCTGCGAAGTTCCCGGAGTTGCGGAAGAACCCTGCAACGGAATCACCTTCCTATTGTCGCGGACAAGGGTGATGCCTTCGTCCGCAATCCGTTGACCCTCTGCCAGATTCTCCGGTTTGGCAATCTCGCTGGAAAGTTGGGTCAGGTCCACCAGTCGCGCCTTGTTCAAACCGACGGCAGCCTTTGTTTCCAGAATCTTCCGCACCGACGCATCCAGCCGCACCCGGCTGATCTCGCCGCTCTGCACCGCCTGCAGCATGGCGCGATAGCTGGCGTCGAGATCGTGCGGAATAATCAGCACATCATTGCCGGCCTTGAACGAATCGACCGCCGACCGCCCCGTGTCTTGCGCGTAAAGGCGCGTCAATCCCGCCATATCGAGCGCATCGGTCACCACGATTCCCTTGAACCCCATGTCTTCCCGCAGCAGTCCGGTCACAATCGCTTTGGAAGTGGTAGCGACCCGGTTGGGCTCAGGATCGAGCGCAGGAACCGTCACATGCGCCACCATCACCGCATCCACACCCGCCTCGATGGCGCGCCGAAACGGAGGCAGTTCCACCTCATCGAGCCGCGCCCGGTCGCCGGTGACGCGCGCGAATCCCAGATGAGAATCGGTCGCGGTATCGCCATGCCCCGGAAAATGTTTCGCCGTAACCAGCATCCCGCCTTCGTGCGCTCCGCGTATGTACGCCGCCACAAAATCGCCCACCTGCGTGGGATCTCCGCCAAAAGAGCGCGTGTTAATAATCGGATTCGCGGGATTGGAATTTACGTCCGCAACCGGAAAGAAATTCCAATGCACTCCAATCGCCCGCGCCTCAAGCGCCGTGATGCGGCCGAAGACCTCGGTATTCTCTGTCTTGCCGCTTGCGCCAAAAGCCATCGCGTGGGGAAACACAGTCGTACCATTCACGCGCATGGAAACGCCACGCTCAAAATCGGCCGAGACGATCAGCGGCAGCTTCGATGATCGTTGTAGCCGGTTGAGCAACTCGGCGGCAACGTACGGTTGGCTCCGGATCAGCACTGCGCCGTCCACCGGCACGGTCATCACCAGTGATCCCACGTGATACTTGTGAACCTCGTCGCGCAACTGTATCCATCTGGGATCAGCGTCATTCAAAAATTGCGCCAGCACCTTGACGCCAAAGAGTTGTCCAACTTTCTCTTCCGTCGACATCCTGCGCAGCGTTTTGTCAGCCCACTTCTTACCGCTCTTATCGAGATGAATGGGCCCCGGCCGCAGAAAGCGGTCTCTATCTTTGTCTTTAGCCGGGCAAAGCGTAGCTGCCAGCCCCAGCGCAATCAGCAGCAAATGTCGAAGCATGCCTTTGACGATAGCAAAAATGGGTGGCAACGTCCCGCGAAGTTGCCGCGATTTTCAAACTTCGGATTCGACCATCGCAATACTTTCCGCTTGCATCGCCGGATCGTCTCCAAACCCAGCCAGCCAATGCACATTCGGCTCTCGCCGGAACCATGTCATCTGCCGCTTGGCATAATTGCGATGCGCCTGCTGCGCCGCCGCCAGCGCCGACTTCCGATCCAGTTCGCCCCGCAAGAATTGCACCGCTTGCTTATACCCCAACGACGCCAGCGGACGCGCCTGCTCGCCATATTTCGCGAGCAAACGCTTTGTCTCCTCGATCAAACCTTGATCAAACATTCTTGCGGCTCGTTGGTTGATGCGCGCATACAGACTTTCGCGCTCCGGATTCAATCCCAGGCGCAGAATGCGAAAACCCGGTAGCGTTTCACGCCCCTGTTCCCAAAGTTCCGTCATTGGCCGGCGGGCCGCCAAGCACACTTCAATCGCGCGAATCATCTTCGGAACATCGTTGACGTGAATACGCTCCGCGGCGGCAGCATCAAGCCGCCGCAGAATGCGATGCAGGTGCGCGGCGCCGCGGTCATGCACACGCGCGCGCAACATCTCACGCAATTCTTCAGACCTTTGCGGCCCGGGAAAAAGTCCTTCGAGCAAAGCGCGAAGATAAAGGCCCGTGCCGCCGCTGACAATCGGCAAACATTGCAGACGCAAGCCATCGTTTAGAAGGCTGTCGCCCGAAGGCGTGTCGTGCGAAGCGATTTCCCGCGCAGCAATCTCGCGCAAGATCTCCCGCGCCTGCCGCGAATATTCTCCAGCAGTCACGTCGGCCAGCGGGTCCACGCAATCGAGCAGATGCTGCGGAATTTCGCTGCGCTCCGCCGCCGTCGGCTTGGCTGTGCCGATTTCGAATTCGCGATACATTGCGATCGAATCGCAGTTGACGATCTCGCCGCCGAAGTGCCGCGCAATCGCCAGCGCCAGCGCCGTCTTCCCGCTAGCCGTCGGACCGAGCACAACGACTACCAACGGATCGCGGGTCGTTGGTGGGATTTGCGTCAGCGGGATTCGCGGCATCGCGGCAACGTCAGCGCGCGCTCCACGGAATCTCGCGCCAATAGCGAAGGACGGTGAGAATGAGCAGCACCACCGCCATGATCAGCAATCCGCTGGCTTCGGCCGCGTAAATGGCATGGCGGTGATGATGCCGGTTGTCGGGAGGCGGGTTCTCAACCGCCGACTTCGGCGGAACAAGGGAATTCACGCGGCTATTGTAGCCCTTTTGGCCGTTCGTCGTTCGTTGATAATCGCCAGCGCGCTCGTCCAAGAGGCGGAAATGAATTTTTTATCTCCGCCTCGGCATCACGAATTCGGCGCTGCCGGGACGGGCCTCAGCATGACAATCGGTATTATGCAATCGAGCGTGGGCAGACCGAAGAGATACATGGCAGCGTGTTGATAATCGGGGATGCCGCGGCCGATATTCGCTGCATTCGCACCTTGTACTTCAGCCAGGTTCTCGCTTAGGAGTGCAACCAATCGTCCCAAGCGCGTCCAGCTGCCGCCCTCTGCGTTGGCAGCCGGGTGGTTCTGCGGGTCTTTTCCGTGGCAATCAGCAGGGTCATTTGGAATATCCACGTACAACTTCAACGCAAGCAGCGCCGTCAGCGCCCGGAATGATTCGCGCGAGTGTGAGTTGCACCTGTCATTCGGATCGTCGAACTGTCCGGGAATAATAACGAAGCGAATCATCGGCGTCTCTACCTCCAGCAGCAAGGGATTGAAGGTGCCGTTATCGGGAGTGCCCGCCAGCGAAAACCCGTTCCGGCTGCTGACGTCGTAGCGGAGCGAAATGGCGGTAGCGAAGTTTTTCTCCTTCGACGCGTCGGGGGGATACCTTGTGTCCAGCCGGATTCTGTGCCGGCTCGCAATGACATAAGCTTCGGGCACAGGCAGGCGAATGACGTATCTCGCGGTCTTGTTATCGAGCGCGCGTTGCAGGCGTTGAGCGTCAATATCCGCCTGCGCAATGTCGGGGTCGGCGGTCGCGGCGACGGTCCCACTATGCGCCGGGACTGAGAGCTCGTAAACTCCGGCACCTAATGTCGATTCGTTCGAAGCCTGCACCAGGAGATCGCGATGGCCCTTGGCTTTGGGCGCAATCGCCAGCAGCATTTTGGCATCCTTCGGATCGGGAACAAAAGCCCACGGCCCCCGAAACTCAATAAAAACTTTCTCGGTGGGGGCGGCTTTCGATTCCGCTGCGGGCGGAGCCGGCTGTTGTGTTTGCTGGCAAGCGCTCAGGAAGAACATCGCCAGTAGAGCGCCGGTTAATGCAACCAGGGTGCTCTTGAAGTGGCCTTCGGTCTGCATCGAATTCTCCTTGGTGGCTAAAGATTAGGGCCGCCCGTACGCTGCAAATGCCGCCCAGTAATAGGGATGAGATGTGCGCGGATTGGCCAGCATATTCCTCGAGGCTATGCGAACCGCCTCGGAAACACTTTGGCCCGCTAGGGCATTGCGATAAAAATCCCTTACGAATCCTCGGGTCTCCTCTACCGCCCACCGGCTCGCCACAATGTGCGGAACACCTGCGTGCAAGAAGGCATCCGTAACACTGTCGAATCCCCTGGACCCGCCGCCGCCCGGGGCCGTGCTGCACGCCGAAAGCACGGCGAGTTGCAAACCTTGGAGTTGAAGATGTCGGATCGCAGCTGCGTCCATCAACCGGTGCGACTGGGTTTTGCCGTTCGCGCTTTCGAACATCAATCCGGTGCCTGCGGGAGCCGCGATCGAGTGTCCCGCAAAGTGAAACACCGCCGCTGCTGGCAATTGGTTTTCGACCGCCCCGAGAGTGGCTTCCTCGCCTGTGAGCACGCGCGCGGAATGAAAGCCGCTGGCCACAGTCTCCGCTTCCGCCGCGACACCGGGAAGCGGAATGAGCCCATCCGCCGACGATGAAGCCGTACTGCCGACCACGAGCGCCGGTAAGTTAGCGGAAATTTCTGTGTCGTTGTGCAAACTCGCCTGTGAATCCTGCCCGTTCGAATGAACCATGGGCACCCGTTCGATCAGGTAGCGCCCGTTAGCATCGATCAGAGCCTCGAATGGCACGTTAGCTAACCATCCGCCCGCCTCCATGACCAGCGTCCGTCCGGGCGCGAGGTGCTGTTCGACAGGAGTTATGAGCAGCTCATAAAGGCCACGAGCATCACGGCGCAAGGCGCTCAAGTCTGATTTGGGATCGGAAGACAAATCGTGAAATCTGCCCGCCAGCTCTTGCAGTCCCTCAGTGGATTTCGGAATCCAGTGCGCGTCGACACCCCGATCGTCATAAGCCCAGATGGCCAACCCGTCCGGTAAAACGGCATAGGCGAGCACTGTCTCTTTAACCAACAGCGGGAGGCGAGACGTCAACCGCGACGCATCCGGCATTGCGCCATCGGTCGGCGCTCGATTCGCACTGGAATCCGCTGTCATCCGCTGCGGCGCTCCCAGATACCACTCATACGTCCCCAGCGCCTCCTCCGACCGGCCCTGAGCCAGCTCAGCTTCGACCAGCGCCAGATAAGCCGGAGCCGCGTTCTTGCTCCAACTTGCTCGTTCCGCTTCCGACTTGAGGGTCGCGAGGTTCCGCTCCGCCAACGCGAGCGCCGGCCTGAGCGCTTGCTCTGCTTCCCCCTCGCGATGCCTGTCGAGCTGGAGTTCGCCCAGGGTGGAATAGAACATCTGAACCAGATAGTTGTTCGAAAGCGACCGAATCTGGTCTTGGATGACCGTTAGGCGCGCGATGGCATTATCGAGTTGTCCCTGATGTGCTTCCAGCTGGGAAGCTCGCACTTCCATATCTAACTCAGCATTGCGACTGGCGTCGGTGTGCGGCGCAGCGGCAAACAACCGGGCGGCGTCCGCATATTCACGCTCGGCAACCTGCGGCAGATGTGCTTCGATCGCAGCGTTTGCCATCCATGTGTAGGCTTGGGCTAGAAGCAGGGGCCTCTGGTCGGGGTCGAGTAAGGCCGTAGCCTCGCGTAAGCTCGCCATCTCCAAATTCGGCCGGCCACTGGCATCAGCTTCCACCGCAACTCCTGTGTAGAGGTTGTATCCTCGCGCGCCTGGGTACCGGCGCAACCAGAAACGTTCCAGGCCGGTGCTCAACAGCTTCCAGCCATCGGGTCGGTCCCCGGTGTTGAATCTGGCTTCCACAACAAACCCGAGAGACCGTAAGTAGAGCGCACCATAGCCAGCTTTCTCTGACCGGTCGAGGGCGCGACGAGCTTCCTCTTCGTACGCGCCGAGATCGCCCATCAATCCCGAGCACAACCCGCCCTCTAACCCAAGCTGTATCTGTACCCACTCATAAGAATGTTTTGCCGATTCCTGGAGCGCGGCCTTCGCTTTTTGCCTGCAGGCCTCGCTATGCCGCGAGATCTGGTCTGAGAAAACTTCCTCGAACTCCGCGCGCAGTTGCCCCGCCGTATTTCTGGAAGCCCGAAATAATTGTTCTGCGAGCGCGGCCTGTTGGTACGAAACGTCGTAATTGCCCGCGTCGTTCGCCTGGACGGCGCGGGCGAGCGCGCCCGTGGCTTGCGGAAAGTTTGACGCCGAAGAACCGCGCAGAAGATCAGTTAGCCAGATATCGCCATGCCGCCGCGCGGTCAGGTCGGCCAAAAAAAAAAGCGCCCTAGCGGCGCCCGGATCGCTGCTGCTTTTTAACCCGAATGCCTGCGGCAGCCAGGAGCGGACCGCTTCGTGCAAATATTCCTCAATTCGATCGTCGACGTTGGAGCGCTGCGAAGCTGTGGAATCAGGACTATCACTTGCGGCTAAGGCGGCCACTTCGGCAGGAGTAAGCAACGCTGGCGCCACGCTGCTATGCTGCTTTAGCTTTTCGCGCACCGCGTCCGCTCGATTGCGTGCTTCTTCTACCCATGGCGAGCCCGGATCGACTCGCCGGTAATGCTCCCAATCCTCGAGCGCCTGCTGATAGAGAAACTGACGTTCCGCAACAATCGCCCGATTGAAAAGTGCAACCGGGTCATCGGGGCGCAGCCGCAGAGTCTGGCTCAGGTATTCATAGGCTGCACCAAAATCTTCCTTCCGGTCTTCCTGTTGAGCGCGCTGGAAATAAGCGGTCGCCAGATCGGTCAGGATGGCAGGCGAATGCGGCTCCAACTCCAACGCGTGCCGCAACGCTTCGACTGCCGCATCGTATTTCCCTTCCAGCAAGTCCGCCTGCGCCTGCGATTGCAACCAGCCAGGGTCCGAAGGATGCGAGTCCAGTTGGCTGGCAATCAATGCCTCTGCTTTTAGGAGCGCTGCCGGACGGCTGGTAAACGAGGCTGCCGGCCCGCGCGAAACTCGCAGCGGCGCATAACCGGCGCCCGCAATCCTCAACTCCATCGTTCGCTTTTGCGTATAGGCGCGAGCCAGCAGGTCAGCCGCGGCCGGCTGACTCCTGCGCTGCATAATCACCCACGATCCGACACCGACCACGGCCAGAAGAGACACCCCAGCCATCGCCAGACGCGGCACTCTCCACGCCTGCCACCACGATCGATCAGTCGCCGCTTTCCGCTCAGGAGCCGAACTCAGTGTCCCGCTGATTCGTTGCGCCAATCTCTGCTGCCACTCCACCCGCGAGCTTTCGAGCGTCGCGATATGCCGCCGCTCCGCGTCGCTAAGTTCCCCTTGCAGATCGATCAGCTCGGTCACCGCTTCCCGCAACAGCGGGCCGCAATGGTCACATCGGCTGGCATGTTCGAGATAGGCAAGCGTCTGCTCGGCGGGCGTCGGAGAACCCGCAATCTCCCGCCACACCGTCGCGTCCGGGCATTCGCCCGCGCGCTGCTCAACCTTAGCCGGTCGCATGTTTTTCAGTTGGCGATCGAGCGATGACAGTTCCTCAAATTGTTCGCGGCAACTTTCGCAGTCCACTAGATGAGGAGTCAGAGCAACCGCATTCAGCGCCCCTTCCCCGTGAACGCGAGATTCTTCCAGGAGCCTCGCCAACTCCTCCGCTCCCATGTGCTCATTGGCTTCGCTTTCCAAAACTCAGTTCCCCATCCTTCTAAAACGATTTTGCCGACTTAAAACCTTCACTTCTCGGTGGGGATTTGTGCTTAAAAAGTGACTCCGAATCATAATCGACAGGCGCATTAGTACGCTTTCTACGCCCTCGGTGGTCAACTCGATTCCTGGAATCGATGCGATTTCGCTCGCCGTGAGCCCCTGGCGGTGGCGAAGCCAGAAAATCATGATTTTTCTTTCCTGGTCCTTGCCCGCCGTAACCCGCCTCAGCACCTTGTCGATCTGCTCCAACTGAATCCGCTGGCTCACCCGGCTAAAACTGTCGGGGCCAACCGTTCTCGGGTCGACCTGAAGGGGTTCGACGATCGCTTCCGTTTGGTTGGCGCCCCGCTTCACGGCCAGCGCCGACTTATAATGATCGTGGACGACATTGGCCGCCACCACTTTCAAAAATCCGTAAATGGAGTCTTCGTGCCGCGAGTGGAACGATCGCAGCAATCGGCTGTCGTCTTCGCAGAGCTTCAGGTAGGTGTCCTGGACCAGGTCGTCGATTTGCGTGCGCGGCGGTTCGCCCCAGCGCCTGGCCGTTCGTAGCACCGCCGCGGCGATCACGATGTGAAAGCGCCGTATGAACTCCGCCCACGCTCTCTCATCTTTCGAGCCAGCGCACGCCCTGATCAATTCCGTCGATGAGAACTCTGCATAGCGGGGCACGCAACCCTCCCGAGTTCGTGGGATTTTACAACAGTTTTGCGATAAATATTATGAAAAGACTTTCTAGTACTGTCCTAATAGTGCGTTGAGAGGCTGACTCGTTTCTGATTCGGATTTAACGACGCTAGAACGACCTCGCGACCGCTGCGCAGGACCGTACCACTCTTAGCAGTAAATCGCTGCGAGAAGATGAGCGTTTGCGCTCGACGAGAATGGCTGCTCCGCCACCGAAAAGCCGCGCCATGGCGGGAACTACGCCAGCAGCTTTGCCGCTTCCATCGCGTAGTAGGTCAATATCATGCTCGCCCCCGCTCGCCGAATGCAGATGAGCGACTCCATCATTACGCGCTCGCGATCGATCCACTGATTCCGGGCCGCGGCCTCGATCATCGCGTACTCGCCCGAAACCTGATAAGCCGCCAGCGGCAGATCGAAACGCTCGCGGGCGGCGGCAATCACATCCAGGTAAGGCATCGCCGGCTTCACCATGATCATGTCCGCGCCTTCTTCGACATCCAACTCGATCTCCCGCATCGCCTCGTGCAAATTCGCCGGGTCCATCTGGTACGAACGTCGATCCCCAAACTTAGGAGTCGAATCCGCCGCCTCGCGAAATGGCCCATAGAATCCCGATGCAAATTTCGCGGCATACGCAAGGATCGGTGTATTTTCGAATCCAGTTTCGTCGAGCGCCGTGCGAATCGCTCCCACTCGTCCATCCATCATGTCCGACGGCGCGATCACATCGACGCCCGCACGCGCCAGTGAAACCGACGTCCGTGCCAGCAACTCGAGGGTCGCGTCATTCACGATTTCGTACTCCGCGGTCACTGGCGGCGCAGCCGCGGCCGCGCCCAAGGATTGGGCTTCTGCTTTAACGATTCCGCAATGCCCGTGCGACATGTACTCGCATAAGCAAACGTCACCCATCACCACCACATCGCGCACTTCGCTCTTGATCGCACGCGCCGCCCGCTGTACGATGCCATTCTCCGCCCACGCTCCCGTGGCCACTTCATCTTTTTTCTCCGGCAGCCCAAACAAAATGACCGAGAGCACTCCCAGCCCACGCGCCGCGCGCACGTCCTTCACCGCTTCGTCGATCGAAAGATTAAAAACCCCGGGCATTGACCCGACCTCTCTTCGGATCCCCGATCCCGGGCAAATAAAAAGTGGATAAATGAAAGATTCCGGGGTCAGCCGCGTCTCGCGGACCAGCGTCCGCAGCGTTTCAGTGCGCCGCAAACGGCGCAGGCGGTTAGCAGGAAAGGCCATAACAACGCAATTCTAGCAGCCCCGGCCCGAACCGCGACCGGCTCTATCACAGCTCATTGTGATGCCCGTCACGTCGCCCTACTTACCGGGGTGCGGCGGTGGATGTCTCACTGGCGGAAACTTGCCGTGGTGATCCAAATTCACCCAACGTATGGATGAGTGGAATATCGGCGGACCACCGAATCTCACCGCAGGGAAATGAAACTGCACGTTGACGAAAATTTCCTGCTGAAACCCCGAGGGTTCAAAAGCTGTGCTTCTGACCATGTCGAGCGCCGTACGGCTTAAGTCGCGATCGGAAGTCTGTAGCGCTTCGGCATCCAACACACTGCCATCCTGGGCATCGATGGTCGCGTGCACGATCACGGGTTGGAAGAAACTTGAGGTTGGCCCATCGGAAGGATCGACGCGCAACGGCAAGCGTCGGGGCGCGGCCAGCGCGAACGCTTCGCCCGCGTCAAGCATTTCCGGCGTCGGCCGAAACAGATTCGGATCAAGGTCGGGCTCGTCTTTGAGGCTCTCCACTCGCACCTGCACGGCGAGGCGGCCGTCCTCGAATATGGAAATTTGCCGCGGCAGGGTGTGGCCATGAAATTCGGTGGCGCCAGCGTAGTCATAGATGGCATAAATCCCCGGCGCCTCGGACCACACCTGCAAGAGGCCCGTAGCCGGATCGATGCAGTCTTCTCGCTCGACCCACGAGCGCGGCGCGGGATTCGGCGGTAGCGAATAACTGAGCAGCAGACAGGACATCCGTTTCCCGTCGCGCTCCACATCCCTTGCGCGGACCTCGAATGCGCCGGGGCTCTGCACGACCGGCCTAAGCAGAACCGACCGGACCAACTGAACGCGCAAGGGCACCGGTTCGGAAGGATTTGTGCTGAAAACACGGTCATCAGCACCGATCTGAATCAGTTGCGCGTCCCCCAACTGCGCAGTCCAGCGCCAGTGTGAACCGCCGTCCGATAACTGTTCCATCGTCCATTCGCCCTCGTATTGCGCCGTGCCACTGGTTTCAAACGACACTTTAAGCGCGTAAGGAGTGGAGATATCGTGCAGGTTGTAGTTTTGTCGAGCGCGATCGAGCAGGTCGAGCGCCGCCGACCGGTCTCCCGGCTTGGTGAGAGTGCGCGGCTCGCGCGTCACCATCTCATGCGGATCGGCGGGAGGAGGGTTGGTCTGAGCCAGAATAGTAAAAGAGAAAATTGCCGGAAGGCAAAACAGGCAGGCAGAAAAACATCGGAAGCGAAATTCCGATAACCGTCTAAAGACCCGCGCGGTGGTTCCCATAAGGCCTCCTGAAAAATGGGCCGAGTTCCAAACGGGGCAGCGCCGATGATTTTACCCAACCTTTTCGACCCTCGCAAACTGAAAATAGAAGGAGATTCAATATCCCGCTGCTATTTCCGCGTAAGATGATCGACGTCGCGAACGAAGACATCTCGGAAGAAGCATTTATCATTGCGATACCGTGACGAATCGGACCCGGTTTCAAAGCATGCCCCAAAGGATCGCTCGGCAGGAACCGCCCGCGAAAGAGTCCTATTGATCAAGCGCCAATATCCGGCTAGAGGAGATACGTGACCACCCACGAGGAACGCGTCCGGCAGAGCTTTTCCAGGCAGGCCTTCATGTTCACTTTGGGGGCCGAGCTGACAGCAGTGGTTCAAGGCGGTGTGGAAATTCGTCTGCCATTTTCGCCAAATCTCACGCAACAGAACGGCTACCTGCACGCGGGTGCTGTCACTGCCGTGTTGGATTCTGCTTGCGGTTATGCCGCCTTAACCGCGGCAGCAGACGATAAGGAGGTCCTCACGGTGGAGTTAAAGGTGAACCTCCTCGCACCCGCTGCCGGCGAGGTCTTCGTGGCCAGAGCGCAAGTGAAGAAAGCAGGACGGACGCTGACAGTTTGTACAGCGGATGCCTTTGCCATCAGCGACGGCAGTGAGAAGTTGGTTGCAACCATGCTGGCCACGATCATGGCTGTGCCGATAACCCCCGCGAAATAGCACGAGATTCAGCGCCAGTGACCGGGGAAGCGCCGTCGAAGCGAGCCGACGAGTCACGACGTTCGTGTCTAAAATTGCCGTGACTGGTCTAAGCATTGCGCGCTTACGCACCGGATGCTGATGCCCGCTACGCCGATTGCTTGGCAGGCGCGAGTGCGATCAGTGCGACGCCGACAATGACAAGCGCTGGTATGTCACCGAGCAGATGTCCGTGTTCGGTCGGATTCTGAAACGCCTGCAGCGCCATAATGGCAGCGTGAACGAGACTTGACCATGCGGTGAAGGCGATCAGGCTGCGATTCGCCGACGGGTTGCGCGATGCGACCAGTAGGAAAATACCGAGCGTGGCATACACGCCAAGGATCATCTGCTCGTATTCCGGCTGATTCGGCTGCCATCGCCACCCGCTCGGCCATAGAAACATCATCAGCGGATAGACACCCAGCAAAAAGATTAATCCCACCAACACCATCACGACCTTCAGCGCCTTTTCCCGATTCATCGCGTCTTCCCTTCGCAGCTACAGTCATTGCGCCCGGAATCTTAGATTTAGGGGCAACGCAAGTCAATACCAGATGAGGAGTTGGTTGGTACTTTGAGCGGTTCTTAGCGAAAAACCTGATTTCAGCAATTAGAATCCCCGCGTCCGCCCGTGGGACTCTTCAAAATTCGAGTGATCGCAATTATTGTGTTCCAATTCCGAGTCGTAGCTCGCACGCCGTACAGTTTGTCAATCTGGCCGAGATAGCTGATTGTCTTCATGTGACGACGGTACATTCCGAACACGAATTGCCCTTCGGACGCAATCACCCGCACCAACCACTCTCCTTCTGGGGGAAACGTGACTGGAAGCGGCGCCCGAACACCCCCGGCTTTCGACAGGATACTCACAAATCGGACAACATCCGGCGGCGATGGCTGAGTTCCGAACGGATTCTCCATCTCCAGTCGCATAAGATCGCGGCCTTCGCACAGCACAATTTCCGCTTCGAACGGCAGCTTGCGAAGCAATGCAGTACGGAATTTCGCTCGGGATCCAGGTTTACGAACAACAAAGGTTCCCGCAGCACCCACGTTCAGGACATCATAGCCCCTCAGTTCTCGCGCGAGGATGCTGGGTCGAAACGTTCTGTGTCCGCCAACATTAACACCCCGGAGGAAGGCAACAAGGGCCATACCCCGAATTATGAAGAAAAAAACTAAGGTGTGCTATAGCAGCTTACGCCCGATTTCAACAGTTAACGCAGAGCCTGTCTGATTCCGGACACTCCAGTCCACCAGCGGACGGTTCCCTCGATCCGCCGCGAAACTGGAGTGTTGCAGGCAATGCACTTTTCTTCGCCTGGTTTGGAGCTTCGGATGCTCCGCTTTCCTCGAAAACTCCTCGGGCGAGGTATCGGAACATGAAGAAAACGGAGCGAGTGCGGCAGGTGGTGTCGGGTCCTCTCGGAGTGGAGGATCTCAAACATCAGACCGAGAAGGGCTGGAAGCTGGTCGCCATCGAGTGGGAGCGGGAGGTCGAAGCTGCTGAGGGCCAGTTGCCGATCGATGTGCCATTCGGGTTACAGATCGCGCCGGAGAGCCAGAAATTGGAGGAGAATCCGACGGAACGGGAACTCCTGTTCCAGTTGATGGAACTGATGGTTCAGGAAGGCTCGTACGCGCGCATTGCCGATGAGATCAATCGTCGTGGATTCCGCACACGCCAGGGGGCGAAGTGGACTCCGGTGTCGGTCTTCGAGATGCTGCCGCGGCTGATCGAAGTCGGTCCGCACGTGTTTCAAAACTCGGAGTGGCAGAAGCGCAAACAGCATTTCACCGAACGCGCTCTGGGTTAGGTAGTAACTCATCAGAATGATCAAGTCTGCCCTGTACGGAATTAGTAAGTATCTCGTCCCGCCTATCGCCGCAACACCGGTGCTGATCCCAATTTAGGGCACAGAGTCACCGAGTTACCCCAGTAACCCATGGTAACCACATCGTGATCTAAACATCTTGTGACAAACGTCATATGATGAAAAAGCCGTGTTCCGTCTCCACAAATCGGCGCTTCTCTCGGCAGCGGGCCTGCTCTTGGCCTTTGCCGTAGCTCCGCTAGTCTTCCCCAACCCCGCTTTCCGTGTGGCCATGGGCAACATCGTCCCACTTCTTGTGATCATGGCCGCTTTCGTCGTATCCGGCCGGAACGCTCTTGACAGCCGTGGGCACACCCGGCTGTTCTGGGGATTGATGACGGCGGGCATGGCCATGTGGTGTTACAACCAGGCCTGCTGGACGTGGTTTGAAGTGGTCTTGCGCAGACCGATGCCCGAACCCGCACCCGGGGCCATGGTGTTATTCCTGCACATCGTCCCGATCATTGCGGCGGTCGCGATACGCCCCCATCAAGTCGACGAGCGCGAGGGAATGTTGCCCAGCACGTTGAACGTCCTCATTCTGCTCGTGTGGTGGATTGTGGTCTATGCCTTTCTCGTTTTCCCTGAGGAATACATCGTCCCCGATGTTGCCGCCTACATGATGCGCCGCGACTTACTCTATCGCGTCGACGAAGGCATTCTGATTGCCGCGTCCGCAACCGCCTTGTTCACCAGTTCCGGATCGTGGCGAAAACTCTATCGCAACATTTTCCTGGCTACCGTCATTTACACGCTCTCTTTGGAAGTTGCCAATGCCGCCGTCGTGCGCGGCCTCTACCAAACTGGCAAGATTTACGATCTGCCGTTCCTTGCCGCCGTGCTTGGTTTCCTCTGGGTCACGATCGCCGGGCGGCAATCTCTTCGCGACATGCAGGCGCTTCCTTCGAGTATATACATCAGTCGCCCGGTCGCTCCGTTTCTAGCCAAGCTCGCTCTATTTTCTTTGCCTCTCATGGCCTATTGGGCGCTTTTCCTCAGCCATGAGCAGCCTTATCTGCGGCAGGTCCGCTTTATCGTGGCGATGGGCGGCGTCGGCCTCCTCGCCTTTCTCGTATTCCTCAAGCAACACCTGATGGACCAGCGCCTGCTGCACCTGCTCAAGCATTCCCGCAACAGCTTCGACAATCTTCAGCGGCTGCAAGGCCGGGTAATCCAGCAAGCGAAACTCGCCTCCCTCGGCGAACTGGTTGCCCTAGCCGCCAGCGAACTCGAGTTCCCACTCTCCGCTATTCTCAGCAGTTCCGAACACATGGCGGCCAGCAGCAATCTCACCCGCGAGCAGCTTGCCACCGCCCAGAAAATCGGTCAGCAGGCCCGCCGCACGCGCGAACTCATCAACGATCTCCTCAGCTTCTCCCAGCAGACGCCGGGAGAAAAAAGTCCTCTCGACCTCAAACCCCTTCTCCAGCGCGCCATTCAAATGGAAGGATTCAAACTCGAGAACCGGCGGATCACCCTGACCGTCGAAAGTCACGACAACACGCCGCTGCCCCGTGTTCTCGGCAACCCCAACCAGCTCCTGCAGGCGTTTCTTCAAATCGTAGAGAACGCCGTCGACGCACTCCAGGAAGTCGGTGGCGGCCGTCTGCAAGTTTCTCTCTGGCGCGAAGCCAATGAAGTGATCGTTCAATTCGCCGACTCCGGTCCCGGCGTGCGCGATCCCGAGCGCGTCTTCGACCCCTTCTACACGACCAAGCCCGTCGGCAAAGGCACCGGCCTCGGACTGAGCGCCACCTACGGCGTCATCCAGGATCACAAAGGACAAATCACCTGCTACAACCGTCCCGAAGGCGGAGCCGCCTTCGAAATCCGCCTCCCCGCGCTAAGAGTTCCCGCCCAACTAGCAGAAGCCGTTCGCGTGTAGAAGTCAGTCTTCATCAGGCACTTCCTCAGACAATCCTTAATCAGGCAATTCTTACGGAAAGCTCGGTTCCATTCTTGATTGGCAGAGTAACGGAAAGAAAGCCATTCGCGGGATCGCGGATAAAATCGAGAAAATCGGTTTCGCCATTGTCATTCAGAACGTAGGCGCCGATCCGCAGTTGAGGAGCGATAATTTCAATCACCGCACGCGCCAGCGATCGGCCCTCGTTGACCGGCCAACCATCGATCAGCGCGAAATCGACCGGCCCGCCGAGATCACGCAGCGTCTGCCGCGCATCCCCCTCGCGAATCTCGGCATACTCAGTCAGGCCGGCCTCGTTAAGGTTGCGCCGCGCCGTCGCGGCTTTCGCCGGGACCAGTTCAGACCCGATCACTTTACCTCCGCCGTTATCGCGCATAGCAGCGGCAAAGTAAACGGTCGACATACCGATCGAAGTCGCAAATTCAACCACTCGCGTCGCCCGCATGCCCCGGCAAAGCAGGTAGATCAGATCGCCCTGCTCCGGGTGGATCGAAAAGCCGTACTCGGCAAAATCATGCGGATCGTAGCTATCTGCCGGATTGTCTTTCGGACCGCCGCTCGCTGGACGCCGCCGAGCCGCTTGCATCCGTTCGATTACCGCCAAGACGCGAGCGTCTTGAATCGTACTGCTCAAAGGAGCTTTCTGCACAGTATTCATCGGCACTGGCTCTCCTTCGGCTTGTCTGGATGTCCGGCCGAAGCCGCGCTGCCGAGAATCTCAGCGGCGGCGCGATCGAGAATTTTCGCGATTCTGTGCGCCTCGTCGGGATCGCAACCCCGTTTGCGATGCAAGGCGTGTTTGAGATTATGCCGCGCGCGATGAACTTCATCGGAAGCGCCGCCGTCAGACTCTCCCACACCGGCAAATGCCTCGCGGACCTGCTCCATCCGCCCTCCGATCCGCGAGAGAGTGTCGAGAATCGTCTCGGCGTTCGTTCGGTTGGCAGCCAGATGCGCCTGGCCTTCAGCGGTAATGCTGTAGAGCTTTCGCGCCCCCTGCTGTTCCACACTCGCGTGCCCGACCTCGTTGAGATAAGTCAGCGCTGGATAAACTACGCCCGGACTGGGAACATAGAAACCGCCCGACCGCTCCTCGATCGTTTTAATAAGCTCATAGCCGTGCGCTGGATGCTCGGCCAAGAGCGCCAGGATCACCAGCTGGATGTCAATCGCATCGAGCTTGCGTCCGCCGGAAAAGTCACCGCCGCCAAACCCTCGGCTGCCGTGACGAAACCCATGTCGCCCGCCGTGCCGGCCAAAACCGCGGCCGAAACGAGCGGAGAATTCTTCGAAATAATTGTTTTCAAACATGTCGTACACTATATCTTACGACATATCTTATGTCAAACACATCTCTGTGCATCTGCCTCAATATTTCAAGCTTTAGCCGTTAATAAGTTTAGAAACAATAACTTATGAGAGTTTATGCAACGCGTCCGCACGACTCGAATCTCACCCGCCGCTCGCCACTACCGCATCCGCCACCCGCGCTGCTTCCACTGCCGAGCGCACATCGTGCGTGCGAATAATGTGCGCCCCTTTCAAAATCAAAGCCGTCTCCGCCGCCAGCGTTCCATAGAGCCGCTCCGCAATCTCAACGTCCTTGCCGTCATTCTTACCAGCGACAGCCAGCATGCGCCCAATAAACGACTTCCGCGAAACTCCCGCCAGCAGCGGAAACCCCATCTGCTGCAGCTCGCCAAAATGCGCCAGCAGCGGATAATTTTCCTCCAGGCGCTTCCCAAACCCGAACCCCGGATCGAGCACCAGATGATGCCGCTTCATTCCCGCCAGCATCGCCGTCTCCGCCCACTGCCGCAAATCGCGCTTCACCATCAGCGCCGCGTCCCCAATCGGAGGCAGCGCCTGCCACTCCTCTGGACGCCCACGCGTGTGCATCAGCACCGCTCCCACTTTGAGCTCAGCCAGTGTCTTCGCCATTTTTGCGTCCCAGCGAAATCCGCTGACGTCGTTCACCACCTCCGCGCCAATTTCCACCGCCGCCTGCGCCACGCCTGCCTTGTAAGTATCTACGCTGATCACCGCCGCCGGCCGCCGCTGCTTCAAATCCCGAATCACCGGCAGGACCCGCCGCCGCTCCTCATCTTCTGAAACCACTTCCGACCCCGGCCGCGTCGACTCCCCGCCCACGTCGATGATCGTTGCACCCTCGTCGAACAGCCGCTCCCCATGCGCCACCGCCTTCGCCGCGTCAATATACTTTCCTCCATCAGAAAACGAATCGGGGGTGACATTGACCACCCCCATGATCAGCGTGCGCCGCCCCAACTCCAGGACGCGCGACCCCACATGCCATTGAAAAATCGCCCGCATCTGCCGCTATTCTAGTGGACGCGATTAGCATTCTGCGAGACTGTCCGGAACGAACTCCGATTTTTCCGCCGCCTGATAAACTGTCAACCACAATACATATTTGACCGCATGCAAATCACTGTCTACTCCGCCTCCTGGTGCCCCGATTGCCGCGAGGCCAAGCGCTTCCTCGACGACCACCAACTCCCCTACACCGACATCAACATCGAAACCACTCCCGGAGCCGCCGACGAGGTCGTGAAACACACCGGCAAGCGCGCCATCCCGCAGTTCGTGGTCGATGGTGAATGGATCCAGCCCTACACCCCCGGCGAAGGCTTCCACTACGAAGAGATGGCCAAACGCTTGGGAATCGAGCCATAGCTAAACCCGTACCGCGTGGCTAAGGGATGGCGTACTGGAAAATTGGCCACTGGCAACTGGCATCTGACTTCAGTTACCTTTGGGTCGCGTTGCAACAGACTTCTGTACCCTACCCCCTCCGCTTCAAATACGTCAGCATAGTTCCTACATAAGCGCCTAGATAAGCGCCTGCGAAAGTGCCAACCCGGTGCACCTCCCTCCCGACCGGGCTGACCACTGGGTCTGACAAATCATGTTTGATTCCGATATCGGGGAACGAAGTAGCGAAGGCGAACTGGTCGAAACCTGGCAGCGCTTTGTGCAGGGGTTGCTGGGCGTTCTGGCTCTCATTGGCGCCGGAGTCCTGGCTCACTACTACGCCCCACCAGACAACGCCGGCCTCGAGCAGCGAGTCCACCAACTGTCGAGCCAGGTAGCAACTCTCGAAGAGCAGCAGTCGATTCCAGCCGGAGTGGTCGACGACGCACGAGAATCCGTCGCCTACATCTACGGCATCTATCACATCTCCGGCCACGGACAACATTTTCGCGCTCGCGTCGCGGGCACCGGATTCGTAGTCGCCCCCGGCCTTTTGGCCACCAATCGCCACGTAGCCGAGCCCTGGTACGGCGATCGTGAAGTAGCCATGGCCTTGCGTGAGGGCGGCGAACCCGTGCTCGAAAAGCTGGTCGCATATTTTCCCGGCTCGCCACTCCCGGTAATTCTCCAGCCCGCCGTAGTCGCCAGTCACGGCGACCTCGCGCTCTTGCGCCTCGAGCCAACCGACTTCACCGCGAAGTTGCGCCCATTGACTCTGGCGCCCACGCCGCCGCACGTAGGCGAATCTGTCAGCGTCCTCGCGTATCCCATGGGAGTGACCGGCATGGTCGCCAAGTCTCCGGCGGTTGTCTATGACCGCCTCTCAGCGCATCCCGATAACGGCGACACCGCCGCCGAACTGGCCGCTCTTTCGCTGATCCGCCCCTCCGCAACTTTCGGACACATCGGCGACGTTACCGGAGACAAACTGATCTACGACGCTCCCACCGCCCGAGGCGGAAGCGGAGGCCCCATCCTCAATCTGCGCGGTGAAGTGGTAGGCATCAACTCCGCCTACATCGACGGCTTCTCCGCAGGCACTCTGGGCATTACCGCCAGCGAGTTGCGTCCGCTTCTAGAAACCGCAAAGCTAGCGCAGAACCAAAAGCAGGAACCCGCGACCAGCCCCCAGGTCTCAGGAGTCAGAAACGTCTCGTCAAAGCATTGAGTCGGAAACGCCGAATCTAAAACCTGGGCCTAAGACCTGTCACCCGTCACCTATCACCTCTCACGTAAGACCTACTTCTGTGCAATTCCTTGCACAGTTATACCGCGCTCTCGCAATACCGGTCCCTCGCTGGGCAGGCAAAGTGCCATGAATTCAGGTACATTCTAACTTGCTGATTTGAATACTAGATTGGCCTTGCGGCTGCATTATGGACTAGAGACAGGTGTGCTCAATTCCATGGTGGCATAGTCTCGAGCGAAGGACCAATGTATTTGAGTTCGCCAGCATCTAAGATGTCATTCCAAGAGATCAAATCATGATAAAGAATTTGTGGTTCGCGGTCGCATTGTTGAGTCTCGCGCTAGCCGGCGGTTGCGCCAAAGGTGGCAACGGAATTGGTCCCCCTCAAGTCACGGTGACCGTGACCGGGCAGCCCTCTGTTTACCCCGGCCAGGCAACAACGTTCACCGCCTCGATCACGCCATCCTCGACCAGCCAGGTCGTCACTTGGAGTCTGAGTGGCACAGCTTGCACCGGCAGTGGAAATCCCTGCGGAACCATAAATGCGTCCACTGGCGCCTATGTCGCACCCGCAACTGTGCCGAGTCCGGCGGGAGTGACCATTACCGCGACCTCGCAAGCGGATTCGACTGCAACCGGCACCTTGGGCATCGATATTGTCGATATCACCACCGATGTGTCTCCTGCGAGCTTGAGTGTGGGCACCGGCTTAACGCAGCAATTTACTGCCGTCGCCGTCCCAGATGACGCGCCCCAAACCTTTACCTGGACCTGCACCGCAAACAATGTAACGTGCGCACACTTCGTTCAGGATCCGAATGTATCGGGCCTGGCTTACTACACAGCTAACGACAATTGCGGCAGTAATTGCGTCCTCCAGATCTCGGCGGCTTCGACTCTTGATCCCGCAGGTTGCACGGCGAATCCCTCCTACTGCATAGCTGCTAAGGCCTCAGTGGTTCCTTACCGCGTAAATGGAACCTACGCCTTCCACTTCTCCGGATATGATGGCAGCAACAATGCCACATCCGTTGTTGGAACTTTCACCGCTGCGAATGGCACCATAACCTCCGGCTTTGAAGACGAACTCACATCAAATGGGCCCACGCCGCATACCATCACTGGCGGTTCCTATACTCCTATCTCCGCCTCTGATCCGAACTCCAACAACGCTGGCACGCTCACCCTCGCCAGCGGCGCATTCCCGAATACTTTTCATGTCGCTCTCGACGGCAACGGGGACATTGAGATGATCGAATCCGACGGGCATGGCACCGGCTCCGGTATCGCGCAGAAGTCATCCAGCCCCGGCCTTTTCACCGGCGATCAAACTTATGCCTTCGGCTTCAGCGGCGTTGACGCCACCGGCAATCGCGTGGGTTACGCCGGAGTCCTGCCGATCAATGGCAGTGGCTCCATCGTCGCCGGCCAGATGGATACAAACGACAACGGTACCACCTCCAACGTTTGCGGCGCGTCACCCTGCAGCATCACCGGCACTTACAGCGGCCCGAACGCCAGCGGAGCGTGGCACATGATATTGACTACCTCGGGCTCGACGCTGGGTTTCGATTTCTTCATCGCTTCCGGATCGGCCAGCAAGACGAATCCGTTGACGCTCTACGCCATCTCCACTGATCTCACGGCGAATCCCGCGGTTTCTGGAACCATGGTTCTTCAGGATTCAACCCAGACTTACAACAACGCCGCCCTCAAAGGCATCTCCATCTCCGCCCTCACCGGAGCGAACGAAACGAACTCCAACGTAGCGCTTGTGTACGGCTCGACGGATGGCGACGGGGATTTCTCCGGACAATTTGATCAGAACAATGCCGGCGCAATTCTCTCCTCAGTGCAATTCCCGCAGTCAGGCGGCACCTACGCCTATGCGGCAACTGGCACTAACGGACGATATACATTCCAGATGCTGGGTAATGCCAGCGCCGGCTCGCCACTTCCGTTTGTTTTATACGCCAGCGGGCAGAACCGTGGATTCCTGCTCGATCAATCGAGCGCGTCCGTAATGACTGGAACCATGAACCCGCAAGGGAAAAGCAGCGGATTCGCCAATTCGGAGATGACGGGCACATACGCCGCGACAACAACCAGCAGCGGCACCTCGACAGTCAGCTCGATTTCGGCCAACCTGCTGCTGACATCGCCGACGTCGTCGGGCGGGATGTTCAACGTCTCAGGGACGCAATATGCGGGCAGTGAGCAAGTTACTGGAACCTACAACATAAGCAGTTTCCCCACAGGCGTCGGCTCAGTCACACTCACCGCTCCTGCAGCCCTGAACTATGTGATCTACTCGCTCGACACCTTAGGTTGCACCGGAACTCCCCAAAAACCAAATCCTGCATGTGAGGTACAAGATTTTTTCATGATGGATGAGACCACAACTCCGAGTCCTGACAAGAATGCATCCATCATTTTCGCGAAGCAGTAATTACGTGTAGCGCCGGCGTCCCGCCCGCCAGCATTAAACTCTTAGAGCCTGGCGATCGTACGTACAGAATCGTAAATGTAAGTATCGATACGTACGTATATCCACGCCCCTGCAAGTGTCCCACGTCGAACACTTTCGCCTATCGCCAAACCTTACTTCCCTCGAATCACTGTCTTAGCCGTGGCCAGATTGTCGAAGCGGTCATAGGCTCGGACGACAACCACGTGATCGTTGGCCGTGCTCCCGGCCATATCGGGAGGCGCCGCGTCAGGTTGCGGCACGGGCACGTGGAAGTCGTAGTCTTCGGTCTTCGAGTCGGACAAGTGGCCGGACGGCTCGACGAACTGCCAGTCGCCGCCATCGAGCGAGTACTCCGCCCGCTTGATCGGCGAAAAGGAATCGCGGGCGCGGAAGGTCACGTGAATCTGTTTGCCGTCCTTCCCTTCAATGTCGGCTGCCAGCTTCTCAATCACCGGGGCGGTGCTGTCGACCTCGAAGCGCGGGCTGACCCGCTCGGCGTAGAGCGCCTCTCCCGGCGAATGCGAGGGGGCGTCCGATGCGATGACCTTCACTGTGTACCCGCCGTCCGGCAAAAGGCTGGCGTCGAAAGAATAGTAGCGGTCGGTGACATCTGACTTCAGCAGCAGCCAGCGCGACTCGCCTTCGCCGCGATAATAAATGCTGTAGACAAGCTGGTCGTCGTTGTCGTCATGCGCCGACCAGCGGATGCCGATCGCGTCGCGGTCGCGCACGGGGGGCGGCGGCGTATCGAAGTGTGCCGGTCCCAGTCCCTGCACAGACAAATCACTGCCAGTCACATGCGGGGCCGGCTGATATCGGTACCCAGGTAACACGGTAACATCGTCAATCTCTGGGGCGACATTCTTCGGCAGGTAGTTCAGGAGAACATCGTCGAGCCTTGGTGCAATGTTTCCCGCGTGGAGCACGGCCTTCCATTGCACGAAGCGCGACGGGGGAATTTTGAGTTCGGAGTCGGCAGCAGAGTCGGACGAAGAATTAATTCGCGTCCACGGACTCCAGTTGCGGTCGGGATTGTCTACGTTGCCGCTGCGCGCATACAACTCGATGTTGCCGGTGCTGCGCATGCTGGCGCGCCCCCACAGAGAAAAAATGTGGGCGTCGAAGACATCGCTCTCGTATGCGCCTTCGGCTTCGGGCGCCGCGCCGAGAACAAAAATCTTCCCGAGGTTGCTGCTGGAGGCGTAGAGGCCCCCGGCTGGCGAAGCGGCGAAGGCGGTGATCTGCGTGGCGCTGGCCTTGATGAGGTCGGTGTAATCGTCGACTCCGTTGATCGCGAAAATGTGGCCGCGATTGCCGGTCCCGGCGAGTAGGCGTCCGCGCTGATCGAAAGCGAGAGCGTAGACGAGATCTTCGTGCGACGTCCACAAGCGCGACGGAGCGCCATCGGGTGCGATGCGATATATCTCCGAGCCGCCGCTGGCGCCCGCTCCGGGAACGGGGAACGGTGACGACGCGGCAGGCGGGGCGGCGGTGAGAGTGATGTTGCCTCCGCCGGCTACCGACGCGGCTTGCGACGGCGCTGAGAGCGTGAGTCCCATCTGCCCCATCTGTGATGTCCCGCCTTCGATGCGCTTCTCTCCGGCAGCCGCTACGTAGATGTTGCCGGCGCCGTCGATGGCGAGCGCGGTAATTTCTTTTTTTGGCGCGCTGTAGAGGACGAAGGCTTCGCCATTCGGCGCAACGCGATAGACGAGGCCGCTGCCATCGGAGCCGGCGATCAGGTTTCCTTTAGGATCGAGAGAGAGAACGCGGATGTGAACCTCATCACTTTTGAAAAAAAGTGAGTGCTGACCGTTGGCGGTGACCTTGAAAATCTCGCCATGATCGCCGGTGGCGACGTAGAGCGCGCCAGACTTGTCGATGACGATATCCCAGATATATTTGGAGCCGGGATCGAAATAGGGAGTTGCGCTCCACGACGCAGTCGCGCCAGACATGGCTCCTGACGAGGCTTTCGGAGGTTCGAGGCGATAAACTTTCCCGTCGGGCGCGGTGGCGGCGTAGACGATGCCACTCTTCGCGACGACTAGAGATTGCACCTGCAATTCCTGCGGCTCGAAGATGGTGGCGATCTGGCCATCGGGGGTTATGCGATAAACGCGTGCCGGAGAGCCAGCCGCGGCATAGATGTTGCCGGCAGAGTCGGAGGCGATCGACCAGATGTAAGTCGAAGGCGTGGTCGCAAGGGCTTTGAAGGCGGGGGCGAGTTCGAGTCCACCCTCGCTGCGCAGCGCAACGCCGTTCGGCGTGCCCTTGATCAGTTCGTCGAATTTCGACTGTTCCCAGGTGCGGGTGCCCTCGGCGAGGGCGAATGCGGAGAAAAGAATGAGTGCCGATAAAGCGCCGAGCTTCTTACGAGCCAAAATAGATACCTCAATTCAAGTTTCCAACATAAAAGTTGAATTGTCATCCTGAGCGCAGCGAAGGACCTGTGCATCTTGCCCGCGCAAGCGAAACGCAGAGGTCCTTCGCTGCGCTCAGGATGACAACTCTTGGGTTGGTGCTGGCGATGCGTGCACTACTTGATGTTGATCGTCAGCATCTGCGCGCCGGAGACCACGTAGTCGAGCGGATCGGTTGAGGCTTCGCTTACTGACGATTCGCCGAGGACGACCATGTCTTGCGTGCCGCGCATGTTTTCCATGACGTTCATCACGGAGAGCGGCAGCGTTGGCATGACTTTGTCGGCGACCATCGCTTCCGGGTCGGACTGAATCAGCGAAACGTAGACGCGATCGTTGGCGTGCTCTTTGTTCAGCAAGGCTATTGTCGGTGCCAGGCTCAGGCCGCGATTCATCATGGGTGTGCCGCGATGGATGCGGTCGAGCGTATCTCCGTCGCTGACGAGGACGCGCAACGTACCCTTTGATGTGGAGGTCGGAATCCGAATCGGAATCTGGCGGACGAGGCGTTCGCCGCGATAGGGACGGATTACAGTCTCGACCATGATCTGATCGCCGGGACGGGCTTCGGTGACATCGGTGCGCGAAGCTTCAAGGTGAGCGGAGCGGCGTTCGCGCACGAGATCGAAATCGAGTTTCACGCCTTGAACATCGGGAACATCGAAGGCGTTGGTGTAGATGCGGCCGAAGTGATCGGCGATGGTAGCGGCGGCCATAGCCGCGGCGGGCTGGCCGTTATCCTGCGGCGCGAACATATTTCGCAACGTGACGTCGGGATATCCCTTGACGCTCAGCACGCCATTCATGCGATAGGTGATGTCCTCGCCGTATTCGTTGGTACCGTGCAGCGCATTGAAGACGGTAGCCATCATGGCGAGCGGGCTGAGCCGCGCGTTGTTGAGAATCTCGTAGTGGAATTCTTTAGTCGCCGCGCCCGTATGCATGGAGACAGTCACGGGAATCATTTTCGACTCACGCCCGGGGACACCCATGATGCCGTTCTGGCGATCCTGCACGAAGGCGCCGATGGTCTCGGTGGTGTCGACGATCTTGAAAGCATTCATCGGAGACGGGAGCGTGGCCAGCACCGTGGCCTTGGTCATCGGCAAGTCGACTTCGCCAAACTGCAAGAGCGGATGTCCGCAGGCGAGCAGGCGCTGGGGATCGACATAGGTGACAGTGCAAGTGGCGGCAATATCCATGTCGCCGCGCACTAACACGGCGCTGACAGCGGAGCCGGCCACGATGGCCTCCGGCTGCTTGCGGTTGCTGGAAGAGCCTATGCCCATCACCGGGACGATGCCGGCAGCCGCGAATTGCGAGCCGTAGCGCTGCAAAGTGTCGGCTGAGAAGCCATTGAATACGAGCGGGGTTTCGATCGGCTGGAGATAGTTGCCGTAATTCAGAGTGGGCAGTGCTAAATTCTCGCCGGGACTTGCAGTCTGACCGGCTCCGCTTCTATTTGCCGCGGTGGAGTTCGAAGAATTGTTGTCGCCAACCTGGGCGGGGACTTCGGCTCGCAGCGGCGCTGAGGTGGGCCGACGATCAAGAGCGCTGATCTCCAGCATTTCTTCGATCGGAGTTACGCCAGCGATCGGTTCCTTCGAAAACTCGCCGATGCGGAAGGCGAGTGCGCCCGCCAGCTTGCCATCAAAATAAACAGGACTTCCGCTCATGCCCGCGACCACGCCGGTGTATTCGGGCTTTGCGCCGTGCAGGCGGACTAAAATAATATCGCCCTTGGGGCCATTCACGTTATGCATCACGCCGAGAACCTCGACGTCCATCGACTCCGGTTTGACGCCCTGGAATACGGTGAGCGCAGTGCCTCTCATGCCTTCGTGAATCTGATTGAGCGGGATGATGTCAGGGGAAATAAGCGCGGGAAGCGTGGCCGCCGGTGGCACATCGGCCAGAGCAACCGTTTTGGGCGTCGAATTTTGCGCGCTCGAATTTTGTGCGTTAAACCAGACGAAGGACGAGAGACACAACAGGCAGGCGAGTGAGCGTACAGCTTTCCCCATAAGACCCCAGAGGTCACAAAATGACCGTGTTACTAACTCCGCATGCTTTCAGAATGTTTTTGCCAGGAGAGGCAGCGCTTTTTTAGGGCTCGCAAAATATCCCAACTGCGAAGTTCTTGCATCTATACTAGCACAGAAGTTTTCGAGGATCTCCCCATGTTTTTCAGCGTATTTCAGGGACAGAAGCGGCTGCTATGGGCTTCCCGCAAGCCTTTAAGCTTATTGGCGTTGATTCTTTTCTGGATTGCGGCCGCGACACTCAACCCGCGCGCGCAGGCGCAGAACACACCGCAGCAAGCTCCGGCGAATCCGAGCCAAACTAATCCGAATCAGCAGGAGGCGCCGCCCGAAGCGGGCGGGCCGCAGAACGATGTGGGGCCTTATGTGATTCCCAAGAAAACAGAAGAACCGCCGCCCCCCGCGCCCGAAAGGCCGAAGAAAATCGAGAACATGCCCGACTACTCGATTCGAGTCGACGTGCCGATCGTGAACCTGGATGTGCTCGTGACCACGAAGGACGGGCAGACGATTCCGGGGCTGAGAAAAGAGAATTTCAAGATCATGGAAGACGGCGCGCCGCAGCAGATTGCGAGCTTCAATCAGACCGAGGCCCCGGTCACAGCCGTGCTGCTGGTGGAATACGCCTCGACCAACCTGGGGTATATGTATGACGCACTGAACGCTTCGTACACTTTTGCCAGCGGATTGAAGAAGGATGACTGGGTCGCGGTCGTCTCCTACGATTTGAGGCCGCAGATCCTGGTGGACTTCACGCAGGACAAACGCGCCATCATGGGCGCGCTGAATATGCTGCGCATTCCCGGATTTTCGGAGCGCAATCTTTTCGACGCGCTCTTCGACACCATCGACCGGTGCGATCGCATCGAGGGCAAGAAATATGTCATTCTGGTTTCCACCGGACGCGACACCTTCAGCAAACTGAATCTCGATCAGATCATGAAGAAGGTGAAGGCGACCAAAGACGTGACGATTTACGCCATCAGCATCGGATGGCAGTGGCGCGAAATGATGGAGACGCAGCGGGCGTTGCAGGGGCGGATGGGAGGGCTGCAGGAGATCGACCAGCTTCAGGCGGATAATCAGCTGAAGACGTTTGCGCAGATGACTGGCGGACGCGCGTACTTCCCGCGCTTTCAGGGCGAACTGCCGGAGCTTTTTCACGACATCGCGGCCGACATCCGCAATCAGTACAGCATCAGCTACCATCCGACGAACACGAAGCTTGATGGCACCTTTCGCAAGTTAAAAGTTGAGCTGCAGGCGCCGGACGGCGGCCCGTTGAAAGTGCGGGACCAAAAGGGCAAGGAAGTGAAATACCTCGTGTACGCGCGCGAGGGCTACGTGGCGAAGCACACGGTGGAGTAGCGAACGCGCGGTGCATCTTCGATGGGGCGCGGTGCGGCGGCGCGGTTTCGACACCGCGGCCAGAATCCTTTCGATGCTATTCTTCGCCGTCCGAAAGTTCTTGGGCATGACTCACGTCTACCGCCGACTTGCCTTCCTGGAGACGCAGGCGCACCAGATCGGCGTCGCCGGGATTATCTTCAATCAGTAAGACGTGGGTCAGTTGCTCGCTCATTATTTCTCCCTAGCCTATGGACAACGGCAAGCACTCTGGGTGCGAGACGATACCGCGGCCTTATGAATCGCCTGCATTGCCATCGGCGGCTCTTCGCGCAACCTTCAGTGGAAATCGGTGTTTAACTATCCAGACGATCAATCGTCTTCCGATTACCGATACCATCGGCGCTGTCCTTTGGGTCATTACTGCTGACAGCAGGCGAAGGGCGGCGAAGGGAAAGCGAAGGCTGATATTGCAGCCTAAGTTGCGTGGGTGGCATCCTAACTAATGTTGGAGGCTTCACGCAACGAAGGTGCAGAGGAGCTTCAAAGAGATGAACACTTTTGAGACTGACGCAGTATTTTCATGGCGCGGATTAGGCAAGCAGACTTTGGCTTGCGTTTTGTCATTGGCGCTGTTGATGGCGGCCGGCCCGGTGAGCCTGTTGGCGCAGGACTCGCCGCAGAACCAGGATGCGCAAGCCGCGCCGCCTCCTGGTGATCAAGCCCCGCCAGCCGGCGCTCAGGCTCCGGCTTATGCGCAGCAGACACCCGAGCAATTGCAACGGTTGGTGGCGCCGATTGCGCTCTATCCAGATTCATTGGTGGCGCAGATTCTGGCGGCGTCCACATTTCCCGATGAAGTAGTCGAGGCTGACCGCTGGGTGCAGGCGCATCCTGATTTGAAGGGTCAGGCACTGGGCGATGCTGTCAATCAACAACCCTGGGATCCGAGCGTGAAGGCGCTGACGGCATTTCCGTCCGTGCTTGGAAACATGGACAAGAATCTTTCGTGGACGTCAACGCTCGGCGACGCTTACTACAACCAGCAACAGGATGTGATGGATGCGGTTCAGGTAATGCGCCGCAAAGCGCGCGATGCCGGCGCTCTGAAGACCACGCAGCAGGAAGTCGTGAAGGACGATGGCCCGGATATCGAGGTTGAGCCGGCTGACCCCGCAGTGGTTTATGTTCCGGCCTATGATCCCTGGCTGGTTTACGGCTATCCCATCGTGGCCTGGCCGGGATGGTATCCGTACCCTGGAATCTGGTTCGGCGGCCCTTATCTGTCGTTCGGTCTCGGCTTCGGAATCGGCTGGTTTGGCGGGTTCGGATGGGGCTGGGGACACTGGGGATTTGACTGGCATAATCACTACGCGGTCTTCGATCACGGCCGCTATTTCTCACATAGCCGGACGTTCTATAACCGGGGCAACTTCGGCCGCGGTGGAGTCGCGCGTGGCCCAGCCTTCCATGGCGGAATGGGAGCGCGGCCCTTCGAAGGAGACCGCCAGGCGGCTCGCGGATACGCGGCGCCTCGCGGGGAGAGCGGCGTACGTTCGGGCGCCTTCAGCGGCTACGATCACGGCGGGGAGTCGCGCAGCTATGCTTCCCGCGGGCGGTCCAGCTTCGGTGGCGGCGGTGGCTTTCATGGCGGCGGTGGCGGACACGGCGGCGGCGGGCGTCACTAAGCTAAGTCAAGATGATCGAACTCGGAAAATCGAACTCACGAATTAGCGAACTCTTGGTCATTGACGGGTCGAAAGTTCGCTAGTTTCCTACTGTTCTAAAAAATTGGAGATGAGCCATATGCAGCAAACGAAATTGAATTCCGTTGGATTTCATTGGGCCAATCTTCCTAAGTCCAGTCTTGCTAAGGTTGCGGCGGCAGCAATTATTGTTGCGGCGTCGTTTTCTATCAGCGCGGTAGCACAGCAAGCCGGCCAGAAAACATTTTCATCGGCGCAAGAGGCGAGCCAGGCGTTGGCCACGGCGGCGCAGAATAATGATGAAAAGGCAATGCTCGCGATTCTTGGGCCCTCCGGGAAAGAAATCGTCTCTTCGGGCGATGAAGCCGAGGACGCCGACAACCGCGCTACCTTTGCCAAGCGATATCAGGAGATGCACCGTCTGGTGAAGGAGCCGGATGGAACCACCATCTTATATATCGGTGCGCATAACTGGCCGTCGCCCATACCGCTCGTGCACAAAGCCAGCCTGTGGTATTTCGACACCGAAGCGGGCAAGAAAGAAATTTTGTATCGGCGCATTGGCCGAAATGAAGTGTCGGCAATCCGAATTTGCCAGGAACTGGTAGCGGCGCAGAAAGAATACGCGGATCAGCACAGCGGAGCGTATGCGCAGAAAATCTTCAGCGACGAAGGACAGCATAATGGCTTGTATTGGAAGGCTGCCGACGGCGAACCGCAAAGCCCGATTGGTCCGCTGGTGGCGGACGCGGTTGCGACGGGCTACGCCAAGAGCCAGAACGGCGAGGCGACTCCGTATCGTGGATACTACTTCCATGTGCTAACCGGCGAGGATAAGAGCGGCTTCGGTTTCGTCGCCTACCCGGCCGAATACAGATCGTCGGGCGTGATGACCTTCATCGTGAATCAGGATGGAGTCGTCTACGAGAAGGATCTCGGACGGAAGACCGAGGCTGCGGCTAATGGCATGAAGAAATACCAGGCTGCTGGATGGCATAAGGCTGAAGAGGGCCAGACCGAGGAGACGGCTGAAGGAAGCGCGGCGACGAAGTAGTTATTTTTTATGGCAATTATTTCTTATCCAGCGCTGCGGCTTGTGCTTCGACGCGCTTGGCGTCTGGCTCACGGTCGAGTCCGCGATAGGCGCGGGCGAGCAGGCGTAGGGCCGTCGCATTTCGCGGGTCAGACTTGGTGAGCGCTTCGAGATCGGCGAGCGCTCCGGCAAAATCGGATTGCTGAATCTGCGCCTCTGCCAATCCCAGGCGGCCGTCCCGGTTTTCTGAATCCACGAGCAACGCGGCTTCGAACTGGTCGGCGGCGTTTTTCGCATCTTTTAATTGCAGGTAAACGTGACCGAGCAGGAGGCGCGCCGGCATTTGGCCGGGAGCGAGTTTCAGGCTCGCTTCGAGCGCGTCGCGCGCGGCACCGAAATTTCCCGACTTCTCCATCGCCTCGCCCTCTTCGTAAGCGGCGTTCGGATCGTCGGAACGCAACTGGGACGCCTGCTTCAAATGCGTGGCGGCTTTAGCGTAGTCTCCGGCCGCTAATTCAATTTCGCCCAGTTGCAGGAACGCGTTCGGTGAGCTGGGATCGAGTTCTACCGCCTTCTCCAAAAACTGCCGTGCGTCGGTCGATCGATTATCATCGCTCGCGAGCATCGCGTTGTGCAGCAGGTTCTGCACTTCAATCTTGTCTTTCGGATCGGGCAGCTTTTCTGACTTCGCGAAATTGTTTGGCGTTGGAAGCTTTGCCTCCCACTTCGCCATTTCGGCTTGCAAACTTTGCAGCTTGGCGCCGTCGGCGGCGTAGAGATTTTTTGTCTCTTTGGGATCAGCCTGCAGATCATAGAGTTCGGGGCGAGGAGCTTCGATCAGCTTGGCATTTTCGGTGCGCAGGGCGCGCAGAGGCGCCCATCCCCATCGCAACGGATAGTCGGTTTCGCCGAAAAGCTCGCGCTCGCTTGTTACGTCCGACTTCCTTTCACCTGAACTTTTTTCGAGCAGTGGAAACAGCGACTCGCCGTTCAACTCTGGCGGGACCGCGATGCCCGTGGCGTCGAGAATTGTTGGCAGGATATCGGTTGTGCGCACCTGCGCATCGATCACAACACCGCGGTACGCAGGACCAGCAGCACCGTGCGGAGTTTTCAAGAGCAACGGGATGTGGAGCGTCGCGTCGTAAAGAAAGAGGCCGTGAGTTTCTTCTCCGTGCTCGCCGAGGCCCTCGCCGTGATCGCCGGAGACGATGATGATGGCGTTATCGTAGACGCCGGCTTTCTTCAGGTAAGCGATCCAGTTTGCTACGGCGGAATCGGCGTAGGCGATCTCGCCATCGTAGAGATGGTCTTTGTATTTTTCGGAGAACGGCGGCGGCGGCTCATAGGGATCGTGCGGATCGAAGAGATGCACCCACACGAAGTGAGGTCCGGTGCGGTGCTGGTCGAACCAGGCTTCGGCGTGTTGGACGACCTCCATGCCGCGGCGCTCGACGCGATCCCAGCGCTCTTTATTCTTTTGATCGTTATTCTTGCTATCGGTAGTTTTGCCGCCAGCAGCGGCGGCATCGGCCTTGGGAAAATTGTCGTAGAAATCGAAGCCGCGATCGAGGCCGGGGGCGAGCGCGTTGCTGTCGAGAATCACGGCTCCGATGAAGGCGGCGGTCTGGTAGCCGCGCTTCTTCAGCAATTCGGCGGCGGTGACATGCTGCGGCGCGAGCGGGAGGCCAAAATCAGTGACGCCATGCACGCTCGGCAAGAGGCCGGTCATGATCGAGATGTGCGAAGTGTTGGTGATTGGACTGTGCGTGAACGCCTCCGAGAAGCGCACACCGTCGGCGGCGAGCGCATCGAGGGCGGGCGTATCAACCTGCTTGTATCCATAGCAGCCGACGTGGTCGGCGCGCAGGGTATCGATGGTGATGAGGTAGACGTCGGGGGCATTCTTGTCGGCGGCGGTCTGGGCGGAGGCGGGCGCTCCGAACGGGAGGACGCCGGAGAGGATGCAGAGGATGATCGTGGGCAAAAGAGCGAGCCGTCTCACCGGAGATCAGCGTATCACAGTGGGTTGGCTGAGTTGAGCGGCCGGAGACTCGGCGGGAAATCGAAGTTGATCCGCCTCGCAAAGGTCGCTGGCGGAGGGGCGACGCCCCGTCTCCGCCAGCGAGGAAGGCCTAGAACGTTAGCCGACCGGCGAGTTGCACGATGCGCTCGGTATAGGTAGGCGGATTAACTATCGACGTTCCAAACGTTGTGGTTGTGATCTGACCGAAGGTTCCGTCAAAAAGATTTGTGTCCGGGTTCGCGAATTCGCCGTGGTTGAACACGTTGAAGGCGTCCATCCGAATTTCGACATTCACACGTTCGGTGATGGCGGTGTTCTTGGACAAGGTCATATCAAGATTTGTACGACCTGGACCGCGGAAGAAATCTCGCCCAGTGGTTCCGTAAGGGTCGGCTGGATTGTATACGTCATTGATCGGCTGGAACGCAGCGGGGTTGAAATAATAGTTGCCGTTTTTTCGCGGATTCAGGATGGTAATCTTGTTGAATCCGGGCGCAAAATCGGCAAGGGCCAGATAGCCGTCGCCAGCCCCGGAGGGTCCGGGGTCTGACGGATTCGCCGGGAGACCTGAGCTGATGCTGAGCGGAAAGCCAGTTCGCCAACTCAAGATTGGATAAAGGCTCCATCCTTTTACCAGGCGCTTGGGAGCTGAACCGAAGGCGCGGTCGAAAGGCAAATCCCATCCTCCGCTGAAAGTGATGCGTTCTTTAACGTCGAAGTCCGATGAGCCATAGAACTGGCTATGGTTGTAATACGGCATCTGCGAATCGCGGTTGCGGAATCCGGATGAGTTGTCGAGGCTGTGGCCGTACGTATAGCCAAGCGTGAAGTAGGTGTTGCCCAAGTAACGGTTCTCGCTATTCTGCTTCGTGATCGAAGCCTCGAGACTGTTGAAATTCGCGAAGCTAAGATTAGAGAACTCCAACGCACTGGAAAATGGACAGTCGGACGGGCCGCCCGCACCCGAACAATAGGTGCTGAGGGTAGCGTTCTGGGTTTCGTTCAAGAAGCGCGCAGGGTTGGATCCGCTGATTGTGCTGAGGTCGAAGGGATTGATGTCGTAGAGCGAGGTTAGCCCCTTTGAGCTGCTGCCCACGTAGCTGACCTCTGCGATCAGGTTTCTGGCGAGTTCGTGTTGAATGCTCAAGTTGTACTGGTAGGTATAGGGTGTGTGGAGGTGCGGATTGACAAAATAAATGCCGCCACCGCCAAACGGGAGAAATGGCGAATTGCCGGTTGTATTAAAGGCGGTAAGAGGGCTGGGTGGCTGGGATGGAAAAGGGTTGGCCGGAAGAGGGGTAGTGGAGTTGGCCCACGGCTGGCAAAAAAAAGGCAGCCCGGCCGTGGCCGAGCAGGAGGTCCAGACGGTTGGCTGAACTCCTGGCTGTAGCTGCTGCTGCGGTCCGGTTACGGGGAGGGTGGCGCACGTTGGATCAAGGGAGGACGCTAGACATGGGTAAACCACGTATGGTTCGCTGTAGAATGGAGGCGCGCCGTTGAATTGTAGATTGTCTTCGCCCTTCAGTACGTCGTAGAAGAGGCCTATGCCGCCGCGGATGCTGGTCTTGTTGCTGGTACCCGGACTGTAGGCAAAGCCGAATCGCGGCGCAAAGTTATCTTTGTCCGGGAAATTGGAACCGCGCGGCGCGCCCGGATCTCCGGGAAATACCAGGCCGAGCGGTGCATCGGGAAATCTTATCGATTGGTCCCCCGGAATGATGGAGAAGGTTCTTCCCTGGGTATCGATTTTGGGCGTGCTGAACTCGTAGCGAAGGCCCAGAGTCAAAGTCAAGTTGGGCCTTACCCGCCACTCATCCTGCCCGAACGCGTAGGTGTTCTTGCTCCGAAAATTGCTGATTGCATTTGGGCCTTCAAACAGGTCGTTGGGAGCCCCCACCAAAAAATCTGCTAAGCTATTGCCCGTACCATCGCCGCCCGAGGCGTAACCGTAGTAGGCGAAGTTGCTGTCGGTAAAGAACGCGTAGAGAGTATTTTGTTGATACGCGGAAAATCCCGCTCCGAATTTCCAGGTGCTGTTTCCCTTGACCCATGTAAAGGTATCGGTAAATCCAAAGGTGTTGCCGATTTCGGTAGCCGGACCGGACTGGTCTTGCCCGAAATAGAGGCCATTGTCGAAAGACATGAGTGGCGGGCCATTAGAAAGGTCCGATGCAATCCCAAATGCGGAAATCGCGGGCAGGCTGGAAACGGGTTTATCGCTTAAGGTGTTGTGACGCTGCGCCGTCCCACGCAATTCGTTCAGCATCGAAGGCGAAATGGTTCGAGTGTAGGCTAGATTGAGAAAGTAATTGTTGATGGTGAAGGTCGACGGAAAACCGGGAACGTCGCCCGAGTAACCAGCACGGCCAAAGGGCTCAAGCAGATTGCGCCTGATGCCTCCGACAGTTCCAGTTAGCTTGTCCTTAGAGTCGATGTTGAAATCGATTTTAACGTCGAGTTCGTTGTTGTTGTCCGTGCTGCCCGCGGACGGGAAAATCTCTCCGGTCGCATTCGACGGAATCACTCCACTCGCGATGTAAGCTTGGGCGGCAGGATCAAACTTGGTAGGGTCGATGATCCCCTGGTTCTGAAGCGTCGGATTAGATTGAAAATAAGTATTTGTCTGGAGAAATGCGACAACGTTCGGATCCGGTCCACCATTTGGGCCGGCTTGCGAAAAATCGCCATTCAGCTCAGGCGTGGTGAAGATCTGTTGTTCCTGTTCAACCTCAGTGTGGACTTGACGCTGCCCCTGGTAGGAAGTGAAGAAGAAAAGCTTGTTCTTGATGATCGGACCACCCAACGTCCCGCCAAACTGGTTACGTTTCAGATTGTTCCTGGGTAAGGCTGGGACTTGTTCATTGTTGAAATAAGAGTTGGCGTCGAAGTCGGTGTTGCGCACGAAATCAAATGCGCTGCCATGGAAGGTGTTGGATCCCGACTTGGTTACGACACTGATGATGCCAGCGCCGTTGCGGCCGTATTCCGCTCCGTAGTTGCTGGTGAGGATACGGAACTCGGCGATCGAGTCCGGATTCGGATTGAGAACGACGCCGTTGCCTAACAGTTCATTGTTGAGACCGCCATCCAGCAAGTACGTCACGGAATCAGTACGCCCGCCGCCGATGTTGAATCCTTGTGTGGTGCTGCCGTCATCCGGATTGTCCTCGGTGACGCCGGGTTGCAAAAGAGCGAGGCTCAGCACGTTTCGTCCGTTCAAAGGCATGTCAACAATGGGACGGCTGGTTACCGACTCGCCTAGGGTTGGATTGACTGTCTCCACGCCAGCGCTTTGCGATTCGACCAGGACCTGTTCGCTGGCGGCGCCCACTTCCAGCTTCATGTCGACACGAAATGACTGGTTGATTTCCAGCGGAGTGGTTAGCACTTCGAGCGGACGGAAGCCCGTCTGACGGGCAGTCACTCGGTAGGTGCCAATGGGCAGGTTCAGGGCCTGATAGAAGCCGCCTTTATCGGTCGTGGCGGCGGTAGAGACGTTGGTCGCCGTGTTGGTGACGGTGATCTTGACGCCGGGCACGACCGCGCCTTGCTGGTCGGTGACGATGCCTACGATTTTGGCGGTCGCTTGTTGCGCAGTAGCTTCAGTGGCCGTCAATGTCGCTAAGAACAGGGTGACACACAGGAGCGCTACGGCTGCTAGCACATTTGCTAGGAATCTGCCTGAACGGGGTCGCATTGGGGAAGGAGCCTTTCCATTCATGATGGGTACTGACTTTGGTTGTGGCTTGCCTGGCTATCCACTAGCCAAAGTTATTCTTGACTGACGGCAAACTATATTGCCTTCTGCGGAGTTGCCGCATTTTGCGCTTCGGCCCGCATTGCTGTCAATCTTTGTCTTGTCATCTTGTGTAAATTGTGGCACACAAGGCACCAAACGCGATTTCGAGATTTCAGAGAGTTAGGATGGTTTGAGAACCGTTATCTATGAATAACTGGACAACGGAGAGCTATTCCCTACCAAATTGCGTAGAACAAGTTCTAGCGCAATGATTACGGATCGCTTAGCCGCGAGGCCTTCGCTGCTATGATTTCAGCAATTATGATTTCAGCGATGAAGTTGCCACTGAGCGTTTGTCGGCCCGCCTTCTTCACCGCGCTATTCTGCCTTATTTTAATCAATCCACTGAACGCTGCCGACGAAGCCAAGTTCAGCCCGCTGCCGCTGCCGCTCTCGAATAATGCGGTCGCCATTTCGCACGACTTTGGCGAGTCGCGGATTTTTTCGTTCATGGGTATCGGGCCGAAAAAAACCTGGGATGCGGTGACGGGCAGCGCCTACGAGTTGGACCCCGGGTCAGGGAGGTGGAAGGAACTGCGGCCGGTGCCGGGCGTGGCGGGGCGCTTGGGAGCGTCAGCCGTGGCACTGCACGAACAGGTCTTCATCTTTGGTGGCTACGTCGTCGATGGGCAGGGTGGAGAGACTACCGTGCCCGACCTCAACGTGTTTGTGCCGGCTGAGAATCGCTACTATCGCGGGAAGGATATCCCGGTGCCGGTGGCGGATGCGGTAGTGGTGGTGTATCGCGATCGCTATATCTTTGTGATTGGCGGGCGGTCGACGGCGGAGTTAGGCGCGGTTCCCAACGTACAGATTTATGACACCGACAAAGACACGTGGATGCAGGGTACGCCGATTCCGGGGATGCCGGTGTTTGGGCATGCGGGCGCAATCGTCGGCGACACGATTGTTTTTGTCGATGGCGCTCGCAAGAATACTGGCGGGGCGAATCCGAAGTATGTTGCGTCGAGCGACTGCTGGATGGGAAAGCTTCCGAGTGCGAAGAAGGGCGACATCACGAAAATTGAGTGGTCGCAGATTGTGGCGCATCCGGGGAGCGCGCGCTTTCGCATAGCGGCGGGCGCGGGGGCGGTGGATCGAAGAGGCGGGAAGATTTATTTTTCCGGCGGCAGCGACACTCCTTACGACTACAACGGGATCGGCTACAACGGGCGGTCGGCGGAACCTTCGGCGCTGACCTTCGCCTACGACGTTTACAGCCAGCAATGGGAGACGGTGAACGATGACGTATCCGAACCGACTATGGATCATCGCGGACTGCTGGTAATGGGGCACAGGCTGGTCGTTGTGGGAGGAATGAGATTTAGCCAGCAGGTGACGGGCAATGTTACGGTGATCAACCTCAACCGGAAGTAGAGTACGATCTGGCGCGAAATCACGACCGGCGCCCTTACTGTTTGACGTCCACTCAAAGTACTAGAATAAGTTCGGAGGCAAGCCTATGAGTCATGTCATGGAGCCGCCCAAGCGCAGCGGGGCGGCGGATTATATCGATCAAGTTCTCAATCTTGTTAAAGCCAAAAACCCAGCCGAACCCGAATTCCACCAGGCCGTTCTTGAAGTGTTCGAATCTTTGAGGCCCGTGTTGGAGCGCCACCCCGAATATCAAGAAGCCAGGATCCTCGAACGAATCACAGAGCCGGAGCGCGTGCTGATGTTCCGCGTGCCGTGGTTTGACGACCGCGGAAAAGTGCAGGTCAATCGTGGCTTCCGCATCGAGATGAATAGCGCCATCGGTCCCTATAAAGGTGGGCTGCGCTTCCATCCTTCGGTGAATCTCGGCATTTTGAAATTCCTGGCGTTCGAACAAGTGTTCAAGAATTCGCTCACCACGCTGCCTATGGGCGGCGGAAAAGGTGGAAGCGATTTTGATCCGAAGGGGAAGAGCGACAACGAAGTGATGCGCTTCTGCCAAAGCTTTATGACCGAATTGCAGCGGCACATTGGGCCGGACACGGACGTCCCCGCGGGCGACATTGGCGTGGGCGGACGCGAGATCGGATATATGTTCGGGCAATATAAGCGGCTGCGGAATGAATTCACCGGCGTTCTCACGGGCAAGGGATTGTCGTGGGGAGGATCGCTGATTCGCCCTGAGGCGACTGGTTATGGCTGCGTTTATTTTGCGCAGGAGATGCTGAAGACTCGGCGGGACAAGCTCGAAGGCAAAGTGTGCCTGGTTTCGGGCAGCGGCAACGTTTCGCAATACACGGTCGAGAAACTGCTCGATCTGGGCGCGAAGCCGGTGACTTTATCCGACTCAGACGGCGCGATCTACGACGCCGACGGTATCGACCGCGAGAAGCTTGCGTTTGTTATGGAGCTGAAGAATAATCGTCGTGGCCGCATTCAGGAATACACCGACGAATTCAAGAGCGCCGTCTACAACGCCACCGACAAGAAGCTCGATCACAACTGGCTCTGGAACATCAAAGCCGATTGCGCCTTCCCGAGCGCCACACAGAATGAGATCAACGCTAAAGATGCGGCAAATCTCATCAAGAATGGCGTGAAGCTGGTGAGCGAGGGAGCGAACATGCCGAGCACGCTGGAAGCGACGAAGATGTTCCTTGACGCCAAAGTGCTGTATGGACCGGCGAAAGCGGCGAATGCGGGCGGCGTGGCGACCTCGGGCCTCGAAATGGCGCAGAACAGCGCGCGCATTTCGTGGACTCGCGAAGAAGTAGACGAACGTCTGCACAACATCATGATCGCCATCCACAAGAATTGCTTCGAAACAGCCGAGAAGTATGGCACTCCAGGCAACCTGGTGAACGGCGCGAATATCGGGGGGTTTTTGAAGGTGGCGAACTCGATGCTGGATCAGGGGCTGGTGTAACCTCCAACCTACGCTCGAAAAAGATGGCGCAAGGACCATGCGGGAAGGAGCATCCTTCCCGCATTTTTTGGTGAGCTACGCCCTGCTATACGCAGAGTCAAGGAAAGGGGAATAAAGTAGCGAATTGGAGATTGCGATGCGGGTCGCAAGCCAAAATCCACGTCGATTGAACTCACGCTGGGGTCGAACCATAAAACTCCGAGGGGAAGAAATGAGAATGAACTTAAACAGCCTGTCGAGATGCACCCGGTTCGTAACGGGATTACTCGCCGCATGCCTCGCATTAACCCCGTCGCTGCACGCCGATGAGGGCATGTGGACGTTTGATAATTTCCCGTCGAAAACGGTGGCGGCGAAATACGGCTTCTCGCCTTCGCAATCGTGGTTTGATCACGTTCGCCTGTCTTCGCTGCGGATCGCGGGCGGGTGCTCTGCATCGTTCATCTCCGTGCAGGGACTGGTAATGACGAATCATCACTGCGTCGTCGATTGCGTGGAGCAGATTTCGACACCGAAGCAAAACTTCGTTGAAACTGGCTTCGCCGCGAACGCCGTTGCCGAGGAGCGGAAATGCCCTGACTTTGAGCTCGATCAACTGGTCGAGATTCGCGATGTGACGAAGGAGGTGCAGGGTGCAACTGCCGGTAAGACAGGAGATGATGCGAACAAAGCGCTCCATGCCAAACAGGCGGAACTGCAACAGAGTTGCGGCTCGGATGCGGGCGTGCGCTGTGACGTGGTGTCTCTGTATCACGGCGGCATCTACGATCTGTATCGCTACAAGCGCTACACCGACGTGCGCCTGGTGTTTGCACCGGAGTTCACAGTCGCGCAGTTCGGCGGTGATCCCGACAATTTTAATTTTCCGCGCTTCGACTTCGATATAGGTCTCGTGCGCGCCTATGAAAGCGGCAAACCGGTTGCCAGCCACGACTACCTGCGCTGGAGCAGAAATGGTTCGAAAGATGGCGATCTGGTATTCGTCTCCGGAAACCCCGGCGGCACGAGTCGCGAACTGACGATTGCGCAATTGGCCTTTGAGCGCGACACGGCGTTTCCATCCGACATTCCGGAAACTGCCGAATACCGTGGGCAACTGGAAGAGTTTGTAACTCGCGGCCAAGAGCAAGCGCGTGAGGCGCGTGACCGGCTGTTTTTCGTGGAAAACGATTTCAAGGCTGACTTTGGAAGGCAGGGAGCTTTGCTCGATCCGCAATTCTTCGCCGGCAAGCAACAGGAGGAACAACGCCAGCGTGCCGCGGTTGCGGCGGATCCGAGGCTGGCTGCGGATGCTTCGGCGTGGGACGATGTCGCGCAGATTCAGCGAGTGCGCGCACAACTTTTTACGCACCATGTGGATGGTCTTTTCAATTATTTTTCTGCGCCGCTTCAGTACGCGATCACACTGGTGCGCGCCGCCGAGGAACGCGCCAAGCCCAACACAGAACGGCTGCCGGAATACACGGATCAATCTCTGGTTCACGTAAAGCAAGCGCTATCGGCGCCCGTCCCGGTTTACAAAGATCTTGAAGAACTCAACCTGACACTCATGTTCACGCAACTGCAACGAGACCTGGGCGCCGACGATCCGTTCGTGCGCGAGATGCTGGGCAAGGAATCTCCTGCGCAATTGGCGCACAGGCTGATAACCGGCACGCATTTGGACGAGGCGAAGGTGCGGGAAGATCTTTACGACGGCGGCCAGGCTGCGCTCGCGGCGTCGAATGATCCGATGATCCGGTTTGCCGCGTCGATCGATGACGATCTTCTCGCCATGCGAATAGATTATGAAGCGCGAGTGGATGCACCGACGCGAGCGGCAGCGGAGCGAATTGCCAAGGCGCGCTTCGCGGTTTACGGTACGAGCGTCGATCCCGACGCGACGTTCACCGCGCGGCTGAGTTACGGAAGCGTGAAGGGCTTTGAAGACGCTGAGGGCAAGATCGTTCAGCCGTACACGACGATCGAGGGACTGTTCCATCGAGCCTCAGGCGCTCCTCCGTTTGTGTTGCCGGAAAGCTGGCTCAAGGCCAAGGCGACGATGAATCTGGCTTTGCCGATGAACCTGTCTACGACAAATGACATTATCGGCGGCAACTCGGGCAGTCCGCTAATCGATCGTGATGCCGATGTGGTTGGGCTGATTTTTGATGGGAACATTTTTTCGCTGGGTGGCGATTACGGTTACGATGCAGCGAAGAACCGTGCCGTAGCGGTCGACAGCCGTGCGCTTCTCGAAGGACTCAAGAAGGTGTATCACCTGGATCACGTTGTCGATGAAATCGAGGCGGGCCGGCAATAGAGCGGCCAACAGGCGCTGACAACTCCTCTACCTTGCCCGAGCCAATACCAGGGTGACGTCGTCGGGCTGTTCATTGTCGCCGATCCAGTCGGTGACGGCGGCGGTGACGATTTCGGTTATGCGCTCGAGCGGCAGGTGGCGATTTTCGCGCACCAACTGAATCAGGCGTTCTTCGCCGAATTCGCCATAATCGTTTTCCGGCTCGGTGACTCCGTCGCTGTAGGCCACGAGCAGATCGCCGGGGCGAAGTTGAATGGTCGCTTCCGGAAAACTCAAATTGTCAAACAAGCCGACCACCGTTCCGCCGCAGGTCAGCAACTGAGAGGAGCCATCTTTCGCAATCAAAATCGGCGGCAGATGACCGCCGTTCGCATAAGTAAGGTTGCGCGTGGCTCCATCGTACGTCGCCAAAAATAGCGTCGCATATTTTGCCGCCGGAGTGCCTTCGTAAAGTTGATGATTGAGCAGCGCGAGCAGCGTCGCCGGCGAAACTTCGGTCGTGCGCGGCTCGGAATCGAGCAACAAACCCGATCCGGTCGCGGCGCCGACAGTGGCCGGTTCCTGCGTTATCAGTTCGCGAAGGATAGGCAGGTCTTCGATACTGTAGGCGCGCACTGCTGAGTAAATCGTCGCCATGAGCAGCGCGGCTGAAATTCCTTTGCCGCTGATGTCGCCGACGGCCAGCATCAGCCGCTCGGAATTGAGCGCGAGAAAATCGTAGTAGTCTCCGCTGACGGTGCGCGCGGGGCGGCAGAAACCGTGGACTTCAAGCGTATCGAGTTGCGTGATCAACTTGGGGTAGAGCTGCGCCTGCACTTCCTGGGCAATCGCCAGTTCGCCTTCCAGGCGCTGCTTTTCCTTCTGCTCCTGCACCAGCTTCTCAATCGAAGTGGTCATCGAGTTGAAAGAATTGGCCAGCGTCGCCAGTTGATCGCTCGACTGCACGGTGATGCGATGGCTGAAATCGGCGCGATTGATGTGCTTGGTCGCTTCGTAGAGTTGGGCAACGGCCGAAGTGATGCTGCGCGTCAGCTTGGTGCCGACGAAAAGCGCGAACAGTTCGATGAGAGCGAACACGATCGCAATCGATAAAAGAATGTATTCGACCCCTCGGGCGTAATCTCCGAGGGCCGCGAAGAGCCTCGCGTAGAGGACGGATGGGCGGGTCTCGACCTCGGCGAGCGCCCCGGCACGCTGCCGTTCGCCCGTGCCCCAGTCGACGACCTGCAGCGGAATCGGAAAAGTAATTTCGTGATCGAACGTGCCGCTCGCAGGCGGAATTGTTCCGGCGGAAAAAGTTTGCTCGCGCGGCGTGCCGTTTTCGAACGCCAAAAAAGGCTTGGACTCGGAGGGGCGCGGCGACGGATTCGAACTCGACCCGGAGCTGGCCGCCCCATAGACCGCAATGCGGCCGAGATCGCCGGCAATCATCTCCACGAAATTCTTGTCGAGCGGCTCACTCAGCAGCACGCGCAAAGTCGAGGACGAAGCCACAGACGAGGACGAGGACTCCGGTGCAATCACAGTCGCGGTCCGAAGATAGAGAGTGCCGTGATCGCGCACAATGTCGCCAAAATCGCCGGCGATAAACGAAGGGGACGCGAAGGCAACGGCCTTCTCGGGCCCGGAGCAGTAAGCCTGCGGCTGATTGCCGTACCACGCGCAAATTTCACGCCGCGTCCACTCTGCCCGACGTGGTCTGGTCCGGCTGAGAAGTTCCGCGTCAAGTTTGCCGCCGCTGGCGATTTGTGTAGCCAGGTGATGGGCGATGGTTCGGTCGGCCGCCTCCATGCTGCGCAGGTGAGTGGCGATGTCAGAAGTTACGACGAAGCTGGCGAATTGGCCGGCGAGCAGATAGAGCGTGATCAACGAAATCATTACCAGAAGAAAAACAGGAATAACGCCAATAAAAACATAAGTGACAATCAAGCGATTGCGCAGCCGCCATAAGAGCTGCGAGCGCAGCCAGCGAAACGCGGCAATTGCGAGCAACACAATCGCCAGCAGGCTAAGAAAAATGACCCAGCCAATGAGGCTATCCGATATTGACGGACTGGCATGCCGCGTGAGCAATTGGAGGGCGAACAAAATGAAGTCGAGCGCCAACGCGTAGAGCGCCGCCCACGCCATCCAGCTCTGCGGCCAGAGGCCTTGGTCGCGCAGCTTACTCTCGAGTTCCAGAGAGATCAGTCTCATCGCCTGAGTGCCAGTTACATCTTGCCAGTTATATCTCTGGATAGATGTCGAAGAACGCGGAGAGACTCGTTTTCAGTTGCTTTTCGATCTCGTCCTTGCTGCCCTCGAGGACGTGCATGGTGACATGTGCCTCCCGGCCATTTTTTAATTTGATGGTAGCCGCCTGCACCTCCGCGACTTCATCGGCCGGCAGCAGGCGCAGACCGTAGACTAATGTGAGATTTGCCATCCCACGATTGTAAGGCAGAGAGGCGGGCGGGGAGGGGGTTCTAGCCCGGCGGCCAGGATAGCGAGCGCCCGCCGATCAGATGCACGTGCAGATGGAAAACAGACTGCCCGGAGCGCGGCCCCACATTCAACACGGTGCGATAACCGTCTTCGATCGACCTCTGCCGCGCGATGCGGGCAGCCGTAAGATGGCAGCGGCCCACCATCTCGGCATCTTCAGGCGTGGCTTCCTTCAAGCCGGCGATGTGTTTCTTGGGGACGATCAGCACGTGCGTCGGACCTTGCGGATTCAGATCTTCAAAGGCGAACGTATGGTCGTCTTCATAAACTTTCTTCGAGGGTACTTCGCCTTGAATGATGCGGCAGAATAGACAATCCGCCATGAGTTAGTCTCCTCTCGCCTGGGATTACGATCATCCAGCGAGTAACTCAGAGATAGCTGCCTATATCTCCGGAAGAACGATAACACTCCAGGTAACTATGTTTTGTAAAGAACTTTCTTCAGTCGAGGCGCACTAGAAAAACTGCTCCCTCCGCAGTTTCGGTTTCGCGAACCAGCGCGACGGCGCGCTCGCGGTCGTCACCCAAAACTCGCACTCGCACCCACCACGCTCCCACGGGACTTACAAACTTCAGCACTTTGGCCGTCTGGTAATGCTTCTGAAGGTGGTCTGCCAATTCGGCGGCGGCTTTTTGACCAGCGAAGGAACCGATCTGAACCGCCCAACGTCCGCCAGTATCGAGAGGCGCAGGCGACTGCAAAACCTCCAGGCGAACTTTCGCGATGCCCGGTAAGTAAACATCCAACGCCTTCGCGGCGGCGAGCGAAAGATCGACGATGCGTCCCGGCACAAACGGCCCGCGATCGGTGATCCGCACGAGGGCTGAATGGTCCGTCTTTAAATTCGTAATTCGCACGATCGAGCCCAGCGGCAGAGTAAGATGAGCCGCTGTCATGGCATGCATGTTATAAATCTCGCCGTTCGATCCACGCCGGTTGTGGTAGGGGGCGCCATACCAACTGGCCACTCCAGTTTCTTCGAAGATCGCCTTCGCGTTGGCGGGAAGTTGTATCTTCTCATCTTCGCCCGTATCTCGACTCGGCGTTTCGGCTGGCGGAGTTGGTGCCGGTTGTTCTTGCGGAATTGGCGGTGGCGGAACCTGTGCCTGCGTAGGCTTGTGACCACAACCAGTCAGAAGGATGGTGCCCAGGAGTAAAAGGGAAACTAGACAAGGCAGCGCTGCAGCGGGCGCTCGCCGCGAATTCCGCCGCGAAGTTGTTGGTGCGTACATGGAGCGGAGTAAGTTCAAGAATGCTTGCGCTGTGCTTCCAGAAAGTCAGCGAACTGCGAGAGCTTACCCGCTGCGGTTCGCAGCGCCTTCGAAGAATGGCCGCGGACGGCGGGCACGACCTCGTCGTTCAAGTAGTTCACCAGGTCCGCCGTCTCTTTTTCCAGAGTCTCAGCAATGTTGGCAACCGAGCGGTTGAAGCGCACGGAAGCCTCTTCCACCTTACGATCGAATTCGGACATATTTCCCTTTATCATGCGAGAGCAGCAGGTTGATCGAGCGTCGGTCAGAGTTCTCGAATAGATCAAGTATGAAGTCGTTTGCACACCGGGTCAATGCCAATGAATTTGTTTCGGCGCTTCGAGCCTCATCCTAAACCGCTCCCACTCGCGATACAATTTCGCCATGCCGCGAAGATTCACGCTGACAGCGCTGCTGGTCTATTTGATGTTAGTTTCGGCTTGCACGTTTAATGGCGATCACCCTGCCCGGGCTTTTTCCGAAGCCACCGGCGGCGAGGGCCTGGAACATGTTTTCTGGAAGGATGTAAAAGCGGCGAACTGGGTCCAGGTCGAGCGCTCGCTCGCTTCGAATTACCAGGGCGTCACATCGGCGGGCACGCTCGACCGCTCGGCCACGATGGAGCAGTATCGCACCTGGCAGTTGCAAGACTATGCCCTCGGCGACTTGCAGACCGAGTTGAACGGAACGACCATCGTCGTGACCTACACCATCACTCTGCATGGCGCTTCGAACGGATCCGCAGGATCGCAACCGCTGCCCTCGGCGCCGCAGCACATGATGACCGTGTGGCAGCAGCAAAAAACCGGATGGGTGGCCATCGCGCACAGCGTCAGTCAATCACAACCCAGTCAATCACAATAATGTCCGCGGCTGGCTCCATGGTGGAAAAGCGTCGGGCGGCATCTGGGATCGGCGGCGAGAATCGCGCTGCATTCCGGCGCGCGCTGCTGCGCTGGTACGATGCACATCGCCGCCATCTTCCATGGCGCAAAACTTGCGATCCCTACCGCATCTGGCTCAGCGAAATCATGCTGCAACAGACGCGCGTGGCCGCGGTGCTTGAGCACTATCGAATTTTCCTCGAACGATTCCCCGGCCTAGACGCGCTCGCTGCTGCTTCTGAAGCGGATGTGCTCGCCGGCTGGAGCGGCCTGGGTTACTACCGGCGAGCGCGCATGTTGCGGCAGTGCGCGCAGCAGATTGTTGAACAACATGAAGGCTCGTTCCCGCGAAATTCCGAAGACTTGCTTATGCTGCCCGGCATTGGACGCTATACCGCCGCCGCCATCGCCAGCATCGCATTCGGCGAGCCTGTGGCTGTGGTCGATGGCAATGTTGCGCGCGTGTTGCAGCGCTTGATTGGCAGCACTGTTACGACTCGGCAAATTTGGACACACGCGCAGGAACTTCTCCCTCGATCGCGACCTGGAGATTTTAATCAAGCGATGATGGAGCTTGGCGCAACTATATGTGTGCCACGCGAACCGCGATGCCTCGCGTGCCCCGTAAGAAAATGGTGTGCGACGAAAGGAAAAGTGCAGCACGCGAAGCCAAGCGTCCGCCAGCAAAAAAAAGAAATCTGGTGCGCCATGGACTGGCGCGAGGGAGATAGTAACGGGAATGGCGGTGGCAAGGGCAAAGTACGGTTGGTGCAGCGCTCGCCGAAAGCTTCGCTCATGGCCAGCATGTGGGAGCTGCCGCAGACGTCCGCATGTCCGCAAGGGTTGCGAACCGCCGCGCACTGGCGCACGTTTCGGCATTCCATCACGGTCACCAACTACACGGTGCACGTCCTGCGGAATAAGTCGTCGCGCGATGCGACTTTTCCAGATACAGAGCAGGCCGCGAAGGGCAAATGGATCGAAGTGGATCGTATACTGCAACTTCCCATTACTGGGTTAACTCGCAAAATCCTGAAGGCCAGTGGCATCATCTAAGCAGTTGAGGCATTTCTTCTATGAGATGGCTCGAGCGATTATTCGGAGGTCAGAAAGATATGGCAGCACTTCCGACGGGAACAAAAGCGCCCGACTTTTCTCTGCCCGGACTTGATGGCAGCACGTTCTCTCTGAAAGACGCGCTCCAGCGCGGGCCGGTGGTTGCGGCCTTCTTCAAGATTTCCTGTCCGGTATGTCAATACACGTTTCCCTTCGTTGAGCGCCTGCGGAAAGCTTATAGCGGGAAGGTCGCCATCGTAGGAATTTCTCAAGACGACAAGGCCAGCACCGCAGCTTTCTTAAAGGAGTACGGCATAACTTTTCCCGCTCTGCTTGACAATCCCGGCGGCTACGCCGTTTCGAATGCCTACGGTCTTACCAATGTGCCCACCTGGTTCTTCATCGCGCCAGATGGTGAGATCAAAATCTCCAGCGTGGGCTGGGTTAGAGCGGACATGGAAAATCTCAATCACCGTCTCGCCGATAACAACAAGATTGCGGTCACACAATTGTTTCTTCCGCAAGAGGATGTCCGCGATTACCGCCCCGGTTGAAGCTCGAAAAACTGATCCCGCGGGCGCGGGAGAAAGCGAGACAATTTGGCTTCGCGATAGCTATTACTGCGCTAAATCCGCCCAACACCAGCGTAACTTTCGACCCGCGCCAAGGCCGTGCTAGCCTGCTTTGTAGTTTATTTTCAGCCGTTCTCCAGCAATTCTTACGAGACGAGAGGCGATGCCCAAGCTCCCGATTTTTCGGTTGCGAAGTTCTGAGCCGCCCACTCTGCCCGATCTCCAATACCACGGGATCACGCTCGCGCTGAGCGATTTGCAGCTGGGCGTCGACAATCTTCGCTACGATGTTTTTCTCAGCCCGCGCATCACTGCCGATCTAAGTTTTCATCTGGCGCGCTATATTTGCCGTTTTGGCGAGGTGGAAACGCTCTTCGAAATGGACGTTCCCGCTGCCGGCCAAGGCAAGTTTGTTGCCGCTGCCCAGGGCGCCGCCAAACTGCGCCAACCCGGCCCGGCCGATCTCAAGACTCTGCTAGTCTCGATTCACCTCGCGATTCTGAATCGCGCCAAGGCAGAGGGCAACCCTTCGATCGATCTGCTCGGCCGCCTCGCTGTGCTTAAGTTCATTCGTACCGAAGTGCAGGCGCAGTTTTCGAGAATTCTCGAACAATGCCGCATGAAGTTGAAGTCGCTCGAGGGCGTGCGGCAAGTAAAGATGATGCAGACGCAGGAAGTCGTCTCTTCGTTCCAGGTGCGCAAGAAAATCATTCTGCGGCGCGCTGGGCAGGAGATTTTCCGACTGCTTCGCGAAATCGAAAAAGAAACGCTTTCTCGCACACGCCGCTCGCTGCTCGGCGAATTGCCCGCTGACTGCTATCGGCTGTTTCTCAATCCGCTGGTTCTCAGCGAAGACGGACGCGACGATTATCTCTGCGCCGAGCACTATTACATGTTCGGCAACTTCGACAAGGATTCCGATCGCTTCCCGAGTCTGCGCCAGTTTGCGCTGAATTTTCTGCGCGAACTGGGGTACGGTGAAGCGATTGACGACGAGCATCTGGAGCAGGCGCTGAATGTTCCCGAAAACGCCGCCGCCCTGGTCGGCGCAGGCAACGGCGAAGATTTAACGCAGGAGGATCGCAATCGACAAGGCCGGCTCGATATCTGGAGCCGCATGCTCCAGCGCGAAGGCATTCTGACGAACATCGTTGCCTCCTACGAAGCGGTTCCGTTGCTCGCCGAATATGCGCCACGAGTAAATCCGCAGCAGATTAAGAACGCGCTGATCTCGCGCGACGAAGCCGAGCGCGTGGAAAAAATCATCGCCGAAAGCCGGCTGCATCCTGACCGCCTCTTTGCCGCTATCGGGCGCGTGGCCTCGTGTCGCGGATCGGAACGCAACCGTTTCGCCGCGCGCCTGCTGCATGACTTGTTTTGCTACCACCGCGATCTGCGCGGCCTTGAAGCACTGGGCGCGGGTTTTGACAGCATCAATCTCGTCACTGACGACAAGGTGCGCCAACTCTCCTCGCTCAACGGCATGCTCTACGAATTTCTGCCGCCCGAAGAGCAGAAGGCCGCTGAGGATCGCGTCCGGCACCATGTCATTCTCAAGGCCGATGTGCGCGACTCATCTCGGCTGACGCGCTCGCTGATGGACAAAGGCATGAATGCCGCCTCGTATTTCAGCCTCAATTTTTACGATCCGGTCAACAAACTGCTGGCGAAATATGGAGCCACCAAAGTCTTTCTCGAAGGCGACGCCATCATCGTCGCTCTGCTCGAGCGCGAAGGCGAAGCCATGCTGGGCGTGGGCCGCACCTGCGTGCTGGCATGGGAGATTGTGAGCCTGCTCCGCGAATATAACGAATTACTGGAGCGCTCCGGCCTGCCTCCCATGGAAGTCGGCCTCGGCATCGCCTATCAGGACTCGCCTCCGCTTTACCTGATGGATGGCGAGCATCGCATTATGATCTCCGACGCCATCAACGAGAGCGATCGTCTCTCCTCATGCAGCAAACGCGTGCGCAAGAAACTCGCGCCCGATGCCGGAGTGTTCCAGGTGTATTCGGTGCAGATCGGGGGCAACGGCAACTCCACCAGCGAAAGCGCAACCGCCGAAACTACCGCGGAAGAGATGCGCCTGAACTATAACGTTGGAGGAATTTGCCTCAGCGAAGCGGCCTTTCACAAGCTGCAGCAGGAAATTTCGCTTACGCCGTGGGCGGCCGATCGGACCGAGCCCGGGTTTAACAGCCCGTGGGTCGACGAACAGGGCGAATTTTTTATCGGAACCGTTCCCATCGCCAACGGGGTGTTTCGCAAGATCGCCATACGCAAGAATCGCATCGCACAGGTCGATGTGCGCGATCTATCTATCTTGTATTGGAATGATCTCTACTACTACGAAGTCTGCGCCAATCCTGCCGTCTACGCCGCTCTGCCCGGCGAAAAATCGGCGTCGGCGCGGAAATAGAATTCTCAGCTGACCAAGGCTAGAAGCCGGTCTTCGCCCTAAACGGAATCTCCACAACCGCTTCAAGCGCCACCGCTCTCCCAGCTCTCTCCGCGGGTACAAATTTCCAACGCGCGAGAGCCCTGGCCGCATAAGCGTCGAGACGTTCGTCGGGGCTGCTTAGCACGCGGATGTCCCCCACTTTCCCGTCAGGATGAATCACCGCATACAGCGTGACCATGCCATGCACATTGGTGCGCATCAGCTCCAGCGGATAACCTGGATCTGTCTTCTCCATCAAAACCGGCGTCAGCAGCTCGCCTTCGTGCCTTCCACCGTCGAGTTCGGCGAACTTCATCACCCAGCTGCCGCTCGCCGAATTCAGATTCGGCATATTCAGCCGCATCTCATATAAGCGCTTGCCGCCAAAAACCCGGCGATCAGTGTCGGTGAGTCTATCGTCGGGAACGGCTGACGCTGCGCGGGAATCGGCCTTGGCTCCGGATGACGGCCGGCTCGCCATTTCGCGCGCGTGTTCGGGATCGCCCGCCGCACCCACGTAGAGGCCGGACGGCAACGCGCCACGGTTGCGCGCTCTGAAGCCGCCATTTGTCGCTGCCGCACTCGATTCCGGCAGATGGGGCGTACCTGCAGCGCCCAGTTTTCCCTGCGGATTCGCGGCGAATGTTCCCCGGCGATTGCCTTCGGGAACCGCGACCGGCCCGTTGGGCGCGACCGGATGAATCCCCAACGCGATCAGCCGTCCTCCGGCGCGTGCGCCACCTGCCGATGCCACACTCGGCGGCGGAGCAACTGGCTGCACAGCGCCGCCCGGCAAATGTCCACCCCGCGCCGCCAGCGAATGTTGTTCCGCCAAAGTGAGTTGCGGGGCTGGCGCGATCACATCGCTCGGGCCAATATTCACCACCCCGACTTGTCCTCGTAATTGCGATTGCGTCAAATCCGGGGGCGGCGCAACCACATCTGATTTCATCGCCGCTGGCACGATACGGTCGTGCGCAAACTCCACTTCCGGCGCGGGAGCTACCACTTGAGCCTCTGGCGCGACAACTCGATTCAGGCGAGCTTCGGTCGCCTCCAGTGGAACCGCCGGTGCGACTGCGCCAGTCGCGATAATGTTCGGCAAGGGAACTTCGCGATCGAGCTTGAGATCAGGCGGCGCGACGATGGTTTGGGAGCGGTTGTCCGCTTCCCGAGGAACCGAAAGGATCACCTGCCTCGCGTAGACTGGGTTTCCCTTTTGCGCCGTTACGGGCCGAGATGCGCCCGTGTCGAGCGGCGGCAGGTATTCTTCCGGCGTATACGTTACCAGCGACGACCGGTCGAAGGCGGCGCGATCCAGAATCTTTTGCTGACGAACCCACGCGATCGAGATCGTCCACAGAATTGCGACTGCCGTTGTGTGCAACAGAACGGATTGCAGGAATCTGCCCCAGGGCAGCTCTTGCTCGACGAAAACATCGTGCCAGAGAACGAGTTTGGCACCTTCATCGGCGCACCCATTGCTCGATGAAGCCGTGGCTGGCAAAGACGTCTCCGGCGAATCGATGGCTGGCGAATCCGCATCGTGATGTTTTGTCCAAACTCTGCGCCAGAATTTAGGGTTCGCCGGATCGCGTTCTTTAAGAAATTTTGACAGATTTTTCCCCGGGAATTCCATCTCACTCCAATAGGTTGAATCGAGCCAACTCCTACGACGGTGCCCCCGGAAGGCGGGATCCGCGGCCCTTAGGCTGGCTCACCACGGACGGCTACTCTGTAGGTAGATTATAACTGATGATGAGAGGTTGTATTGGAAGCTGCACCCGGAAAACATTGAAATTTTGCCGCTCGTATGGTGTAGGTTAGAAGTATGGCGGAGAAGGATTCGAGCCTGCGGTGGATTGGAATTCCAGCGCGCGCATTTGCGATGACGTTTCTGTTTACCCTGTTGTCGTTTGCAATCGCTCTACTGCTGAGCATCCTCGGGACGGTAGTTTATTCGCAGGTGAAGCACGTCGCACCTGATCTCACCTTCGCTTACCGGCACATAGCGTTTCCCTTTGCGATCACTGCGGGCGCAATCGTGCTGGTGCTGTCACTGGGGATGGAAATTAGAAACTATCGGCAGCGCAAGACGCTGGACGATATCGAGCGCGTGAGTTGAAAATAAGTAGACTGACCAATGAGCGGGCTGAACACGAGTGACTTGAAAATAAACACGCCCCGGATTGCCATTCCCGTGCCGCATTCCGCCGACCCCAGTTATGCTCAGCGCTCGCTGCCGCAGTATGAAAACGCCGTGCGCGCAGCCGGCGGAGAGCCTGTCCGCATCGAACTCGATCAGACCCCGGCGCAAGTGAGAGAGCAGATCGAGCGCTGCGATGCTGTTCTATTGCCCGGCAGCGGAGCCGATGTCGATCCGAAAAAGTATGGCGCGGCGCGCCACGAGAAAACGGCGCCGGCTGACCCCAAGCGAGACGCGGTCGACGAATTGCTCTTAGGCGATGCTTACGCGCAGCGTAAGCCTATCCTCGGCATCTGCTACGGATTGCAAGCGTTGAACGTCTACCACTCGGGCACGCTCGTGCAGCACATCGAATCGGCCATCAACCACAGCCCCGGGCGAACCGTGGCGCAGGCGCACACCGTCACGATTGATCCGAGATCGCGGCTGGCTGAGATTGTGGGCTCGAGCAACGCGCTTGCCGTAAACTCTTCGCATCACCAGTCGGCGGACGCGGCGGGCGACGGGTTGCGCGTTGTCGCGCGATCCGCAGAGGACGGCGTCATCGAGGCTCTCGAAGGAACCGCCCCCGAACATTTTGTGCTGGCGGTGCAGTGGCATCCGGAGCGTAGCGTGAGCCAAGCGCCAGAGGTAGCCGAGTCAGCTCGCGCGATTTTCCGCGCATTTATTGAGGCGGCGAGAGCGAAGCGGGCGGAGTTGATGACAAAGTTTGAGCCACACACCTTGCATGATTTGTCATCCTGACCGAAGCGGAGGACCTATGCATTCTGCCGGCGCGGGCGAAACACAGAGGTTCTTCGCTGCGCTCAGGGTGACAACCAAATAGTTCACCTTGCCTACCGCTCCGAGCGCATCAGCAAAACCGCCACATTCGCAATTGCGGCGTTATCCGTGCCCATGCCTTCCGGCGTCTTCGCCTTGATGCCCACACAGTCCCCAGGAATCCCGCAAAGCTCAGCGACGCGCTTACGAATCGCATCGGCATGCGGTCCGATCTTCGGAGCGGACAAAATCAGCGTGGAATCCAAGTTCACAAGTTTGTAGCCCGCATTCTTCATCCGCTGCAACGCCTCGCGCAGAAAGACGACAGAGTCGGCGTTTTTCCACTGTGAGTCGCTCGGCGGAAACAGCACTCCAATGTCAGGGCCGGCGATGGCGCCGAGCAGCGCGTCGGTGATCGCGTGCAGCAAGACGTCTCCGTCGGAGTGGCCGCCGAGTCCCTTATCATGCGGCAGCATCACGCCTCCGATTTTTAGCGGGATGCCGGACTTGAATTCGTGCGAGTCCCAGCCGTAGCCGATGCGCATTTCTGGCTGCCGCGTTTGTGGACTCAAGATCTTTCCTTGTTTTCGATATCGAGATAGAACTCTGCCAGTTCTATGTCAGCCAGTGTAGTGATTTTTATATTGCGCGCCGACCCCATAACAACCATCACGGGCAATCCGGCGCGCTCGATCAGCGAGGCCTCGTCCGTGCCGAGAAAGCCGTCGGCAATTGCGTCATCAAACGCTTTTTTCAGAGTGCTATAGCGAAAGCCTTGCGGAGTCTGCGCCAGCACAATGCTGGCCCGAGGAATCGTGGCTTTGATAAGCGCCCCGCCAGAGGTTCGCTCCACCTGTTTCACCGTGTCTACCGCGGGCCAGCCAGCGATGGCGGCTCCGTGCTTGTGCGCCGCCTCGGTCACATACTCAATAATTTCACGCGTGACAAACGGGCGAACCGCATCGTGAACTAGAACGATGTCATCGGCGTCAGCGGCGATGTGGGCTAACGCGCTGGCCACCGAGTCCTGACGGTGCTCGCCGCCCTCGACCATCTGCAGACGTTTGCTCAGAATTTCCGGATATTCCTTCTCGATCCGCGCGCGAAAACCGGCAATCTCGTGCTTGCGCAGCGCAACAATGATTTCGTAAACGGCGGGTACGCCGGCAAACTTGCGCAGCGTGTGAACGAGAATGGGCACGCCGTCGATTTCTTTGAACTGCTTGCTCGGCGCTTTTTTCTTCGCGTTGGCCCCCGACGGCGGAGCCATGCGCGTGCCCAGTCCGGCCGCCGGAACAATGACAAAAACCTTCATAGGGGCGATCAGTATAGTACAGGACGGGGAATCTTTTCTCTCCAGACGAAGAGACGAGATTGCCACGCCTTACCGCCGCTGCGTAAGGCGTGGCGAACCGCCGCCGTCTCTGCAACCGAAGTGAAGTTAGTCGGCGGCGCGGTCTCCAACCGCCGAGATGGCTTTCTTGGCCGGGTCAGACGCCGGCCCAGCGGCCGTGGTCGTGGTTGTCGAGGTAGGAGGAACGCTCACCGGGGGCACCGTTATTTTGGAATCGTGACGCCCCGTTGCGCGCTCATCCCATTTACCGAAGATCATCTTGCCCGCGGTCGTCTGCAGCACTGACGTCACCGAGATATCGATAGTCTTGCCAATCATCTTGCGCGCGTTGTCGACGACCACCATCGTGCCATCGTCGAGGTAGGCGACACCCTGGTTGTATTCTTTGCCTTCCTTCAGGATGAACACGCGCATGATTTCGCCGGGCAGAACGATGGGCTTGAGCGAGTTCGCCAGTTCGTTGATGTTGAGCACGGCGACACCCTGCAACTGGGCGACTTTGTTGAGATTGAAATCGTTGGTGAGAATCTTGCCTTCATACAGCTTCGCGAGTTCGATGAGCTTCATATCGACTTCGCGAACGCTGGGAAAGTCGTCTTCCACGATCTGAATCTGCACCGAAGCGGTCTTTTGCAGCCGCTGTAAGATGTCAAGGCCGCGGCGGCCGCGATTTCGCTTGAGCGAGTCGGCGGAGTCGGCGACTAGTTGCAACTCGCGCAGCACGAATTGCGGGATCACAATTAATCCATCGAGGAAACCGGTCTCGGCGATGTCAGCGATGCGGCCATCGATAATGACGCTCGTATCCAATATCTTGTAACTCTTCTTACCTGACTTTTCACCCCCGAAGATTCCACCGAGCGCGGCCAGGTTGAGTAAGTCGCCCTTGTTAGATCCGACCGCCAACCCCACATAGGCCATAACCAGCATGACCATAATCTGGAGGAAGCTTTGTACCGGGCTCGGGGGCAGGCTGTTGCGAATAACGAGAGCGAAAAGATAGGCGCCAATGATGCCGAGCACGCTGCCGATGGCGGCGCCGATCAGGCGCTTCAGACTCATCGCGCGCAACCTCCACTCGAACACAATGATGGCGGCGCCGATCACTAGACCGACGGCGGCATCAAGGTGCGAGGGCAGGTTGAAGGGACGAATCAGAGAGCAGATAACAGCGACAATAAGAATAAACAGAAGGCGTATAAGTAGAACGTCCACGAGTAAGACCTCTCTCGGAGAAGGTACCGTTTTAACGATTCCCGCCCGCCGCCAGTCATTTGGAGCCAATGACTATTAAAAGCCCAACGCCAGCGTTGTATTTACGGAGCTGTAAGAAGTCAAAAATGTGCCCCGTGCCCGGTTATATCCCGGTTGGTGCAAAGTGACGCGAGCAGTATATACCCGGTTGGGAAGGTCGACCAGTATTTCGCTTCCGCCTTTCCCAACTGGCCTTTTGCGCTACATTCCGTCGTAATTTGGCCCGCCGCCGCCTTCGGGCGGAACCCACGTAATGATCTGGTAGGGGTCCTCAATATCACAGGTTTTGCAGTGGACGCAGTTCGCAGGATTGAGGCTGATGCGCTTGCCGTTCGGGGCCGAAGAGTCGTCAATCATCTCGTAGACATTCGCGGGACAGAAGTTCTGGCAGGGGCTACCGAACTCCTTAACGCAGCGCTCGTTGCAGATGTTCGTGTCATCAATCAGCAAATGCGACGGCTGATCCTCTTCATGCTTAGTGCCGGAATGATAGAGGTCTGTAAGTTTGTCGAAAGTAAGCTTGCCGTCACCCTTTGCCGGGCCAAGCATATGGGCTTCCTGCCCTCCGTCGGCGGGCAGTTTGGCGATGGGCTGTAGTTTCTCGTATCCGGGGTGCGACGGCCGCCGGTCGCGTAGGCCGCCCGGAAAAATCTCTTGCAGCACGGTATTGAACATGCCGGCGACCATGCCGTTGTCGAACCCCTGGTGAAAATTGCGCACTGGCCAAAGTTCGTCATAGATCCAACTGGTTTCGACGCGGCGTTGATACTTGCTGAGAATTTCCGAGGAAGTATCCGATTGCACCAGCGCCTCAAAGGCCGTCTCCGCCGCCAGCATGCCGCTCTTGATCGCGAGATGAATTCCCTTCAGCCGTGCGGAATTCAGGAAGCCTGCGGAGTCCCCGACAATCATCCATCCATCGCCGCCGAGCGGCGGCAGCGACCACCATCCGCCATAGGGAAGCGACTTCGCGCCATAGCGAATCATCTTGCCTCCGCCGAGCAGGCGCGCAATAAAAGGATGCTCCTTGAACGCCTGCAACACGTGCTGCGGATCAAGCCGCGGGTCGCGATAATCAAGTCCTGTGACAAAGCCCAGGGAGACAGTATTTTCTTTCGAGCCGTAAATCCACGAGCCACCATATTCTTTCGTAGTCAGCGGATAGCCCATCGTGTAAATAACTTCGCCCGCTTCGATGCGGCCCGCTGGTACCTCCCACAACTCTTTCACGCCCACGCCATAAGTCTGCGGATTGCGATCTTGCATCAAATCAAATTTCTGAATAAGTTGCTTGGTGAGCGATCCGCGTGTGCCTTCGGCGAGGATGACGATCTTCGCCTTAACGTCATAGCCCGCTTCAAAGTTCGATTTCGGCTGGTTCTGCTTGTCGACGCCCTTGTCGTCGGTCCGCACGCCGATGACGCGACTGCCGTCGCTGCCCCTGTCAAAGATCAATTCCGATCCGGCGAAGCCCGTAAAAATCGTGATGCCCGCTTCTTCGGTTTTGGTTGCGAGCCACTTCACAAAGCGGTTGATCGAAATGACGTAGTTGCCATGATCCCGCAAAGGCGGTGGTGTTAGAGGCAGCTCGTAATGGTCGTCACGCGTCAGAAAGTGTACCGCTTCTTTGTGCACCACGGCGTCCAGCGGAGCTTCGTTCTCGAATCCCGGCAACAATTCCTTCATCGACCGCGGGTCGAGAAGCGCACCCGAAAGACAATGCTGTCCGGCCTCACGCGCTTTCTCAAGCACGTAGATATTTTCTTTGCTGAGCGGGGATTCCGGATGGCGCGCGTTGTGATCGTCGATCAACTGCGAAAGCCGCAGCGCGGAGGCCATGCCCGCAGGCCCACCGCCGACGATAACAACATCAGCCGGCATCTCGGGATGCTCAACGTTGGGGAGGGGCTTGCGGAAGATCAGCATTTGGCAGTAGGCCTTTGGCTCTTAACTCTTCTTTCTAGCGCAGAAAACATGATACGGGAAAGGCATCCGCGGCGCATCGTCTGCCGTACGTCACCATTTCTTAAAGATCACCGCCACGGCACATACGATCAACGCAAAGCCTGCATAGTAGTTCCACTTCAGGGGTTGATGAAAATACAGGACGGAAAAGATCGAGAATACCGTCAAAGTAATTACTTCCTGAATAGTCTTCAGCTGCGCCACGCTAAATTCGTACGAGCCTATGCGGTTGGCCGGCACTTGAAAACAATATTCCGCAAACGCGATCAGCCAGCTCAGGACGATGACCTTCAACAGCGGCGCGCTGCGATACTTCAGATGACCATACCAGGCAAAGGTCATAAAAATGTTGGAGAGGGTCAAGAGCAGAATGGTCGTCATGCGGATATATGTTGCGTGATTCCGCGATGCAGTTGTAGTCGGCAGTCGGGTCCCTGTGGTTCGCGGGACGGCGAGCGCGGCTCCGTGCCGCTAAGATCTGTGCAACTAAGAGCGGAGAGCCTCCGCGAACGATTCGCGAATGGCCGGCAGCACTTGGTCCATTTGCGGCGGCGTCCCTACTGTGATCCGCACACATCCTTCGCAGCATGGGCTCGCCGAGAAATCGCGAACCAGGAGACCGCGCCGTTTCATTGACTCCAAAAAAGTCGTCGCCGAGCCGCCAACTCTCACCAGAACGAAGTTAGTCTGGCTCGGCCAGAAGCGCAGCCCGAGTTCGCCAAAAAGTCGTTCTAACTGTTCGCGGCCGCGCTTGATCTGCGCCACATGTTCGCTCACGAAAGACCTGTCGGCGAGCGCCTCTTCGAGGCAAGCCAACACCACCGAATTTACGTTGAATGGCAGACTCAGCCGCCGCAAATAGTCGATCTGCCCAGCAGCGCCGGTCAGCACGCCGAGACGCAGGCCAGCGAGTCCGTAGGCTTTCGAAAAGGTGCGTGCCACGAATAGATTCGGATAACGCGCCAAGTCTGGGATCAGAGTCCGGCACGTCAACGCCCCGCCGCAAAATTCGAAATAGGCCTCGTCAATTACGACGGCTGCATCGGGAGCTGACTCTACAATCTTCAAAAGATCGGCGCGTGCTGCCGCCAGACCGGTGGGATTGTTGGGGTTCGCAATCGCGATCACGCGCGTGCGCGGCGAAACCCGCGCCAGCAAATCGGCGACCGGAAGGACCAAGTCTTCACCCGACTGCACATGCGCGACTTTCGCGCCCAGCGTCGCGCCCAGCATCGGATACATCACGAACGTCGGGTCGGCGAAAAGCAGCTCGTCGCCTCGGTCGAGATATGCCGTAAACACAAGCGACAGCGCCTCGTCCATGCCGTTAGTGATGAGCACCTCCTCGGGCGCGATGCCGAGAAAATTCGCGACCAACCGCTCACCGGCCTCGCGCTGCGGATAAAGCGAAACATCCTTCGCCGAGAGCGAATGCAACCGCGCCAGTACGCGCGGCGAGCATCCCGCCATGCTCTCGTTGAGATCGAGGCTCAGTCCGTCGCGGCTCAGGATCGGCGAATGGTACGGCTTCAACCCGGCAATTGTTTCCCGTGGCTTCAGCATGGCGCAAGCCTAAGCATGTTGCGACTGAGTTTACGACAGTCATTCCTCTCTGCGCCCGTACTTTACCGCGCCAAAGATTATGGTGCAGATCGCAAAATCCACCAGCAAACCCCAATCTTCTTTAAAGAGCCCATGCCGTGCCACCGCCGGGAGATGCGGCATGAGCAGGTAATAGAGCGCGTTGCCGGAGAGCACGGCCAGGAGCGCATCGAGAAAATTCTTTGCCGTCTTGCTTTTGGTCGGGGTCTTGGTCAAGCGAGCGTCCACTCCTGCTACCATCGCTTAAGATGCTGGAACCGTCCACTCCAGTGCAGTTTGTGAAAGGCATTGGCCCGCGCCTGGCCGACGTGCTGGCGGCCAAGGGCCTTCGGACGGTCGACGACCTACTTCACTACCTGCCCTTTCGCTACGAAGATCGGCTCAATCCGCGTTCCGTCGCCGAACTCCGCGCCGGAGAGATGGCCAGCGTGATCGCCGAGGTCCGCAATTCAGGATTGTTTCGTACTCGCCGCATGCCTATCTTTCAGTTGACGGTTGGCCAGGGACGCAACCGCCTGAAATGTTTGTGGTTCAACGCCGCCTATTTGCAGGATCGCTTCCAGCCCGGCCAGATGCTGGCGCTCTATGGCAAAGTTGAAGAGGATCGCGATGGCGGATTGCAGATTGTGCAGCCGCAATTCGAGATTCTCGGCGATATCAACACCAATGACGAAGGCGGCGCCGAGACGGCTGAAAAAGAGGCGGGGGAAAAAGCGGCCGCGTCGCTTGAAATCGGCCGCATCGTTCCAATCTACGAATCGACTGGGCAGGGTAAACTCACGCCGCGCTGGTTTCGACGCATCATCCGATGGGCTCTGGAAAATCTAGGTCCCGGCCTTCCCGATCCAATTCCGGCCGCCGTGCGCGGGCATCTCAGCCTTGTATCCTCGCGCGAAGCATTATGGAAGGTGCACTGGCCTGACGCGGGCGAAAGCTTTAACGACCTGCAATCCTCTCGTACCGCAGCGCATATCCGTCTGATTTTCGACGAACTATTTTTCATTGAACTCGGCCTCGAACTCAAGCGTCGCGAGCAGAAGGCGCAGACCGGAATCGCTTTTCAGCTGAAAGACGGCGTTCGCACCGCCATCAAGAAGATATTGCCGTTTCATCCGACGGCGGCGCAGAAGCGTGTGCTCAAAGAAATCGCAACCGACATGCAGTTGTCGAACCCTATGCGGCGCTTGCTGCAAGGCGATGTCGGATCGGGCAAGACGATCGTGGCCTTCCAGGCCGCGATTATCGCCATTGAAAACGGCTATCAGGTTGCGCTTATGGCGCCCACGGAAATTCTGGCGCAGCAACATTATTTTTCCGCCCGCCAGATTCTCGAGCGTGCCGGATACCGCATCGTGCTCCTGACCGGCTCGCTCGAACCGGATCGCAAGCGCGACATCCGCCGCCACATCGCCGAAGGCCACGCGCAACTTGTTATTGGGACGCATGCCTTGATTCAAGATCGCGTCGAATTCGAAAATCTGGGGTTGGTGATAGTCGATGAGCAACACCGCTTCGGAGTAATGCAGCGCCTGAAGTTGATGAAAAAATCAGACGACACCCGTGTGGTGAAGGAGCCTCGCCCCGTCCTGCCGGGCAAGAATGTAGAGCAAGACGGGGCGAAGCCCCGTCACCACACAAACTTGAAGTCCGACCCCGAGCCCGATGTGTTGGTGATGACCGCGACCCCCATCCCACGCACCCTCGCGCTCACTCTCTACGGCGATCTCGATCTCTCGGTACTTGACGAACTTCCGCCGGGACGCACGCCAGTCGTCACCCGCGCCGTCCCCGACGAGCGCGCGCCCGAAGTATGGGATTTCGTCGGCAAGCAAATCGCCGCCGGACATCAGGCTTACGTCGTTTATCCCGTGATTGAAGAGAACGAAGAGCGTGAACTAAAAGCGGCGCAGCAGATGCATCGTCATTTGCGCGAGAAGGTTTTTCCCAAACTGCATGTTGGCTTGCTGCATGGCCGTCTCGATGCCGACGAAAAAGAGCACGTCATGCGCGAATTTCAACAAGGCAAGATCGAAATTCTCGTCGCGACCACTGTGATCGAGGTTGGAGTCGACGTGCCGAACGCGACCGTCATGGTCATCGAGCATGCCGACCGCTTCGGCTTGGCGCAACTCCATCAATTGCGCGGACGCATCGGCCGCGGCGCGGCAAAATCCTACTGTGTGCTGATGCGCGGAGGGAAAGTTTCCGAAGAAGGCGAGCGCCGCCTCGACGCCATGGTTCGCTCGAATGACGGATTCCAGATCGCCGAACTCGATCTGGAACTGCGCGGCCCGGGCGAGTTTTTCGGCACGAAGCAGGCGGGCATCCCCAGCTTTCGCGTAGCCAATGTCATCCGCGACCGCGAACTGCTCGAAGCGGCGAAACGTGAAGCTGCGTTTGTGATCTCAGGGCCAAATAGCGAAATATCGAAGGAAGAGATTGATCGGGCGCTGCGCGAAATGCGCTCGCGCTGGGCGCTGAGTTATGGGCTGGTGGAGGTGGGGTAGAACACTCCTCTGCGGCCTTACTACCGGATCTCAATATCTGCTAGTCGTTTTCATGCTGGATCAGCTTCATCGTAGGGAAGAACTCATTAGCTCTTTCCCGATAGTGAGGCATTCGCTCTTTTGGGAACATTCTTCATCCCGGACGGCGACCGTGCCGCACAAATTTAAGACGGGCTCCAGCGTCCCTTCATGCACATCTCAACATATTTTCGCATGGTTCCGAAAGCCTCTCGGACTGGAGATCAATTTCGCTGGACCACGCGAATTGCATCCTATAGCTTTCTCAAATAATCCCATCCGATTTACCATTCATCGAATGCCTTCACGTTTCCACCACTGGCTCCGAGATCCACTCTTTCTCCTATGTCTCGCCGCCGGCCTCATTGCGTTCGTCATTCAAACTGGAGAACTCGAAACCTCCGACACGACTCATCGCCTGCAAACCACGCACTGGCTCTGGACTTCGGAGCCGCAGGTTCTGCCTGACGATTATCCCGACTTCGGTCTCCACGGGCGCGGAGGGCGGCTTTATAGCTGGTATGGCATCGGACAGTCTTTGCTCATGCTGCCCGCCGATATTCTTGGGACGTGGATTCAAGATCGGTCTCTTTTCGCCGGTTACCGCGAAGACCCCGAGGTGCGCAGCATTGTCGTCAGTTGTTCCACCAATATTTTGCTGAATGTTCTCACCGCGCTCATCGCATTCCGGCTGCTCGTTCAGTTGGGTTTCAGCGTGAAAGAGTCGGTCGCCGGAGTGCTCGCGTTCATGCTCTGCACTACGCACCTGCATTACACGCAGAACATGATGGAGAACAACTACATCGGCTTGCTGACGCTTGCCGGATTTTCGTTTCAATACGAATGGCTGCACAACAACAGCCGCCGCGCTCTGTTCATCGGCTCCTGCGCGCTCGGGCTCAACCTGCTCACGCGCCTTACGACGGGTCTGGATCTGATTGCCGCAGGAGTCTTCCTCTTATTAGCGCTCTGGTTTGAGCCAACTTCGCTCGAGCCAACCGCGCCCCAAGGCGGCCGCGGCCGCCGGTTGTGGCGGCGGCTGATCGACTATTGCAAAGTCGCTGCGCCGGTTTATCTTTGCTTTCTAGCGATCGATCGCGCCTACCAGTTTTATCGTTTCGACTCGTTTACCAATACCTACGTCTCATTGTTTGCCAAGGAATTTCGGCAGCGCGATCCGACCCTTCCGGCGAACTTTCCCTGGAGCACTCCCTTTCACGTCGGCGTTCTCGGCGCGCTGTTTCAGCCTGAGAAGTCGATTTTTGTCTTCGATCCGCTGCTCGTGCTGGCAATTTTCCTCTTGCCATGGCTGTGGAAGCGCCTGACTCCCGGAGTCCGCGCCTACGGCGTAGCCTCCCTTCTGCTGTTAGCGGCCTACATCGGCTTTTACGCGCGCTACACTTTCTGGGCCGGCGACTTTGCCTGGGGCGACCGCTATGTATCCACCGCGGTTGAACTTGCAACGCTGCTCGCCGTGCCGTTGCTGCTACGCTATCGAGACATCCTCGGCAAAACGATCTGGCGAGCAAGTTGGGCGGTGATCATGGCCAGCCTGACAATTCAGCTGGCGTCCGTCGTCCTGTGGCTGCCGCTGGAAATTTACCAGATGGAAACCTTCGGGCATCCGACGTTTGTCATTGCGCTGCGCTTCAAAAACATTGTCGCCTTCGCTCTCGGCAAAATGGAAGCGTGGGGATTGAACACTGATGCCATGGGATGGGATCAGTGGGATTACATTCACATCACTACGTGGAATTTTCTGCCAAATCTGCTGCGCCGCGTTGGAGTCGCGCCCCTGTGGGCGGTCAACATCGTGCGCGCCGTTTGGCTGGTTGCGCTCGCGGCGCTGGCAGCAGTCTCGGTGCGGCTACGAAGCAGTTTACGGACGGCCGTCCGTCGTTGATTAGCGAGTGGGATTAGCGACTGGTTAAGTGGCGTTCAACTTTGCGCCTTTCATTGACTTGCCGGTTAGCCATCCGTAAGATTGGGCGCAAACCTTAATGATCGGACAACTCATCTCGCACTACCGCATGATCGAAAAACTCGGCGGGGGCGGGATGGGCGTGGTTTACAAAGCGGAAGACACACGCCTGCGACGTTTTGTTGCCTTGAAGTTCCTTCCTGAGGAGGTATCGCGCGATCCCCAGGCCCTCGCCCGATTTGAGCGAGAGGCGCAGGCTGCCTCCGCTCTCAACCATCCCAACATCTGCACCATTCACGATATTGGCGAACACGAGGGCCGCGCCTTCATCGCCATGGAATTCCTCGATGGCATAACTTTGAAGCATCTGATCGCCGGGCGGCGGCTCGAATCTCATCAGCTCTTATCGTTGGGAATAGAGATCGCCGACGCACTCGATGCGGCACATGCGGAAGGCATTGTGCACCGCGACATCAAGCCGGCAAATATTTTTGTGACCAAGCGCGGCCACGCCAAGGTTCTGGATTTCGGCCTCGCCAAGGTATCGGGACAACCAGCGCGCGGCGAGAAAGATGCGACCCTCGCAACGGTGGACGAGCAGCATCTAACCAGCCCGGGCACAGCGCTCGGCACCGTCTCTTACATGTCGCCGGAGCAGGCCAAGGGCAAGGAACTCGACGCGCGCAGCGATTTATTTTCCTTCGGAGCCGTGCTCTACGAAATGGCCACCGGCACTCTCCCCTTTCGCGGCGATACTTCGGCAGTGATTTTCAACGCAATCCTCGAGCGTGCGCCCACCTCTCCGATCCGATTGAATCCTGATGTTCCTGCGGAGCTCGAGCGCATCATCAATCGCGCTTTGGAGAAAGATCGCGATCTACGTTACCAGCACGCATCCGAGATGCGAGCCGAATTGCAGCGGCTGAAGCGGGATACAGAGTCGGGAAGGAAAATCGCGGCGGAGGAACCGCCTGATACTGAGACCGCTCGGCAGGGGCCGAGTTCATCATCTTCATCATCTAGCCTACAGTCGAATCAACATCCAAGTGCCTCGTCGCAAGCCGCGTCTTCTTCGGCATCCGCTCGGCGGACAGGAGTGTCCGCTCCACAGGAAGCAACCGCAGCGCCCTTGGCCGCGCCGTCCCGGACCGCTATTGCTTCCTGGGCATGGCTCGCAATCGCAGTTCTTCTTGCCGCTGCAATCGCTGGAGGACTTTACTGGCGCTCGCGTCCGGCACAACAGCTGACGGAAAAAGATTCCATCCTGCTCGCCGACTTCGTTAACACCACCGGCGATCCGGTGTTCGACGGAACGCTGAAGCAGGCGCTCGCAGTCCAACTCGAGCAATCCCCCTACCTCAACATTGTGCCTGATCGGACCATCCGCAGCGCGCTGCAATTCATGGGGCGATCCGCCGACGAGCGCGTGACCGGCAGCGTCGCTCGTGAGATCTGCGAGCGCGAGCATATCAAGGCCATGCTGAGTGGGTCGATTGCAACCCTCGGCAGCCAATATGTAGTCGCGCTCGACGCCACCAACTGCGCGACCGGTGATTCCCTCGCGCGAGAACAAGTGACGGCAGCGACCAAAGAGGCTGTGCTGTCGGCAGTTGGCAAAGCCGCGTCAAGCCTGCGCGGAAAGTTGGGTGAGTCGCTGGCGTCAATTCAGAAGTTTGATACGCCAGTGACCGAAGCAACTACTTCGTCACTCGAAGCGCTGAAGGCCTACGCCGCGGCCGACGAACTGCGCAACGGCGGAAGCGAGGCTGAGTCGATTCCGCTGTTTCAGCACGCGACTGAGGTCGATCCGAATTTTGCCATGGCTCACGCTCGGCTGGCGGCCATCTACAACAACCTCGGCGAAGAGGATCGCTCGGTCGCGGAAGCAAAAAAGGCATTCGATCTGCGGGAAAGAGTGAGTGAGCGCGAGCGGTTTTACATTACCGATCACTTTTACACAGCGAACGGAGATATCGAAAAAGATAAGGAAACACTGGAACTGGCGATAAAGACGTATCCGAATAACTCGGACCCCTATCCCAACCTGGCCCTGATATACAACCTCTTCTATGGCCAGTTCGAGAAGGCAATCCCGCTCGCGAACGAGTTCACGCGCCTCGAGCCCAACTCCCCTTTTGGCTATGAACACGCGGCCGGCCCGTACATGGCGCTCAACCGGGTGGAAGAAGCGCGGTCTGTTTTACAACAGGCCATCGACGCCAAGGCCGACAATTTGTTCATCCACCAAACTTTGTACGAACTGGCTTTCGTGACCGGCGACGGCGAAGGCATGCAGCGCGAAATGAAGTGGGCTGAAGGAAAGCCAAGCGAGTATCTCTTGCTCAATGAAGCGACTGCCGTCGCCGCGTCCCGCGGCCAATTGCAAAAGGCCGGAGAGTTGATGCAGCGTTCTGTGCAAGTGACCGATCGTCTGGGTTTCAAGGGAACGACGGCGGACACGGAATCGTCTTCCGCGGTGTGGCAGGCCGAGGTGGGCAACACTGCGAAAGCCAAACAACTGGCAGCGTCGAGTTCAGCATTGGCGAATGGCCGCAGCAATATGGTACCCGTGGCATTGGCCTTAGCCATGATCGGTGATGTGAGCCGCGCTCAGGCCATCATCGACGACCTAGGGCGCCGCTCCCCCGATGACACGCTGCTGCACTCGGTGGGCAGTCCTTGCGTGCGTGCCTTAATCGAGTTGAATCGCAAAGCACCCGACAAGGCGATCGAGTTGATGAAGGCGGCAACGCCGTACGAAATGGGCGGGAACATATTCCCGGCTCCTGTGTATATTCGCGGCCTCGCCTATCGTCAGGCGCGTCGCGGATCGGATGCGGCTGCGGAATTTCAAAAGATCATCGATCATCGCGGAATCGCTCCCAATGCACCCGACCACTCGCTGGCCAAGTTAGGTTTGGGAAGGGCAGAGGTGATGGCCGGGGAAACCGCCAAGGCTAAAGCTGCCTATCAGGATTTCTTCGCGCTCTGGAAAGATGCTGACCCCGACGTTCCCATTCTCAAGGAAGCGAAGGCGGAATATGAGCACCTGCAGTAGCGGCACGACAAGGCCCTGACGCAAAATCTGTTGTTTTCCGCAGCCTTTCTACACCCAACGCTTCTGCTATGATCGCGGAGGAGCCGGCCAACCGGCGGATTTTACCTTTCATTCAGGAGTTTGATCATGGAAACGCCCTCTCTTTCTATGGGCTCCCGCCGCGACGAAGACATCGCACTTGACCTCATGAAATTTATCGCCATGACCACCAGCTATGGTAAGACTACTGGGGCCGGAGTCGGCTTTCAGGGTACAGGCGCGGCCGCCAAACCTGAGGACTACGCCGCTCAGTTGCTCGAACTCTACGGACGATGCCTTCAGTCGGTGGGCGGAAAGTGATGGGGATCGGGTGATCGAGCCATCGGGTGATCGGGCCATCGGAATCATCTGCAACGTTGCGCTCGAAGAATTCCAGCCGGTTTGCGCCAATCCTTTTGGCTTCTATAGAATTGTGAGTTTGCTGCAAGTAGTCTGAGCCGCAAGCAGAGTCCTCTCAAGTCGTCGATGAGCGCGGCGCTTGGCTGCGAACGACTGACGACCGACGCCGATCGACTGATTCGGAATCATTATGAAAATCCACGAATATCAGGGAAAAGAAATTCTGAAGAAGTATGGCGTCGCCGTGCCGCGCGGCGTGCTGGTAATGACGCGCGAGGAAGCGGAGGCCGCGGCCAAGGATATCCTCGGCGCGGGCGCGACTGGCGTAGTTGTGAAGGCCCAGATTCATGCCGGCGGACGCGGCAAGGGCGGCGGCGTAAAAATCGCGAAGTCGGTCGAAGAAGCGGGCGAGATCGCCGCGAAGATGCTGGGCATGACTTTGATCACCCATCAGACGGGACCAGAAGGTCGCGTGGTCCATCGCCTGCTGATCGAAGAAACTTTGCCGATCGAGAAGGAACTTTATCTCGGAATTCTGGTTGACCGCGGCGAGGGCAGACCCGTGTTCATGGCGTCGGCCGCGGGCGGCATGGATATTGAGCAGGTCGCCGCTGAACGGCCGGACGAAATCCTGAAACAATACATCGATCCGGGCATGGGGTTGGAGCCGTTTCAGGCGCGCAAAATCGCGTTCGCGCTCGGATTGAAGCCGCAGCAGATCAATCCCGCCGTTCAATTTCTGACCGGGCTGTACCGCGCATTTCTCGACACCGACGCCGCTCTTGTCGAGATCAACCCTTTCATCAGTTGCACCGATGGCCGATTATTCGCGCTCGATGCCAAGTTGACCTTTGACGATAACGCCCTCTTCCGTCACGCCGATATACGCGAACTGCGCGACACTAGCGAAGAAGATCCGCTCGAAGTGGAGGCGTCGAAATACAATCTCAACTACATCAAGCTTGAGGGCAGCGTGGGCTGCATGGTGAATGGCGCCGGCCTGGCCATGGCCACCATGGACATCATTAAATACGCCGGGGGTCAGCCCGCCAATTTCCTCGACGTAGGCGGCGGCGCGAATGCCGAGCAGGTGGCGCATGCATTTGAAATTTTGCTCAGCGACAAGAGCGTGCGCGCCGTGCTGATCAATATTTTTGGCGGCATTCTGCGCGTCGATACCCTGGCTGCCGGCGTGGTCGAGGCGGCGAGAAAAACGAATCTCCAACTGCCGGTGGTGCTCCGACTGGAGGGCACAAACGTTCAGGAAGGCAAGAAAATTCTGATGGAATCGGGCCTCAACTTCATCGTTGCTGAGACGATGAAGGATGCAGCCGATAAAGTTGTAGCGGCGGCAACGAGCGCGACGTAGTTTGCTAGCGACTAGCGACCAACGACATTTTCTGCGGGAAAGCACTTATGGCAATTCTGGTCGATAAAAGAACTCGATTAATCGTACAAGGCCTGACCGGCCGCGAAGGCACTTTCCACGCCAAGGCTTGTGCGGCATACGGCACACAAGTGATGGGCGGAGTTACGCCGGGCAAAGGCGGAACCACCCACGAAGGTTGGCCCGTCTTCAACACCGTGCAGGAAGCAGCCGACAAAACCGGTGCGAATGCGACGGTGATTTTTGTTCCGCCGCCCTTCGCCGCCGACGCGATTATGGAAGCGGCCGACGCCGAAATCGAACTCATCGTCTGCATCACCGAAGGTATTCCGACGCTCGACATGGTGCGCGCCTGGGAATTTCTTCAGAACCGCCGCTCGCGCCTCATAGGCCCCAATTGCCCCGGCATCATCTCTCCCGGCAAATGCAAAATTGGAATTATGCCCGGAGCAATTCACCAAGAAGGCAATGTCGGAATCGTCTCACGATCGGGAACGTTGACCTACGAAGCTGTGCATCAGCTAACGCAGCGCGGCATCGGGCAGTCGACCGCGATCGGCATCGGCGGGGACCCAATCATCGGCACAAATTTTGTCGACGCGCTTGACCTGTTTAATCGCGATCCGCAGACCGAGGCGGTAATCATGATCGGCGAAATCGGCGGCAATGCCGAAGAAACCGCGGCCGACTTCGTCAAGGCGCACATGAAGAAGCCCGTGGTAGGCTTCATTGCCGGACAAACCGCACCTCCCGGACGCCGCATGGGTCATGCTGGCGCCATCATCTCTGGCGGCAAAGGCACGGCCGCAGAAAAGATTGCCGCCATGGAAAAAGCTGGCCTCAAAGTTGCAAAATCCCCGGCGGACATTGGCGAAACCCTCGCGGCAGCTTTGGGATCTGGGGTCCGGGCGTGAGTAAGTTTCTTTAAGGGTAGGGGGTCCTTCGACTCCGCGAGATGTCCGCTTGGCGAACATTCCGCTCAGCCTGACAGGTTTAGAGTTTCAAGCTAACGACTAACGACCAAGGACTAAAGACGAATTCATGAAAACATTGCAGCGGACCCTGACCATCATCAAGCCCGACGCGGTCAAGAAGCAGGCGGTCGGAGACATCATCGAGCAGTTCGAGAAAAATGGCTTTCACATTCTAGCCATGAAGATGCTGGAGATTTCCCAGCATCAGGCGGAGCAGTTTTACGCCGTCCATGCCAGCCGCCCGTTCTACCACTCGCTCACAACGTTCATGTCCAGCGGACCGATCGTGGCCATTGCGCTGGAGAAAGAAAACGCCATCGCCGATCTGCGCAAGCTGATGGGCGCGACGAATCCGGCCAGCGCCGAAGAAGGAACCATCCGAAAGAAATGGGCGAGCAACATTGAGCACAACGCAATCCACGGCTCCGACGCCGACGAAACGGCGCGCTTCGAGTTGAGCTTCTTTTTTGCGGGATACGAACTGGCGCAGTAAAAACAGGCTTCAAATGTTCAAGGTTTCAATGTTCAAAGGTCCAACCAGCGACAGTCCGGCGTTCCTTGAACGTTGAAACCTTGAAACTTTGTCGTCGAGAACTCGCCTACCCTATCGGTTCAAACAAATGCCCCTCGGTGCGGTCGCCGAGTTTGGGCAGATCTTTTTTCGCCATCTGCAGGAAGTGCGGAGAGGTGCGATGCGCCTCCAGGGCCGCATCATCCTTATATTGTTCATAGACGAAGAAGCGCCGCGGATCGGTCTTGTGCTTGTGCACCTGATACATGAGGCAGCCCGGTTCCTTGCGCGATTCGGCTGAGAGTTTTTCAAAGATCGCGACCACTTCGGCCTCGCGTCCAACTTTTGCCATCCAGGTTACGGCCAACACCACCATCCGTCGCTCCGTTCTATGCTGAAGTCCAGCCCCAAAGGGGCCGCTTGTCCTTAACCGAGCCCTGCGACTTTCAATTGCGCGCCAAACCCAACTCGCTCACGAAACTATCGACCAGGATTGTCTGCTCACGATCGGGACCGGTAGAAATCATCCCCGTTCGCGCTCCCGTTTCTTTTTCAATGAAGCTCAAATAATCTCGCGCCGCCTGGGGCAACGCTTCCACCGTACGAATATCCTGGGTGGGGCTGGCCCACCCCGGCAGCTTGCGGTAGATGCATTCGATTTTTTCATAACCGCATGCCTGTGCCGGAACTTCGTCTGTCTCCTTGCCGTCCACTTTATACCCCACGCAAACTGGGATCTCCGTCAAATGGTCGAGCACGTCAAGCTTCGTAACCACCAGCCATGAGATTCCATTAATCATGCCAGCGTAACGGAGCAGAGGCAAATCGAGCCACCCTGTGCGGCGCGGGCGTCCCGTGACAGCGCCGAATTCATTCCCGCGTTTGCGCAAGTCTTCGCCTTCGGCGCCGAGTAATTCGGTCGGAAACGGGCCGCTGCCCACACGAGTGCAATATGCTTTCGTAATGCCGATAACCGTATCAATCGACGTCGGAGGCACGCCGGTTCCGGTAGCCGCGCCACCCGAGGTCGCACTAGAAGAGGTTACGAACGGGTAAGTTCCGTGATCGATATCCAGCATTGTGCCTTGCGCGCCTTCAAAGACAATCGACTTGCCTTCCGCGAGAGCCCGATTCAGCAGGAGTGCCGTGTCGCGGACGAAGGGAGCAAGCCGCTCGGCCGCATCGGAATATTCGCGGAACATTTTATCTGCATCGAGAGGATCGGCGTTAAAGAGCGCATGCGCGATCATGTTTTTCTCGCGGCAGGCGTTTTCGATATGGGTTCGCAGCAAGGCGCGATCGAGCAGGTCGGCTACGCGCAATCCGCGGCGCCCCATTTTGTCTTCGTAAGTCGGCCCGATACCGCGTGACGTGGTTCCAATTTTCACCCGGCCCGGAGCGTTCTCCGACCCCAGCTCCATCATGCGATGGTAAGGAAGAATGACCTGCGCGCGGTTCGAGACGAAAAGATTGCCATCAACTTTTACGCCAGCGGCGCGCAGTGACGACACTTCCTTAAGAAAGGCTAGCGGATCAATAACCACGCCATTGCCCACTACGCTTGTGCACTCCGGCCGCAAAACACCGCCGGGCACCAGCTGCAGGATGAATTTTTTCCCATTAATGATGACTGTATGTCCGGCATTATGACCGCCGGCATAGCGAGCCACTACGGAAAAAGTTCGCGTGAGTACGTCGACGATCTTGCCTTTGCCCTCGTCGCCCCATTGGGCTCCGACAATGACCGCAGTCTTGCCCCTGCTGGTTCTACTGCTGTTCAATGAACTCTCCACTTGGAATATTTGCGGCCGCCAACCCAAGCCCGCACCCAGGGTCGCACACACGGGTCGCGCCGCTCGCGGATAGACTGGGGAAACTGGGGTGATCGGCGGTGTTTGGTGTGTACCCCACAGCATACCGAATCGGGGGGCGGAGGGGCAAACATCTTCCCACCACCAGCGAAGCACTGCCAGCGAAGGCGGGTTATCGGAAAACCGGCTATCCTGAAATGCGTGCCCGAACTTCCCGAAGTCGAAACCATTGCGCAGGGCCTCAACAAACGCGTCGCCGGGGATAGCATCGAGTCCGTCTGGATCGGCTCCAAAAAACAACCACTCAAATCGCCGGCCGTCCTCATCGCTTCGACGCTCGAGAGCAAGCGCATCGTCCGCGTTCACCGCGTCGGCAAGCACATTGTCTTCGATCTGGATGGCGAACCGAAGCCGAAAAAAACCGAACGCGCAGCTCGCGCCAAAACTCGGCGCACAGCGCCTCTCCACACCGCGCAGTGGATCATCCACCTCGGCATGACCGGCCGCATGACGGTTTCCGAACCCGCGGCCGAGATCACCAAGCACACGCACCTGATCGCCAAACTTGCGTCGGGCCGCGAATTGCGCTTCATCGATCCGCGCATGTTCGGCAAGCTCAGCATCCATCTTTATTCGCGCGACGCTGGCGGCTTCGATCCCGGCGGAATCGAACCGCTTGCGGCAACCGAAGAGCAGTTCGTGGCGCTCTTCCGCGGACGCAAGACTCCGATCAAAAGCGCGCTCCTGAATCAGAAATTGTTGCGCGGGGTCGGCAACATCTACGCCGATGAATCGTTGTTTCGCGCCGGCATCCGCCCGCGGCGCAAGGCTGCGTCCCTCACGCGCGCACAATGGAGCAAGCTGCATCGCGCCGTGCAGGAAGTATTGCGCGAGGCCATCGCCCTCGGCGGATCGTCGATCTCCGACTACGTGGACGCCGACGGCGAAGAAGGATTCTTCCAACTCCAGCATCGTGTATACGGCCGCGAGGGTGAGCCATGTCTGGTATGCAAGACTCCAATCCAGCGCATCGTGCTCGCCGGCCGCAGCAGCCACTACTGCGCGAAATGTCAAAAATAGGCCTAATAGAACGATTTAATATTGACGGATTGGCACTCTCGCTGTACAAGAAAAGGCGGGACTCGTGCTCCTGCGGATCATGCTCCTGCAACCCGATCTTCGAGCCAGCCATAATGAATCAAATCTATGAATAAATTTTCTATTGGAGTGGATCTCGGCGGCACCAACCTACGCATTGCAGCCGTGGACGACCAAGGCACCCTCATCGAGAAGGTCACGCTCGGCACCAAGGTTCAGCGCGGACGCGACCAAGTCCTCGCCGACATGTGCGATTCCATCCAGCATCTCTCCGACAAATACCGCGACTCCGCTCCGCTCGTCGGCATCGGCATCGGCGTGCCCGGCATCATCGACATGCAGACCGGCTTGGTCCGCGAATCGCCCAACCTCCCCGACTGGGTCGACTACCCTGCGCGCGCCAATATCGAACAGTGCCTGAAGACAGTCGTGATTCTCGAAAATGATGCCAACGTCGCCGCGCTCGGCGAAAAATGGCTGGGCGCGGCCAAGGATTACGCCGACGTTGCGATGTTGACGCTCGGCACCGGCGTCGGCGGAGGCTTGGTTATGGGTGGCAACATCTGGCGCGGCGCAAACGGAATGGCGGGCGAATTCGGTCACACCACGGTCGAGCCCAACGGCCATCTCTGCGGCTGCGGAAATCTGGGCTGTCTCGAACAATATGCTTCGGCAACCGCAATGGTTCGTCTGGCGCGCGAAGCCATCGCGAGCAATAGCAAGTCGACAATGGCGCTCGCCGCCGGCTCCGATCCCGAGTTCAGCGCGAAGTCGCTGTACAATCTTGCCATTCAAGGCGACGAAGAAGCGCGCGGCATTTTCCGCTACGTCGGCCGTTGCTTGGGCATCGTGCTATCGGCAATGGTGAATTCCTTGAACCTTCCCATCTATGTAATTGGCGGCGGCGCATCGAGCGCCTGGGAGGCTTTCGCACCCGCCATGTACGCCGAGTTGCGCAAGCGCTCGCTCGTCTATGCCGCTACTGCGCCGCCCGAGCCAAATGCCAGCCGTGAGGGAGCGTCAGCCCACGTCAAGTCTGGCCCGGGCCATAAAACGATCGTGACTCGCGCGTTGCTCGGCAGCGACGCCGGACTGTACGGCGCGGCGCGCCTGCCCATGCTTGCGGAAGTGAAGCGCTAGTGTTTGTGCCCGCTAGCGCGCGGGCTTTTAGAATTTCCGTTTCTTGATGGGCGGCGCGTCGGTTTCGACGCAGGATACCGTTGCGGCAAATTCGACGCGTGCGACAATCTGGATGAGCCACGCGGATGGGCAGGTGTCGATATACGCCTCGGCTTGATGAGCGCCGCTTTTGGCGCTCGCAGCGCGATTACGGGGCTCGGCGGACTCGTGACCCTTCCTCCCGCTGCGGCCGTTTTCAATTTCGCCACTTCGAGCAGAGTCAGGTTGCGCCAATCTCCCGGCGGCACGTCGAGCGCCAGCGGGCCATACTGCACGCGCCGGATCTTCTCTACGTGGTGCCCAACCTCTTCAAACATTTTTCGCACCTGCCGATTGCGCCCTTCAATGATGGTCACTTCAAGCCACGGGTTATCGCCCTCGCGAATCAGGCGAATTTTTGCCGGAGCGGTGCGCACTCGCCGCCCTCCTTTTTCCGCGATTGAAACTCCGTGGCGCAGCTTGTCGAGCTTGGTTTCATCGGGCTGACCGGCAACTTTTACGACGTAGACCTTCGGCACATTGGACGATGCTTTCATCAGCCCGTTGGCGAGCGCGCCGTCGTTGGTCATCAGGATCAGGCCTTCGCTGGCCCAGTCCAGTCGCCCCACAGGATAGACGCGCCCTTTCACCTTGGTCACTAAGTCCATCACGGTGGGCCGCTTCTTCTCATCGCTCACCGTGGTCACATATCCCTTGGGCTTGTTAAGCACGACGTAGGTGTAGCGCTCCGGCCCCTGCAGCAACTTGCCGTTGACGCGTATGTGGTCTTGCTCGGGGTCAGCCTTGGTGCCGAGTTCCGTGACCACTTTTCCATTCACCTGCACTTGGCCGGCAGTGATCAGTTCTTCGGATTTGCGGCGCGATGCAATTCCGGCAGCAGCGATAATTTTTTGCAGACGTTCGGCTGGCATGGCTACTCCGGTTTGATGATGGCTGGCGCTTCAGATTGCACATCGCTGGCAGATTCGGCGGTGGTCTTCTCGTCAGCGTCTGCCGAATTTTCGCTTTCCAAAGAATTATCGTCTGCCGCCGACGACGCCGTAGAGGATCCTTCGATCGACTCGCTCCCGCTCGCCAGCAAATCGCCCTGGAAGGATTCCGCCATCAGCTTCTCGAATTCTTCCATGCTCGGCAGCTCGTGAATATCTTTCAGCCCAAAGCGGAGCAAAAATTCTTTGCTCGTCTTGTAAAGAATCGGCCGGCCGATTACCGCTTTTCTGCCGGCCGTCGTAATCAGCTTGCGGTCGAGCAGAGTGGCGATGACTCCGCCGGAATCGACGCCGCGAATTTCGCTGATCTCCGGAACCGTCGCCGGCTGCTTATAGGCGACGACCGCAAGTGTTTCAAGCGCTGGAAGCGACAGCCGGAAAGGCGGCTTCAGGCTCTTCGCAAACGCGCGCACCACGTCATGTTGCTCGGGCTTCGTCGACATGCGATACCCGCCGGCCACCTGGCGAATTTCAATCCCGTGATTTGCGCCGGAATAATCGGCAATGAGTTCCTCGAGCGTGGCCCGAATGCGCGACTTGATCTCCACCGGCTCAACTCCCGGCGCTTCCGCCAGCAGCGATTCCTTTACAAGCGAATAAATCTGGTCCAGAGAGATAGGAATCTCCGCCGCGTAAATGATGGCTTCGAGTTGGGGTTTAAGACTCATAAATCGTCGTTGGTCGCTAGTCGAAGGTCGTTCGAAATCGATCGTAGTTCGCAGCAGCCTTTCCTGGCGACCAACGACCGCCAACTGACGACCGCTTCATCTCCAATCATCCCGCACCGCCGCCTGCTCCGTCATCACTTCTTCAAAATGCGAATGCTTTCTCACCAGCACCTCGCCGAAGACGTGGTCCTGCCGCACCTGGATCGCCTGCAACCGCACCAGTTCGAGCAAGGCCAAAAACATACAAACCAGCGCTGGCCGCGAGGGCACATTGCGCAACATCTGTTTCAACCGAATCGGACGATCTTCGAGCGCGAGCCGCCGTCGCAGATATTGAATCATCTGGCCAACCGTGACCGTCTCCTCGTCAACCTCCAGGATAGGGCGCGTACGCGCGCGGTCTAAGATTTGCTGAAACGTCTTGACAAGATCGATGACGTCAGCGGCCAACTCCGGCTCCGTGCCCTCGGCGTCCATGAACTCGCGTATCGCCGGATTACTGAGCACCGCATCTTCAATCTGCTGCTTTTGCAGAAGCATCTGCGCCGCCGATTTAAATTTTTCGTGCTCCAGCAGTCGATTGACGAGCTCATTGCGCGGGTCATCCACCGCATCGGCCGGAGCGAGCGGATCGCGCGGCAGCAGCATCTTCGATTTGATGTGAATCAGCACGGCCGCCATGTAGATGAACTCAGACGCAACATTCACGTCGAACTCGCGTATGCGCTCAACATAGGTCAGATACTGCGCCGTGATCTTAGCGATGGGAATGTCGTAGATATTAATGTCCTGCTTGCGGATCAAATCGAGCAGCAGATCGAGCGGGCCTTCGTAGATTTCGCCCAGAGCAATGGCGAACGGAAAATCGCTGGCATCGTCTTTTCCGGACCGCTTACTCGCCGGCCCATGAACATGGACGCTCCCGCCAGAAGCCTCGACTGGTGCCCGTTCCGATGTAGGCTGAGACAAATCCGTCACTTCGTGGCATCCTTGGCTCGTTCTTTCGAACCGTCGTTCGAACTATAGTCCAGACCCATCGCCTTGCGCACCTCATCCATCGTGGCGTCTGTGACCTGACGGGCGCGAGCCGAGCCCGCCTCCAGAATATCCCAGGCGAGCCGCGGATTGTCCTCGTATTTTTTTCGCCGCTCCTGCATCGGGTTCAGGATTTTTACCAGCGCATCGGCAGCCCAGCTCTTGCACTCAATACAGCCGATTCCGGCCGACCGGCAGCCTTCATACACCTTCGCCATCGTTTCTTTGCTGCTGAATATTTTGTGCAGATCGCCCACCGGACACACGTCAGGATTGCCCGGATCGGTGCGTCGCACTCGCGCCGGATCCGTAACCATGGTCTTCAGCTTCTGCCGCACCACCGGCTCGGGGTCGGTAAGCATCACCGTGTTGCCATATGACTTCGACATCTTGCGCCCGTCCGTGCCCGGCAATTTCGCAGCGGGAGTCAGGAGGGCCGCCGGTTCGGGAAAAATATATTCGCGTTTGCCGGAATAGAATCCGTTGAACCGCCGCGCGATTTCGCGCGTCAACTCCACGTGCGCCACCTGGTCTTCGCCGACCGGAACCACGTCTGCCTTGTAAATCAAAATATCCGCCGCTTGCAGCAGGGGATAGCCGAGAAACCCATAGGTGTTCAGGTCTTTTTCCTTGAGATTTTCCTTCTGCTCTTTATAGGTCGGCACCCGCTCCAGCCAGCCCAGCGGAGTAATCATCGAAAGCAGCAGATGCAATTCCGCGTGCGCCGGCACATGCGACTGAATGAACATCACACACTTCTCGGGATCGAGCCCAGCAGCCAGCCAATCTAGCAGCACGTCGATCACATTTTCTTTCAGGTGCGAAGGATCGGCGTAATCTGTGGTCAGCGCGTGCCAGTCGACGATCACAAAAAAACATTCATACTGCTCTTGCATCCGCACCCAGTTTTCAAGCGCGCCAACGTAGTTTCCGAGATGAAGTTTACCGGTCGGGCGCATGCCGCTGAGCACGCGTTTCTTGGAAGCACTAGTCATTCAGAATTTGCTGTTCTCCCGGTCGTTCGGTGAACCCTGATTCTAACAAAGGCTGGAAATCGCCGAGCACACAAGGGACATTGCTTGGTCAGCCGCGCGAGCGGAAACCCCCAAAAGCAGGTGACAAAATACAAATAGGCACACGCCTGTGAGCGGGAAAGTCACACCTCACCACCATTTCTGCGACCGCATTATTCCAGACCGCCAAATCTGCGGCGGAGAGCCGGTATTTAAGGGCACGCGCGTCCTGCTTCGGACCGTGCTGCCCAGCCTCGCCGCCGGTGATGCTGGCGAAGACATCCTCGAGGATTTCCCAACTCTTAACGCAGAAGATGTCAGGGCCGCAATCGCATTCGCGGTGGCCTCAGCGGAAGAGGACCTTCCCGTCTCGGCCGTTCCCAACGTTCGATGAAGGCCAAGCTCGACGAGAACCCTCCGCTGCGGATCGCAACCCGGCTGCGGGATTTGGGGCACGACGTTCACCCGACCGCGCAAGAAAATCTTTCCGGTTGCAGCGATTCCGAACGTTGAACGCGGGCCCAAGGGGAAGGCCGCACTGTCATCACACAAGATTTAGATTTCTCGGATAGCCATCGATTCACGCCGGGTACTCATCACGGTGTCGTGCTGGTGCGGCTGCATGCTCTGAGCCGTATGCGTTTAATACAGCGATGGAAGAAGTGTTTCAGACCGAAGCGCTCCGCGAGTGGCAGGGGTGTTTTGTCGTCGTCACCGATCAAAAAATCCGCGTGCGACGGAAGCCAAACCAATCTTGAAATTACCGCCCGGAAACGCCTTACTGTCCCGCCCTCACCGGCGAGACCATCAGAGGACTGGCGGTTCGTTTCTTGGCGTCGCCTTTGTCGTGCTGATAGAGCAGCGAGAGAGCGCCTTCGCCGGATGTGGTTGCTCCCGCAAGTTCCGCAGCTAATCCTTGATACGAGCGGCCAATCTCATGATTGCCCTGCGCCGCCACAGGATTTCCCTTGTCGATCGCGGGCCCGATTACCTGGAAGTTGTTGGGCACCTTCCATAAGACTTTGCAGTTGGTAGCTTTCTCCACATCTTCATCGGTGAAGCCGGGAATCTTCTTATAGCGGTTGAGCACCAGCCGCAGCCGGTCGCGCCCCGCGCCTTCCTGCAGAAACGACTGAATCCGTCCCGCGCTCCACAGTGAAACGACATCCGTCTGCGCCACCATCAGCACGGCATTCGAGAGGTCGCAGATCATCTGCATCGTGCTGTCCATCCGGCCCGAGCCGTCGACGACAACGAAGTGATACTGGCCCACCAGCAAATCGAATAAGCGAGCCAGTTCGGAAGAGGTCGGAACCGCGTTGTGTGGTTGCTGCGCTCCCGCCAGCAGATGCAGTCCGTTGCGATAAGGCGTCATCAGGCCGTCGAGCAGCGAGCCATCCATGCGATGCAGATTCTGCAAAGCATCGACCAACGTAAATTGCGGCCGCAAATTCAATTGCAGAGCAGCATGGCCAATCGGAGCAAAATCAACCAGCACCACGCGCCCATGCGTCTCTTGTAACGCGACGGCGGTGTTCACAGCGGTGGTAGTAGTGCCGGCCCCGCCTTTGGCGTTCAAAAAAGTAAAGACACGCGCCTTGCTCGAACTGCGCTGTGCCCGGCTCAACGTCGCCGAGAAGCGCGTGAACGCTTCGACCAGAGCCTCGCGGCTGGCATTGTGATCCAGAAACTCGCGCGCCCCCGCCCGCATGGCGGAAACAATAATGCTGGGCTGATTCATCTCGCCCACGGCAAAAATGGTCACATCGGGAGTGGAGGCGTGAATCAGTTCGATGGTGCGGATGGCGCGCTGCGGATTCTGCGCGTCGATATCCACCAGCACGACTTCGGCGTGCTGATCCTGCAATTGCCGCATCACGGGGTCGGCCGGCCCGGCCGGAAATCCGACATGGCTCAGAGCGGTGCGCGCCAGGTTGGTGCTCTCCACCCGGCTGTGCAATACGACGGATTGTTCGCGGTCCTCGGTGAGGAGGGCGACAGCGATACCGGGCATGACTGGCTTCTCAGTGTTCATTGTCATGCTACGAACTTCCAGCGTTGGGGCCAAGTGACCTTCGTAATCGAAGGAGACAGACGAGGCGGCAGGTAGTCGGCGGACTCGAATCCCGGAAGACACCCGCCAGAGTGCTGGTTCAAGAGATTGTAAGGCAAAACAGGGGCGTTGAAAAGGTGGACGAATTATCAGGGCAAAACCGCGCCCGACGTCACTCCACCGGCGCAGGGCGCCGACACTCGCACAAACGGCCCGATCGATTCATTGGCGGGCAAATACTCATAAGAATCAAACTGCACGGCGATCCCGCTACGCTGACTATTCGGCGCCTGACCATCTTGCGAATAACCCGAGGAAGCCGAACTCCGCAACACCCGCCCGCGGCATCGCACCGGCATGCTCTCTGCCAGCGTGATTTCCGAGGGCATCACAAGGGTCAATTCCACGACCGCCCCTTCCGGAAACGCCGCCTCGGCATAGAAAAAGATTCCCCGCCCGCTGAGAGCCTGAGCAAATCCTGGCACGGTCCGTCCTTCGAATTGAATTCCGAGGGGCAGGTGCACTTCAAAACGCTGCGCGCCCCGTCGCTCAACAAAGTGTTCCAGACGATTGGGATCGGTGCTCATTTATATTCCTCCCCGCGTTCCTCCCCGAGTTCATGCCTTCCGGCTCCAGTCCTCGGACCGTCCTCGGATGGATCAGTGGACAATAACTCTATCGCGTATCCGAGCGCTGGGGAAGTTCCAAATAGCTCACTTCCGTATCTCAAGCTGTGAAAATCTCGTCCAAAATAAGCCGCCCTTGCGCCTGCCACCTAACATCTTTAACTTCCTACAACTTCCCGCCGGTTGCCGTCATCCGTAAGATGTGAAAAAGTTCTAACAGTGTCCACCGAGCAAAATTCCGCCACCGCCGAAGCCCCCGACACAAAAACGGTCGCTCCCTCGCGCTGGGCCACAACCCTGCGCGCGCTGCGCCACCGCAACTTTCAACTCTTCTTCGGCGGACAGCTGATCTCGCTCATCGGCACTTGGATGCAGACCGTCGCGCAAGCGTGGCTCGTCTACCGCCTCACGAATTCTGCCCTGCTCCTCGGCAGCGTAGGCTTCGCCAGCCAGTTCCCCGTTTTCCTGGTTGCTCCTCTGGGCGGAATCACCGCCGACCGCGTCAATCGCCAGCGCCTCGTGATCGCCACCCAAACTGCGTCCATGATCCTCGCGGGCATTCTGGCGGCGCTCACGTTGACCCATCGCGTCCACGTCTGGCACATCTTTCTGCTCGCCGGACTGCTCGGAGTGGTCAACGCCTTCGATATCCCCGGCCGCCAATCCTTCCTCGTCGACATGGTCGGCAAAGAAGATCTGATGAATGCCATCGCGCTCAACTCTTCTATGTTCAATGGCGCCCGCGTCATAGGCCCAGCCGTAGCCGGAATTCTCGTCGCGAAAATCGGCGAAGGCTGGTGCTTTGCCGCCAACTCACTCAGTTACATCGCCGTCATCGTCGGCCTCATGCTGATGCGCGTGCAGAGCCCCGCGCGCATCAGCAAGCATTCTCCGATCGAAGACATCGTCGAAGGTTTTCGTTGGGTCAACCAGACGAAGATCATCCGCGCTCTCCTCTTACTGATTGGCTTAGTAAGCCTCGTAGGAATGCCTTATACCGTTCTCATGCCAATCTTTGCCGACAGAATTCTGCATGGCGGTGCCCGCGGCCTTGGCATCCTCATGGGTGCCACCGGAGTCGGCGCTCTGTTTGGCGCCTTAACCCTAGCCGCGAAAACTGGGGTAAAAGGCCTGGGGCGTTGGGTCACCCTCAGCTGCGCCGGCCTCGGAATCAGCCTCTTCTGTTTTTCCTTCTCGACCTCATTGTGGTTGTCGGTAGCGCTATTGTTGCCGGCCGGCTACTCCATGATGTTGCAGATGGCTTGCTCGAACACCCTCATCCAGACCATGGTCCCCGATCAACTGCGCGGCCGCGTGATGTCTGTCTATTCCATGATGTTCATGGGCATGGCTCCCTTCGGAGCTTTCTTCGGAGGAGCCTTAGCCCACCGCTTTGGCGCACCCATCACCGTAGCCACCGGCGGCATAGCCTGCGTTCTCGGTGCAATCTGGTTTGCACGAGCCCTCCCCGATCTCCGCGTCGAAGCCCGCCGCCTGATCATCGCGCAAGGTCTGGCCGCCGGCGAACCCGCCCAGGAACTAGATGCGCAACCGGTAGAAGAGTGAATCACGGACACGGGCGGCCTTGGAATTCTCACGGGGGCGTCAAACACACTGTTTTGACGTAAGATCACCCGATCACCCGATGACCCGATCACCCGATTCCTCTTCCGCCCTCCGCAAAGCCAGCCTCTTCTATTTCGTCTTCGTGATGTTCTCCTACACCACCGGAGGTCCCTTCGGACTCGAAGCCATGGTCTCTACCAGCGGCCCGGGCATGAGCCTGATCTTCCTCCTGGTGATCCCGTTCTTCTTAAGCGTCCCCGTCTCGCTGGTCGCCGCCGAACTCACCACCGCCATGCCCGTCGAAGGCGGCTTCTATCGCTGGACTCGCGCCGCCTTCGGCGACTTCTGGGGATTCCTCTCGGGATGGTGGAACTGGACCGCCTCGTTCCTTCTCGGCGGCTCTTACGCCGTTCTGTTCGCCGACTACCTCACCTATTACTTTCCCGGAATCGTAGGCTGGAAGCACTGGCTGGTTTCTTTTGCATTGATCGCCCTGATCACTTGGGTCAACATTCTCGGCATTCGGATGGTCGGCAAGGTCGCCACCCTTTTCGAAATCTTTATTTTTATTCCCGTGATCGCCATGGTCGTGCTCGGGCTGGCCAAGTGGCATCACAATCCGTTCCTGCCGCTCGTGCCACCGCACCAGCCGTTCTCCAAGGCCTTCGGAGTCGGCCTCGCCCTCGTCATCTGGGGATACTCCGGATACGAGCAGGTATCGAGCGTAGCGGGAGATGTTGAAGATCCCAGGCGCACTTATCCACGCGCGCTGGCCCTGGTCATTCCGATTTCCGTCGCAACCTACTTCTTGCCAACCCTCGCCGGCCTGGTCGCGCTCGGCAACTGGCAACAGTGGAACGACGGATACTTCTCGACCGCCGCTCTGCTAATCGGCGGCCCATGGCTTGGCCATCTGATGACGGTTGGAGCCATGGTCGCGAACGTGGCGCTTCTCAACAGCACCATGCTCACCGCCACGCCGATGCCCTTTGCCATGGCCGAAGATGGTTATCTCCCGCCCTTCCTAACCCGCCGCCATGAGCGTTACGGCACGCCGTGGATCGCGATCCTGATCTCCGCCGCTATTTACGCGTCGCTAGCCCTGCGCTCGCTCGGCGACCTGATCACCATCTACGCTTTTCTTCGCGGAGCCACCACCGTGCTGACCGTCCTCTCCGCCTGGGGACTGCGCCGCAGACGTCCCGATCTGCCGCGAGCCTTCCGCATCCCCGGAGGCAATCTAGGACTCATCTACGTGATCGCCACGCCCTTCGTCATGACCTGCGTAGCCCTGCTCAACAGCGACCCGATCGCCAAACGCTGGGGGCTGTGGGCGCTAGCCGCCGGCCCGGTTTTTTATTTTGTGGTGAAATGGTTTGCGAAGCCTGCAGCGGCAGAGGCGCGCTAGCTTTCGCGAAAGCTCAAGGACTCTTCAGGTCTCGCGAAATGAGGGATCTGCATTTGTGGCGAGGATCATGTGACCTTCACCATCGGCGAACTAAGCCGTAAAATTCGCGACCGCTCCATTTCGCCTGTCGAACTCACACACGATTGCCTCACGCGTATCGAAAAGCTCAACCCGCTACTCAACGCCTTCATCACGGTCACCGCCGAATCCGCTCTCGAACGAGCTCGTCTCGCCGAGCGCGAAATCTATCGGGGGCAATATTTCGGCCCGCTCCACGGCATTCCGATCGGGATCAAAGACATCATCGATGTCGCGGGAGTCCGCACAACCGCCGCCAGCGCCCAGTTCAGCACTCCGCCGAAAGAGCGAGTCCCCACCGAAGACTCCCAAGTCGTCCGCCGCCTCCGCTGCGGAGGCGCAATCATTCTAGGCAAGCAAAACCTCCACGAATTTGCCTACGGCGGCAGTTCGATGATCAGTTTTTTCGGAGAGGTCCACAACCCCTGGGATCTGACGCGTATTGCCGGGGGCTCTTCCGGAGGCGGCGCAGCCAGCGTAGCCGCCGGCTTGGGCTTCGCCGCCGTTGGCACCGATACTGCCGGTTCCATCCGCCTGCCCGCCACCTATTGCGGCGTGGTAGGACTCAAGCCAACCTACGGCCGCGTCAACACGCGCGGAGTCGTGGCGTTGTCATCCTCCTACGACCATGTCGGCCCGCTCACCACCTCAGTCTATGATGCAGCCCTGATGCTGCAGGTGCTGTCGGATTACGATTCGCGGAATCCCTGCGCTGACCATCCGGCGCCGAGTCTCATCTCGGCGTTCGATGAATTCCCAACCAATCTGCGCATCGGCGTTCCGCGCGCGTTTTTCTTCGACGATCTTCATCCCGAGATCGCCGCCGCCATCGACGAAGCGATCAAGGTCTTTGCCGGCCTTCACGCCGAGATTCGCGACATCAAGCTCGAGGTTCCGACCGATCGCACTCTCGCCAGCGCCGAAGCCTATGCGTATCACAAGCCCTTCCTAGAAAGCTCACCCGAGCTTTACCAGCCGGAGACGCTGAGGCGCATTCAATCGGGAGCCAATATTTCGGCGCCCGACGTTCTGCGCGCCAGCCGCGAACTGCAGGCGAGCCGTCATGCCATCCAGGAAATATTCAATGACGTGGACGTGCTGTTAACGCCGACCGTTCCAATTCCGCCGCCGAAGATCGCCGACCTGAAAGCGAATCCCGACAACCTGCGCCCGCAAGAACTGATGATGCTAAGAAACACGCGCCCCTTCAACGTCTGGGGAATCCCCGCGATTTCCGTCCCCTGTGGATTCACCAAAGATGGCCTGCCCATAGGCCTGCAACTCGCCGCTGCTCCCTGGCGAGGAATCGTGCTGTTGCAGGCCGCACAAGCCTACGAACAAGCGACCGAATGGCACACGAGAACGCCGGAGCAACTCAGGAGCACATAGTCGCGGCCGCGACTGTCGGCAAACCGGACAATCATGATGTGAGCCACGTCACAGTATTGGGCGATCGTCTGCGAGAAATAACTAAAGGCTGGCGGCGATCCGAGAGAATCGCGCTGATCGAATCAGGGAATCTGCACTGGCTGGACTTAGCACACGACTGGTTCCCATGGATGACAAATGAAAACAGGCGCATCTGTCCACAGGTATTTATTGCGCCGTTGCGGACATGCTTCTATTCGTGCTCCAGGCAAATAGGTATGTCCAGACTCCGCCGCTCCTTCTGAGCGTCGCTCTCGACGAGCAGGGATGACATCGAGTTGACGGATTCCTCTTACGCGGCCGCAAACTTGTCTTCGCCAAACATCTCACCGTCGCGCGGCATCGCATAAACCGCGATCAGCAGCCTGCGTGCCAGCGCCACCCGCGACCAGCCGGGCGAGACAAGGAGCCTAGCTAATCGACTTGGCGTGAAACTGCCGCAGCCCCACCGCCAGAAACAGCACATCAAAGACCGTCAACACGATCAGCACCGCCACCACCGGAAGGTGCGGAAACTGCGGCACCAGCGTACCCCGCAGTCCCTCGCTCGCGTAGACGAGCGGATTGATCAAAACCACTTTTTGCAGAATAGGAAAGTGCCCCAGCGCGCTCCACGGATAATAGGTGCAGCCAAAAAAGATCATCGGGGTCAGAACCATGCTGAACATCAACCCGATGTGCGTCTGATTAACGCTGCAGCCGAGCGCCAGGCCGCCGCAGGCCGAGAACAGCGCCACCAGCAAAGTTACGCAGGCAAAGCGCAGCGGAGAATGCAAATTCAAATCCACGCCCGGCCGGAGCAAAAGCCATCCCGTCGGAATCACCACCAGCCCCGCGACCACAGCCTGCAGCGTGCCAAAGAAAACCTTCTCAATCGCCAGCCACGAGATTTCAATCGGCGCCAGCAGGCGGTCTTCGATCTCGCGCGTGAATTGAAACTCCGCGATCAAAGGCATCGCCACGGCCCACACGCCCGTGAACACCATGCTGATCGCCATGATCCCAGGCAACAGCAGGCTCTTGTAGGCCGCCGGCATGTAGCCGCTCGACACCATCACGCGGCCAAAAATAAACACGAACATCATCGGCTGCAAAAAAGTCTGGAGCACAAGAGGAACAAAGTTGCGGCGAGCCACGTGAGCATCGCGCGCCAGCAGCGCCAGAAAAGTCGTCCAGTTCAATCGCGCAAGCTCCTTCCCGTATGGTGCAAGAAAAGATTCTCCAAACTCGGCTCCGATATATGCACGTCGCACAATTCCACCGCCGCGCCCGACGCAAGACTCGCAATCTCGCCCACCAGCGAGCCTCCGCGATCGGCATAGACATCGGCCGAGTTGTCGTTATTCGCCGTCGGGCGAACTTCTCTCACGCCCGCCAGACTTTGCAGCCGTTGCAGCATCTCCGCCGAATGCTGGCCAAAGCGCAAGCGCAGCAGATAGCCGCCCGGAACCGACGCCTTCAGTTCCGCCGGTGTGCCCAGCGCAATATTTTTTCCATGATCGATGATGGCCAACCGCTGGCACAGCGCGTCGGCCTCTTCCATGTTGTGCGTGGTCAGCAGAATCGTCTTTCCGCTCTCGTTGTATTCGCGAATGATCTCCCAGAGCAGCAATCGCGTCTGCGGATCAAGCCCGGCGCTCGGTTCATCGAGAAAAAGCACCTGCGGGTCGTGCATCATGGCGCGGGCAATCGCGAGGCGCTGCATCATGCCGCCCGAGAATCCTCGCACCATCTGGTCGGCGCGGTCCGTCAGTTTGAAACGCTCGAGCAGCGTCGTCGCGCGCTCCGCGCGCTCGCGCGAATCGATGCCAAAATATGCGCCATGGAAGAGCAGTATTTCGCGAGCCGTAAGAGTGAAGTCAAGATTCGGGCGCTGCTGCACCACGCCGATTAACCGCTTGACCGCGACCTGCTCCGCCCACACATCGTGCGCGCCAATCCACGCCTGGCCGCCGGTTGGCCGCACGCGCGTCGTGAGAATTCCGACCGTCGTCGATTTGCCCGCGCCGTTTGGTCCGAGCAATCCGAAAATCTCCCCAGGCAAGACTTCGAGAGAAATGCCGTCCAGCGCAACGATCTGCGGCTTGGGCTGTTTGTTTCCCTTGCCGCGCGCCGCGGCAAAGCCGAAGCCCCCGCCGGACGCGAGCGGCGGCGGCGAAGTGTAGATCTTGCATAATTCGCTAGTTCGAATGCCAGTCGACATGCCGAGTCCGCACAACGAAGCTTGTGTGCCCAAAAAAAGATTCGGATAAGGATACCAAAGCGAGCGAGTCTCCGCTGTCGTGGCGCACGCTGCCGCCGACGCAGGCTGATATATTCAATTTGCAGTTCGTTTCGGAGCTGCGGATGAAAATGAATATGTGGAGGAAGAATGGGCCCAGGCGGTAGGAGTAGGAATTTTTTCTGTCTCGCAATTGTCTTATTGATATCAATTTCACTTTTCGCAGCAAATGCCCCGACCATCGTGCTTTCCGTCGATGCATCGGATGCGCCGCGCAAAATGTTCCACGCGCAACTGCGCATTCCTGCCAAGCCCGGGACACTCACGCTTTACTACCCGAAATGGATTCCGGGCGAGCACGCGCCGACCGGTCCGATCACAGATTTGACTGGACTGAAATTTACCGCGCGCGGGAAAACGCTGGCTTGGCGCCGCGATCTCCTCGACGGATTTACTTTCCACGTCGAAGTTCCTCCCGGCGAAAGCGAAGTCGTCGCCAATCTCGACTACGCGTCGGCCGTGTCAGACGAGCCCGGATACAGCTCCTCGGTCTCCGCGACAGAAAAGTTGTACATCCTCAGCTGGAATACGCTGCTGCTTTATCCCGCCGGCTACGGCTCCGATCAGTTGACTTATAGCGCAAGCTTGCGGCTGCCCCCAGGATGGAAGTTTGGCACATCGCTCCACGTGTCCAATCAAAATGGCAACGACATTCACTTTGCTCCCGTTTCGCTCACCATGCTGGTCGATGGTCCCGTGCTCACCGGCGAATATATGAAGGTCGTGCCGCTGACCGCGGCCAACGAAAATCCTCCCGCCGAGCTCGACGTTGCCGCCGACAGTGCCGCGGCGCTCGATGCTCCCGAAGAAGTCTGGGAACATTATCGAAACCTGGTGAAGCAAGCGGGGATTCTTTTTGGCGCGCACCACTATACCGATTACCACTTCCTCCTCACCCTGAGCGATCACGTTGCGCATTTCGGGTTGGAGCATCACGAATCGAACGACAGCCGCGTCGACGAGCGCTCGCTCATCGAAGAAGACGGGCGGAAACTCGCGTCTGGCCTTTTGCCGCATGAGTATGTGCATTCGTGGAATGGGAAGTATCGACGTCCCGCCGATCTAGCAACGCCCGATTATGAACAGCCCATGCAGACCGACTTGCTGTGGGTTTACGAAGGATTAACGTCGTACCTCGGCGACATGCTCTCCGCCCGCAGCGGCGAACGCACGCCATCGTTTGCGCGCGATGAGTTGGCGCTGATGGCGGCAGAATTGGATCACCGCTCCGGCCGCACCTGGCGCAACTTGCAGGATACGGCTGACGGCGTTCCCACCATGCAAACGGCTCCCAAGGCCTGGGAAGATTATCGCCGCCCAGTCGATTACTATGATGAAGACGTGCTCAATTGGTTGTGGGTCGACGTGGTCATCCGCCAGCAAAGCAAGGGCGCAAAATCTCTGGACGATTTCTGCAAGCTGTTTCACGGAGCGCCCAGCGGTCCGCCCATGGTGCAGACTTACACCTTTGACGACATCGTCAGCGCGTTGAACCAGATCGTTCCTTACGACTGGCGAGGATTTTGGAACGACCGCCTCTCAAATCATGGCCCCGGCGCGCCACTCGGTGGCATCGAAGCCAGCGGATGGAAGCTTGTTTACGACGAAAATCCGTCGGAGGCCGATCGCGCCCAGGATCCCAGCGGAAAGTCGATCCACGCGCACCACTCTGTAGGATTGCTGGTCGCAGCCGATGGCACTGTTCGCGATACGGTCGAAGGAATGGTAGGTGCAAAGGCCGGGATTGGGCCGGGGATGAAGATTATCGCCGTAAACGGCCGCAGCTTTTCACCCGACATATGGCACGATGCCATTGAGGCAGCGAAGACCAGCCGGGCGCCGATCGAACTCATCGTGGAAAATACAGAATATTTCCGCGTGATCAAACTTGATTATCACGGCGGCGAAAAATTCCCCCATCTCGTGCGCGACGACTCGAAGCCCGATTTGCTGGCGGAGATTTATCGAGCGAAATAAAACTGAGATCTCTCGCTGTCCGTGACATAAAAACAGGTGTCATCCTAAGCGCAGGACCCATGCATTTGCTCGCAGCGACGGACTGACAACTCCGTAGTCGAGATTCTCAGCCTTCGGCGGCCTCTGCCACTAACTCTTCGTCGGGCGCACCACCGTTGTCCGCGGCCTCCAGCATAAAGCCGAGAACCTCTTGCGGAATCGGCGCGCCCCACACCGGCGCGAACGACTGCCGATGCAGCGGCGATGGTCCGTGCTCGCGCAGAGCCGCGAGATGGCGCGGCGTGCAATATCCTTTGTTCGACGCCAGCCCATACACAGGAAAAACCGGATCCCACGCCGAAATCATACGGTCGCGCTCGACCTTGGCGATGATCGATGCGGCCGCGATGGAACGAGAGAGCGCGTCCCCGTGAATGATCGGTTCCTGTGGAGTTTCGCAATCGAGCCGCACCGCATCGATCAGAAGATGGTTCGCTGAGGGCGCTAACTGCTGAACCGCGTGCAGCATGGCAAGCCGCGAAGCCTGATAAATATTGATCTGATCGATGCGCGCGGAATCCACAGCAGCGACAGCCCACGCGATAGCGCGCTCGCGAATCAGCAGCGCAAGCTCTTCGCGACGCTCAGCGGGAAGGAGTTTCGAATCGCGCAAGCCGCGAATGCGGCGCGCCGGATCGTCGTTCTCACAAAGAATGACGGCAGCCGCGACCACGGGACCAAACAGCGATCCGCGGCCGACTTCATCCACCCCGGCAACAAATTGCGCGCCCGCCGCCCAGGCACGCTTTTCGAAATTAAGAGTGCAGCGCAATCTTTTCAGCAAGCGCATTTTGGCGGTAGCGGCAGAGACTCGGCCAGCCTTCGAAGCGGCTGCGGACATGGAACGGGACTTGGACACGGAATCTGCTTAGCATCTTCGCCGAAGAACTCGCACGAGGCAAGGGCAGACTGGAAGATAGAGATTATCCGCGTGAAAAAAAATTATGAGACGAAGGGATTTCCGGCGATGAAGTAACGCAACGGACGCTCGGCCGCCTTCACAATTCCGATGCGGGGAGAAACCACGACACGCCGAACGCGATAGCCGTCATCGACGATGCGCAGGTCGGAGCGCGCGCTTACCAGGTTTTTATCATTGTCACGGTCGCGAGTGACGCCTAGCGCTTCGGACATGCGCCCTGGACCGGACGAAATTTGTTTGAGAGTAGAAAGTTTTCTTAGCTCCAGTTTTTCCGGCAGGTCGATCCCTCGCGCCTCCGCCATACGCTCGATGCCAGCGACCGGCTCGAACGCCCGAAACAGAACGCCTCCGGGCACGCCATCGGGCAGGCAGGAAACATTCAAACAGTAGTGATTGCCGTAGATGAAATACACGTAAGCGTGTCCAGGAGGACCGAAGAGAACAGAATTACGTACCGTTTTGCCCGCCGCAGAGTGCGCGGCAGCGTCGCCCTCGCCAAGATAGGCTTCGGTCTCGACAATTCTTCCAGCGAGAATTCCGAGAGGCGTTTGGCGGATGAGCACCTTGCCCAGCAGGGCGCGCGCTACGCGGCGCGGGTCGCGGTTGAAGAAATCGGTTGTCAACGAGGCGGCGCGGGTGAGCGGCTTCATGCTTAGCGGACTGTAGCGAATCCTCGGTGCTTCGGACGGTCGGCGGCCGCCGAGTTGCGCTCGGCTTGGACGACCGGGGGCGGACGTTCCTACGTGTCTCAAGCGCTCCTCAGATACGCGAGCACCTCATCCGCGTGCCCTTCCGCCTTCACATTATTAAAAATGTGTTTGATCTTTCCCTCGGGACCAATGACAAACGTCGTGCGCGCAATCCCTTTCACCTTCTTGCCATACATATTTTTCTCTTTGACCACGCCAAAAAGATTGGCGATCTTCTTCTCCGGGTCGGCCAACAGCGGGAAAGGCAGGCTAAATTTGTCCTGAAACTTCTTCTGCGACGCCGCCGTGTCCGCTGAAATTCCGAGCAGCACCACGCCCGTTTTCTTGATCGCCGAATAGCCGTCGCGAAAGCCGCAGGCCTCTTTCGTGCACCCCGGCGTATCGGCCTTCGGGTAAAAATAGAGCACCACAGTCTTGCCGCGAAGATCTTTCAGGGCAACCTCTTTGCCATTCTCGTCCGTCGTACTAAAGTCTGGGGATTTATCATTGACTTCCATGGAATTTTTTCCTCGCCGATCATCGTTATATCGCAATCAACTGTTCGCCGTCATCCTGGCCGTCGCGTTCGGACTTCTGAGTCCACTGCTTCTGGCTCAGGCGACGATGACGCAGTACGGCCGCAAAGCCGCGGTTGACAAGGGGCCGCGAGCTCTCGGACTGGTTCAGCTTTCGCCGAAAGGCAAAGCTCGCATTATTCCCATCGCCATCATGATGGACGGAAAATTTTATGACGCCAGCTCCTACAAAGCTGCACCCGTTCCCATGGCCCTTGACTTCGGCATCGTCTACGAAGGCTTTCGCACCGGCGTGTCCGAGGGCCTCTTCACCATTACGCAACCCGGACAACTCAACCACACCTGGATTGCCGAAGGAAAGTGGCTTCCCGCCGGATCGATCGATCCGTCGAAAAAAAAGAAATACTCGGAGCCCGTGATCGCCGACGATGATAGAAACGGCCCGCCCGTGCTTCACCGCCGCGCCCCGCCGGAGGCCGACAGCGGCTCCGCTGGCAACGACAAAGCAAAAGATAAAGATAACGACAACGCCAAGAACAGCGATAGCAGTAAAGACCAGCCAAAATCGACAACAGCGTCTTCGACCGCGCCGACGACTGCGCCTGCGTCGTCGACCACTCCCGCGCCCGCTAGCGCCCCGGCGCCTGCACAGACCGCAAAGGCGTCTCCGCCTGAGCAGCCAAAGGCGACCGCCCCCGCTGCTGCGTCGAGTCCTTCTGCGTCAAATGACGATGAACCGATCGGCGATCCCAATCGCCCCCGGCTGCGACGCGGCAAGCCGGAGACAACTCAGCATGAAGAGCCCTTTGCGACTTTCGCGCCCGTAACTGAGACAGCTCCCGGAGCAGCGTCCGTCACTTCCACAGGCGCGGGAAAGTCTGACGCATCCGCCACGTCTGCGCCCCCGGTAATATTGATCCCCGCGATCTCCGATGCTAGCGGACCCGATCCGCGCCCTTACACCTATGATCTGAAGCCGGTGGAAGAAGCAATCTATCGCAACAAGATGCTCGAACTCGCCTCAACGCAGCTGCTGGCGCATGCGCCGAAAGCAAGCGCGGCCGCGACGAAGAAGGTATCCGCGAGCAGGTCGGCCAAAAGCTCAGCCGCGAAGTTGCCCTCGCCAACCTTCGACGGCGTGACCTTGCGCATCTTCGATCTCTCCAGTTCTAACGAACCGGTGCTGGTCCTCACCGCGAAAGCGCAACTGCCCCCGACAGGCGCAACCGATACCTACGCGGAACCGAAAGAGATCACGCTCATCGCCCGAACCAACCTCGAAGGCGAACTGCGCAAACTATTTTTCGCGCAGACCGATTCGCGGCATCTTGATGTCTCTCCGCGCATGGAACTGATCGACGCCGTCGATGCCGATGGCGATGGCCGCGGCGAACTGCTCTTCCGGCGAACCTTTGACGACGGCAGCGCCTACGCCATCTACCGCGTCACCGCCGACCGCCTCTGGCCGCTCTATGAGGGCACGCCTTGAGGGGCGGGTGGCGGGAAAAGCATGTCCAAAATCAGGTGACCAATCTTCGGAAACCTTGCCTCCGACCCTTAATGCGAGTTTGTTGTTCCTATCTGTCACCTGACACCCGCATGGCTCTCGGCGTCGGCGGCGGCCACTTCCCTGGAGTTTCCTGCTAGCATAAAGAACCTGAAATCCCCCGCAGAGGTGCCGCATGAAAAATCTCTTCCTATCGCTTCTTTTGGCTTGCGCGTTGTCCGCCTCGGCGATCGCCAGCGATGGCAAATCCGTCTCCTACAGGTCCGGCGATGAAACCGTGAGTGGCATTCTCTACACTCCGCCTGGCAGCGGCCCGTTTCCCGCACTGATCGTGATTCACGAGTGGTGGGGATTGAACGACTGGGTGAAACAGCAGGCCGAGAAACTCGCCGGAGAAGGATACGTCACGCTAGCCGTCGATCTCTATCGCGGCAAGGTCGCCGACAATCCCGACTTGGCGCACGAACTGATGCGCGGCGTTCCTGAAGACAGAGCCACCCGCGATTTGCGTGCTGCATACGACTTCCTGGCTTCACTGCCGAATGTGAAGAAAAATCGCATCGGTTCCATCGGCTGGTGCATGGGCGGCGGTTACTCGCTGGACGTGGCCCTGGCTGAGCCGCATCTGGCGGCGACGGTCATTAACTATGGGCATCTCGCCACCGAGCCGTCGGAACTCAAAAAGATCAATGCCCCGATGCTCGGACTTTTTGGCGGCCAGGATCGGGGCATCACGCCTGAAGACGTCAAAAAATTTCAACAGGACATGGAGCAACTCGGTAAGAAAATCGACGTTAAGATCTATCCTGACGCGGGTCATGCCTTTGAAAATCCCAATAATAAGCAGGGATACCGTGCCGGAGACGCAGCCGACGCGTGGCAGCGCACGGTCAGCTTCTTGGCAACGAACTTGAAAAAGTGACTGGAGGTTCGGCGTATGCCGCCCGAGCCTTCCGCCAATTTCCGCAGGGCTCGCCTAGCCCGGAATTTCCACTTGCCAGAAGGTACCGCTCTGGTTACTATGCACGCATCTCATATTGATCGCTGAGTTTGACCCTGGGGCTTGAGCTAGTCGCGTACTTATGAATATCGGCGAGACCATCCGCAATTTCCGGTTGCAGCGCAGCATGTCCCAGGGCGACATCGAAAAGCGCACGGGACTCTTGCGTTGTTATCTGTCGCGCGTTGAAAACGGACACACCATCCCTTCGCTCGACACGCTGGCTAAAATCGCTGGGGCGATGGATCTGGCGCTGTCGCAGTTCTTCGCCGAAGGCAACAGCAACGGTCATAAAGGCCTGCCGCAGCTTTCCGACGATGAAGTCCGCTTCCTCAGCCAGATGCGCCGCTATTCGGCCAATTTGAACGACAGCGACCGCAAGCTGGTGCTCGCCATGGTGAAGAAGATGGCGGCGAGCACGAAGTAGGTCAGCTCCCAGCCGTCAGCTCTCGGCTTCCAGTAGCCTCGAATCTAGCCCCACCCGTCCGCGAGAAGTGCCCCCTACTTATTGGTCCGTCAGAACGCGGTTGCTGACGGCTGAGAGCTGACAGCTAGTCCACAGGTACTTTCGTACTATCTCCGAGGTGTCCGGCGGGAACCTCGCCAATCCCCACGGTCAAAGCTAAGCTGTTAACTGGGGGATCTCTGTGACCACCGAAGAAGAGCTGAATCTGCTCGATCAGCAGTTGCGCCGCCTGAAGATCGAGTACGAGATCTTCTTCAACAATCCCACCAAACGTCCTCCGACCGATATCGAATGGAAAGTTCTGGCACTGATACGCAAGTTCAGTGACGGCGCCCGTCTGAGCTTCGCGCAGCGCTTCCGCTACAACGAAATGGCGCAGCGCTACGCGATCCAAAGCGATCTGTGGCGCAAAAAGATGCGCATTCGCGAAGAGGGCTATCGCCGTCCGGCGGATGCAATCCTGTCGGTGCAGGGCGTGCGCGTCACCGAAGGGCACGAAACCAAGCATCATCCGGCATATGGCCTCGCTCACAATGCTCATGCCGCGGGCGCCGAAACGCCGGGCGGTGATGCAGGGAGCGATCAGCCATTCACCGTGCAATGCTCCGGCGCGGCGATTGAGCGCGAGCAAGTCGAATCTCTATATAACGCGCTCGCCGAAGCCAAGAAGAAGTCGGGTGAAAAAGTTTCCGGTGATCTCGATTCCTTCGCCGCCTTCGTGAAAAAGAAGACCACGGAGATCCGCAAACAGCACGGCTGCGATACGGTTGTCTACTCGATCGAGATGCAAGGCGGGCAGGTCAAGTTGAAGGCGAAGGCGAAGAGCTAGGCGGCAGCTGCCGGTAGCCAGTTCTCGGTTCGAGGTTCTCGATTCGAGGACCTTCCGAATCGTTTTTGGTTGCCTGTGTTCGGAATACTGATAAGCGGGAACTGAGAACTGCAATCCCAAACTGTTAAAATCTTCCTTCACTCTGAAGGGAGCTATGTCCAAAATTCAGCGCGCCATTCTTAGTGTCACCGATAAATCCGGACTGGTAGATTTCGCCAGCAAACTCGCCAAATTTGGCGTGGAACTGGTTTCGACCGGAGGCACAGCGAAGCTGCTGCGCGACTCCGGTATCGCCGTGAAAGATATTTCCGAGTTGACCGGGTTCCCCGAAATGCTGGATGGCCGCGTCAAAACGCTGCATCCGAAGGTGCACGGGGGCATCCTGCATCGCCGTGAAGATAGCGGACATCTGGCCGCAGTTGCGGAGCACGGCATCGAGCCCATCGATATGGTGGTGGTCAATCTCTACGCCTTCGAACAGACCGCTGCCAAGAAGGGCGTGCACTTCGAAGAGCTGATCGAGAACATCGATATCGGCGGACCGTCGATGATTCGTTCGGCGGCCAAGAATTTTCAGGATGTAGCGGTCGTGACCTCGTCGACCGACTACGACGCTATCGCCGACGAGATGACGCGTTCCGGCGGAGCCTTGTCCAAAGAAACAAAGTGGCGGCTGGCGCAGAAGGCTTTTGCGACGACTGCGGCTTACGATTCTGCGATCGCTTCGACGCTCGAGTGGGTAGGCGGCGACTTCGATGTGCGCGGGTTCGAACGAAAAAAAGAGGAGGGCCTTCCGCACAACCTGCGTCTGATGTTTCACAAGGTGATGGATTTGCGCTACGGAGAAAACCCGCACCAAAAGGCCTCGATGTATGCGGACAGCACGGATAGGGGCGTCGCCCACGCACGCCAGGTGCAGGGCAAAGAGCTTTCCTACAACAACATCGTCGACCTGCAAGCCGCCTGGGACTTGGCGCAGGAGTTCGACGAGCCCGTCTGCGCTATCATTAAGCACACGAATCCCTGCGGAACCGCGACGGGAACGACGCTGGCCGAGGCGTACCTGCGGGCGCTAGAATGCGATCCCGTGTCGGCATTTGGCGGAGTCATTGGCGTGAACCGCCCAGTCGACGCGGCCGCCGCCACCGAAATGGCCAAGCTCTTCCTGGAAGTCATAGCCGCTCCGGCATTCGACGAGAACGCAAAAGCAATTTTTGCCGCAAAGAAAAATCTGCGCCTCGTCGAAGTCCCTCCCGGACAGCCGAAATGGGTGCTGAAGAATGTTTCCGGAGGCGTCCTCCTGCAGGAGAACGACCGTCGCAAGCTCTCCGACTCCGACCTACAAGTGGTTACCAAACGCCCGCCAACGCCCGAAGAGAAGCGTGCACTCCTTTTCGCGTGGAAGGTCTGCAAGCACGTAAAGTCGAACGCCATCGTCTACGCACGCGACGGGCAAACCGTGGGCGTAGGCGCCGGCCAGATGAGCCGGGTCGACTCCTGCAAACTCGGCGCAATGAAGGCGCAGTTGCCACTAAAAGGTACGGTCGCCGCCTCCGACGCCTTCTTCCCCTTCCCTGACGGCGTCGAAGAGATCGCCAAAGCGGGCGCAACGGCCATCATTCAGCCCGGAGGCTCGGTGCGCGACCAGGAGGTCATCGACGCCGCCGACCGGCTCGGCCTGGCCATGATCTTCACCGGCGTACGCCATTTCCGCCATTAATCTTTACTCTTCTTGACAATAATCTCCCAAAGCCCCTGTACTTCCGGCTTTAACATTACCCTATGCTTTCTTGCCGTCGAAAAGGCCCGCCAAGGGTAGAATAAGAGCTCCGGATGGCTGCGGATCAGCATCCAATTTTGTGTAGTTGCATCTTAAGGGCTTGGGATTTTTCATGAGAAAAGAGCTGTCGATCGGTACCGCCGTACTTGCTGGAACTTTTTTATTTGCTCAGATTTTGCTGGTCCCGGGCATGCTGGCGCAGAGCTCTCCGGAAAAGAGTCAGCCCGCTCGCGCCTCAGACTCTGCGGTCTCCCAGTCTGCCGCCAAGGCCAAAACCCCTGACCGCGCCGCCGCCTACTATCACTTCGCGCTCGCGCATATGTACGAGGAGCAAGTGGCCACCTACGGCCGCAGCGAATTGGCCAATAAAGCCATCGAAGAATATCGCGCCGCTATCGACGCCGATCCGACCTCGGCCTATTTAACCTCCGGCCTGGCCGAGCTTTACGCGAAGACTGGCCGTATTCGCGACGCCGTGGTTGAGGCGCAAGACATCATCAAGAAAAGCCCCAACAATCTCGAAGCTCGCCGCCTGCTCGGACGGATCTATTTGCGCTCGCTCGGCGACATGCAGTCCGGCAGCGGCTCCGAGAGCATACTAAAGCTGGCAATCGAACAATATGAGCAGATCGTCCGCCTGCAACCTGACAGCATGGACGACCATCTGCTGCTCGGGCGCCTCTATCGCCTCAACAACGATCTACAAAAGGCGGAGGCCGAATTCAAGACGGCCGTCAAGCTCCAGCCCGACTCCGAGGAAGCAATCACCACGCTCGCCTATCTCTACAACGAACTCGGTGACACCTCTCGCGCCGCTCAGGTGCTCAGTTCGGTGCCGAACACAGAGCGTTCGGCCAAGCTTTATTCCGCGCTCGGTTATACCTACGAACAGCAGAAACAATACAAGGAAGCCATCGAGGCCTACCGCCACGCAATTGAGATGGATCGAGATAACCTCGACGCCATTCGCGGCCTCGCGCAAAATTTGCTGAACGATGGCCAGGCCGACGCCGCTCTCGATCAATACAAAGTGATTGCCGACGCGAATCCGGAAGATGCGCAAACCTATGTTCGCATCGCGGAGATCTATCGCAAGCAGGGCAAGTTCGATCTGGCGCTCGAAAATCTGAAAAAAGCTGAGTCGATGGTGCAGGATTCGGTTGAAGTTCCCTACAACATTGCCGCGATTTACCAGGCGCAAGGCCGCTTCGACGAAGCGATTCCGATCATGCGCGACCTGCTCAAGAAATCGGAGAAGCCCGACGGCGGTTACTCCAACGGCGAGCGCAGCAATCGCGCCGTGTTTCTTGAGCGCTTAGGTATGATTTATCGCGACCAGGGCAATAATCAGGCTGCCAACGAGACCTTCCGGCAGATTATCGCCCTCGGCGGCGACGAAAACATCGAGCGCGGATATCAGCAGATCATCGATACCTGGCGTGAAGCTAAAGAATGGCAGAAGGCCACCGACGTTGCCAAAGAAGCGGTGCGCAAACTGCCAACCAGCCGCGATTTGAAAATGGTGCTGGCGTCGCAGCAGGCGGATATGGGCGAGGCGGATCAGGCGCTTAAAGATGTTCGCGCCATGGTAAAAGGCGGCGCCAACTCCGCCAATGACGATCGCCAGGTCTACATCACTCTGGCGCAGATGTATACCCGCCTGCGCCGTTTCGACGAGGCGGAGCAGGCCCTCGACAAGGCCGAGCAGCTTTCGACCAAGACGGAAGACAAAGAGTACATCTGGTTTCTGCGCGGTTCTACTTTTGAGCGCGACAAGCGCTATCCCGAAGCGGAAGAACAATTCAAGAAGGTGCTGGCGAGCGACCCGGAATATGCTTCCGCGCTGAATTATCTGGGCTACATGCTGGCCGACCAGAACATGAAACTCGAGGAAGCGCTTGGATACATCAAGCGCGCGGTCGATCTCGATCCCTCCAACGGCGCTTATCTCGACTCTCTCGGCTGGGCATATTTTCGCCTGGGAAAGTATGAATTGGCGGAAGACAATCTGTTGAAAGCTTCGCAGAAAATCAACACCGATCCCACCGTCCTCGACCACCTCGGCGATCTGTATCAGAAGACCGGGCGCCTGAAACTGGCCGCAAGCAACTGGGAGCGCGCGTTGAACGAATGGAACCGCACCATTGCCGCCGAGGTCGATCCGGCCGACCAGGCTCGCGTGCAGAAAAAACTTGACTCCGCGAAGATGAAGCTTGCCAAGGAAGAGGGCGCGAAGTAATTGCCGATCTTGATTCACCGGCGAGACGCGAGGCCGCCGAGGGTTTCTGGTCGACTTCGATGCGTCGGATTCGCAACCACCGTAAAGGGATTTTTCGGCGATCTCTGCGTCTCCGCGGTAAGAATCTCGAAGCCCGCGAACACTGCTAAACTTTCTCCATGCTCGCCGACTACGCGGTGCATGTAGAAAACTCCCGCGGACGACGCCATCCCGAGCCGCCGCATCCTTACCGCAACGACTATGAGCGCGACCGCGACCGCGTCATTAACGCTCGCGCCTTCCGCCGCCTGGAGGCGAAGACTCAGGTTTTCACGCGCCGATATTCCGACCACTTCCGCAATCGCCTGACGCACACCATAGAGGTCGCGCAGATTTCGCGTACCATCGCTCGTCAACTCGGACTGAACACCGATTTGGCCGAGACGCTCGCCCTGGTGCACGATCTCGGCCATCCTCCATTTGGCCACTCCGGAGAAAAAGCGCTGGACGCGGCTATGCGCCAGCACCGCCTCTCCTTCGATCACAATCTGCACGCACTTCGCATCGTCGAAGATTTCGAACAGCGCTACGCCGCCTTCCGCGGCTTGAACCTGACCTTTGAAGTTCGTGAGGGCATCATCAAGCATTCCCACGACTACGACGCCAAAGATCATCCCGAATTGGCGGAATATCTGCTCGATCAGCGGCCGCCTCTCGAAGCGCAGCTCATCGATTTAACCGACGAGATTGCCTACAACACCGCCGATTTAGATGACGGCTACGAAGCGCATCTGTTGACCATCGAACAAATCGCGGACAGCGTAGATTTGTTTGCCCGCTATTATCGCGAGGCGAGAGTTCGATATCCAAATGCCGCGGAGAAGCTCGTCTTCAACGAGGCTTTAAAGAGTATCCTGGATGGATTCGTAGGAGATCTCATTGCCAACACGGCGCAGGGAGTGCAGGCGGCACGAGTGCACTCAGTGGAAGATGTTCGCAACCACGCGCTGCGGCTGGCCGCATTCAGCCCGCCACTCGAAGCGGAGCGGCGGCGCTTGAAAGAATTTCTTTACGAAAATCTCTATTACAGCCCAGCGCTTGCCGCCGAGAAAGAAGACGCGGAGCGCATAACCAGCGAGCTCTTCGCACACTGGATGGAAGAGCCCGGCGACCTGCCGCGCAACTATCGCGAAAAAGCCGCCGAGGAGCCGCTCGCGCGCGTGATCTGCGACTACATCGCCGGGATGACCGACCCTTTTATCTACCAGCAATATGAGAAATATTGTTGTTCGTAGGCCGTCCATGTTGCCTGAATTTTTGAAACGCGGGTACATTCTCAACCGGGATCACGAGTCAGTAAAATAATTTGGCGTTTCGACGCCCTCCGAGGTGCCCATGGCAAATTCGTTTGGTGCGGATATTTTGATTCAATCCAAAGCTCCGATGAAGGCAGCTAATTTCTACGTCAAGGAACTCGGTTTTGCGATTACGGACAAGAAATCGAATATGATCAGTCTTCACGGCAACCATATCAATCTGTTCATTGAGCGCGGTCCCGCCCTCGGACCGGTTCTCGAGGTCACCGTCAAGAGCGTTCCAGAGGCCAAGGCGCGTCTCAAGAAAAAAGGTTGCCGCGTGGTGAAGGATGAGCCTGACTTTCCGAGAGTCTACATCAAAGATCCGCACGGCCTGATCTACAATTTGATTGAGTAAACGCAGCTAGCATTATCTAGGGGCGCGCGCGGCCGCGGTGAGTTACCACACGAGATCGTGGCAGTATTGCCGGCACTTTGTTCTGATATTCGCGGTATGGTTCGCCGAATCGCTTCTGCAACTCCGCGTCTTCCGTCCGGATCATAAACGCCCCCGTGATAGCGGCGAATGCCGTCAGGCCCCAGCACACTACTAGTCCCGTTCCCGCGCTCCATGCCAGCATCTCGCAAAGATGCGCCAGGTAAACCGGGTGACGCACACGCGATCGGATTCCCTCGGTTACCAGGCGCTGGTCAAGATCTCGGCCGTGAATTTCCGGCAGCCCGCCCAGCTGCCTGGCACTGAAATTCATCCCGGATCGCAAATAGAGGCATAGCCCGCAAAAAAACAGTAGAACCGCCGCTACCCAAGCCCAATTCGTTCGATAGAGCGGGACGACCCGCCAGCGCTCGGTGACCAGTGCAACCACGACCCACATCGTCGCCCACGCGGGCAGCAGTAAAACATAGGGAGACTGCTGCCGCGCACGCCATCGTCCGGCAAAGGGATGAATCATCAGCCAGAACGCCGGGATGGTCGAATAGGCGACGCAGGCCAGCCATCCGACGATTTGCAGCCAGTGCCGCATGCGCGGATTTTAGCAGGCTGGGGACGGGAGGAGAATTTTCGCGCCACGGAAGTTTTGCGGTCCTGACGATCTGGCCAAGCGCCAGCAGTTGCTTTTGTGGATGGCCCAATGTCAGACTGTTCCTGCGCCGAACTTAGCCGGGAGTTGGTGACATGCGACGACTTACTATCCAGAGAGCTATGACGTTAGTTGCGGTCACGGGATGGGCATTGCCAGCTTGGGGTCAGGTCACGAGCCAGCCTGCGCGGAGCCACGCGTACGTAACGGCGGAAAGCAATGTGCGAGCCGCGAAAACGCCTACACGGCGGAGTATAAGATCACTCATGTGCAAGCGCTAGCCGACGGAACCACCATCACCCGGGAGACCACCGAAGTAAAAGCGTTGGACTCGCAGGGCCGGCGGATGACCGCAACGACCATCACGTCGGGAGTCCGGACACCGCAAACCCATGTCATAGTCTATGATCCAGTGACCCGAACCCAAACCACATGGCACTCTCCGGGCAAGATCGCGCACGTATTTAAGATGTTAACGCCAGAGGCGGAACGTAGTTGCTCGAGAATGATGCGCGACGATGTTGCGGTGCTCAGTGCCTCGAAGTCGAAAATTACATCGGAAAATTTAGGAATAGAGTCGATCCAGGGTGTTGAAGCGCGAGGACGCCGGTACACCACGACGGTTCCCGCAGGTGCGGCAGGAAACGATGCGCCCCTGGTCAGCACCTCGGAGATATGGACGGCCCTTACCGTCGGCTTGAGTGGACTATTGGTACGCGACGTAAGAGACGATCCCCGCTCCGGCAAGACGAACCGCGAGTTGACAAGTCTCAGCCAAAGCGAACCGGATCCGGCGACATTCCAGCCGCCTGAAGGTTACGAGATTGTGACCAAGGATTCGTCCGCGTGCGCGGACGAAACAACCGCTGTAGCAACGACCGGGTCGACGACGTCGAAGTGACCCTGGGGCGCACCACGATATCTTTTATGAATTGTGATCCCGAGCAGAGCGAGGGACCGGCATTTTGCAGCGGACTGCAGATCCATCGCTTTGCTAGGGATGACAAAATCTGGGTTTGGTAAGCCGCCTGGGCCGATCCAACAACCTGCTATCCTCTTTTCTTCATGTCTCCTATCGTCACCAGTGTGCTGCTGGGCCTGACTGCGGCGGGTGCCAACGTCTTCGGCGGCGCCATCATCGTGCAGAGGAATTGGGAGCGTTCCTACCTGCGCTACTTTGTGGCGCTCGGCGCCGGTTTCATGCTGGCGACTGCGCTCGTCGAGATGGTGCCCGAAAGCATTCAGTTGCGCGGCGGCTACGCCGGATTTCTCATCCTCGGCGGATACCTGCTGGTTCACTTCTTCGAGCACACCGTGACCCCGCATTTTCACTTTGGCGAAGAAACGCATGCCGACCAATTCGTGCACGCGCACAAGGGATATTCGGTTCTGATCGGATTACTGATTCACACGTTCTTCGACGGCATCGCGATCGCCTCGGGCTTTCTCGTTTCCCCTGCGCTCGGCTGGATCATCTTCATCGCAGTTTTTCTCCACAAAATTCCGGAAGGGTTCACCATCTCGTCGGTGATGCTGGCGAGCGGCCGCAGCCGGGCTTTTGCCTGGGGTGCATCCGTGATGCTGGGCATAGCTACCGTGGCCGGGGTGATGACCATGGCCATATTCCGCCACGAAGTAAGCTTCGGCTTGCCTTTATCGGCCGGGGTCACTATCTACGTAGCTGCATCCGATCTGATCCCCGAAGTTAATAAAGAACCGGGCGTGAAGATGGCGCTATTGGTTTTTGTGGGAACGGCATGCATGTTTCTGCTGGACCGCTTTTTTCATGTCCACTAAGGGTGTCGACGAAAGATTTCAATGTGCTGGATGACTTGGTCGCATGTCTTGATGCAGACCTCATGCACTGCTTTGTGGGTCGCTGGGTCCCCCCCAATGGTGAGCATAGTAGCGGTGCCGTGGCAGAGCAGGAACAACGCATCGGCAACCTGCTCGTAGTCTTCGGGAGCGCCGCCAAAACGCGCCGCCATCTGCGCCAACGCTAAGGCCCGTCCCGGACGCGGGCGCCCTGGCGCAAACAATTGTGGCCACGACAAACGGAGCAGATCGTACTCGTGCGGATTTGCCTCCGCATATGCCAGGAACCGCATGGGCATCTCGTCCACCGATATCGACTCAAACGCAGCGGCAAGCATTTCGTCGCGAAAGCGCAACGCCAAAGCTATTCGAATTGCTTCCTTGTTTCGAAATCGTTTGTAAACCGTTGGCGTGGTCGTGTCGGCTGCGCGCGCCACGCCTCGTAAGGTAAGGCCCCGCTCACCATACTTCCGCCATAAGCGGCGCGCCGCGGACAAGATCCGCTCTTCCAACTGCTGGTCGGGAATAGGAGGCATGCGATCTTTTCGCTCTCTCGGCTAACTTATTTATACGACGTTCGTCTATGTACGGGGGAGATCTGGACCTACGGACGCCCTTAAAGTATCATGTATTTCATTGAATTTAAACATCATTACTGACAATCTAACGAAACGTTAATTTAATATTGACATCGTAAAGATAACGCTGTTAAAGTAACGATTCGTGACACGGGCCCCTTCTCCACCCCTCCCCCGAGGAGTAAAAATTCCAGGAGTGAAGCAGATGTTTTTGTGGACTGAAAGCGACGATCGCGTCGCTATTGTGAAGATGAATGCGGAACTGCGTCACGCGCAGCTTGAGTTGCTAAGCGCCGAGTGCGCGACCGACCGGCTCCGGCTCCGTTTTTCGCCAGAAAATGTCGCCCGCTATGGCGAGCGCGACGTATTGCGCAAGGCCGTTGCATCGGCCACCGCGCTCAAGGATTACTACAGTTACATTGCCCGGCAAGCTTCGGAGGCGAACGCCAGCACCTCGCCGCGAGCCACCTTAATCCCGGAAGAAAAAGTAGTCGCGGCGATTGACGGCATGCGCCAATATATTCAAGAGCGGCGAAAGGAGTACCGTACGCAGGGCTTGCCTCTCACCCCGAACCAATACACCAAGATGAAGGCTTTTTTCCCGCCAGCCCTGCTGGCGGAGATACGAGTCCTCGAATTGAGGGGCGGTCACATCAATAACCCGCCCTTCTACAGTGAGGCGAGGGCTCTCGGCCTCTCGAACCTCCCCGAACTCGCGCACATGGCCTCACTGACCTTCGACGATGTAGTGATCTTCCCGGGCGGAATCAACGACCGGCGCTTGTTCCATGCGCTGGTCCATGCGGCGCAATTCGAAATTCTGGGCCTCGAACGTTATGCCGAGTTTTTCGTGCGGGGCTTCTTAAGGGCGCGTTCCCACGTCAGCGTGCCGATCGAGATGCAGGCATTCAGCCTGGAGGCAAAATTCGCCGAGAACCCGAACGAACCTTTCTCGGTGGAGAAGTTGATCAAGCTCTGGGCGAAGGAAGACCGCTACTAGAACAGTACCCGGCTCTCAGTTCTCGGTAGAAGCCCCGGTTTTTTCTGAAAACTGGGAACTGAGAAACTTATCATCCACTGTGCCTGATGTGCATGACATCCCCATCCTGCACAATGTAGTCTTTGCCTTCTAACCGCAGCGTACCTTTGGCTCTCGCGTTCGCTTCCGATCCAGCTTCCAGCAACTGATCCCAGCGAATCGTCTCGGCCCGTATGAAATGCTTCTCCAGATCGGAATGAATCGCTCCGGCCGCATTTTGCGCGCGCATATTTACCGGAATCGTCCAGGCGCGGCATTCGTCTTCTCCGGCAGTAAAAAATGAAATCAGCCCCAGCAAGTGATAGCTTTTGCGGATGAGCCGCGATAAGCCGCTATCAGTCAGCCCATAACTGCCTAGAAATTCCGCCGCATCTTGGTCGCTCATCTCGGCCAGCTCCGCCTCTACCTTGCCGCAGATCGCGCTCGCCCCGGCATTCGGGCGGGCCGCGACTTCAGTCAGGTTGTATTTCGCGACCGCCGCTTCCAGGTCTTTGCCTAGCTCAGTGCTCTCGCCGATGTTGAGGACGTAGAGAATCGGCTTCTCGCTGAGAAACATGAAGCCGCGTATGCGCTTCTTGTCTTCCGGAGTCATCTCCATTTCGCGCAACGGCTTTTCCGCTTCGATCTGAGCTTTCGCCTGGATGAGCAGCTCGTTTTCTTTTTCCAGCTCCGGCGTCTTCATCTTCTTCAAGTCTTTTTCGAGGCGCTCCAGCCGCTTTTCAATCTGCCCCAGATCGCTGACCATCAAATCGAACTCAACATTTTTGATGTCGCGCAGCGGATCGATTGGCCCAATGTGAGGAATCTCGTCGCTCTCAAATGCTCGCAGCACATGAATGAGCGCATCCACCTGGCGGAGATGCCCGATGTAGGCGGTCTCTTTCAAAGCGTCCTGGCCGATGGCGCCAACGTCCACATATTCGACGGACGCGTGCGTCAGCTTCTTGGGGTTATAGAGCGCGGCCAGTTGGTCGAGGCGCTCGTCGGGGACTTTGGCGACTCCGATGTGCGCTTCGCGCGGGTTCGAATACGCCTGGTCCGAAAGATTCACCTTCGTCAGTATGCGAAACAGAGAGGTCTTGCCGACCTGCGGCAGACCGATGATGCCGGTTTTCATGAGTTCAGCTTTCAGCCATCAGTTTTCAGCTATCAGTTCAATCAATGAGAATAAATCATCGCCCCTTTGCGCGTAAGCGCGGCGTTCTCCAGCTTCTCCTTCGCGAGCCTTCGTGCCCTTGGCGGTCAATGCCTCGAAGCGATTGGAAAGATCGAACGTGCTACGCTCGGAGGAATGCGGCGCGATCATAAAATGTTGGCGAGCCGATTGGCCGGGGTGCTGATTGCTGGCATCGCATGTGCGCTGTGGTCTTCAGGGCAAATGTCACGACAGATTCCCGTTCGTCTGCAAACGCGCGCCGCTCTCGAGGCTCACCTGAAAGTATTTTCAACCAGCAATGACGAGCGCGAGGCGCTGATCCGAAAATGGCTGGGCGACGCGGGGTGCAAACATTCGAATCTCCGCGAGCAAGCGGTGGACGGCCCAGTTCCTCCGAATGTCATTTGCGTGTTGCCCGGCCAAACAAAGGAAATCATCGTGGTTGGCGCGCATACCGACAAGGTCGATGTGGGCGACGGCATAGTCGACAATTGGACGGGAGCGGTGCTCTTGCCCGGCTTGTTCTACAGCCTCAGCGCCCAACGGCGTTATCACACTCTGATCTTCATCGGATTTTCAGCCGAGGAAAAAGGCTTGCTCGGTTCCAAGTATTACGTGGACCACCTCACTCGCGAGCAACGCGCGCGCATCGAAGCCATGGTGAATTTCGATAGCCTGGGCCTCGGTCCAACCAAGGTGTGGGCCTCGCACGCCGATCAGCCACTGCTCGACGATCTGCGCGCGCTTGCCGCATCCACCCATCTGCCGCTCGCTACGGAGAATGTTGACAGCATCGGCGCCAGCGCCGATGCGGAGTCGTTCGCACGCGATCATATCCCGCGCATCACGTTGCACTCAGTGACCGATCAAAGCTGGGCGATTCTGCATTCGCCTGCCGATAGGTTGGCGGCAATTCAGATGAGCGACTACTACGACAGCTATCAGCTGATCGCGAAGTATTTGGCGTACCTAGATGACGCGTTGAAACCGGCGGCGCGCTCTGAGAGACCGGTGCAGTAGCCGAGTCTATTCATTCCGCCGACGCTAATCATCGCAACGCTTGGGCGGTTACATAAATTGCCGCCAGCCCCAGCAAAAGCACAGCCTCCTCAAACTTTTCCGACCACGCGTGGAGGCGGTCGAATTCGCGGCGCTGGGGATTGTCGAGGGGCACGTCGTCGATCACACCAACCTCGGCGCGCAGGGCGTGCATCTTCGGAGAAATGGCGAACTGCGAGATCAAGGTGAGGATCAGCATCGACACAACCAAAAGATGCCGCGCCGCCAGCCGCCGCGGCGTGCCGGTGGACATGCGGCTATAAAGCATCGACGCAAACAGATAAATAATTCCTGAGGCAATCGCCATGTAGTGCAGCAAGTCAAGCGAGCGCCCTATGATCGATCCGGCCATGTGGCGGGTGGGGAGAAGTCCGGGAGAAAAAACGGTTGGCGCTTCGACAAAGGCGAGAAAGATCACTCCACCCAGCCAGACCACAAGCGACAACACCATGAGAAACCGTAGAAATGACATGAGCGAGATTATAGTGGGGGGAGGTAGGTTTCAAGGTTTCAGGGTTTGGAAGAGCCGCAGAATCTCGAAGTGCTATTCGTCTGTGAAACTCTGGAACCTTGAAACTTTGAAACCTGCCTCACGAGTTATCCACAGCCCCGAACCAACGCTGTCACTTTCTCCTGTACACGCGACTGTTTACGCTCATCCTTCCCCACGGTCCGGAGGGAATCATCCACATGCAGCGTTCCATGACCACGGCAGATGTTAATTTTGTTTCTTTGCAGACGGCAATCTTCTGCGTGCAGTGCGAATTGCTAAGCGACAACAACACACCGCGTTGTCTGGCCTGCGGCAGCGGCGCGGTGCTGAGTCTTTCGCGGGTGTTGGGCGGATCGCTGCGCGGGCAACAGACGGCGCACCTCATCGCCGACGCGGAGTTGGATCGGCTGGTGCGCTCGCTGCTGTACACGGTGCCCCAGGTCGCGGAGGTGGGTGAGAACCAGAACGAGTATCGCACCGGCGAGCGTCCGGTAGGCGAAGACCAGATCGAGCCGCCCACCGCAGCTTTCTCCACTCGCCACCGGATGCGGCCTCGTCATCATGGGCCAGTCGCAGTGCCGCGTGCGCTGATTAACGCGGGAGAGATCGACCTCGAACCAGGCATCAGCATCATCGCGGAAAAGGCACAGGTGCTTACCGGCGCCACCGGAGCTGCGATCGCGCTGCGTCGGGGCAATGAAATCGTTTGCCGCGCGCGCACGGGGCGTACTGCTCCGGATGTTGGCGTGCGATTGCAGACCGATCGCGGGCTTTCGGCAGACTGCGTGCGCACGGGAGAAGTGCTGCTCTGCAACGATGCGGAGACGAATCCGCGAGTGGATTGGGCTACCTGCCGGCGCATGGGTGTGCGTTCGATCCTGGCCGCTCCGCTGCGGCATTTTCAGCGGACGCTGGGGGTGTTTGAAGTGCTGTCGTCTACGCCTGGTGCTTTCGATAACAATGATGTCGCCACTATGCAGTTCCTCTCCGGAATGATGGTGGCTACTATTTCGCGGCTTTCTAGTTTGCAGCCGGTGACGCCGGTGGCCTCGGGCGAATAGGACGAGCAAGTTCAGTTTCGCTAGATGGACTGTCTGGGCGTAGATAGTCAGAACCGGCGCGTTCTCCCCGTCCAGCGGAAACCCTTGAAGAAACCGGTCAGCAGAAACCAAATATATTTTGGGACTCTGAGTGGGGAAACGAGCCAAAAGCGGCCCCAGATGAAAAGATATTCAGGCAGCAGGCGCACCACATCCGCAACTCGTGGCCGGGAGGAATGATCACTGTGTTGATAATATGTAATCTTCTCTCCGTTCCATGCTACGGAGAACCTCGGCTGATACCGCAGTGTGTTCAACCTCGGTAAAGAGAGTCCGAGGCGAGGGTAGAGCGGTTCAACCAGAAAGCATTTCTCGTTCTGAAAAAGTTGGACCCAGGCATGTCCGGAGCCGTACCTTCCGTGCCGACCGAATACGACGCGGGTGTTGAATCCCAAGTCCATGAACTGGCGCCAGGTCCAGAATGCGAAGTCCTCGCAGTCGCCCTTCTTTAATTGTTCGAAGTCTTCTGGCGGTTGCCAATAGTCTTCTTTATCGAAGAGCTCTTTGTCGGAAACATATCTGCAGCCTTTCAAGAATTCGCGAACTTCTTCGACGGATTGGCAGTGCACGGCAAGCGGATGGCTGACATAGCGTCCCAGCGGAAAACTAGGTCGAGGTCCCCTGCGGCGATCGAATGGGCGAAAGACTTTCTTGCCTTCCGCATCGTACGCACTGGGAATGACTTCCGCGATCATGGTTGAAGTCTAACCGAGAACGGAGAGCTAACTAGACTGGAACCGGCACGCTCTCGATGATCTCGCGCAGCACCTGTTCCGCTTGCTCTGATTTTTTCAGAGTGGAAGCGTAGAGCGAACTTACAACGACGCGGTGGGCAAATACAGAAACTACTAAGGGCTTGAAATCTTCCGGCGTGCAGTAATCACGGCCTTCTAAGAACGCCATCGCCTGGGCGGCGCGATAGAGCATCTGCGAGCCGCGCGGAGATACTCCGAGAGATAGATACTCGGACTCGCGCGTCTTACTCACTATGTTAAGTAAGTAAGTGATCAGGGATTCGTCCACGTGAACCTGGGTTACGGCTTGCTGTATCTCGACCACATCGGCGGCATTGAGCACGGGGCGCAGGTTTTCGAGTTGCGCGACCCCGGCTTCGGCGCGGAGAATTTCGCGCTCGGCGTTGCCTTCGGGATATCCCATGCGCACGCGCATCAGGAACCGATCGAGTTGCGACTCGGGCAAGGGATAAGTGCCATGATGCTCGACCGGATTCTGTGTAGCGAGAACGAGAAACGGTTGCGGCAACTGATAGGAATGCGCGTCGATCGTAACCTGCCCCTCGTTCATCGCCTCGAGCAAGGCTGACTGCGTCTTGGGAGTGGTGCGATTGATTTCGTCGGCGAGCAGAACATTGGCGAAAACCGGTCCGCGCTTGAATTCGAATTTCTGCTCGATCGCCGAGTAGATCGAGATGCCGAGCACGTCGGAGGGCAGCATGTCGCTGGTGAACTGTATGCGCTGAAAACTGCAGTCGATGGCGCGGGCGAGAGCCTGACCGAGCGTGGTCTTGCCGACTCCGGGGACGCCTTCGATCAGCAGGTGGCCCTTGGCGAAAATAGAAACTAGGGCGAGCCGAAGGACGTCGTCTTTGCCGCGGATGACGCGGCGCAGGCTGTCTTCAAGCGCCGCCGCGCGGCGTGAGGTTGCCACCAGAGTCTCGGGAGCCATTGTTGCGATTCTACTATGGTGGCAGCGTGGCTGGCAGTTACCACGGTTACGGGCTTTTCAACGCCACCGCAGGACCCGCCGCGCTAGTCGCTCGATTGTCGAATCCCGGCTATTGGCAACAGTTTGGTTTGTTTTGGGGTGCGCGGTGGAGTCACATTCGAAGTCATCCCTTTTGGTCCAGAGTCCGTTGCCGCCGACTCTGGAAGAACTGTTGAAGCGGTGACGGGGCGAGAATTCTTTTCCATCTTTTTCGCCAAATGATCGAGGTGATTTACCGATCCGCGCGGCACTCCGAAGGCGGCGGAGCCCGGATTGATGGTCAGGCGAGAGGGCAATACGGCAGAATTGGCTGCCAGGCCGAGGCCGACCATCAGGGTCTGATGCCCGGTGGCGGGCACTGCCGGCGCGATCGCTCCGGCCGGGGCATTAAGCAGACGTGGAAGCGCATTCCGAGTATCCCAGTTTCCGGGCTGCCAAACGTAGCCGACGCCGGGAGCGAATGCCCAGTTACCGTAATTGTAGGGTATCCATCCCCAGGGATAGCCCGACACCCACATGTAGCCGGCGCCAGGATAGAAGGCCCAGCCGCCATCCTGGAACGGGCTCCAACTAACGCCGACGAAGTAGGGCCGCCAGACGTTGCCGTAGCCGGGCACGGTTATGAAGTTTCCGTAATAACTCAAGTCACCCACGCCATAATCATACGGCGATGAAATGCTGGAGGCGCCGGGAGAAGTGTAGCGATCATGATAGTCAGTCTGCTCGCGATCCCATGCATCGGAGGGTCGATCTTCGTAATTCTTTGCGATCACAAGCGTGTCTTTCTTTCCGGGACCGGCGGAATCATCATTCACAACGGCGATGGTTGCGCGGTGCTTCTCGGCAATCTCAAATGTGCCAGACGGTAAGTTCGCGGTCACTTTGCCCTTGAACACGGCGACAGTGGCCGTAGCACCCGCGAGTTCCACGCGAAGATGGGCAGCATCGGCCATGCTGACTGATTCGCGGCCAAAAGTTAACCGGAACGGGCCGCCGCTTCTTCCGCTGCCCCCAGTTTTCTTCGGATGAAGATCTGCGTAGACGGTGCCGGAGACAAGTTGCACGGCGCTGATCATCTGGCCATCGTCTTCAAGCGCGAGATGGGTGAAGTCCACTTCGCTGTTGGGGGCGAGACGGAGCGCGCTACCATCTTCGAATTCCACTTCCGCGTGACCATCCCTACCCGTCCTAAGTCTGGAGCCTTCGATCACGGGCAAGTTGAGAAAGGCTTTGTCGAAACCCTCGCCGGCGTTGCGGTCGAGCTGCACAACGCCCTGCACTTCGCTCAAGCGGATGAAGCGCACCTTGGATTCAGCCGACGCCGAAACCACCAGAAACGCCGCGGCGAGCGTGGCCCACACTGTCAGGATCTTTCCGAACCTTGCGATTGACATACTGCGTCTCCCAAGACTGCTCCCTAATGGGATCTGCCCCCTAGAATATTGCGAGCGTCCGGCGCTCAAGTCAAGGGGGACATCTTGCACACCACGAAACCCCTTTCTCGCCGCGGAATAGCGGCGCGGTGACTGCTGCTCGACGAAGGAGGCGATGCCGCTGGCGTGGAAGTGCTGTAGCTAGCAGAGTCGAGGAAGAACTCGAATGTGGCGAAGTCACGGGCATTCAGTCGATTTCGATGAGATCGCCGCCAACCCGCCTTATCCGTCCCTAAGTGATTATTGGTAGAACTCCGCCGGGCGTCCTGTCAGCCGCTCGATTCTTTTCGCGGTCGGCGGATGAGTCGAGAACAGGTTGCCGAAGCTCATTCCACCCAGGAACGGGGCGATGATGAAAAGATGCGCGGTGGATGGGCTCGCTACCAGAGGCAAGCGGTGCGAGTAGCTTTCGATTTTCGCCAGAGCGCTGGCCAACGCATATGGATTCCCAGTCCAATGGGCTCCCGTGTCGTCAGCGCCGTATTCTCGAGAGCGCGACACCGCGAGTTGGATCAGCATGGCCGCCAATGGCGCGAGGAAGATCATGGCAATCGCCGCGATGCCGCCGCCTTCGCCTCGGTCTTCGCGCTCGCCGCGCATGCCGCCGAAAATCATTCCCCACTTGGCGATTGACGCGAGCCAGGTAATGGCGCCGGCCAAAGTTGCCGCGATAGAGCTGATCAAAATGTCACGGTTGCGCACGTGACCAAGTTCATGGGCGATCACACCTTCGAGCTCCTCGTCGTTGAGCAACCCGAGAATGCCCTGCGTTACCGCGACCGACGCGTGATTTGGATTGCGTCCGGTGGCGAAGGCATTCGGCGAATCGGTCGGGATGAGGTAAACCTTGGGCATCGGCAGGCCGACTTTCTGCGACAGACGCTCGACGATGTTATAGACGCGCGGCAGTTCTTCGCGGCTGATGGGCTGCGCACGATAGGTCGCAAGCGCGATCTTGTCGGAGAAAAAATAGGCGACAAAATTCATGACCGCCGCGAAAGCCAGCGCCATAAACATCCCGTTCTGCCCGCCCAAAGCGCGGCCCACCAGCATGAACAGTAGCGTCATGACAGTGAGCAGCAGAGTAGTTTTGAATACGTTGCTCATAAGCGTCTCGGGTTGCTTGACGCAGCTTCCCTGGTTACAACGATTAGATGCTGGAGGCTAGTCTTTAGGCTCTCAGCCTGCTCCGGCTGTTGGACGGTTGCCGAGTTTCGCTCGGCTGGACAGACGCGTGCGTCTGCGCTAAGTGATCGCGGTCATCCTCAACCTTTTATCCCTATCCCTGCTGCCGCTTTAGAGCGCGGTCAAGTGTCTGGTCGAGAGCGGCTCTGGCTTTTTCGTATTCCGCCGGCGTGATCTTGCCTTGTCTTCTTTCTACCTCGAGTTGAAACAGTTCTTCTTTCAGCGCTTCGAGCAGCAATGATGATTTCGCGGGCGGCGCGGCTACCACTGGATTCGAGGATGTCACCGCGGTTGATGACGATGGCGATGACGAACGCAGGCTTGCGGCGTGATCGCCTGTCGCCGCGGCAACCTTCGGGCCAGACGTCGCTCCACCTGCTGCGGTCACGGGTTGCCGCTTTGTCGCCACCCACCCTCCAACGGCGAGCAGCACGGCGAATCCGAAGAGAATTGGCCAGCGATACCTTTGCAGCGCGTCGGGAGCATCGATCGGCACGCCCAATCCGCCGCCCGGGCGATTGTCGCGGCCCGCGGATGGGGTTTGCGGCTGCGACTCCGCTGGTTGCTGATCCTGCTGCTGCGCGGCGTTCGAAGCGGTTTCTCCGGGCGACTCGGTGATCACTCCCTGGCCGCGAAGCGTGAAGCCAAGACGCTGTCCGGGTTTCGCTTCGCGCGCAACTTCCACGGCGCTGTCGCCCTGGCTCGGATCGTGCATCGATTCATAGCTCGGCGGATTCGCGGCCGTGAATTGCATCGTCTTGGGAAGAACGATGACGAGATGCTCGGCGGGATAGAGCGGCTTGGGATCGATCTTAATCTCGCCCGAGTAAGGCAGTGTGAACTCGACCTGAAACTGCGTTTCTCCCGGACGCAGCGGGAAGTTGACCGCATAGCGATTCTTCTCCGTCTGGGGCACGGCGTCGGCGCTGATTGGCTGGCCATTCGGCGCGCGCGCTTGCAGTTGTTCGACCTTGGCGCCAGGAGGAAGATAGAACTCGAAATTGTGATCATTCATCTGCGTCTTTGGCGGAGACGACGTGTTGTTGGCGACGAAGAGGCGCACACCCTGCATGGTTCCACTGTCAGCCTGAAAGCGAATCACGTCGGCGGTCACGCTAAGGCCGGCGACCTTGGTCGCGACGTCGTAAACGTTCACGTCGGCCGTGTTGACGCCAGGAGGCGCCATCTGATGATAGGTGACTCCCTGATGGATGGCGCGGATGAGGTGAGGAGCGGGGGCTCCGGTGAGTTGGAAGCTGAATTTGCCAGCGCTGTCGGCCTTGGTGGTAGCGGCCACGTTCATGCCGCTGGTGAAGTCGATGAGTAGGACTTGGTCTCCGGCAGCGGGCTGGTTAGTAGTGCCGTTGGTTACGGTGCCGGTTAGGGTCTGGGCGGCCGAGTTGAGGGTGAGCGCGAGGATGAAAAGCCCGCCGATAGCCGTGAATAGGGTGGATTTTGATGCTCTAATCAAAAAAGCTCCTTTGCTGCCGCGATGCTCTGGCGAGAGGCGATGCTACGCTACGAATTCAGCGCTTCAAGGCCTTGTGATCGCCAATCCAGAACCACAAATATCCATCGACCCGTTTTATTGCCACTGTTTTACTACAAGCGCGTGGTGATTTAACGTCACGCGCGCGGACCATATTTCTTGGCCGTGGCGCTCTCCCACTCTCATGAATTGTATTGAAGGATGCTGGGAATTTGCCTTCAACAATGAAAACTGTTTGCCGGCGCGGTCGCGAACTTGCGGAGAGAGCGCGCCCAAACTAGGCGGTGGATATGGCTTCGAGATTAGACCACCAGCCCCGCAGCCTGCTCCAGGTGCACCATCTCTGCCATGATTGCCGCCGCTTCCTCTTCGAGCGAGGCCCGCATGGATTGATAATCCGCGTCGGGGACTTTGCCGGCTTTGTATTCGAAATTCAGATCGCGCAAGTTTTCATAGACAGCTTCCTTGCGCTCGCGGAGATAGCCGAGGCGCGTCTTCTCTTCTCCGGCATAGACTTCGCCGGGAAAGAAGAAAACATAGTAGAGACAGGCGGCGGTAAAGGCGGCGCAAACGTAGAGAATCATCAGTCTGTCTCCCTGCCGGGAACTTCTTCCGATCGCGGCTTTTTGCGGGCGGGGGCGCCCGCTCCGCACTCGACCATCATAAACCGGTCTCCTTGCGAGCTTTTCGGCGGAACTCTTCTAGCTCGCTTCCGTTTGGGATAACGATGCCATCGGCGAGAGCCGGCTCGGGGCGATTCTTCCACGAACGCACAATATGGACGGCGAAGGCGATGCCGAGCGCCAAGACTAGGAAGGGCATGATCCAGGCCACGCGATCGAAGCCGGCGGCAGTGGGTGCGGCGATGACGGTTGGTCCGTATTCCTGGACGAAGCCTTGCAGGATCAGGTCGTCGTTATTGCTGTTGCCTTTGTCGAGCGCAGCCAGAAGCTCGTTGCGCATTTTGTCGGAGTAGGTGCAGCCGACGTGATTGCACTCCAGCAGAATCTGGCCGCATCCGCAGGCGCACATCATGCGATGGCCTAGGTCTTTGAAGCGGGCGCTGTCGTCGCCGGCGCCCATGAAGACAACCACCGCCAGCGCGAGAACGGCCGCCTCTAGCCAGCGGCGCGGGGAGTGCCGGACATCCCGGCGAAAAGCAGGTCCTTTGCTTCGCTCAGGATGACAACTCATTCGTAGATTCGACATTTTCATCAATCACCAGCTCCCACCTGCGCGGGTTCGCGAGCGGGCGTGGCCGCCGTCACCCGCACGGGCACGGCGTTCGGCACGAGCGCGGTAATTGTTCCGAAGACCATGACGATCAGGCCAATCCAGATCCAGGGCACCAGCGGATTTAGGTGCGCTTTGATGATCGGACGACCGGTGGTTTCGTTCTTGCCTTCATAGACGAGATAGACGTCGGTCACTAAAAAGAGGTCTTCGCGGAAGCTGGGATAGATGCGCGGCAGAGTCTGCGGCTGTCCGCTGGCTTTGTAGAAGCGGCGCTCGGGATACATGGTCGTAATCTGCTTGCCGTCGCGGAAGACGTTGATGATCGCCCACTCATTGCCGTAGTTGGGATTATCGTCCTGCGTGTAGGACTGACAAACGAGCGTGTATGGGCCAATGTTGATTTTGTCGCCGAAGCCCATTTCCTTTTCAACGTCTTTATTGAAGGGCGTGCCGAGGATTCCGATGATGACGAGCGCGACGCCGAAGTGGACGATGTAGCCGCCGTACCGGCGCGTGTTGCGGTGATAGAGCTGAATCATCGCCGCGAACAAATTCTGCCCACTCTTGCCGGCGATGACGCGGCCCCCGCGAAGGAATTCAGAAATTACGGTGAAGACTACCAAGGCCGAGAGGATAGCGGCCATGGTCGCGTAGAAATAGGAGGGATCTTCCCAGGGACGGACGCCGAACAGAATCATCATGCCGCCGACGGCGACCGAGCCAATGGCAGGGAAAAGAAAATTTCGCTTGAGACTTCCGATGGAAGTCTTACGCCACGCGAGCAGCGGTCCTACAGCGGTGAGTAGAAGCAGCAGCAAAGCAACCGGGATCGCCACCCGATTGAAAAACGGCGGGCCCACCGTGACTTTGTGCCCCTGAACAAATTCCGACAGTATCGGGAAGAACGTTCCCCAAAGGATCGTGAAGCAGACTACGAGCAGCAAAAGATTGTTAAACAGGAAACTCGACTCACGCGACGCCAGCGACTCCAACTTATGCTCGCTCTTGAGGTGATCACGGTTGGCGACCAGAAAGAAAGTGCACACGGCTAGCGTCAGTCCTATGAAGACAAGGAACCACGTGCCGATCGAGGATTGCGCGAAGGCATGCACCGAACTAATCACGCCCGAACGCGTAAGAAATGTCCCGAGCATTGAGAGCAGGAATGTCGCGAAGATCAGCGACATGTTCCACACTTTCAGCATGCCTCGTTTTTCCTGCATCATCACCGAATGCAGAAATGCTGTGCCTGTGAGCCAAGGCATCAGTGAGGCATTTTCCACGGGATCCCATCCCCAGTAGCCGCCCCATCCAAGCACAGCGTACGCCCAGTGCGCGCCGAGAAAGACACCGATGGTGAGGAAGCACCACGTGACCATCGTCCAACGGCGCGTAATGTGAATCCATTTCTCGCCGGGATACTTCATGATCAGCGCGCCGAGCGCAAACGCGAAGGGCACGGTGAAACCAACGTATCCGAGATAAAGCATGGGAGGATGAATCACCATCTCGGGATATTGCAGCAAAGGATTCAGCCCGGTACCGTCGGGGGGAAGGCCTCCCTCCATGATGGCGAAAGGGTGGGCGGCGAAATTTAGAATCAGCAAAAAGAAAACCTGCACCGACGCGATGATCACCGAAGCGTAAGCAAACAGTCGCTGATCGGTCTTATAGCGCAGGCGGAGAACGAATCCATATCCGGCCAAGAGTAGCGACCAGAAGAGCAACGAGCCCTCCTGCCCCGACCAGAGCACAGCGAATTTATACGCAGCGGGCAAATCGCGATTGCTGTGATGGAAAATGTAGGCGATGGAGAAGTCGTCATTGAAGGCGGCGAGCACGAGCACAATACCCGCCAGCAGCACTGCGGCGAAAGTGGCGATTCCGGCGCGCCGCGCCGTCTCACCGAGGCGGGCTGAAGCCGCGCTTCGACTGAATAACGCCAAGAAGCCCGCCACGAAACAGTACGCACTCAGGCCGAGCGCGAGCATGAGCGCGAAGCTTCCTATTTGAGACATGGGTGGGACTCCACGGTATCTTCACCGTATTTTTTCAGAGAAGCAAGAGGTATGCAATCCGGGGATGCCCAAAAGGCGCTTTCATCGCCCTTTCTCCAGCGGATAGCCCTTCTGGCGCCAATCGCGAATTCCGCCGTCCATGGAAATCACATTGCTATAACCCATTTTTTGCAGGTTATCGGCGGCCAGCGCGGAGCGGAATCCACCTCCGCAATACAGCACCAGTTCGGCGTTCAGGTCGGGATACTTACCCTCAACATCGCGCTCGATGATGCCTTTGCCGAGATGCACGGCGCCGGGCAAGTGGTCGGCATCGTATTCGCGATCCTCGCGCACGTCGATCAGCGCAAATTTCTCTCCGCGATCGAGCCGAGCCTTAACCTCATCGACGTTTGTCTCCCGAACGCGCTGCTTGGCGTCATTAACAATCTTAAGAAAGTGTGGCGGATGCTGTTGAGCCATGGTCGATGTTCCTCCTTTCTGGCTAATCGAATTTGCCTTGAGATCGTCCTTGAGAGTTTTAGACAGGAGAATGATAGCAGGCGGAGCGAGATCGCTTCTTCTTGCCGCACCCCCATATCGATGTGTTAAAGATTATGGCTGGAGAATATTGAACCGCACCGCGTTGATCGCAGACCCAATGACGCTAATCATCCGCCAGTCTCGCATTCACTCCCACGGTTGCTATACCACGAAGCCAATCCGCAAAGGCACGCTGATCATCGACTACGTCGGCGAGCATCTCTCCTACGAACAGGCCGACGATCTCTACGACGATTTCCCAAACACCTACCTGTTCGGCTTGGATGGCGGTAAGCGCATCATCGACGGTTACGGCGTTGCTGCGTTCGTCAATCACTCCTGCGAGCCGAATTGCGAAACCGATCAGATTCGCGGCAAGATGTGGATCATCGCGCTCCGCGACATTGCCGCCGGCGAAGAATTGACCTACGACTATAACTTGTACGATGGCGAGGACGATGCTCCCTGTTTATGCGGTGCGCCGCGCTGCCGGAAAAGTTTGTACTCCGCGTCACACCTGCGCAAGATTGCCAGGAAGCGCGCCAAAGCCGCGGCTGCAGCGGCCGCCGCTGCATCATAAAGCGACGGCATTTCCGATGCTACAATCGGTTTCGTTCTCCGCTCAGGAACTTTGAGGTCTGACTTGAACCGCGCTTCCGCCGGACTGGAAAACATTGTCGCCAAATCTCTTCACCGTGCGCCGGCGGATCAGAGTGCGTTGCTGGCGTGGCCAGTCGCTTGCGGCAGCGCGGTCGCCGATCGGACGCGCGCGCTTAGCTTTTCCGATGGCATTCTGCAAGTAGAAGTCGCCGATGCCGGTTGGCGGCGCGAACTTGCCAATCTGGCTCCGCGCTACGTAGCCTTGATCAACAAATATTCGGCGGTTGCGGTGAAGCGCATTGAGTTCGTCGTTAAAGGGCAACGATTACAGCAGGAAAGATAAGGCGTGAAAATCACCGATAAAGACGTAGCCTATGTGGCCGACCTCGCCAACCTCGATCTCACAGGGGACGAGCGCGCTCGGATGCTGCGCGATTTGAACTCCATCCTTGAATACATCGAACGTCTCGGCGAACTCGACACTGGGAACGTCGCGCCCATGGCCCAGGTTTCAGATCGCTACGGCGTGGACGAGTCGCGCCACGGAAGCGAGCGCTTCGCCTACGCGATTCGCGAGGACGTGAAGGACGGCTTGCGCAAATCCCTGCCGCATCAGGTCGCCTTGGATAATGCTCCCGAAACGGACGGGACATTTTTCGAAGTTCCCAAGGTGATTGAGAGATAGATGGCCGTGGCAACGATCGGCGACATTCGCGGTGCGATCGCGGAACGCAAAACGACTGCCACCACTTTAGCGCACGATTTCTACTCTCGCATTAAAAAAGAAGACCTCGAGATCGGCGCGTTCCTGACTCTGTGCAAGGAGCGCGCGTTGGCGCAGGCCGGGCGCATTGACGCGATGGCTGCGGAGGGCAAGCCTTTGCCGCCGCTGGCGGGAGTTCCACTTGCGATCAAAGACGTCATGATGACGAGCGGCGTGCGGACGACAGCAGGCTCGAAAATTCTCGACGATTTTATCCCGCCTTATGACTGCACGGCGGTCGCTCGCCTGGAAGCGGCGGGTGCGGTGCTTCTGGGCAAGCTTAACTGCGATGAGTTTGCCATGGGCTCGTCAACGGAGAACTCGGCATATCACGTCGTGCGCAATCCGCGCGACAAAAGCCGTGTGCCCGGAGGCTCGTCTGGCGGATCGGCGGCCGCAGTCGCGGCGGAGATGGCCGTAGCGGCGCTCGGTTCCGACACCGGCGGATCGATTCGTCAGCCTGCGTCGTTTTGCGGCGTGGTTGGATTAAAGCCGACCTATGGGCGCGTATCGCGCTACGGGCTGATTGCGTTCGCATCGTCGCTCGATCACATCGGGCCATTTGCGAAGACGGTGAAAGATGCTGCGCTGGTGCTGCGTACAATTGCGGGGCGCGATCCGATGGATTCGACTTCTGCCGAGGTGCCCGTGCCAGATTATGTGGCAGAACTGGAGAAGCCGGTTCGCGGTTCAGCTCCGGCGTTGAAAGTTGGCGTGGCGAAAGAGTACTTCGGCGCGGGGCTCGATCCCGAAGTGCGCGCGGTGGTGGAAGCAGCGATTCAGAAACTGGCTGAGCTCGGATGCGAGGTTGTGCCCATAAGTTTGCCGCACACCGAATATGCGATTCCGGCGTATTACATTGTGGCCACGGCGGAAGCGTCGGCGAACCTGGCGCGCTTTGACGGGGTGAGATATGGCTTCCGAGCCAAGGCGAACACGCTTTCCGAAATGTATCGTAAGACGCGCGACGGCGGATTTGGCATGGAGGTCAAGCGCCGCATCATGCTTGGCACCTACGCGCTGAGCGCTGGTTATTACGACGCCTACTATCTCAAAGCGCAAAAAGTGCGCACGCTGCTGACCCGCGACTTCGATGAGGCATTCAAGAAGGTGGATGTGATCGCTGCGCCTACTTGTCCGACTCCAGCGTTCAAGTTAGGGGAGAAGGTCAACGATCCGCTGGCCATGTATCTCGCCGATATCTACACAGTAACTGCCAACTTGGCTGGCATTCCTGGAATTTCGATTCCGTGCGGCGAGAATCATGAGAAGCTGCCAATTGGGCTACAGTTGTTTGCGCGGCATTTTGATGAGGCTACGTTGTTGCGAGTTGCGCATGCGTATGAGCAGACGAGATAGTCGTTGGTCAATCGTCGTTAGTCATTAGAAGGACGCCGGGACAGGGGCGCTACAGAATCTCGTAATAACAGTCGCCCGCGCACGCCTTGCAGAGCACGCGTCCAGCGCGCAGAACTTCGCGACGGAAATTAATTCCTTCGCCGCACTCGGCACAGCCGATGCGATCGCCCTTGTATCCGGGGAATTCTTCGGCTGGCAGCTCGACCTTCACCCATTGCTTGGTGAATAGGTCGTCTTCCGCCATCTCGCGATAAGCGAGCATCTGCTGCTGGTTCTTGCTCTCGATTTCGGGATGCATGGAGCGCGCCAGCGCCTTGGACGATTCTTTCGCGGCGATGCGGATGGCTTTGCCGGCGCTCACGTCTTTTATCCCCAGATCGACGAAGGTTGCGGCCATTTTTCCCCAGTCGCGAAATTTCAGGGCGCGCTTGCCGAGCCGGCATCCGGTGACAACGGCGATGGCGTCGGTGGCGCAGCGATCGATTTCTACGAAGGTGACGAGGCGCTTGCGATCTTTTCCACGCGCGTCTTCGATGCCTAGCTTCTCGAGTCCTAACATGGCCAAGCGGACGCCCAGCACTTGTCCGGCGCAGAGATGGCCGTGGGCGATTTCAGCTTCGCGAAGATAGTCGTCGAGGGTAAGCATGGGTTTCTACAAATAATCTTGTAGTGCCTGTCACTTCATATCCCTACTTTCTACGCCAACGCACTCCTTCTTTTGTGTTCTCGACGATGATACCGGCGGCTGTCAATTCTCCTCGCAACGCGTCGGAGGCTTTGAAATTTCGCGTCTTTCGAGCGGCTTCCATTTCCGCAAGCTTCTGATTGACCTGTTCGTCGGCGAGTTGCGCAGAGCCGGCGATGTCCAGCAACTCGGGGCTAATTTCTTTTTCGCGGCCCTCTGAGCGGGCCCAGTCGAGAATTGCTTTCATCTTAGGCTGATCGTCATCTTTCAGCACGCCGAATATCTCGTCGAACTTGGCCAGCGCCCCGAGCAGCGGCTTCACGTCGTCCTGGCGAAAGTTGTTCTGGTCAGCCGCCGCGGCATCGAGCGCGGTATTGACTTTGCGCAACATGTCGAACATGGCGGCTTGCGCTTCGGCGGTATTTAGATCGTCGTCGAGAGCGCTCTTCATCTTGTCGATGGTTTCCTGCGCCAGTTGCGACATTTGCGGCGTAGATCCGGGGGAAAATTGTGTGCTGGTGAGGCGAAAGCGGAAATTCCGCAATTTCTCAACCGAACTCGCCGCGGACTTTAGGCCATCGAAAGTAAAGTTGAGCTGATTGCGATAGGGCACCTGCGTCAGCAACCAGCGAATCGACGATGGCTTGTGGCCGCGCAGCACAAGGTCTCGAATCGTAAAAAAGTTCCTCAGACTCTTCGACATCTTCTGGCCCTCGACGAGCAGAAAGCGCGCATGGAACCAGTAGCGGGCAAACTGTTTTCCAGTAGCCGATTCCGATTGTGCAATTTCATTTTCGTGATGGGGAAAGATCAGGTCCTCGCCGCCCGCGTGCAGATCGAAGCTCGGCCCGAGTTCCTCCATCGACATCACCGAGCACTCGATGTGCCAACCGGGACGTCCGGGACCAATCGATGTTTCCCACGACGCTTCCCCTGGCTTCGGAGCCTTCCAGAGGGCGAAGTCGCGGGCGCTGTCTTTTTCGTATTCGTCGACGTCAACGCGAGCGCCGTCGGTCATGCCGGCGAAATCTTTTTTCGAAAGCTTGCCGTAGTCGGGAAATTTCGCGATGCGGAAGTAGTAAGAGCCATCTTCAGTGCGATAGGCGAAGCCTTTCTTCACCAGTTCGGCAATGAATTCAGCCATGCGGTTGATGTGCTCGGTGGCGCGCACGAAAATTGGCTTTTCGATACTTAACGTAGCCGAATCCTCTAGAAAAGCCTGCACATACTTTGCGGTGTACTGCTGCACAGACACGCCGTCGCGCGCGGAGTTGCGAATGATCTTGTCGTCAACGTCGGTGATGTTCATTACGTAGCGGACGTCGTATCCGCTCTGGCGAAGGAAGCGATAGAGAAGATCGACGGCGATAAAGGTGCGGAAGTTGCCGACGTGGCCGTAGTCGTAGACAGTCGGGCCGCAGGCATACATGCGGACGCGGTTGTCGTCGAGCGGATGGAAGTCTTCGATCTCTCCAGAAAGAGTGTTATAGAGGCGCAATGCCATAGGTTCGCAGAGTCATATTCGCAGAGTGATGGATGATTTCGCGCGTTGAGCACGAACCTTTTATTCTAGGGGCGCGAAACAAGACGGGTCAAATGGCATGCTGAGTGACGCGATGGCGTTCGCCTGGGGAGTTATGCGGCCGGCGCCGGAACCTCCCGCTTCGGACGGTTTGCCTTGCGGACTGATCTTGAACTGGGAGCATACCTACCGCCCAGGGTAATTACTTTAAAGATTTTTGTTGTTTAGGCCGAGGCAGCGGGCGGCGCGTGCTGATGCAGTCGATGCTGCACGAGAAATGCATAATGGATCGCGGAAACGATAGTAAAGATAAAAGTGGCGCGCAAGAAGGTCGTCCGTGCGATCCAGACCCACTGCACGGGATAGGTGAGAAGCAGCAGCACGAAGAAAATCGCGGCCACCTGGGCGAAGGTGTTGGCTTTGCCGAAAATACTCGGGCGAAAATCGCGCAATCCGGCGATCATGAACAGCACGCCTCCGATTACCAGGATGGAGACATCGCGGCTAAACACCATGACCGTGTATTTCCAGGGAATCATGCGCTCAATCGAGAGGACAAGGAACATGGTGCTCATCAGCAACTTGTCGGCGATGGGATCGAGATACTGGCCGAGCAGCGTTTGCTGATGCAATGTGCGGGCGAGGAGGCCGTCGAGGCCATCGCTCAATCCGGCGAGAACGAAAAGCGCGAGCGCCCATTTGAAATCCTGCTTGAGCAGATCAATGACGATGAACGGCAGAAAGATCATGCGCAACAGCGTGAGCTGATTGGGCGCGGTAAGAATTTGCCGCAAGTTCATCGCGACTCGTCTCCGCCGTGGCGTCCTCCGCTTTTTTCTCGGGCGCTGCCGAGAAACTCGCTCACCAGCAGCGGCGAGGGATCCTGACCCGTCTTCTCAGCGAAGCGCTGAGCGAGCGAGAGGATGTTGCCCTCGGGCAGATCAAGTTCCATGCGCTCCAGGCGGTGCATGGGGAAAAAAACGACGCCGGAGGAGAAGGGCTCGCCGCTCTTAATCTGGGAGAGAAGATGATCGAAAGATGCGACGTCAACGCCGCGCAGGCTCAGGCCTTCGGCGGAAAGATGAAGGATCGCGCCCCAGAATTTTTCGCGCGGATTCGTTAAGGTGGCAATGACGAGCGCGCCGGGACGGAAGGGAACGGCAGCTTCGGGTTCTTGATAAAAGCTAGTGCTGGGCACGATTGAATTGTCGTCTGTCGGGGAGGGAAATTGCAAACGGAGGGAGCTGCGCGGTGACCTGCATCGAGGGATCAATGTTTCACAAATATGTGCGACGCTGATTCTACGCAGACCATCTGCATGGGTCCTTTTCGCTCGGGCGTGAATGCCTTGCGGTGACGCCAAGCATAGGTTTCGTGCCGACCGGCCAAATACGAAGTGCCGGCGTCCCGTTCCCAAATGTTGCACTGCCGTGAACGGTGTAACAGCGCCGATGACCTTGGGATTCCCCTTACATTTTGGCGGTTGGCCGAACAGGGGGACGATCAGCAACGCGATCATCGGAAGGTATTCCAGACGGTTCCTCCTCATCGATCACTCTCGCTCTTCGCCGCCTTCAAATCAATTCCCACCTGCTCCGCCTTCTTATAAAGGTGCGATCGCTCCAATCCTAGCGCCCGCGCCGTGTTCGAAATCTGGTGATGATTGCGTTTCAGTTCCGCCAGGATGGTCTCTTTCTCGAAGGCGCGGACGCGGTCGGCTAGCGGGCCGGCGCCGGCAGATGCCGAACCTGACGGCGCGACGGATGTAGGCAGCGCCAGAGCTACGGTCTCCGAAGTGACTTCGTTCGATGTCGCCAGCAGCATCAACCGTTCCACCGTGTTTCTTAGTTCGCGAACATTGCCGGGCCAGGGATGCTCTTGCAGTGCGCCGATTGCGTCTTTGGTGAAACGCATGGGCTTCCAGCCGTTGGTGGCGCTTACCTGCGCAGCAAAATGCTCGACCAGCGCCGGAATATCTTCGCGGCGTTCGCGCAACGGCGGCAGACGCAGAGGATAGACGAAGATGCGGTGAAATAAATCCTGCCGGAATTTACCATCGTGCACTTGCGCTTCGAGGTCGCGATGCGTGGCGACGACGACGCGCACATCAACCTGGATGGCGCGCTCTCCGCCGATGCGCTCGACTTCGCCTTCTTCGAGCACGCGCAGCAGTTTCGCTTGCATGACGAGCGGCATGTCGCCGATTTCGTCGAGAAAAATGGTGCCGTGCTGCGCCTGCTCGAATTTGCCTAAATGCCGGCCGGCGGCGCCGGTGAACGATCCTTTTTCGTGGCCGAACAATTCGGATTCAATCAGCTCCGCCGGAACCGCGGCGCAGTTCAGCGTGACGAATGGTCCGCTGGCTCTCGGACTGCGTTCATGGATCGTGCGCGCAACGAGTTCTTTACCAGTTCCCGTCTCGCCGAGAATGCAGATGCGAGTTTCGCTCGCGGCCACGCGCTCGATTTGCGCCATCAGCGCGCGCATGGTTTCCCCGTTCCAGACGATTTCATGTTTGCCCAGACGGCGCTCCAGGTCGCGGTTTTCGCGCTCGAGACGGCCGAGCTTCAGTGCATTCTCTACGGTGAGCAGAAGTTTTTCGGTGGAGATCGGTTTCTCCAGGAAGTCTAGCGCGCCCAGGCGCGTCGCCCGCACGGCCATCTCGATGTGCGCCTGCCCCGACATCATGACGACCGGAGTCGGCACGCCTTGCGCCTTGAGTTCTTCGAGCAGCGCGAGGCCGTCTTTGCCCGGCATCACCACGTCGGAGAGTATCAGGTCGAAGGACTGCGCTTTCGCCAGTTCGAGAGCCTTGTTGGCGTTGTCGCAGACGGCCGCCTCGTGCCCCTCCAGACGAAACGCTCGCGACAGCGAGGCCAGAGTGTTGGCCTCGTCGTCGACGATCAGCAGATGCGCTTTTTGCGCCACGATAATCGACCTCAACCGGAAATGCCACCCCAAATCTATCGCAGAGACGCCGAGTGCGCCGAGAAATCGCAGGGCAATTCCATGCGGAAGGTGGTCCCTTGTTCTTTCGTACTCTCGACAGAAATCTTGCCACCGTGATCGCTCACCACCGACTGCACTATCGCCAGTCCCAGGCCCGTGCCATGCTGCTTGGTCGTGTAATAAGGAGTAAACAAGCGGCCACACTCTTCGTGCGTCAAGCCGGAGCCGGTGTCGGAGACCGACAGCTCGACACGATCCCCCAGAGATAAAGTGCGAATCGTCAGTTCGCCACCTTGCGGCATGGCATCGATCGCATTGAGCACCAGATTTTGCAACGCGCGATGGAGCAGATCGGAATCAGCCGAAATTTCCGGCAATCTGTCCGCCAACTCAGTGCGCACTAGAATTTCATTCTTCGCCTGCAGTTGCGCCAGGAAGACGCGCAGCACGGAGCAGACCACATCATTCACTTGTGTTGGATGGCGCTGGGGCTGCGGCATCCGGGAGAATTCGCTGAAGCGGCCGATGATGGTCTTCAGATTACTGATTTCCTCGAGCAAGGTTGCCGTGCCTTCTCGGAAAACTTCTTCGAACATCTCAGGCGATTTCTCTTTCGCGCGCATGAGATTTTCGACGGTGACTTGCAGAGGAAATAGCGGGTTCTTTAATTCGTGCGCCAAACGGCGCGCCAGTTCACGCCATGCGGCCACTCGCTCCGCCTGCACGGTGCGATCCTTTTGCTCCGTGAGGTCTTCCGTCATGCGATTGAACGAGGCCGCCAATTCGCCGAGTTCGTCGGTCGATTCAACTTCGACCCTGGCGTCGAGATCGCCCGCCGCAACGCGCCGCGCCGCCTCCGCCAGCGACACAACCGGACGCGAGACACGCGCGGCGAACCACAGACTGGCCAGCACCGCCGCGAGAATTCCCGCTCCGCCGACCAGCATCGCGGTGGAGATCACGCGCCGTTGCAATTCAATCAACGGACGGCGCGAAGTGCCGACTAATAGAACTCCCAAGGGTTGCTGATTCGCGCTGCTGGCATCGGGTTCTGACCCGGCGGCGCGCGGGCCGGTCGCATTCCGCCCGCTGAGAGGGATGGCATGAAATACCTCGGCGTCAGCGGGGTCGGCAGTCCAATGAATCACGCTCTGAGATTCTTGCCCCGTATCGCGAACCTTTGCGACGAGTGGGGCGATTTGGTCGGCGCCCGCGGCCGGACCGTTCAAATCGAGCAGCGATTTCGGATTCCACTTTGCATCCAGATTTTGATAAAGCATCACTCGCGACCCGGCGGGAATATCGAGCGTCGAGAGGAAGGCTTGGTCGAGGCGTTCGCCGCCGATCACATACAGAGGTTGTTCTCCGACGCGCGCAACCCGCACCGCAAACAGACCGAGGGTTGCGCCATCCGGAAGCTCTTCGCGTTTTAGAAACGGTCCCGCTGTCACAGTTGCCGTCGGAGACCTGGCGTCGGACGCCGCCGCTTCGGGAGTTGTGGCTTGAGGAATCGTTGCTTGGGGAATTGTGGTCTGAGGAATCGCCGCCTCCGGGTAGCCGAATTTCGCCTGCCATTGCGCCGAGGAGAGGATCGTCCCATGAGTGTCGACAAGTTCGAGAAAGTCGAGCCGCTGCTGGCCCGCCAGCGAGCGCGCTTCGCCGACATATTCGCTCGCATCTGCGCCGCCGCGATTCATATCGAGAGCAATGCGTTGCACGGCTTCGCTGGCCGCAACCGACTCGACTTTGCGCGCGACGTCCGACCCGCGGCGCTGAAACTCCGATCGAAACTGCGCGGCGACGGCGTTGGCGCGATCCTGATCGGCCTGCTCGAACGAGCGCCGGATGGTGCTGTAAACCGAAATCGAGATAACCGCGACACAAGCAAGCACGGTTAACGCAAACAACAAAAGAAGTTTCTTGCGGAAGCTCATCGCGATCCCGCCTGCGCCGGTAAATCAGCGCGCGAAGCAGTCGACCGCAGGTCTGACAACCAAAAATCCGCCAGTGAAAGCCGCGATGCGCTCCGCTGACCGCGCCGCTCAGGCGACCAGTCGCGCACACGCGCACCTTCCGCCGTTGTCACGGGTAAATGGAATAGCGGGATGACGGCGTGCGCTTCAAGCAAACTGCGTTCAGTCTGATACAAATCTTCCAACGTGTCGCCGCCAGCTGTTGCGGAAAATGCCGCCCGAGGCAATCCCAATTGCCGCACGGCCTCACTGAGCGACGTCGCTGGATCGGGACTCGGCAGCACGACGCGCACCAGGCGAATGTCTTCCGCCCCCGACAACGATACTTGCACGGTGATACCAACCTCGCGCGCGTTGAGGGCGATGCGCTCGGCGATCAGCTGCGCTTGCGGATCCCGCGGATCGTAACTCAAATCGTAAGTCAGATTGGGCGCGGGCTGATGCGAGTCGGCGAGCAAAATGCGCGCCTCCTGCGGATTTGCCTGCGCCGAAAAGACTACGCTGAAACCCGTCATCCAGTTGGGAAGAATGCTGGCGGCGGGCTCTCCCGCGCCTTTCAAGAGCACGGATTGGATGGGCTTGCGATTGATGGCGAGCGCCAGAGCTTCGCGAAGGCGAGGGTCGTTTGCGCGGGAATTAACAGAAAGGACGAGAGCCAGCAATTCCGTCGGCAAGGAAACTGATGCAGTGCTACGCGGCTGCGATCCATTCGTGGTTTGGGGCACCTCCTCGATTACGTCGGTCTTGCCCAGTTCGAGTGCGATCGCCTGATCGCGCAGCGTTTTGCCGAATTCGATCTCGACTGCGTCGACAAACGGACGTCCCTCCCAGCTTTCTTCGTTAGCGGCAAGCTTGAGAAACTGACTCGGTTGCCACTCCGCGACCAGGAAGGGACCGGTTCCTACGGGCGCGCCGTTCGCATTTCGCTTGAGTAACAGATTGCGCGGCAGCGCGAGTTCGGCGAGCAGCGAAGGCAGTGGCGGAGCACTCTCGATCGTGATCGAATCGGCCACCGGGCGCACGTTCCATCCGGAGTGAAGCGCGCCGAGAATCCGGGCGATGGCAGCGGGAGAGGCGGCACTGCCATCGTGAAACTTCACTCCGCGGCGCAGAGTGAACTGCCAATGGGTGGCGCTCGCATCACTCTGCCACGCCACCGCGAGGGCGGGTTGAGGACGCCCCTGCGCGTCGATGCTCACCAGCGTATTGCCGATCAACGAAAGCGTGCGCGATAGATCCCAATATTCAGCAGGCGTCGCGTTCGCGGGAAGATCGAGTGCGCTCGGCGCCGATTGCAGCATAACGCGCAACGTTCCGCCATAATGCGGACGCGTCTCGGCCGCCACGGCACCAAGCAGGCTAGTTGCCGCAAGTAAGAGATACGCGATAGGCCTCATACCATCCTGTGTCTTTCTTTCTAACGATTGCGGTTGCGCCATTGCCTGCGCTGTCCGGCCAGAGCGCGGTGACTTGCCCGTCGAACTCGGCCGCTGCGCTCACCGCCACTGGGTCGCGATCAGGAATCTCAAACGCAAGCAGGCTGTCGTGCCCGATGTCACGCAACGTTTCGTGCCCAGTGTCGTCGCTCTCCGAGACCACCAACTGCGTGCCAGCGCCACAATTGGAGCGAACCGCAGCCAGATCGCTTCCCCACTTCAGGCTTGCGCCGCGGATTGCCTGATCCGTCACTCCATCTACGAGATGGAGCGACCCGTCCACGGCAGCGAACGCCCATAGCGTGTAATTTGTTCGCTGAAATGCGGCAGCCGCATAGAACGACGGAACGTTCGAGATTTTTCCGATACCGGGAGAGAGTGCTCCCGTAAAGAAGTTACGGGTGGAGGCGTAGAAGGCGCGAACGGAATCGTCAGGAGTAAGCGGCCACGGGTCGTCGGTCTCGCTGCACGCGAGATTGAGCGGCGCGACCGCGTTGGGAGTCGAATGGCAAACGATGCCGGGCAAGTAGGCATCGAATAGATGATCGCGGCGTTGCCGGAGACGACCGCGCAAATCGCGTGGAAAAGGTCGCGCGTGAGTGATGGGCAACGAAGTTTCCAGTTCCCACCGTCCGATATTCCCGGACGGGCTCGCTCCCTGACGATCATAGATCGAGACCGCATCGCTACCGAGCACAATCAACCGCAATCCTCCCGGCATTTCGACCAACGCGACGTCGAGCATGGGTTGCTCTTGCGCGAACAGGAGCGCCGTTTTCACTGCCATCGGCATTACGGGGGCAACCGCCGCGCCCGTCGGCGGTCGCGGCAGCGAAACCAGAGCGACCTTCTTCTCGTCAGACCCGATCGCAATCACCGCCGTCCAAACGTAATTGCGCAGGCTTTCGGAGAGAACGACCTCGACCAACCCCGTCGCCTGCTCGGGTTTGGCGATATGCACGCCTTCAACGTGCAGTTGCGCTTCGAGCGCGCCGCGCACTTCGCGCACAGATTTCTCGTCGAGCGACGAACGATTGCTGAATTCGAGCACGAATGCTCCCGGCCCGGAGGCTGCGGCGATCTTGTGGGCGAGTTGACGGGCCGTATCGGACAGGGGCGAGGCGGATAAAAAAGACGGAAGAAAAACCGTCACGAGCATAAACGAACTCAGCCAACCAAGCCCCCGACCGCTGAAGGTTCGCGCTCGCATGTGTGGAATGCGCTGATTATAGCGCGTGGCTGACGGAGGCCGGTTCATAAGACATTCTCAGAAAAGTTCCCGGTTCTCAGTTCTCAGTAAGAAGTCAGCACCCAGTACCCAGCGAACGGAACTCACGGCCTTACTGAGAACGAGGAACTGCCGCCAGCTATGGTTGGGACTTGCCATCTTCCGCATCTTCCGCCCGGCTCGCCTGGTTTGGCGCTCCCATGCCGCGCAGCACGTCGTTGGTAAAGAAAAATTTGCCGTCGGCAGGGACCATCATGATCTGCAATTTGTCCGACAGCCGTTCAGCAACGATTTTGTTGATGAGCAGAGGATTCTGCTTAAGGATCGCGGCCTCACTACCCATACGCTCGGCGTCGGCCGCGGCGGTCAAACGAATGCGTTCCGCCTCAGCTTGCGCCAGCAGTTTGCGGCGCTCGCCCTCGGCTTTGCTGTCGATAAGCTTGGCCTCGCCGGCCGCTTCGGCATTCTTCACGGTCGCTTCCTTGCGCGCTTCGGCTTCGAGCTTCGATTGCTCAATCTGCTTCTGTTTAAGGGGTAGCGTGTACTGCATGGCGTCAGCCTCGCCCTTGGCCTCCAAAACGCGCACGGCGGCTTGTCCCTCAGCCTGTTTGACTGCTTGCACCTTGTTAGCGTCGGCATCGGCTTCCGCAATTTTCACCTGTTTCTGGTGGATTTCGGTTTCGACGCCCATGCGGTCATTCTCTTGTTCCTTCAGCAGCAACGATTCCAGACCTTTGGCGTATTCCTCCGGCAGTTCGATATCGCGCAGCATGACTTCTTTCACTACGATGCCATCCGCCGCCAGTCGCTTACGGATAATGTCGGCGGACCGCTGGCGAACTTCTTCGCGCTTGGCGGAGAACACTTCGCGCACAGTGTAGCCCGGCACCAGTTCTCGCCACGCCGTCGCAACGACCGGCGGCACGATTTCTTTTTCCAAGGGCTGTGGCAGATTGGCTTCGATATAGTCGAGTCGCTTGGGGTCTATCTGGTAGCGGACGGTGATGGCGAGGCCAAGGGTGAGTCCTTCTTTCGCCTGAACGTGCAGCGCTTCGCCTTTCGCCGCGCCCTTGGCCAGTCCATCTTCATCGATGCCGGTAGTAAATAACTGATCGCGCGTGTTGAATAATTCGATCCGCTCGATCAGCGGCGTCACGAAGTGCACACCGGGATAAAGCGTTCCGGCCAGCGTGCCTCTGGTTTGGCTCACGCGCACGCCGGCCATTCCGCTGGGGACGAGGACGATGCCGGCTGAAACCAGCAGCGGCGCCCAGGCCAGCATGACCAGCGCGACCGAAGTGCGCCAGCGTATAGCCGGCGCTGGACCGGGCGTGCCGCCCGCAGGATCGGCGTGCAGGCGCCGGCGTTGATAGGCAATCAGCAGATAAGCATCGTAGGTGAGAATTGCGGCGGCAATCACGAACATCGCGATTCCCGCGCTCAGCAGCAAGTACTTTAGCAACAGCATGACCGTGCTCCTTTCCAGTCTTCAATTCTTTGCTGCGTGGTGTCTCACGGGGTTAGGAACTGCCGGACGGCGCGCGAACGCCGTGCGAACGATTTGTCCGAATATGAGTTCTTCGATTAAGAGAGAGGCGGCCAACGAGAACGTCAGACCGCCGATGATCACCAGGCCTTGCAGCATTGCTTCCATGATTGCCTCCGTTGCTCGGCATGAAGAAAGGCACGCGGAGAGCCGAATCGAGGCGATTGAAAGGAATGAAGTTAATAGCCGAGATCAAAGGGAGCGCGTGTCTGGGGACACGCGGGTGTGTCGGGATTGAGACTGCCAACAACGAGCGACTAACGACCACCGACCAACGAAAAAAGCCGCCATCAGATTTTCGCTGATGGCGGCCATCAAATGAAACAAGGAAATCTTCACGTCGCGGAAACGTGAAAATCAAAATCGAATCAAACGCGCAACTTGCGTCGGGCTACTCCTGCGATTCCCATCAGTCCGGTCGCTAGCAACATCAGCCTGCCCGGTTCCGGCGTCGCCATCGCCGAGGAACGGTAGCCGATAAATTCCCGCGGCCCGTGCCCCGGGCTGCCGCCCTCGGGAGTGCAGAGCACCAATCCTTTAAACTCGCTCGCTGGAGCGTGCCGGGCGAGCAGCAGTGCCTCGCTATCGAGAGCCAAGGTGGCGCTGTTTTGCGTAACGCCCTTGGTAAACAGGTTCCATACGGCCCCATTGCCGGTCGTGGCCTTGATCGTCCCAACGATTACGCCCATGAACATGATGCCGGCAGCTTTATAGTCGAGGAGGTTTTTCCCAAACATTCCCTTTCCGTCGAGCAAGCCGCTGACGGTCGCATTCCGGTTCTCACCGGGTGAGATGCGGCTGTTGAACGCGTCCCACATCATGGCCGTAGCGTTCCCGCCATTGATCGAGAAATGGTAAGGATCAGTGTAATAACCGCCCGAGACGTGAGTGCCCGGGTGAAGAAAAGTCATATTGACGGGGACGGAGTCGGCCGAAGCTAGCGTCGAGAGAAACAAGGCTATGAGCAGCGACAAGAGAAAGCGGCTTCGTAACACGGTGAATCCTCCAAAAACAAAATTCCCGTTCTCGGTGCAATTGATGGTGTGGACGCGACTTAGAAGTGCAACCGCAATGCCAATCGGGAGCGGGAAGAAGGGCCTACTGATGCAACCACTCGCCGTTTGCGGAAATGGGAAAGTGAAAAAGCTTGCACATGCCAAATCCGTCGAATGGAACTAGCTTGGAGCTAGTAACACATGTTAGTAACTCGTGGTAACAGGCAATAGGTAACTTACTGATGGCATGCATGTAAATCGGGGATTAGTGGGCGATGCTGCCTGTTGCGTAAAAGTCTACGTGCACTGTGTCGCCAACCTTGAGGACGAGAAAGCTGGGGTTTTTCATTCCCCATTGCTCATACGGAACCTGGAATGAAGCCTTCGCGGTCCAGGCGTTGTCTTTGAGTGTGACGTCGACTGGGAAGGTCACTTCGTGCTCAGCGCCATGGATTGCGAAGATGCCATGCACTTGTAGTGTGGAGGTTCCCGAAGGTGCGAGAGTACCGTCGGCGTGACCGGGGCGAAAAACAATCTCTGGATAGCGCCAGCTATCGATCACATCCTTGTGCATTTTGTTGTCGCGAGAGCCGTTGCCGGTTCTGCCGCTGGTTGCATCAAAAACGATTTCTCCGCCGGCTGCGCCGCTGGCGGGATCAAAGTGTATCGACCCGCGTTTCAGCGCGAACGAGCCCTTCACCGTGTGCAGGTTGGCGGCCAGAGTAATATCGGCGCCGCTTTGCGCTGGGTCGAGTTGCAGCGAGAGCTCATGGCTAAGCTGCGCGGCTGGTTGCGCCGCCAGCGCAGCTGCCAGCAGCGGCACTGCAAAATAGCCGAGAGCAAATGAGCGACAGGCGCGGAGCATACATTAGGAGAAAAAGATTGAGGATGGATTCACCAACGGTCGGGCCTTCAGCAATTTCCACCCCACGGCAATTCCGTTCGAGATGTGGTCGCGCGCAGAGCCCTCGCCTACGTGCATGGCCAGCATTCCGGAGAATGAGCGAGAGTGCTCCTGGAATACCTGCATGATGCGCCGACGCAAACGGCTGTGTCCGGCCATGAAGAGCATCATGCGCCCGATCAATGCCGGCCGGCGAAGCAACGAGCGATGTCTTTTTTGATAGAGCGCGAGTTTTCCGCTGGCCAGACACTCGCCGAGCAAGGCGGCCTGCTGAAAGGCGAGGCAAAGACCTTCTCCGGTAATGGCGTCGACTCCGCCCGACGCGTCGCCGACCAACACGGTGCGACCTCGATACACTCGCCGCAATCGTCGAGTCACGGTGATCGCGCCGCGTTCGCTCGAGGCATACTCGGCGTTCTTGATGCGCCTCCAAAGCTCCGAGAATTCTCCGAGCGCCTCTTCTTCGCGCAGGCGCAGCTTCGGATCGAGTGAGATCAGCGACACGCACACTTCTTCGCGGCCGATGGGTGTGACATAAACCTGCGAGTGGCGGCCCCAGTGCAGTTCCATGAAGTCACTCCAGGGTGCAACGCGGTAGTGGCGGCGGAACGCAAAGCGCAGATTCCCGCTCGCGTGAGCATCGCTTAGCGGTTGATCCAGTTTCGCCCAACCACGCACTCGCGAACTGGTTCCGTCCGCGCCGACCACCCAGCGCGCGCGCACCAATTCACCCGCTACCAGCGCGCCCTCCGGATGGAGCCCTGTCACCGCCGCCTGCCACAGCATCCGAACGCCGCACTCCACCGCCCGTTCGACCATGACGCGATGCAAATGCGTTCGCCGGATTCCATAGGCCGTTCCGCGGGGAAATTCAGCCTCCGCGGTTGTGCCTTCGCTGACGAAACGAATGCCGCGAAAGGGATAGGCTTCGCTCTGGGGGATCTTGACGCCGAGATTGCGAAGAGCCCTGACTCCATCGGGCAGGAGGCCCTCGCCGCAAGGTTTGTCGATGGGCGGAACCGCACCATCCGCCACGATCACGCTGAGGCCGTGACAGCGAGCCGCGAGCGCCGTCGCCAGGCCCGCTGGCCCGCCTCCGGCGACAAACACATCCCACGGCTTGGCGAATTGCAACGCCACAGATCACCTAACGCTACGATTGAGATGCGCTATTTGTGGCCAGTGCCGCCTACCATTCGAGCAAAACGAATTCCGCGCAGAACCCTGGGCCCATCGCGGCCAGTAAGCCGAGCGTACCCGGCGCGGGCCGCCGATTCTTCATGACTTCTTCGAGCACGACCAGCACCGAAGCCGACGACAGATTGCCTGTGCGGCGCAAGCACTGCCAGGAAACGTCGAGCTCGCCATTTTTCAAGCCAAGCGCCTCTGCCGTCGCTTCCAATATCTTCGGCCCGCCGGTATGCAGCGCCCAGTTGCCGATGTCGGCGCGCGTCAGCGCTCTTTCGGCAAGAAAATCGTCGAGGTCGTGCGCCAGATTTGCTCGCACCAGATTTGGAATTTCGCGCGAGAGAACAATGCGGAAACCTTTTTCCGAAACATCCCACCCCATCATCTCTTCGGTGTCGGGGTAGAACACGGAGCGAGTCGCGAGAATCTTGGGTCCAGTTGAGAATCCGCAGTCGGAGCCGGCCACAATCACCGCCGCAGCGCCGTCGCCGAAGAGTCCAGCCGAAATCAAATTCGCCATGGAGACATCCTCGCGCTGCAGCGTGAGCGAGCAGAGTTCCACCGACAGCACGACTGCGGTCTGATCCGGATACGCGCGCACATAATCTGCCGCGCGCGAAATCGCCGCCGCTCCGGCCACGCAGCCCAGCCCGAAAACCGGCGTGCGGCGAATGCTTCGGCATAGTCCCATTTTGTTGATGAGCAGCGCGTCAATCGACGGACTGCTGATTCCCGTCACTGACACAAAAAAGAACGCGCCCAGATTTCGGCCATGCAAACCCGCGTCCGCCAGCGCGCCCGAAATCGCCTTCTCGCCCAATTCCTTGGCGGTGCGAATCCAATGGCGGTTCGCCTCGCCCCAGGTTTTCATCTCCCGGTATTCTTCTTTCGGCAGCGACAGGAAGCGTCCATCGACGCCCACGTGCTTGTGCAAACGCCGCAACACCTGCGGGTTCTGGACCTGATCGCCCCAATATTCCTGTAGTGCCGCCAGCAACATCTCCTGGGAATAATAATGGGGAGGAAACGCGCTCGCCGTGCTGACAATTCGCATTCTTTTTCCCTCTAGGGCGGATCTGGCCGGACTCACCGCCGCAGTATCCGAGATTGTATTCCGATTGAGCAACTTTTGGATGCCGATGATAATGTTAAGTTTATAAAAACTCGGTATTGGAAGGGACGAACAGTGAAATTCGTTGCCGGATTAGTGCTCGGGCTTATCCTCATCCCCTTGGCGGGTTACCTGTATTTCACCGGCGGCAGCGCGCCGGTGGCCACCACCGACTCCGATATGCCCTTCGAGAATTTCTTCGCGCACAAGGCGTTGGACGCGCGCATCGCGAAAGATATGCCGAAAACTGTGCCGATCCAACCGAGCGAAGCCAACTACGTAGCGGGCGCCGATCTTTATAAGCAGAATTGTGCCGTTTGCCACGGCGTTCCGCTGACTCCGAAAACAGCGATTGCGACGGGCATGTATCCGCATCCGCCGCTGCTCTTCGAGGGAAAAGGCGTGACCGACGATGAGCCCGGCGAAAGCTACTGGAAAATTTTCAATGGCATTCGTCTAAGCGGAATGCCCGGATTCAGCAAGTCGCTCAGCGAAACGCAGATGTGGCAAATCGCGCTGCTCGTAGCGAATGCCGACAAGCTGCCGCCGTCGGCGAAAGCGACCCTGGTCGCGCCGATTGGCACGCCGGCGACGGCGACGAGTGTGGCGCCGTCGAACCCGCCGACAAGTGCGCCGGCTTCGCCAATGACTGCTCCGCCTCCAAAGTAGGATCGAATCGCCAACCTAAACCGAGTGTTAACCCTTCAGCCTCGTCTCGCGCTATCGTGTAGGCATGGCGTTTGGCCGTCCTAGAAAACTTTTTACCGAAGCCGAGCTTTATGAATACGCCGTTGGTGCGCTCGCGCGCCGCATGCGCTCGGTGGCGGAATTGAAGCGCCTGCTGCGCAATCGAGTGGAAGCCGATACCGAATTCGGCAAGACACTGGTTGAATTAATTATCGTGCGCCTCAAAGACCAGGGTTATCTGAACGACGCCAGATACGCCGCCGCCTTCTCGTCTTATCGCCGCGACAACGAGAAATTCGGCCGCGTGCGCGTCGTCAATGATCTCAAGGCCAAAGGTGTCCACGGCGACGTCATCGAGAAAGCGGTCTCGTCAGCATACGAAGACGTGAAAGAAGAGGACCTGGCCCGCTCCTACCTGCGCCGCAAACGGCTGCAGAAGCCGAAAGACGGAGATCAGAAACATGCGGCCCGCATCTTCCGCCAGTTGATGCGCGCCGGATTCGGATCGAGAACAATCTTCGCCATCCTGAAAAAGTGGGACGTGGACGAAGAAACGCTCACCGAACTTGAGAACGAAACTCCCGAGAGCTGAAGGTCAGATTGCAGAAGTAAGAATCCAGGTTTTAGCCTCTGCAATCTGCCCTGTGCCCTCTGACCTAAGGTTGCGCTCGCCCAACGAGTCTGATAGAACTTTGCATCTAACGAATATCCGCGATCCCTTTGGAGGAACCATGACAACGAAGTTCTCCGCGAAGTTTGCTTTGGCGCTCGCCGCGTTTCTAGCCATCTCCGCCTTCTCCTACGGTCAGGTCGGAACCGACGTGAAGAATGCCGCCGACGATACCGGCCAGGCCACGAAAACCACCGCTAAGGACACTGGACACGCCACTAAGACCGCCGCTAAAGACACTGGCAAAGCCACCGAAAAAGCGGCTGACAAAACTGGCGACGCTACAAAGACCGCTGCCAAAGATACCGGCCATGCCACCAAGGTCGCCGCTAAAGACACCGGCAAAGCCACCGAAAAGGCGGCCGACAAAACTGCCGACGCCACCAAGACCGCTGGCGAGGATACCGGGAAGGGCGTCGCGAAGGGTGCAAAGGTGGTCGGCAAAGGCGTGAAGAAAGGCGCCGAGAAGACTGCGGACGCCGCGAAGTAGTTCGAACGGTCTGTATTGTCAATGGGGACGGGCGTCGTCGCCCGTCCCGTCATTATTCCTCGCCCAAAATCGGTTGCGCGATTCTCGGACGTTGTCATGCACCGGTTTTATTTCGGTCTCTCCCGGCCGAACGGTGAAATCCGCCGTCATTTAGAATCTAACTTAGAATTTAACTTTCCATGCTCACAGGCTCACAAATTCGCCGCAAGTTCCTGGACTTCTTCATCCAGAAGGGGCACCGCGAGGTGCACTCCTCGTCGCTCGTCCCGGCCAATGACCCGACGTTGCTCTTCACCAACGCGGGCATGAACCAGTTCAAGGACGTTTTCCTAGGCTTCGAGAAGCGCGACTACAACCGGGCGACAACATCGCAGAAGTGCGTGCGCGCCGGAGGCAAGCACAACGATCTCGAAAACGTAGGCTTCACCAATCGTCACCACACTTTTTTCGAGATGCTGGGAAATTTTTCCTTTGGCGATTACTTCAAGGATAAGGCCATCGCCTACGCGTGGGAGCTGATCACCTCGCCTGAATGGTTTGGGATCGAAAAAGACAAGCTCTACGTCACCATCTTCAAAGGCGAAAACGGCGTGCCGCGCGATGTTGAAGCGTACGACCTGTGGCTCAGGCACGTGCCCAAAGATCGCAGCTATGAGTTTGGCGCGAAAGACAATTTCTGGCAGATGGGAGACACCGGCCCCTGCGGCCCCTGTAGCGAGATTCACTACGACATGGGACCGGCGGCGTCGGAACATGGGCACACGGATTGCGCCTTCACCTGCGATTGCGGCCGTTACGTCGAACTCTGGAATCTGGTCTTCATGCAGTTCGATCGCGATGCGTCAGGAAAGTTGACGCCCCTACCCAAGCCATCGATCGATACGGGGATGGGCTTGGAGCGGATCGCGGCAGTGTTGCAAGGCGTGATTTCAAATTACGACACGGATTTGTTCACGCCGCTGATCAAACGCGCGGCCGAACTGACCGGAGCCTCGCTTAAGAAGGAACTCGACAAAGAGGCGCATACCAAGTCGGCTGCTTCGTTGCGTGTCATCGCTGACCACTCACGGGCGGCAACTTTCCTGATCTCGGATGGAGTCACTCCGGCCAACGAAGGCCGCGGCTACGTCTTGCGCAAGATAATCCGCCGCGCAGTCACCCATGGGCGATTGCTTGGACAAGAGAAACCGTTCCTGCACGAAATGGTGTTCGCCGTCCGAGACCTGATGCAGGACGCTTATCCCGAATTAAACGAGACGGCAGATCGCGTATCGAAAGCTGTGCGGGCAGAGGAGACACGCTTTGGCCACACAGTCGATCAGGGGTTGGGCCTGATGGAGGACGCCATAGAACTTGCGGTTTTGAACGTCCTACGCCCAGGACCGCCGGGCATGACATTGTCGAGGAACGAGGCGGCTCGAAAAGAGGAACGGTCTAGCCTACCCGATCGAATCGCGGAGGCTAAGCAGCACGGCCTCACCGTCACGTTTAACGGCGATATCGCTTTCAAGCTTTACGACACATTTGGACTGCCGCGAGACTTCATCGAAGACTCCTGCCGCGACCTCGGAATAGTATTCGATGGAGTTGGCTTTGACCGCGCCATGGCCGAGCAGCGAGACCGTGCCCGCGCCTCCTGGAAAGGTGCCGCCAAGCAGACGGCCAACCCCGCCTACCAGCAACTCCCAAAGTCTGTCTTCGAAGGCTATCGCCAGACGCGCTCCGATAACTGCGAAGTTCTAGCCATCATCAAAGCCAGCCAGGGCGCGCAGGAACTCAAGCCCGGCGAAAAAGGTGAAGTCATTCTCGACCACACTCCCTTCTACGCTGAAGCCGGAGGCCAGGTCGGCGATCGCGGATGGTTCTACTCTGACGATCACAACACCATCGTCGCCGAAGTGACGGGATGCTACTACCCCGTGCAGGGCGTGCGCGCGCACCAAGTCACAGCCAAGCAGGCGATTCGCCTCGGCCAAAAAGTCGATGCCGTCGTCGACACCGCCATCCGCGAATCGACCATGCGCAATCACACCGCCACGCATCTACTCCAGGCCGGACTGCGCGAAGTTTTGGGCAAGCACGTCAAGCAGGCGGGATCGCTAGTCGCTCCCAATCATCTCCGCTTCGATTTCTCCCACTTCGCCGGAGTCGCCGAAGAAGAGCTGCAAGACATCGAAGACACCATCAACAAAGAAGTTTTGCGCAACGAGCGCGTCGAGGTTATCGAGAACGTTCCGATTGACGTGGCCATCGCCGAGTATCACGCCATGGCGCTGTTCGGCGAGAAATATGGCGACCGCGTGCGCGTCATCAAGATCGGAGACTTCTCCACCGAACTCTGCGGCGGCACGCACACGGCGCAGACCGGCGAGATCGGCCTCATTAAAATTCTGAAAGAAGGAAGCGTGTCATCGGGCGTGCGGCGCATCGAGGCCGTCACCGGCGAAGGCTCGCTGCGCCACTTCCGCAAAGATCACGAACTTGAGGGCGTGGTAGCCGGACTAACAACCCACTCAGAATCCTCTTCCCCGGCAGAGGCTCTCAAACTGGAACTGGAAAAGAAAGACGCCGAGATCAAGCGGCTGGGGCGCGAACTCGATCAGGCGCGGATGAAGTCGGCGTCGTCGAGCACCACCAACATCAGCGAAAAAGTAAAAGAAGTTTGCGGCATTAAGGTGCTGACTCACCGCGTCGACAACCTGGAGCGCGCGCAGATGCGCACCCTGGTCGACCAACTGCGCGACAAACTGGGATCAGCGGTGATCGTGCTGGGCTCGGCGTCGAATGGAAATGTTTCTCTGATCGTCGGCGTAACCAAAGATCTCACCAGCCGCATTCAAGCAGGAAAAGTTATCGGCCCGGTGGCGCAGAGAGTCGGCGGCAAAGGCGGCGGCCGTCCAGACTTAGCTGAAGCCGGCGGCAAAGACGCGGCTGCGCTGGATGCGGCGCTGGGCGAGGCTTACAGCGTTGTTGAGTCGCTGTTGGCGTAGCGATTCGCTATGGATGATCGTATCCATTTCGTCGAGCATAAGGGCAAGCAGATTCTGCTGCTCGACTTCTCGCACGCCGACGCGGGTAAGATGCAGCTTCTGCTGGAGTATGTCCGAGTCACAGTGGCGCAGCACGGGCACGAGTCGCTGGTCACGCTCGCCGACTTTAGCGGCGCAACTGTGGATCACGCGGTCGCTACGAAGATCAAAGAGGTGCTGACGCTCGACCGCCCGTTTGTGAAGAAGACGGCGTGGGTCGGCGCGGAGAGCATTCCGCACGCGTTTATGGAAAACTTCCACACCTTTTCTCAGCGCGAGATTGTGACCTTCAAGACGCGCGAAGAGGCGATGGGCTGGCTGGTGGGAGAGTAGGTGTAAGCGCGAGGTGACAAGTTACAGGTGATAAAAAAATCTCATCACCATTCCTCCCGGTCGCCGGTTCTTGCCTTTCCTTAAACCCGTCACCTGCCCTTCAGCTTCTCCACCGCAACGTGACCGGCCCGCTCATCGGATGTTTAAACTCGCCGCCGTTTTTTTTCACTTCCAGCATGGCGTTCTTCAAACCGAAATACCATTTGGCGGGGCGGTCGGCGTCGTCGATCAGCATTAAGTGCGGATTGTGTTTCAGCCCTTCGGATTGCAGTTCCATAGTGCGTCGGTCCTGCTCCACAAATTTTGCGAAGACGAATTTCAAGAGCTGAGGGCCGAAGGGAATCCAGCGAAATAAATTCCACGCTGCCACCACGTCGATGCGGCACTGGTTGCGCGAGATCGGCGTAACGGTAGTGAGGCTCGAGAACCAGTACTTCCCCGCGCGAATAATCTCCGAGCGCAGGTTGGGCAGAACGAAATCGATAGTTGTCGTTATCGAATCGGCGTCGACGTAGAGGCGCAATAGCTTGTAGGGCGCGCTGTTTGAACTGGGGGTGTGCGCACTCATGCGGAATCCGTAAGGAATTGGCTCGAAGTTTTTTAGCTTCTCGTGGATCGAACCTCGCGTTCGCCACCACCAAGCCTGATGAACGAACGGGCCGTGCGCCGGATCCATCAGGCCAATGATGCCGTGATCGACTGAGCAAGGTAGGTCGGCGGTGAGACAAGCAAGCTTGTAATGCTCGCTGAACTTTGGAATCTCAGGCGTGGGAGTCGGCGCGGGCGCGGGCTTCGAAAATCCGGCGCTGGCTGGTCCAAGATCGGGAATGAAGACCCAGATGAAATCGTCACGCTCGGCACACGGATAGCTGCCGGCATAGATGCGATCGACCTTCAGAGTTTGCTCGGGGACGAGTGACGGAATCAGCTGGCACTGGCCAGTTTGGGCATCGAATCTCCAGCCATGGTAGGAGCATTCGACTTGGTCGCCGTCGAAGTTTCCGCGGGAAAGCGGCATGCCGCGATGCGGACAGGCATCGCGCAGGGCAAAGGGCTGGCCGCGACGGTCGCGTCCGACGACGAGCGGCTGTTCCAGCAGCATCACCTTGGCCAGCTCTCCGCTGCGGAGTTGATCGGCCGCGAGCGCGCGATACCAGAAGCCGAACAGCATGAGCGCGTCGGGCGTCTGTGATTGCAATGGGAAGTCGTCGGGCATTGGACAGGTGAGAATACCGCAGCGCGTGCGAAATCTGAAGTCTCGGCGCGTCGAGCCGCGCGAAGCGCGGAGAATCTACACGCGCTGTCCGGAATTTAAGCGCGTCCTTAGTTGCAGGTAGGCTCGGCGCGCGACTCCCGGCTCTTCTATGTGGGTGAGGAAGAGCTTGCGAAGCGCGGCGCAGTTCAGGCGGCCTTCCAGGTAGGCGTCGTAAAGATCGTTGCCGGTGAGGCATCCGAGCTGTTCAACGACATATTCATATTTGCGGCCGCTAAAGTTCGGCGCGTGGGTGGGCGTGTCGTGAGCTGCCCCTCGGCGTTGTTGAACCAGGAAGTCAAGCGCTTCAAGCGCGTCGACGAAAGAAAGCGATGTTTGTTGTTCGAGATCTTCGCGGGTCACGTCGGACAATTCTTCCAGGTCGCTGTCGCGAACGACCGGACGCGTGGGATGCAGGATGCGCGATCCGAAAAAGGCGAGGGCATGTTCAAAGACGGCCAGGTAAAACGCGTCGTCCCTGTCGAGCGCGACAGGTGGGGCATTGGCGCCTGCACGGCCGTTGCAGAGGTTCGGCAAGCCGCGGCAGGCCTGATGAAGGAAGCGCATGGCGTCCTCGGCGGACGAGGTCATGCGAAACTGGCGCACGTAGACAGCATTGATCGGCGCAAGGTAAACGCTGCCGCGCTCGCGAACCTGGCGCAGCAGCGATCGGCGGTCTTCGGCAGTGAATCCTTTACGAGACAACAGCCGGCGCAGCAGGCCGTCAGAGTTGCGCGAGTGGACTTCGGGCATGAGGTCAACCAGCAGCCTCGGCTGCGTTGTGTTGTGCGGCGAATATTGATTGATGCCGAGAAAGCGCACCATGCCGTCGATCAGGTTATAGAGCGTGGGCCCCAGATCGGGCGCGCTACGGTCATCGTCACCGCGCCGCCAGCGGTCGAGGCAGAGCCGATAGTTCTCGTATTTTTCGAGCGGCGTCGCGTTGAACACACAAAGCGTGTTTTCGCAAACCTGGACGGCCTCGATATGATCCCGGGCTTCTCCCGCAGCTCGCCAGTAAAGGGCATCGACATTTTGCAGCAGCGTGAGCGTCGCTTCTTCTGGAAGCCGCTGGCGCAGCAGCGCGGGCATGTGTTGCGGCGCCAGGTGCGATTCGCCGAAGAGCACGAGAATGAGCGCTTGAGGATGACGGCGGCGCAGCTCAGCGATCTTATCGGAGGCGTGGCGATCCCGCGCTCCAATCTTGCGCAGATCTTCGCGAGGCATGCAATCCAGTCCGTAGACGGACGCGCCGCCATCGCGCGCGGCGGAGAGCAATTCGTAGAATGGAAGCCAGTCGTATCCCCAGTCGAGATCGAAGCGGATACGCTGCCGCAATTCGGCTTCGTCAATTTCGCCGCTCGACCATTCGTCGAGAATGTGCTGATCGCGCGAAAAAATTGTTTCGACTCCGAGCACGATGGAACGCTGGCGCAGGTCCGGATCGCGCAAGAGCGAAGCCAAATAGCGTTGCGAGTTGGGCAAGGCGTGATAATCACCGACCAGGACAATCCCCGCCCTGCTGATCTGGCGGCGAACGTCGCTCGCGCCTAGAACGCTTTCGTAGGAGCGATACGCTTCGCGAAAGTCGCGGAGATATTTGCGTCCGGCGGCGGGGTCAACGGCGCGAATCTCACGTTCCACGCTGGCAAGGGCGTGGAGCTGGGCGGCGCTGCGACGCGATCGTAGGATGCCCGTGGTGGCCATGACTTATAGTTGCGCTTCTCCCCGCTGCAATCCGCCTACACCGCAATGCACTTCGCCCGATCTGATGCCGCTCGGAAGCGCGATGTCGTAAGGCGAATTACCTAGTCGCCTTGACTTGCAATCCGACCATCCCTATCCTCAGCTTTCGAACCTCCGACCTTGATCGGACTTCGGGGGAGTGTCAACTTTGCCCATGCCGCCGGAAAACTTGACGATTGCCAGCACCGGCGCCAGTGGATCGATTTTTCTAAAACACTTTCTACTTGCCGCCGAGCGCGATCCCCGGGTAAGGACCGTAAACTTCATCGCTTCCGACAGTGGCCTGCGCGTCATGGCCGAAGAGCTTGGCGTCGAAGGCCGCTCCGATCTCCTGCGTCAAATCATCGGCGCGCCCTCTCCGAAGATGCAGCAACAGTCGAACAGCGATATCGGGGCGAACGTGGCCAGCGGGTCGTATCCCTCCGATGCCATGGTGGTCATCCCTTGTAGCGTCGGAACGCTCGGCCGCATTGCCAACGGCACCGCCTCGCGCCTGATCGAGCGTGCCGCCGATGTGACTCTTAAAGAGCGCCGGCCTCTCGTCCTGTGCGTGCGCGAGGCGCCGCTAAATAAAATTCATCTGCGCAACATGTCGCTAGCGGCCGACGCCGGCGCAACCATCTTTCCGCTCATCCCGACCTTCTATAACCACCCGCCAACCCTTGAGGCCATGGCGCAGGAGTTCGCAAACCGCGTCCTAGCGCATATAGGACTGCCCCAAGGAAATGCGTACCGATGGAAGGGGTGAGTCCAGTTGTTTCTTAAAGTCTAGGGAACGGGCAGTAACGAAGGTAGGTATCTGGCGGGCATGTACTGCGAGTGCCAGCCCTGTTGATGCGTGCAGTTTACGGGCGAGGATTCGCCGCTGTGGTTTGACGTTTCTGCAATTCCGCAGCGGCCGGAGCGCCATCGGGATGCTGCATTAGCTCTGCCCGGAAGGCTGCCATTGCGGCTTTCGCGTCGCCTTCAGACTCATCGATCAGACCCTGCACGAAATGATAGCCGCGAGCCTGCGGGTTTCTCACAATCGCCTAGTGGGCGGCTTCACCTGCATCCGCGAATTTCTTCAATACTCGGCCAGCGCCAGGTAGATGTACTGCGTTCTTTAGCGCAATCCAAATTTTTGGCCGGCGAATTACAACCTCGGATTCACTTACTACAAGATGGGAAACTACGCGGCAGCCGAGGAATTTCTGCGGCGGGCCATCAACATCGACGGTACTGACGGCGATCGAGAACTGAGAAGGGGTAACTGAGAACCGCCCTGTTGATTCCGACGGTACGCCACCTCAGTGCTGTTGACGTCGCGCTCCCTTTTTTTGTAATCTGCGCTTACACCGGAAAGGAGGTGGTCGGATGATAAGTTCTGATTCAAATAGTAGAAATACCAGACCAGGTGAGGTGGCTGAGTCTTAGGGCGGTTGCTCTAAGCGGAGTTCTCGAGGAACCTTTGGTCGGGGGAATCGGGAACATTCTCTCGCAAACAATCCGTGAGTATGGGCTGATCCGCCGGACACAAGCCGTGCCCGGCACCGGAACGAGCGAGGGGCCACGAGAGTGACCACCTCAGTCAATCCCAAACAGTCCACCGGGCAGCCCGCAGGCTGAAAAGCTTGCGGGCTGTTCTCTTTTCGGTGACAGGTCCATCACTCAGCAGAAACTTCCGCGTCGATCGGCGGCGGACTTCCCACAAGCAATCGCTTTGATGTTTCAGCTGACATGCCCACGCGGTTCGTGGTATCGAATTGATTTCAAGGTTCCAGACACAACTCAGCGATGCGATCGACGGGGTAATCGGCGATTCGGGACAAACCCACTCGCAGCTAGACTGCTGGATCACAGTCAGTCGGTTTTCCTGGTCCTATCAAGTGCGCCTGGGCGGCATCGTGCTTACGGATGCCCTTTTTGTGCACTGTCGTCTTCCGCCGCAAGGCGTTGTTTGAGAGGCGCTACCAGCGAGTGCTGAAACCCCGGCTGCTTGGTAAGAGCTAGTTGCAGCGCGGTTGCGTAATAAGGGCGAGCATCTTCTCGTCTGCCGAGCGCATCCAGCACGTTGCCCATCCCTGCGTTCACTTCGGCCGAGTCGGGGGCGAGAACTACAGCTTGTTGTGCTTCCTGCAGTGCCTCCGGCAATCGCTTGCCAGCGAGAAACACACCTGCCTTTTGGGCATGGGCCAACGCAGCCGCAAGTGGGATCTCGAAGCGTCCTTCGTACACAAAGACACTAGAGTCGATTGCATCGGCAGCCTTCAAGGTCTTGAACTGCTCATATGGATTGAGGGGAGGCGGGCCGAATTCGAATCCCGTGAGATTGACTGCGCTGATGAACACGGGACCATCGATCACCGGAGTAGCGTCGGAGAGCGTGCCCAGCCAAATTGATTCTATGGTCGGGAGCAGCTTGCATGGGATGTTGTAATAGTCGTAGTCGATCACACCGGTTCCGAAGTAAACGAACCAGCATTTTTGCATGTGGCGCTCGTCAGTATATCGCTTCACGGCATGCAATTGCTGCGCCCAGTCCGCACTCGAATCGCTCACATACCTCCAAACGTTCTTTGGGCCACCAAAGGCTTCGTTCGCATAGCCAATACAGTTGGGGAATGCGCGCGTCACCGAAATTGCCTGGAAGACCAGCAGCAGTACGACCGCATACCGCCAGCGGCGACTGTCCTTAATCAGCACGGAGGCCGCGCCCGCGATCAGGATCGCAAGAAAGATGTAGACGGGCAGGATGTGGCGAATGCCGATGTTCATTCCGCCCTTCATAGACACAGCCAGATAGACGAGCGGCGGGATCAGCAGAAACAGGACTTCGCGCCTCTTTTGCAGCCGCCCGCTCGCGATCGCCCAAACGCTAATCGCCAGCAGGATCAGGAATGTGAGACTCGATTTCACCAGCATGGCCACCGGAAAGTAAAACCAGACGGCGTGCGGATAGGACTTGCCGAAGAGGTAGCTGTTGAAATCGTCGGCGCTGAATAATACGTGCGCAAAGCCGTAGATGTAAGACTCGGGGAGCAAGTGAAACCGGGCGAATTGGTGAAGCACTTTGGCTTGCGTAGGACTCGGAACTTTGGCGAGTTGCGCCTCCATCGACGGATTCAACCGCAATCCGTTCCCGCGTGCCGCATAGCGGAAGCCATAGGCCGCCCACAGAATTGCGACTGACATGAGGCTGATGATCACCAGGGCCGTAGCATAGCGAGTGGCGCGTTTACCGACAGAAAGTTGCGATCTGCTGTTCGCTGACTCTCGCCGGAATATCTCGATTCCCGCGAGAATCAAGAGCATGGGGAAGACAAGGACCGCGCTGTGCTTGGACGCCAACGCCAGTCCGGCGGCAACCCCGGTAATCATCAACCGGCCCGCGGACGGCAATTGCAGATAGCGGTAGAACGCATAGATCGATGCCAGTAAAAAGCAGGATTGCGCCGCGTCCGTGGTTACCAGCGCTCCGTGAGCGAGCAGGGTTGGATCGAACAGCAGAAGCCCGAGCGCAAGGAAGCCCGCTGTGGTGTTGAACATCTCTCGCGTCGCGAGAAACGCGATCACCAGCAAGAGCACCGTGAAGATTGAGGCCGCCATCTGCGCGCGAAACACGATCTTGTCGGCGTCGTTGTGAAAGATGAAATCTCTTCCACCGAGTACCGCCTGTAACCGGTAAGGACGATCTTGCATCTCTGGAACGTTCAGCTGCATGGGAAGCAAAGGCACAGTGGCAACGAACTTGACCAGCGGCGGATGCTCGGGATTCAAGCCAAAGTCGCCGCGCCACGACATGTATCCGGAATAGATATGGTCGGGCTCATCCCAGGTAATGGTGTTCGCGCGCGCGATCAGTGCCAGGTGAATGGAGAAGAACAGAATAAACCCGGCCACGCCCGCCACCACCCACAACCGGCGAGGGTCCCCTTGGAGTGAAATCAATGCTCATACCTCACGAAGAGAATTCAGAAAACCAACCTTCGACGAGAACGGAGTCTGTCGACACGAGCCCGCGCGGTGGTGTTTATGTAGCCGTATCCATTGCTGCGCACGGCATTTGACGGCAAGCCGAAGTTTCACGAAATTGAAGACACAAAAAACTCGGCGCGGAACGCCAGTGTACCAAGTTCGCCGCCGCCGCGTGTGCGACCGCAGCCTGCGCCGATAAACCGAGGGACGGTAGTTGGACAAAGGTCGCTATTTCACTCGTCCCAGGCGAATTGGCGCTGACTCGGAAGCTATCCCGAAACGGGCCGGGGGGAAGTCGCCGACCTTCCCCTGGACACGCAGAGTTATGCTGGTTGACAGTAACTAAGCAACAAGCGCCCCCAGGCGCTCGCAGAGTCGGCGCTCATTCGCCACGCGCCAGCTGCTTGACAAATCGATCGGGACGGCACTCCGACCGCACTGGGCCCCACCAGACTGGGAGGAGAGGGGTGGGATACTCACTAAGTAAACTTATGCAGAAACATCGGGCTGGGGAGCACACCAACCAGATCCGCTCCAGAAAGATATTTTCAATCGGTTCCTCAATTGTCTCGGCTCACGGTCGCGAAGCTTGCTTGCCTTTCGGCGTCCCAATCGCGTCGAGTATCGCGTCATTGATCGCGTACGCAGTTCCATCCGCCCCGATCAACGTTGGCGTATAGGCCTCGCCAATGCCGGTGGAGAGCTTGATCTTTTGCGTCAGCGAGTTGGACGGCAGGTCCCAGCGGTACAAATGGCCATCTTCGCTGTTGACCAGGATCGAATCGGTGAACGGGTCTACTGCCGCTGTGTTGATACACCATTCATAAACCGCATTCGGATACCCCTGTTGAGGGTCGAGCGTTGGCCCGAGAACTGTAATGACTTCCTTCATGACCAGCACGCTGGGAATAATCGGATCGTTCTCGGTGGCATTCGGGTCGAGTACTGCGACGCGATTCTCGCCGTTGCCGCTTCCGACGCCCACATAATTGTTGTACTTCGTCATCAGCAGATAGCTCGACGTGCCTGTGTACTCCGGCACCAGCGACGCGGGCACGATCGACGCAGTGTCGTCCCAGCCAAAGCTCCCCGGAGTTTTCGTCTGCGACAGATCGCTATTGAAGTGCAGCAGCCAGCCGCGATCATTGTGATTGGGAAAAGGATTTTCCAGCACGCCGAAATAAACATCGCCATCCGGTCCGACCGTCGGAGTAGCCGAACTACAATCGCATAGCCACGCGTCCCGTCCCGACGATGGATCGATTAAAAGCACGCTCCTGATCGGCGCGAGGGTCGTGCTATCCAGAGCCGCAAGGTAGCCATAGCTCGAATTATCAACGACCACATACAACAAGCTGCCATCCGGCGAAAGCGCGGGCGCGGCGCTGATGGCGGCCTGCGTGATCGTCGAATCTCCGCTGACCGTTGCGGCCGAAACCCAGGTTCCCGTACCGTCAGCGGCTACGCGTGCTATGCCGCCTTGCAGGTTAAGCGGCGTCGAGCCAAGAACAATAAACCCGAAGTAGAGGTTGCCGTTGGCGTCAGTCGTAAGGGGGGTATCAATCTGTACGTTCTGCTTATAAACCGTCGGATTCTTCCGATAATTTTTTACGCCGTAAAAATACAGCCGCGTCACCGCCCCCTTGACTTGATCCGGATTCTGCCGCACCAGCACGCTTCCGGCAATGTCCGGCACGTACAGCTGGTTGCCAGAAATCGTAGGCCCCAGCCCTGGAATAAAATCCGCCTCCGGCGCCTGCCAACCGGTGCCCTGCGTATACATCCGCTTGCCGGTGGCGCCGTTGTGAGCCTCCACGCGAAAACTATTCGCGCCCGTCTTCACCGGCACAATCACTGTGCTCGCCGCCGTAACCAGCGGCGAGCCGTAGTGTATGAGAATTTCACCCTGCGGCGGATGCAAGTCCACCGGCACATGCCAGTGAATCGCGTCGAGCGTCTGCGATTGCACCGTCGAGAGCGCCGTATGTTGCTCGTCGTGCGAGTGTGTCAGCCAGGCGCCAGTTTGAGCGGCCGCGCTCGCGGCTAGCGCATAGACGCACATAGCGAGACAAACTGCGAAAAGAATTGCGGAAAACATCTCTCGAGGCTGCGCAGGTTTATTCATGTGTCATTCATCCTTCTCGCCTGTATGGGGCGTGGGGCGCGCTAATTCTTCCCCTTCGGACAGCAGCGTAGCAGTCTAACCCTTTTCGGGTTGTCAATAGGAGGTAAAAAATGAGGAGAGAGGTGAGAACAGATGTTTAGGCAATCTGCAATGCATTGCAGCCTGCGAATCTATTCCTGTTCAGCCGGCGCGAAAAAGACCAGCACTTCCAACTCTTCCTGAATGTTGTGGAAGTGATGCTCCAGTTGAGCATCGACGAAAATCACCGAGCCCGCGCGCACCTCATGATGGTCGGAACCGATCTGCATGCGCGCAACTCCGCGCACGACGTAATACATTTCGTCCTCGCGGTGGGGTTTCTGCGGATCAGTTCCGCCCTTGGGCAGAACGTAGACGCCCGCGCTCATCGCTGGAACGCGGAGAAACTCAAAGTAAGATTTGTTTTGCCCGGCGCGCTGACGAGAGAGATCGTCGATGTGAAAAAGCTGGGGCATACTGAGAACTGACAACCGGGAACCGAACTGAAACTGCCCACTATCCAATCGCGCCGCGAAAGAATATATCCGTATACTGCTGCACGATCGCCTCTCCCGTCAGCGGCCCATCCGGCTTGTACCACTGGTAAATCCAATTGATCATTCCGACGAGCGCCAGCGCGGCAGCGCGCGGCGTTACCGTTGGCTGCGAATTAGGCTTGCGCTGGGCATCGTGCTGGGAGTTGCGCTGCACATCGGCGATCAGGTGCTCAACGAAGTGCAGATAATCTTTCTTGCGTGCATTGATCTTGCGCCGCAATGCCGGCGGCAGCGGATGGTTCTCGTGCAGCATCACCGTAATCTCGCGATCTTCAGGACTAAGCACGACCTCGATGTGCAGCCGGATCAGCGTGCGCAGCCGCTCTTCAGCTACTTCAAAGCGAATCACGTCAGCGCGGGTCACGTCGCCATGGCCGGCGCTCGCTCCCGCTCCCGCTCCATCGATGCGTCGCACCACGTTGATCACGCGCGCCTCGGTGATATCCATGGCATGCGACATGATGTGAAATAGAATTTCGTCCTTCGACTGGAAGTGATGATAGAGGCCCCCCTTTGAAAGCTTGAGCGCCGCCGCCACATCGTTCATCGAAGTGGCATCGTATCCCTGTTGTTGAAACAGGCGCGCAGCCGTGCGCAGAATTTCCTGCCGTGGTTCGAGGCGGGGTTCGTGACGAGAATCAACTGCAGATTCGCGAAGCATCACTGAGATGGTATCGCGGAATCGGCTTTTCGCTCCACTAGCTTGGCCTCACGGGATATTATTCAGTGGGCGTTCTTGCGTTTGGCAGAGGGAGTGCTCCGAGGCCGTGACGGAACTGCAGCCAGCGCACTGTCAATAGCAGTCACGTTGCCGGCCGGGTCGGGAGAGGAGTCGGGTCCCGCACTCAGGCGCAGAATTCTCTGCTTTATTTCTGCGGCGGCGATCGCCGGGAATTTCGCCCCCTGCTGACGCAGAACGTACCGGACGAGCGCGACCTGCCTGGACCCTTCGTGGAGGCGCCCGGCTTCCGGAAAATCAAAGCGAACCTTCTGCAATTCGTCCTTGAGCTCGAAACTCGCAGAGCCATTCGCACCGCTGCGTAAGCGCTCAATTCGCGACGAAGCACGATCGACGACACGCGCCAGCTGTTCACCGAAATCGTGCGCTCGATCCTGGCGCAGCCACTGTTTTGCTTTTTCCGCGGAGAACCACGTTGGATTGCGATTCGCCTCCCGCGGAGCTTCGCGTCGAGTTACTTCGCACAGGTAGGCAGCGATGGCGGCCTCGGCATCGCCGGCATCTAGCGTGCTGCGGAAATAGCGCGCAAATGGGATTTCCTCGATCCGGCCGTGCACACCCGCTTCTTCAAAAGCCTCGAGGGCGGCGGATTGGGCGAGCGTGACTCCCGGTTCAGCTCCGCCTTTAGGAAAAATCCAGCGTCCACCACGAGTTTGTACCAGCAGAAATTCAACCCCGCGCCGCCCGATTCGATAACAGACGGCGGCGACCTGCTGCCGTCTTTTCTGCCTCATTGGCGCGCGCAGGACTTTAGCCGATGGTCCCGATCCCATGGCATCAGAGTGCGCGATGCTATCCGCTTCTGCCTAGAGCACACCTTGGTTCACGCGGAGTCGGTCGAGCAAAGCCGGTTCGCCCGAGGTCGATAACGCCCTCCGGGAATCCTTCTACGTACTTGTGCCGACGCCATCGCCTTCGAGAAAGTAACTTGAGCAAATATTGCGCTCGCCGAGGACGAGAATCTTGGACAGCTTGTATTGCCTTCGTTGCAGCCGCGAACTCGAGGCCGGGCAAAAATCCGTTGCCGTCTACCTCTTCGCGCAGACGGTTGGAGTGAGGCCGCGGCAGAAATCCTCGGCGCAGCGCATCTGTTTCTGTCCGCAGTGCTCGGTTTCGCTGGCCATGGGCCCGGCTCCCGAAGGCGCGCTCAACCTCGCCGCCTGGCAGATGATTCGCGACATAGTGGGCGCCGACCCCGCGCTCACCGAGGCTGCATGGGACAGCCTGCACGGTGTCGAAGAAGGGTTGCTTCCATCTACGGGATTGGCCACCGGAACCAACGGCAACGCGCATCCCGCGCGCGCCGGGGGCTACTTCGAGTTCTAAGCTGAAAGCGGCCACGGTCTATCTTGCAACGTCCCCGAATTTCTTCGGTTGTAAAATCGCCGATGGACGCGCCGAAAGTTCGACGGGCGCGGGCGGAGTGGCGTTGAAGTCTGAGGTTTCGTATGAAGTCTCTGGCGTGGTTGCTGTTTTTTCCACTTGTTCTTAGCCTCGGCGGAATGGCGGACGAGCACGAGCACCATGGCGACCTGAATGCCGAACAGTTAGGCACTGTGCACTTTCCGGTGGCGTGCGAGTCTTCGGTGCAGAAGCCATTCGAGCATGCGGTCGCGTTGTTGCACTCGTTTTGGTACGAGGAAGCCGAGAAGCAGTTTCTGCAGATCGCCGACAGTGACCCGCGCTGTGCCATGGCGCATTGGGGAATCGCCATGAGCTTGTGGCACCAACTCTGGGAGCGGCCCCATGCCATCGTGCTCAGCCGGGGCTTGGCAGAGTCTCAGAAAGCTGCTGCGATCAATTCTGATCAGCAGCAAATTTATTCCGATTCTCGTCAGCCGCAATACTCGAAAGATGCGCTGTCGCGTGAGACTGTTTACATCGCTGCGATCTCTCATTTCTACAGCGACTATCAGAAACTCAATCATGTGACCCGCGCCAAAGCCTACTCCGACGAAATGAAGAAGCTATACGAGTCCTATCCGGACGATCACGAGGCCGCGGCGTTCTACGCGCTCTCTCTGCTCGCCACAGGCGAGAGCCTGCCCCATCGTAAAGAGGCTGCCGCAATTCTCGAAAAACTCTTCGCGACTGACCCCGACCATCCCGGAGTAGCGCACTATCTTATCCACAGCTACGACACGCCCCCACTGGCCGAACTCGGTATCCCGGCTGCCCGCCGCTATGCCCAGATCGCCCCAGCCGCTCCGCATGCGCTGCACATGCCCTCGCACATTTTTGCCCGCGTCGGCCTCTGGCAGGACGATATCAACTCCAATCTCGCCTCAATCGCCGCTACTCGCAAAGCGGTCGCCATGGGCATGGGCGGCGAGGGCCCACAATTCCACGCCATGGACTTCCTCGTCTACGCTTATCTGCAAAGCGGTCGGGAAGCCGAAGCAATGAAAGTGATCGATGAAATCAAGACCATGCCGCCTTCCGAGAACAGGTACGGCATGGACTTCGACCCGCGTCTCTTCGCTCAAGCCGGGTTTGAGGCCAGCTACGCACTGGAGCTGCATCAGTGGAGGAACGCAGCCTCCTTGAATCCACTACCGGGCGCAGATCCTGGGATAAAGGCAACAACCTTCCTCGCGCGCGCCCTTGGCGCTGCCCGCGCCGGCCAACTTGCCGACGCTCAAAAAGATATTGACGAAGTCAGATCTATCGTGAAGACCTTATTGGACAAGAAGAACAAGGGCGAAGCAGACTTCATTGATGAGCAAACTGCTGAACCATTAGCCTGGATCGATCATGCCGAGGGCAAAGACGAAGAGGCGATTGGCCTTCTTCGTCCGCTCGCAGAGAAGGAAACGGAGGGAATAAGTCAGACAGGATCGTTGCCTGCGCACGAGGTGCTGGCCGACCTGCTCCTTGAAGCCAACCGCCCACAGCAAGCGTTAGTCGAATATCAGACCGATCTGAAGCTCAATCCCAATCGTTTCAATGGACTCGCCGGTGCCGCTCTTTCGGCCGAGCGCGCGGGAAATCATTGGCAGGCCGTCGAATATGATGCGCAGCTGCTCAATGCTTGCCCAGGATCACACTCCGATCGTCCCGAGCTCACCCGGGCGAAAGAGTTGGTTGCACAGAAGTAGAAAAGCGGGGAACAACAGCATCTCGGCAGACCTTCTCGGGTCATCCGAATGGACGGCGCATAACGAGTCTGACATCCGCGGTTGACAGCGTCATTCGACCTGCGTAGCATTCCTGAAACCGACTGATCGGTCGGTTCCTGGTCCGCAGTATCGTTTTTCATTCCAGGCAACACGGTTTATAGATCAGTAAATACAAAAATATCTACCTCGAATAGGGAGCTTTTCGTGGCCACAGTCTTTTATCAAAACGATGCCAATCCTGCCGCGCTGCGGGACAAAACGATTGCCGTCTTTGGCTATGGATCGCAGGGGCACGCGCAGGCGCAAAATCTACGTGACAGCGGATACGACGTCATCATCGGGCTCGACCCCGAGCGCGACTCTGCCAGGCAGGCGCGCGCCGATGGCATGACGGTCGTCGCTCCGGCGGAAGCCGCCAAGCGCGCCGACTGGATTCAGATTCTCACGCCTGACGAAACCCAGGCGGAGTTCTATGAATCGGCCATCAAACCGCATCTGCGCAAAGGAAAGATACTCGGCTTTTCGCACGGTTTCTCGATTCACTTCAAAACCATCAAGCCGCCGAAGGACGTCGACGTGGTCATGATCGCGCCGAAGAGTCCCGGCCATTTGCTGCGCCGCGTCTATTCCCAGGGCGGCGGCGTTCCGTCGCTGCTCGCCATTCATCAGGATGCCAGTGGCCGCGCCAGTGAATTTGCGCTGAGCTATGCGCACGGCATCGGTTCGACGCGCGCCGGAGTATTGCAGACGACCTTCAAAGAAGAGACGGAGAGCGATCTTTTCGGCGAGCAAGCCGTCCTCTGCGGTGGCCTGACATCGCTCATGCAGAAAGGCTTTGAAACGCTGGTCGCGGCTGGCTACGCTCCTGAGATCGCCTACTTCGAGTGCGTACATGAAGTAAAGCTGATCGTCGACCTGATCTATGAGGGCGGCCTGAGCCGCATGCGCCATTCGATCTCAAACACGGCCGAGTATGGCGACCTCACGCGCGGCGAAATGGTTGTCGGTGATGAGACGCGCAAGGCGATGAAGAAAGTGCTGAAGCAGATCCAGAGCGGGAAGTTCGCCGAGGAATGGATTAAAGAAAATAAAAAAGGCGGCAAGAAATTTGCCAAGCTGCGCGAGGCGGCGAAGCAGCACCCGATTGAAAAAGTAGGCGAACAGCTACGCGCCATGATGTCGTGGCTACCGGCGGAGAAAGACAAGAAGAAATCCATCGAAGCGCCCAAGACCGCCGCTCCGAAAGTCGTGAATGCGTGAAGTGCTGGAATCGCGCCAGACCGATACCTACTGGCACTGCATGAACAAGTTGTAGTGCTGAGTTTCGATCAAGGTGCGAAAGCCCGACCCGTCCGGCAGCTTGGCCCAATCGGTGGGCCGGGAAAGCGTCTTCTCCACTGATGGAAAGAATTTCAGAAATCGACGGTCTGCGCGCCCTGGCAGCACTTTCGGTCTTTGCCAATCACGTCTTAATTTGGACGCTGGTCAGGGCTACGGGCTCGGGTTTGCGTTCGAAATCACGATTCGGCTCGAAAGACAAAGAATCCAAAGTGGCAACTAAGAGCGCAGAACCTCTTGTGCCGCTGCTGGTCAACGTCCGCGAAGGGATTGAGATAACCTGAACCCAAGTTTCGAATAATTTCAAGTTTGATGTTGATTGCAAACACGAGCTTTCGGCAGACACATTGTTCTTAACGGATATGGAACTCAAACATCACAGTCGCTATATCACCGACGGGCGCGACCAGGCTCCAGCGCGCGCCATGTATAAAGCTATCGGCTTTACCGACGCCGATCTCGCCAAGCCGCTAATCGCCGTCGCCAACACTTGGATCGAGACCATGCCCTGCAACTTCCACCTGCGCCGCCTTTCGGCGAAGGTGAAAGAAGGCATTCGCGCCGCCGGCGGCACGCCCATGGAGTTCAATACCATCGCCATCTCCGACGGCGAGACCATGGGCACCGAAGGCATGAAAGCTTCGCTCGTGAGCCGTGAGGTCATTGCAGACTCGATCGAGTTAGTGTGTCGCGGGCAACTCTTCGACGCAGCGGTATGTATCGTAGGGTGCGATAAGACGATTCCCGCGGCTGCCATGGCGCTGGCGCGCATGAACCTGCCCGGCCTCGTGCTCTACGGAGGAACCATCGCCGCCGGAAAGTATCAAGGCAAAGACGTCACCATTCAAGATGTGTTCGAGGCGGTGGGCGCGAACGCCGCAGGCAAGATGAGCGATGCCGATCTGCTGGCGCTCGAGAACGTCGCTTGCCCCGGAGCGGGCGCGTGCGGAGGCCAGTACACCGCGAATACCATGTCGACGGTGATGGAGCTGATTGGTCTTTCGCCAATGGGCTTCAACAGCATTCCGGCGATGGACCCGCGCAAGGACGAAGTAGCTTTTCGCTGCGGCGAAGTGGTGATGAACGTTCTAAAGAAAAACATTCGGCCGAGCGATATTCTGACGCACGCGGCCTTCGAGAACGCGATCGCAGGTGTAGCTACGACCGGCGGCTCGACCAACGCCGTCCTGCATCTGCTCGCGATCTCGCGCGAGATGGGATTGCCGCTCGACATCGATGACTTCCAGCGGATCAGCGAACGCACTCCCCTGCTTGCCGATCTCAAGCCCGCAGGAAAATATGTGGCGGCAGATGTAGACGCCGCCGGCGGCATTCCGTTAATTGCCAAGCGCCTGCTTGAAGGCAAGTATGTGAACGGCTCGGCGATGACCGTGACTGGAAAGACGTTCGCCGAAGAGGCGAACGCGGCGAAAGAGACGGCTGGGCAGATGGTGATCGCTCCGCTGAGCAAGCCGTTGAAGGCGACGGGCGGCCTCGTCATCTTGAAAGGCAATCTGGCCCCGGGCGGCGGCGTGGTGAAAATGAGCGGGCACGAACGAGGCTCGCATACCGGTCCGGCTCGTGTGTTCGATTCCGAAGAAGCCGCGATGCAGGCGGTGACCAGCAAGCAGATCAAGGCTGGAGACGTGGTGGTGATCCGGTATGAGGGGCCGAAGGGTGGGCCGGGTATGCGCGAGATGCTGAGCGTGACGGCGGCCATCGTCGGCGAAGGTTTGGGGGAGAGCGTGGCGCTGATCACCGACGGACGCTTCAGCGGCGCGACACGCGGCCTGATGGTCGGCCATGTTGCCCCGGAAGCCGCGCTGGGCGGCCCGATCGCGGCCATCCGTGAAGGCGACAAGATCACTATCGACACCAAGATTAGAAAGTTAGAACTGGAGATTTCCGACGCCGAGATTGCCCGGCGCATGGCAGAATGGAAGGCTCCAGCGCCCCGCTACGAGACCGGAGTTTTCGCCAAGTACGCGGCGTTGGTCAGGTCGGCGTCCGAAGGCGCAATCACCTCTCCTACAAGCATTTAGCCACCGACCCTTGCGCAAAATGCCGCGCTGGGGCGTGCGGCCGACACCCAGCCCGGTCTGGCAAAAGGCGGGTATTTTGCGATGATGTCCACGTGGAACATTTGTACTGTTAATATTGTACGTACATACTTATATGGCTGCTCGCGTTCGAGATGAACCCGACGCCGGGGCAACCCGTTCCGTTTGTCAAGTGAGAGTATGGCGTTACAACCGTAATCGGGTGGTCAATCGCTTCCCTGGTCCCTTTGGCCGGTTTGTGCAAAGCTCTGAACGGGCGGAGCGAAAACATGCTCACGCCAAGGGGCGGAAAATACGGTGTTACTTGCAATCGTTATCGTGCTCGTGGTTGTGCTTATGGGCTGGAATTTTGCCCGAATGTATAACTTTGAGACTGACTACCGCTTCTTCGGTTATTTTCAGGGCAATCGCTATGAGTGTCTTCTCGGCGGTCTGAGTCCGGAGCACGGCACGCTTTGCTTTATTGGTGCTGATGAACAAGGGCTCTACCTGTTGCCCCATCCTAAGCCCGCGCTAACGTGGTGGAACTATCAGTGGCGGCGACAAGTTCTTAAGAAGAGTCTTTTGATTCCCTGGAGAGATATTAACTGCCGTGCAGGAAGAGTGTTACTCAAGGATTGTATCTGGTTTGATCTTGCGCCGAGAAAGATCTATCTGTACGTACCTAAAGATATTGGCGAAAAGCTACTTACGGATGCTCGACTTATGATGCCAGTCCGAACTTAGCAGAGCGCAGATCGGCGGACTGCCCTCGGGCAATCAAGGGCGCCCTGTCTGGGAGCAGGACGCCCGGTCCGAATACACTTACCGCGATACACTTACCGCGGAGGCTTCTTTTCCTCCTTCGCCGGGGCTGGCTTGCTCTCGGGTTTTGGCGCGCTCTGATGTTCGGGTTTTGGCGCACTGGCAGCATGTGCTGGAGCTGGCCTACTCTCCGGACGCTCCGCTTGCGCATGTTCGGTCCCAGTCGGCTTAGGCGCTTTGGGTTCCGATTTCGCCGCGCTTTCGTGAGGTTCAGCGGCCGGCTTGGACTCCGCCGGTCGCGAAGAGGCACGTTCGGACTTTGCCGGCTTGGGTTCTTTGGCCGGCTTGGGCTCCTTGGCCGGCTTTGATTCGGCTTTTTCCTCATTTTCGTGGGTTGTAGTCGGCTTGGGTTCCGCAGATCGCGCGGTGGCGTGCTCGGACTTTGCCGGCTTGGAAGCCTTCGGCTCGGACTTAGCTTCGTTCCTCGCTTCTGACTTTGCTGACTTGGCTTCTGATTTGGGTTCGGACCTAGGTTCCGTCCGGGCTACCTTTTCATGGGCAGCGGCCTTCGGTTCGGCAGACAGTGGTTCGGCGGATCGGGCGGTGGTGTGCTCAGACTTTGCCGGCTTGGATGACGCCGTGCGCTCGGGCTTGGACTCCGTTTTCGCCGCTCTTTCATGCGCCGTGGAAGCACGTGTCGCCGGAGCATGACTACTTTCTGCGCGCTCTGACTTCGCGTGCTCTGCCGCAGGCCGCGTGGCTGCTGCTCTCTCCGTGCTTCCCTTTTTCGCACTCTTTTCCGCATTTGCGTGATTCGCTGCCGTCTTGGTGTAGCTTGGACTGCCGGCTCGAGCCCTCACTACGCCAGTCTTGAAATCGGCCGGTTTCGCGGTTGCCGCTATGGAAGGCCTGCCGTGGTTCACCGAAGCTCGCTGGCTGCGATCGCCGGAGGCGGCTCGCTGATGCTCGGTTTGCGCCGAGGTCATGGGGATATGGCGTTCACTCGCAAATCTTTCCTGCTCGGCAGTCGGCCGGGCCCTCAGGCCGCCTGCGCCGCCGTTATAGCTGACACGGTTTGTGCTCATGTTATTGACGACCGTCTTTGTGTACGTGTTGCGGATGATGGTGCGGTTCACGTTCATGACCGAGGTGTTGTAGTAGAAATTGCTGCCCTGCCAATATCCACCGGCGAAGCCGGTGCCGATGTAGCCGAATCCGTAGTTGACGCCACCGTAAAATCCGATATTTGGGCCCCAGTAACCGGCGTTCCAGAGAAAGGCGCCGTCGTTCCAGCCCCAGTATCCAGGTGTCCACAGGAAGCCAACTTCAGGCGCTTCAGCCCAGGTTCCCGGAACCCAGTAATAGTCGTCATAATCGGCGTCCCAAGCCCAATAGCCGGGCGTCCACAGATAGCCTTCGCCGGGACAGATGGGTTGGGTGTACACCGGCAAAACCGGGGGTGCGATCGTGATGGATACTGCGACACCTTGCGCGAAGGAACGGCCGGGGACGGCCAACATCGCAAGTGCGAGCAACAGGCAACCTAGCCAATATGCCGAGCGGACAGAAGTCGTTTTTATCACTGTTTACCTCTTCCTCACTTCGAATTTTCAACCGCGAATGCTGGCTGAGAGTTTCAGCCAAATCTAGAGCAGCTATGCTCGTGCCGGATCTAACTTTCATGCCCGGTAATTCAACGCGCGGGCCTATGTCCGATGTGAGGGGGTTGGGTTTGGTTGCTCTGAGAGAACTAGCGAGGAGAGACTACAGCGTCCACCGTATAGTTTCTACGGGGCTGGAGGACATTTCACCTGACTTTGTCGATTGAGTTGTTGGAGTTTTGTGCGGTGCGTTTGTATCCGATTCGGCGCCTGACCCGTGCGCCAGCGAAAAGCCCACCATCTGGGACCCGCGTTCCCGAGTCCACACTGTCTGTTCCCAAATCAGTCGTCGAAATCATGCGTCAGCGCCCAGAACCCTAAAAGTTGCGAGGCCGAGTTTCGGGATTTTGGCTGATCGTTGTTGAAACACTTTGGACACTCTCGTTGGCGCATAACGCTTGCACTTGGATACACTGCTCTTCACTTAGCATGTTCACTTATTAAGGAGCGATCCATGTTCAGGTTGATCGTGCGGTTTCTTGCCATCCTTGGGGCTTTGGGGCTGATGGGATTGGCCATTGTGTTGGTGGCGGTAATTGGGGTGAAGGGGAGGGTTCCATCGAAGACAATCCTCGAGGCGGATTTTGAGCATTCGCTTTTGGAGGATGCTCCGGATGCTCCTACCGCGCAGTTGATGATGACTCACAAACAGACTTTGCGCGATGTGGTCGACGCGATTGATCGCGGGGCTGGCGACGATCGCGTGGTGGGGATGATCGCGAAAATCGGCGCGGCTTCGATGGGGATGGCGCAGACGCAGGAGCTGCGGGATGCGGTGCTGAGATTTCGGGCACACAAGAAATTTGCGGTCGCTTACTCGGAAACTTTTGGCGAGTTTGGTCCGGGGAACGGGGCTTATTATCTGGCGACTGCGTTCGATCATATTTATCTGCAGCCTTCGGGAGACGTGGGGCTGACGGGGATCATCATGGAGTCGCCGTTTGTGAAGGGGACGCTCGGCAAGCTGGGGATCACTTTTCATGGCGATCATCGGTACGAATACAAGGCGGCGCTGAACTTTTATACCGAGTCGAAATATACCGATGCGCATAAGGAAGAGATGACCGCGATTATGGAGTCGTGGTTCAGCCAGATGAAGGACGGGATCTGCCAGGCGCGGCAGATTGCGCCGGAAAAGTTTCAGGCGGTGGTGGATGCGGGGCCTTATTTGGGCAAAGAGGCGGTGGCGGCGAAGCTGGTGGATGCGGTTGCTTATCGCGATGAGGTTTATGGCGATGTCAAGAGCAAGGCTGGCGAGGGAGCGGAATTGCTTTATCTGGATAAGTATTTGAGTCGAGCGGGGCGTCCGCATGATCACGGGAAGACGATTGCGCTGGTGTTTGGGGTGGGTGCTGTCACGCGGGGAAAGAGCGACTACGATCCGGTGCAGGGCAATCAGAATATGGGATCGGATACGGTGGCGGGGGCGATTCGCGCGGCGGTGGATGATAAAGATGTGAAGGCGATTCTGTTTCGAGTGGATAGTCCGGGAGGGTCTTATGTGGCGTCGGACACGATTTGGCGGGAAGTGGTGCGGGCGCGGCAGGCCGGGAAGCCGGTGATTGTGTCGATGGGAAATCTGGCGGGCTCGGGCGGATATTTTGTCGCGATGGCGGCGGACAAGATTGTGGCTGAGCCGGGGACGATCACGGCGTCGATTGGAGTTCTCGGCGGAAAGATGCTGACCAGCGGGCTGTGGGATAGAGTCGGGCTCTCGTGGGATGAAGTGCATCAGGGCGAGAATGCGACGATGTTCACGGGCACGCAGGATTACACGCCGGCGGAGTGGGCGCGCTTCGAGGCGTGGCTTGATCGCGTGTATGTGGATTTCACTGGCAAGGTGGCGGATGGGCGCAAGCTTTCTAAGGATAAGGTGCTGGAGATTGCCAAGGGGCGGATATGGTCGGGGCAGGATGCTAAGAATCTTGGGCTGGTCGATGAGCTGGGCGGGTACGATACGGCGCTGAGGTTGGCGAAGAGGGCGGGGGCAGTTCCCGCGGATGAGGAGGTGCGGGTTGTGGTATATCCGCGGCCGAAAGGATTTCTGGAGAGCGAGTTTGGGTGGCGGACTCCGGATAATAGCGAGAAGGAAGCGGTGCGGCAAACGATGGCGCGAATTCTGGAGTTGGTGCAGCCTCTGGCGCGGCAGCTTGATGCGGCGGGGATTAAGACGCGGAATTCGGAGCAGGATGATGTGTTGCGGATGCGTGAGCTCGCTAGTCAGCCATAGTTCAGCGGGAGCGTTCTCCACAGAGGCCAATAAGGTCCACAAAGGGGAAGCGCGAGTCCAAATATTTCGTAACACTTCGGCCTTATAATCCGCATCGTTTATATGTCTGTATCTCTGTAACTTACAGGAGTTGAATTCTGAAGCTTGTAAATCGTGAAAAGGGGGCGCTTATGAGTGACGATGCTAAGAAGGATGTGGTTTCGCGGCGTGGATTTTTGGGGATGGGATCGGCGGCGCTGGCGGCTGCCGGGTTGGTGTCAGCGGCGAGTGCGGGGCAAGAGCAGAAGCAATATCCAACGAAAGACAGCCGAAGCGCTAGCGCTCCCGGTCCGGGCAATCCGGCGCTGGACGCACAGAATCCAGATTCCTTCTTTCCTCCAACGACGGATGCGGGCGGGGTGCAGACGTTCAAGTATCCGTTCGGTCTGGCGCACAAGCGCATGCAAGAGGGCGGATGGTCGCGCGAGGTGACGATACGGGAGCTGGCAATTTCCAAGGACATCGCCGGTGTGGACATGCGATTGACGGCGGGCGGCATACGCGAGTTGCACTGGCATTCGGCCGCAGAGTGGGCTTTGATGCTTTATGGCAATGCGCGGATCACGGCGCTTGATCATGGCGGTAAGGGTTTTGTCGGCGACATCACGGAAGGCGATCTCTGGTATTTTCCGACGGGAATTCCACACTCGATTCAAGGGCTGGGGCCGGATGGTTGCGAGTTCCTGCTGGTGTTTGACGATGGCGGGTTCTCGGAATATGCGACGGTGCTGCTGACGGATTGGATGGCGCATACTCCGCATGATGTGCTGGCGGCGAACTTTGGGGTGAGCGAGCAGGCGATGGAAAAGATGCCGAAAAAGGAAAAATTTATTTTCCAGGCTCCGGTACCGCCGCCGTTGGCGGAGGATAAGAGAGCCGCGGCGGGGTCACTCGGCGAGTCGCCGGTGGATTTTGCTTTTCGTACGACTCAGGAGGCGGTGGTGAAGCGCACGAAGAGCGGAGAGGTGCGGATCATCGACTCGAGCAAGTTTAAAGTGTCGACGACGATTGCGGCGGCGATCGTGACGGTGCATCCGGGAGGAATACGCGAACTGCACTGGCATCCGAATGCCGATGAGTGGCAGTACTACATGAGCGGCAATGGACGAATGACGGTGTTCGATACCGGCGCACGCGCGCGGACCATGGATTTTCAGGCAGGAGATGTAGGGTATATACAAAAAACGCTGCCGCACTACATTCAGAATACGGGCACGACCGATCTGAAATTTCTGGAGATGTTTAAGAGCAGTTTTTATCAGGACCTGTCGCTATCGGAATGGCTAACGCATACTCCGCCAGAACTGGTGCTGCAGCATTTGGGAATTGATAAGGCTACGCTGGACGCGATGCCGAAGGAGAATGTGGCGGTCATGCCGAAGTAGGTGGAGACGACCCACTTCTCGAAAATCGCAAGAAGCTGGGCGGGACTAGTCGACGGTCACCGACTTGGCTAGGTTACGCGGTTGATCTACGTCGCAGGCTCGGCAGACGGTACCTCTAGCTGCAGATTACCGGGCAGGTATGCAATGTATTGCATCTTGACGGGTGGGCGGGGGCCGGATAAGATTCGCCCCGCAATTTGCAGAACTGTCCCCCCCAAGGTTCTGCCGGCCCGTATCTCCTCAAAACGAATAAAAGGGCAAGTCACGCGGTTTCTCGTCCAGGTAGTGGTGGTCAGTGCTGATCACAATGAAGAGGAAGAAATCCATGATGCTGAGAAGAAGGCTTATCGCTCTCGCTTACTTGATGTTGCTGATTTCTTTTGCAGCGCCACCCACGGCTCAGGCGGCTAAAGTCGCCAAGTATGGGTACGAAGCCAACTATGGCCAACTCGTCGCATACACTCTCGATCCCACCACTGGTCGCCCGCGAGTGATTCAAGCTTTGACGACTGCAAATCTCACCGGCGGGGCAATCACGGTTAACCCCACGGGAAAATTCCTGTTCCTTACTACCGGCTACTACGGCGGGACGGAGATCTACGGTTACGCGATTGCATCCACCGGGCTATTAACGCCGATCGCGGCCTCGCCGTTTAGTTCTGGTGGGGGAACGCTGAAATTTGCCCCCACCGGCAAGTTCGCCTTCACCAATGTTCCGGCTTCCAACAGTGTCCAAGTGTTCTCTGTAGACACTAGCACGGGCGTGTTAACGTCGATCGCGTCCGTCGCCGTCGGCAACAATCCGGAGGATTTGGTTCTCACACCCAAGGGCACATTCCTATACGCGCCGAACTCTGCGGACAGCACGATTTCAGGATTCAAAGTGAATCCCACCACTGGCGCTTTGACATCGGTGGCAGGCTCCCCTTTCCCCGTCAGTGGAGGCGTGGGGAGCATGGCCATGCATCCGTCGGGCAAGTTCCTCTATACGAGCGACGGGACCACAGTCTCGGAGTTTGACATCAACGCCACCACCGGTGCGCTCACTGCCGCTGGACAGTTCGGCGCCCCGCTACTCGGTTATGGTTACTCAACGATCTCCGCCGATGGGAAATTCTTTTTCGTGGGCTCGAGCGGGACTGGCGTTTTGGCCTACACAATTAATCAAGCTTCAGGAGCGCTGACCGCGGTTGCGGGGTCGCCATTTACCACTCCCTCAGGAGCTTATGGCGTAGCGGTTGATCCGAGCAGCAAGTTCCTTTATGTGTCGAGTTTCGGCCCCGGGCCGCCGCTATACGTCTTCTCCATCGACCCGACGACTGGGGCCATAACCGAGATAACAAGCGAAGGCTTGAACGGCGTCGTTGGGGGATTGTTCGCGTATACAACCAGCACCGCTGCCGTGAAATACTCCCCCACTTTCGCCTACGCCACCAACTCTGGCAGCAATTCCATCACTGAGCTTTCGATTGCGAACGGCGGTTTGTCCTATATAACCGGCTCCCCGCTAACGGACACCAATGGCCCGCAGGCATCGACTGCTACGCCCGACGGGAAGTTCTTCTACATCGGCAACAGCAATGGCAGCATTTCTGAGTACAAGATTGGAAAGACCGGTGCTCTGTCGAAGATTAAGGGATCGCCGATTACGGGATTGTCGAATCCGGTGGCGTTGGCGATTCGCTCTGTCGACACCAATTCGTGCGGCCCATATAACTGGCTGTATGCGGCGGACCCGGCGGCAGACGACATCGATGTATACACTCGTAATCCAAAAACTGGCGTGCTGAGCTTGCAGGACGTTGCATCAAGTAACGGGAACGGTCCGTCAGCTATAGCGGTCGATCCTTTTGGGGCGTTCACGCTTGCGGCGAACACAGCGTCCAATGACGTCTATATAGGGGAGCCGTGTGTGGGCTTTATATCATCAGTGGCCACTGGGACTGGCCCGGTCGCGATGACGATCGATCCGTCGAACCAGTTTGTTTATGTGGCCAATAGCGGGGACAACACCGTGTCGGCATATAGTCTGACGCTGGCGAGTCCGTATTTAACCCCAATTTCGGGGTCGCCATTTGCGGCCGGGATGACCCCTTCGGCGGTAGTGGCCGAGCCTTATGGCCAGTACTTGTACATCGCCAACAGTGGGGATAACACGATTTCGGCATATAGCATCGATCCCTTCAGCGGCGCGCTTACGCCGATTAGCGGGACGTTCTCGACCAAGAGCGGGCCGATAGCTCTGAGTGTCTCCAACGGTGGGAACTATCTTTACGTCACGGACAAAGGTAGTGGGTTGCTGGAACAGTTTACGATTAACTCGGGCGGCACGTTGACCAGCGCCGGTAGTGCTGGACTGGGCACAGCTCCGACATCGGTCACGAGTATTGGAACCTACAAGTAGAGGCTGACGCCTCACTCCACCGTGACCGACTTTGCTAAATTGCGGGGTTGATCTACGTCGCAACCTCGACGTACGGCTATGTGATAGGCGAGGAGTTGGAGGGGAACGATTTCTAGGATTGCTGATAGTTCTTCCGGCGCCTCGGGAACGAATAGGACATGATCGGCTTCCTCGGCGATCTCGGTGTCGCCTTCGGTGGCCAGCGCGATCACGATTCCGGAGCGGGCTTTTACTTCTTTTAGATTCGACATCGTTTTTTCGTAACGCGTCATTGATTGCGGACTGGCGGGGTCGCGCGTGGCGATGATGACCACCGGAAGATTCTCGTCGATCAGGGCATTGGGGCCGTGCTTCATCTCGCCGGCGGGATAGCCTTCGGCGTGGATGTAGGAAATTTCTTTTAGCTTGAGCGCGCCTTCGAGGGCGATGGGATAGTGAATGCCGCGTCCGAGGAAGAGAAAATCCTGGGCGCGGACGTAGGTCTTTGCCAGTTCTTCGCAGGCTTCGTCGTGGGTGAGAATCTGCTCGAGTTTGCCGGGGATGCGCATTAATTCTTGGACGGCCGCCTTGGACTGTTCCGGTGTAATGGTGCCGCGCACTTGGGCGAGATACAAAGCGAACAGGTAGAGCGCGGTGAGCTGGCCGGTGAAGGCTTTGGTGGAAGCTACGCCGATTTCGGGACCGGCGTGGGTGTAGACGGTGCCTACGGCTTCGCGCGTGATCATCGAGCCTACCACATTGCAGATGGCTAGCGTCTTCGAACCTTTGGATTTTGCTTCGCGTTGAGCCGCAATTGTATCGGCAGTCTCGCCCGACTGCGAGATAAGCACCGTCATCGTGTCGGGGCCGAGGATGGGATCGCGATAACGCCATTCGCTGGCGTAGTCGACTTCGACGGGGACGCGAGCGAGGTTCTCGATCATGAATTTGCCGGCGAGTCCGGCGTGCCAACTGGTGCCGCAGGCGGCGATATTGATTTTTTTCAGCGCTTTGAATTCGGCTTCGCTGACCTGCATTTCGTCAAGGAAGATGGAGCCGGTGTCTTGCGAGACGCGGCCCAGCGTGGTGTCGCGGACGGTGCGCGGCTGCTCATAAATTTCCTTGAGCATAAAATGCTTGAAGCCGCCTTTCTCCGCCATGATCGGATCCCAGGTGATGCGCTGGGCCTTGCGCTCGACCGGTTTGCCGTCGAAGTCGGAGACGCGCACGCCGTCGGCGGTGATGACGGCGAGGTCGCCGTCGCCGAGGAAGAAGAGATCGCGGGTGTGATCGAGGAGCGCGGGCACGTCGGAAGCGACGAAGAATTCATCTTTGCCCAGGCCGATGACTACAGGCGGCCCGTTCCGGGCGGCAACGATTTTATTGGGATCGTCGACGGCGATTAGGACCAACGCGAATACCCCGGTGAGTTCTTTGACGGCTTTGCGCACGGCATCTTCGAGAGAAGGCCGATGGCCGTTGCCGGTCTGCAGGTAGTGCTTCTCGATGAGGTGGGCGATGATTTCGGTGTCGGTTTCGGTCGAGAATTTGTGGCCTTCGGCGGTTAGCTTTTTCTTGAGCGAGAGATAATTTTCGACAATGCCATTGTGGACGACGACGATTGTGCCGGTGCAATCGCGGTGAGGATGGGCGTTTTCTTCGGTGGGGCGGCCATGCGTGGCCCAGCGGGTATGGCCGATGCCGTAAGTGCCATCGAGCGGCTTGAGACGGATTACTTCTTCAAGGTTGCGCAGCTTGCCTTCGGCGCGGCGGATTTCAAGGCCGGCGCCGTTGCCGGCTACGGCGATTCCGGCGGAGTCGTAGCCACGATACTCGAGTTTGCGCAGGCCCTCGATGATGACGGGCACGACTTGCTTTTTGCCTACGTATCCAACGATGCCGCACATTGGCGAATTGGCTCCTTGAAGAAACGTTCGGCGGGGGATGCCAGTAATTGCTTGGACGCCATATTAAGAAGCGTCTGGTTTTCGAAGAACTTTCGGCGCTGAATCGATGCCCGGATACGAACCGATCGCTTCCGAGTGCCGTTTACCGTTCTCGTTCTTCAGCAACCTCGCTACTCTTCGAGCGAGAAGCGAAACTCTTCAATAACCGGGTTGGTTAAAACTTCGCGAGCAACGCGCTCGACCTCCGCCTGCGCTTCGTTTCTTGAGATGCCACCATTCAGAGTAAGTTCGAAATACTTTCCCTGGCGCACATCGTGCAAACTCTTGTAACCGATTTTTTTGAGCGCGCCATGGATAGTCTTACCCTGGGGATCGAGAACGCTCTTCTTCAACGAGACGTAAACGTAGGCTTTCATCGACTTATGGATTATACGTTACGTGCGCATGAACTGGACTGCGGTTTTCGTTATAGGAGCCATGGATCATAGACTCGATACTTTGAGGGAGTTTCGTAACCTACTTGAAAGACGAGAGTTGTCGATCCAGTTCGGCAAGCGCCTGCTGTAGCATCTGGCGATGGCGGGGGTTACCGGCGGTCTCGAGTTGCCGGGTCAGACGTTCGCGGGAAAGAAGCAGGCCGTCACGTTTGCGGTTGCGGTTCTGATCGTCCGGCGAGAGCGCTGCGCGGGGCGTCTTCTGCCGCTCTGACATTTCCTCTTGTTGCTGCTCGACCGACTTACTCTCCCAGCCACGTGCCATTACACAGATATTACCTTACAAGTGAGCAAGCCCTCACGCCAGGAGTGCAACCATGCTAGCGCCGGCCAGCGTCAGGCGCTTTTGGAGCGGGCCAGGCTAGCTGGTCCGGAGGGAAATCGGCCAAGTCGGAAGAGTGTTTCTGCGGCCCGGTCGTACTGATCTACCAAGCGAGGAAGCGATCGGCTTTGCAAGTCGGGCAAAAGAATTTCCGTCAGCAGGTAGAGGCCAGTCCGGATCGTTTGCAAGCGAAGCCGAAAAGCATTCTCGGCAACTTGGACACCGGACGCTGCGATCTTGGGGTCGGAACTCCGCTGCGCGGCCTGACCAATCGTGGCAAGGGCTGTCGCGGCCCTTCCCGCTTCCCGGGCGTAAACGAATGCTGCCCACGCACGCTGCCGCTTAATCTTGCGGAACTCCCGGGGAGGCAAATTGTCGCGGAGGAACGCTTCCTCGGCTGAGTCGACCAGGTTTCTGAAGGCATCGATGTCGAGAGAGCGAAAGGCCAAGAGGGCTTTTTCTAGATCGACCGGACGCGTGCGGCTGCGAATGGCAACGTATGCCACGGCGCTCAGCGCGAAGAAAGCGATCGCGACGAGAGCCCATGCGGCGATCAGGGCTCGAGAAATCAGTGCTTGAGCAAGTGCTGCAGTTCCCTGTTCCAAATCTCTACCTCATCATGGGGAACCACGGTCGGAGGCGCCGGTACAGCTTCAGGCGCCCCCAAATACCGCATCCAGATCGAAACGCAGACCAAGTAGGTGCCGGTGGTCAGCAAATTTAGCAATTCTCTTGCCGCGTTGCTGGTGAATTCCGCGCGCAGAGCGGAAGCAGCGACATCGACGCTGGCCAGTATGCCGAGGCCCAGCGTGATCCCGAATGCGGGGCGCCGCCACGACAAGCCCAAAAAGCGGGAAAAGAGCAACAAGGAAAGGAGCAATCCGCATTGAATCATCGCCGCTCCGCGGTTGACGACGGATACACCCGCATGCCACTTGACACTATTATTCCCAGGAGCATAGACAGCGAGCAGAACACCGACTGCAAACAACAAACCTGCTACGCATTGCAGAAATCGCCTAGCCGACGCCTTGAGAAACAGGGATTCGCGAAACAACTCTTGAGAGACCTCATCAATTACCCCGAAACCCAGAGCGATGATCAACATCAGCGTGGCGGAAAAAGCATACGCGTATAGAGGCCCACCTATGCCCTGGAACCAGTATAAAGTGAACAGCAGAATGAACACGGCAATCCGGAAAAGCACATAGGCGAAAAAGCATGGGAATTCCGAGTACAGTCGGCGCTTCCAGATAACAGCCGCAAGTACTACGAGCAGTACGTGCGGCGATATCCACAGAAAAAGTAGCAGAGCCTTGTGCCAATTCGTCCCGAGCATTGCAGAGCACTATAAGCCCTGACATTGCTTCTTTCAACTAAGAACCCACCACGGTCTTAGACGGTTTGGCTGCGTCCCCTGGGGACGTGGGGAAGTCCCTCAGCGATATTCGGAGTGCCGAGGCCGTCAAACAGGGGATGCAGCCAAACAGGACGAACCGTTTTTGCGGTTCGTCCTCTTTGGCAAAGCGTTCGCGCCACACATTACGCCGCTGAGATTGCTACTTGAAGAAAGGTTGAGATATTTACCAAGGCCAAGGGTTACCCACGGTGGTTCTCCTTTGCGAAAGAATTCGTACCGTGATACATTGCCTGCGGCAGATGGGTTTTCTACAGTTAGTTCAATCCCAATGTCTTTTCGGAAATTGTAAATTCGATGAGATTGAAATCCGCGATCGAGGACTTTGAAGCTAATACGCTGGCAGCGGTCCCGGAGTTGCTAGGCAGACTTTCCTACGTTGGAAGATTGCATGATGGGAATGGAACGTACGATCATTGGGGTTTGGCGAGGGTATATGGCAAGGATGCGGCACAGAGCGCAATTCGCGCGTCGCATCGGGTGCTGCTCTCGGAGGTCTTGAAGAAACCGTTAGCTGTGCTCCTTGAGGATGCGCTGGCCTTGTGCTCGAACGAGGATCTAGCAGACAGAGAATTCCTCGAGTTCATCAGTTCGCTGGCGCTTAATCCACCTAAGCCCGTTTCCCCAGCTGCCCGAGCGCATCTGAAGTCAGTGCTGAGCGCACTTTCGGCATTAGTTGAAAGTCGGAATAATGCTGCAAATCTCCGAGGCGCATCGCCACACCGACAACCTGCCCAAGAATCTCGGCCTCCTGCGGGTATCTAAGAATCCGCACCGACACTGGAGACAGGGGGTGGGGTTGGAGAACAATAGAGTCACGCTTCATTGAGCACCAACAGCAGGTAAATCCGTCGCGCATTTCCACGAAGTAAATAGGACGCTCGAACTCCGAACGCCATATCCCTTCGTCCACCTTGTTCTTATCTTCGTCGACTTGGACGAAACTGCTTGGGGGAAGAATGGGGTACATGGTGAAATCGTCCGAGCCAACATACCCATAGGTGTATCGGTCGTCGGCAAACAAGGCAAGGTGCGCCATGGGGACGGTACCCCATTGCTCGATAATCCGCCGCAAGTCTGTGGTTTTCTGGAGCGAGAAGCCGGGATCCAGCCTCGTCGGCACGCGCACGTCTTTAACATTGCTCAAAGCTTCGGAGAGGTGAGACTTCTGCGGATGCCCAAAACCGATGTCCGCAGAAATGCTATCGAGTTCCAGGCCATAGAAAGACAGTAACTCCCTGTATTCCCGCCGATAAATAGCCGCAAAGGAGTAGAGTCGAAAAATGCTTGGGGTTATGCCTTTTGTTTCGATGTCGGACAAGCGGCTGGGCGGAATCGCAAATTCCTCACTCTCAAATCTGTGCGCGATCTGGTTGCTCGCGAGTTCAACATCCCGCATACGATATCCGAGGGTTTCTCTCAACGCCCGTAGTTTCTGCCCGCCATTAAGTTGCATGGCCCTGACCTCGTCGGGGACATTCTACCATCGGTTAGATCGACTACGAGGGCGCACCCAAGCAATCACCCGGAAAGATTTTCGGATTTTGAAACAGATGGAGCCGCGCGTCTACAGTGCAAACCCTCTCAGTGGACCTTATCCCAGATCCCATCCGTTGCGGCGCAGGGGCCGGTTCCGCAAGCGCTGTTCGGGTTTCGTAACGGCCATTCCGCTTCCGCTCGACAAAACCAAGTGCATATACCGTCGGTAATCGGATGAGGAAATTTTACCCCGGAATCTGAGTTAGGGCACTAACCCTGTCTCTCGGGCAAGGAAAATGGATCGGGATAAGTTGCGCCGTCTGCTCAATAGTGTCCGACGAGGGCTGCTGATCGACCGGCGATGAACTCATCAAGAGTTTCATCAGCTACTCCAATTGTCAGAGGCGATTATTGATCACGGGCGTATGATCCAGGCGCACCGGGAATCCTTCGCGCCCCCTGTGATCGTCGAGGATCCAGAACTGGCAAGCCCGCTTCAGAGAGACTCAACGAACCATCAAGGACGGGCTGGCGCTGCCAAGGGAGATGGGTCGGGCGGAGCCGAACATCTGCGCGGATGTTGCAGGTTGCTCCTTGCAGAAACTCTACGCCGCGAAGAGGATGAAACGGACGCAGGGCTGCTTAGATCTGCCAGGTTTTATTAGCTTCGGTATCGAACGCCATTTCTTCTTACCTCACTTCTGACGGGATCCCGCGAGGAAGGACTGCCAGCGGTAAATTCGCTACAGGGCTTACCACTCAAATGGCTGTTACAAAATCCGAACGCTCACGATGGGCCGCGGCTGTAAAAAATTAGTTCAGGCATAATCGTCCCGGATCGCGCTCGATTGGTATTCCGAGGAAAGTTGCATGTGACCGTTAAACAGATTAATAATAACTTTATCCCGGAAGGCACACGGGGTAAAGGTGTCGCAGAACCTGAGGGGGTTCCCCGTGCGGGGATAATGAGATTGGTTCCCAAGTAAAGGAACCAACACCTGCGACGCATATTACAGAGTCCCGTAGCTTGGCAAGCTGCGATTACCCCCAGTTCCTGCTCAATTAGGCTATTTGACTTTCGCACTTGACAGGTGCAGGAGGTTCGCATGTCCGCACGCCCCTTTGCGTTTGAGGGAGATCCTACGCACGAAAACGAGCGCTATCGACTGCTGCTTGAGATTACCGACCTAGTAGCGCGAGCCGAGACGCTGCCCGAAGCAATCCAGGCAATCTCTGCCCCGGTACTTGCCCTCACGGGGGGCGATCTGCTGAATCTGTCTCTTTACGATCAGCGCCACGGTCACATGAGAACCCACTATTGGAAAAAGAATGAGGAAAGCGGAGAGTTCGTGCCGCTTTCGGTGGAAGAAGCCGCGAGCGGGTGGGTTTGGAAACATCAGAAACCCGTGACGATTCCGGATACCGAACGCGAGGGAAGGTTTCCCGGATTTACGCCGCTGCTGCGCAATCACGGGATACGGTCCTACGTTGCCGTGCCTATGACCACGCCGTCCAGTCGGTTTGGGGCGCTTGCCCTGGGCAAGAGCATCCCGCAAGCCTCGAGTGAGGAGGACGTCGAATTACTCTCGCGGATCGCGATGATGGGAGCGATCGTACTGGAGAAGGACAGAGCCAATCGCGCGTTTGAGGAGCAGCAGAGCCTGGTCACTATCAGTCGGGAATTGAGTTCCATTCTGGAGTTGGAGAAATTGTTGCCGGCTGTTCTCTCCAGCCTGCGCAGCATCGCACGCTACAAGTGGGCGGTTCTGTCGTTGCTCGACGAAGATGGCAAGAGCGTGCGGCCGTATGGGGATGGTCCCGAGTTAGAACCCTTTGTGAACCAAGGAACTGCGGTCCCACTCGATCAAACACTTTCCGGCTACGCAATTCGGACGCGAGAGGTTGCACTCTATACAGGGGACGATTTGCGTCAGATGGAAGCGCCATTGGCGAAAGCCATGTATGGACTTCGGATGCGGTCAGTTTGCAGCGTGCCCTTGATTGCGCGCAACCAAGTCTGGGGAGCGTTGAATGTGGCTGACAAGATGGAGAATACCTTTGGGAAGGCGGAGGTGGAATACCTGGAGCAAGTCGCCAATCAGGTGGCCATGGCGCTCCACAATGCGCATGCTTACGGCCAGATTGCAGAACTCAAGGATCGCTTGGTGCAGGAAAAGCACTATTTGGAGCATGAAATCCGGAGCGCGAACCGGACCGAAGATATCGTCGGTGCCAGCCCGGCGTTGAAACGTGTAATGGATTACGCAGCCATTGTCGCCGACACCGATTCCACGGTTCTGATCACTGGCGAAACCGGGACTGGCAAAGAGCGCATCGCCCGGATCATACACAGCATGAGCCGACGCAAGGATCGCAGCTTTATCAAGGTTAACTGCGCCGCTATACCGACGGGGCTGCTGGAGAGCGAGTTGTTCGGACACGAAAAGGGTGCGTTTACCGGGGCGGTGAGCAAAAAGATCGGGCGCCTGGAATTGGCGGATAAGGGCACATTGCTACTCGACGAGGTGGGCGAGATTCCGCTCGAGTTGCAGCCCAAGTTGCTGCGCGTTTTGCAAGATCAGGAGTTCGAGCGGCTGGGGGGAACGAAAACCATCCGAGTGGATGTGCGGCTGATCGCCGCCACCAATCGCGATCTGGTTCAGGCCATCGAAGAGAAGGAATTCCGCGGCGACTTGTTTTACCGACTGCACGTCTTTCCACTCCATCTGCCCGCGCTGCGCGAACGACGCGAGGACATACCCATGCTGGTTCGGCATTTCGTGGAAAAGTGCGCGCTGCGGCTGCACAAGCGGGTAGACATTATTCCCGATGATGTCATAGAAGTAATGATGAACTGGAAGTGGCCGGGGAATATTCGCGAGTTGGAGAATTTCATTGAGCGCTCGGTAATCCTGAGCGAAGGCAATCGGTTGACGCCGCCTCTCGGCGAGCTGCGAGAGGAGAACGATCGCCAGCTTTCCGAATCTGACGTGACACTGCGCGACAAAGAGCGGCAGCACATCGTCGAAGTTCTGCGGCAGACGCGGGGCGTGCTTTCCGGGCCATCAGGCGCGGCGGCGCGCCTTGGCGTCAAGCGCACTACGCTGCAATACAAAATGCAGCGGCTGGGAATTTCGCGCACCGATTATCTGGATTAGAGGGGATTTCGGCGATCGACTTCCGGTGACGATGTGTATGACCTGCCGCTCGCCCGTAGTTCGACCGCAAAACTCGCGCAATTGCTACTTTCGTGGGCCTCGGACGAGCCCCGCAACCGCGAACTTCGCGTTCCCACGGAATTCACTCACCACGAGATTGCCCAAATGATTGGTTCGTCGCGAGAAACAGTAACCCGCTTGTTGGGTGAGAGGAAACGGAAAGAGTTGATTCGGATGGACGGTGCGATGTTGGTGATACCCAACCGAATCGCCTTGCAAGCCATAGCCGCCTGAAAGATTCCCTCCCCGGGCGGACAAGGTATTTTATGCGTCCGCCCATTTTTCAGTTCTCAGAAGTAACTTGGTACCTGGAATTTCGCAGGCGTTTTGTCAGGAACTGAGAACGGAGAACTGTCTTCAGAGGTTGAACAGTTCGCGGAGGCGCCGGGTCTGGGCGCGGCTTACGGGGATTTCGGTCTGTTTCTTGTCGTCCATGCGTAGCTGGTAGGAGCTTTTGAACCAGGGCACGACTTCGCGGATATGGTTGATGTTGACGAGAAACGACCGGTGGGCACGCCAGAACAAGTGGGGGTCGAGATTATCAAAAAGTTCTTCGAGAGTCCGGCAATTCGACTCACCTTCCATGCCTGCGTGGCCACTGGTGGCGACGGTGATAACGCCGTCTTCGATGGTCGCGTAACAAATATCCTTGGCATCGGTGAGAAATAACCTGCCGGCTGCCTTAATCAGAATTTTCGCCGCCTGCGACTTTTGCGATTCGAGCATCCGCACCAGAGTTTCGATTTTCTCTTCCGGGCCAGCGCCGGCTTCAATCTTCGCGCGCGCTCGTTCGATGGATTGTGCTACACGCTTTTTGTCGAACGGCTTCAAGATGTAGTCGACTGCATTCACTTCGAAGGCCTTCACGGCATATTGATCGAAGGCGGTCGCGAAAACGATCTTGGGCAGCGGAACCTTACGGTCGAGCAGCTTTTTGATGACGCCGAAACCGTCGAGGCCGGGCATCTGCACGTCGAGAAAGACGAGGTCGGGATTGTGCTCGCGAATCAGATTGATCGCCTCGAGACCGTTCTTTCCCTGCGCGATCACATTCACGTCGACGAGATTCTTGAGCAGATAAGCGAGTTCATCGCGCGCCAGTTGTTCGTCGTCGACAATGATGGCGGAGAGGGGCATGGAGTTCCGAGCGGAACTGACCACGCCCGTATTAGCAGCGGCTATTGCCATAACCCTCAGTAAGTATAGCCATGGTAGTGGCGCGCCGCTAGTCGAGATTGCGCTACGCACAGTTTTCAATCGCCAGCGCCATGCCCATCCCGCCGCTGACGCAAAGCGTGGCCAGGCCGCGGCGCGCTTTTCGTTTCAACATTTCGTGGAGCAGAGTTACGGTGATGCGCGTTCCGGTGCATCCGATGGGATGGCCGAGCGAGATGGCGCCGCCGTTGACGTTGAGGCTGTCGAGGTTGAAATGGAGGCTACGCTCGCAGGCCAAGACTTGCGCGGCGAAGGCTTCGTTCAGTTCGACCAAGTCGAAGTCGGAGAGCTTGAGGCCGTGTTTCTGTTCGAGCTTGTGAATGGCAGGGACGGGGCCAATGCCCATGAGGCGTGGGTCGACTCCGGCCGAGGTTGCGGTGAGAATGCGGGCCAGCGGCTTGAGATTGTTTTGTTTGACGAACTTCTCGCTCGCCAGGACGACCGCGGCCGCGCCGTCGGTGATGCCGGAAGAATTGCCCGCGGTAATCGTGCCCGTCTTTGAAAAGACTGGCGAGAGCTTGGCCAGTTTCTCCGTTGTGGCGTCGCGAAACAAATGCTCATCGCGCGAGATGATGGTTGGACCCTTTTTGCCTTCGACGGCAACGGGAACGATTTCGGCGTCGAACCGACCGCTGTCCTGCGCGGCGGCGGCACGCTGCTGCGATGTGAGCGCGAATTGATCCTGCTCTTCGCGCGAAATTTTGTATTGCTCGGCGAGAATTTCGGCGGTCTCGCCCATGATCATTTTCGCCAAAGGGCAGAAGAAGCCGTCGCGATACATGGCGTCGACGAGTTCTTGATTGCCGAGGCGGTAGCCCCAGCGAGCGCCCTCGAGGTAGTAAGGAACTCGCGACATGGATTCGGCGCCGCCGGCGAGCACGCAATCGAGATTACCGGCGGCGATTTCCTGGAAGCCGAGGGCGATCGACTTGAGGCCCGAGGCACATGCTTTATTGACGGTGTAGGCAGGGGACCATTGCGGCACACCGCTGCGGATGGAGATTTGGCGGGCGGGGTTCGGGCCTCCGCCGGCTTGACGAGCGTTGCCGAAGATCGATTCTTCTACTTCTTCTGGCGGGACGGCGGCGCGCTCGATAGCGGCTTTGGCGGCGACGACACCCATGTCGGCGGCGGTGAGCGAGGCGAGTGAGCCTCCGAATTTTCCGATCGGCGTGCGCGCGGCGGAGAGAATATAAACGTTGTTCAAACTCATCTCTTGAATATTTGAGTTTTAGCAGGCATGAATCGGTGCAGAAAAAAGTGGCCTAAGGCGAAGATCGTTCACCACAAAGGGGACCCTTCGCCTGCGCTCAGGACCGGCGCCGATCCACGAAGGACACCGTTCGGCACTGTAAACTAATCCGCGTGAACATTCTCTACGGAATCAATACGGTGACCGAGGCGCTGAAGGCGCGCGGGCGAAACTTCGAGTGGGTGGGCGTTGCTAAGGAGCGAAAGGATATTCGGCTGCGCCGTGTGATCGATGAGTGCCGCAAGATCGGTGTACCGGTGCGCGTTTTGTCGCGACAAGAGCTTGATGAAATTGCCGGCAACGCCGCGCATCAGGGATTGGTGGCAGCGACCTCGGCGAAGCAATATAGCGATCTCGACGACATCGTGGCATCGCGGCGCGGGGAGCAGTCTTTGGTGGTTGTACTCGACGGCATTGAAGATCCGCACAATCTGGGAGCGATCCTGCGCACGGCGGACGCTGCGGGAGCCGATGGGGTGGTGATTCCGGAACGGCGGTCGGTGGCGGTGACGGCGGCGGTGGCGAAGGTTTCGGCGGGAGCGAGCGAGCACTTGCCGATAGCAAAAGTTACGAACATATCGCGCGCGCTCGAAGAGTTGAAGGAGAAAGAGCTGTGGGTGGTTGGACTGGATGAGCGCGCCGAAAAGACTTATGACGCAGTCGATTACAAGATGCACTGCGCTGTCGTGCTGGGCGCCGAAGGCAAGGGGTTGCACGACTTGGTGCGGCGACACTGCGATTTCCTGGTGTCGATTCCGATGCTCGGAAAAGTGCCATCGCTGAATGTATCGGTGGCGGCGGGCATCGTGCTCTACGAAGTCGTACGGCAGAGGCGGCTGGGCGCATCGAAGTAATCATGAGTTCCGGAATGATGAAGTTCTTCGTTTTTGTTTTATGCGTTCTGGGCGCTTCTGCTTCGGCGGCATGGTCACTTGACCGGGAAGCGTTCACCATTGCGAAGTACGATCTGGCGATTACGCTGGAGCCGCAGCAGCAGCGACTGGGCGCGCGCGGCAAGATCACATTGCGTAACGACTCCTTGCAACCGCAGAAGATCGCAGCGCTGCAAATCTCGTCTTCGCTTAACTGGCGTTCGATCCGCGTGGATGGCAAGACGGTTCAATTTGTTTCGCAACCTTACGTCTCCGATATCGATCACACGGGCACGCTCTCAGAAGCGATCGTCACTTTGCCGGCTGAGGTGAAGCCGAAAGATTCGGTGGAGATTGAGATTGGCTATGAGGGCGTCATCCCGCTGGATGCGACACGGCTGACGCGGATCGGCGTGCCGGACGAAATTGCAAAACATTCCAGCTGGGACCAGATTAGTCCAAAGTTCACGGCGGTGCGGGGCGCGGGATACGTGGCGTGGTATCCGATTGCGACGGAGGCTGCGGATTTCTCGGAGGGCAACAGTTTGTTTGAGGTTGGCGATCGATGGAGGGCGAGGGAGCAGGACGCCAGCATGAGGCTTTCGCTTACCGACGCAGGGACCGACGACGCCAACGTGGTGCTGCTGTGCAGCGGAGTTGGCAATGGCATCGATACTCGCGAGGGCACAGCGCATTCGCACTCAGCAAGGTGCGAGTACGAGCGTTTTGGATCGGTTACTCCGATGCTTGCGATGGCCAGCTATGAAATTCAAACGAAGGCGCCTTTGATTTTGCTGAGCTTGCCAGGCGACGAGGAGGGAGCGGCAAGATATTCGAACGCACTGGAGCCGGCGATGAAGTTCGTGAGTGGCTGGTTCGGTGCGCCGAGCGCGCTGATTGCGATTGCCGATTTAGCCGATGCGAATTCTCCGCCGTTTGAGAGTGGCACATTGTTGATGGCGTCGCTCGCGGCAGAAGATTCGAAGCTGGCGGGGATGAATTTGGTGCATGAGTTGGTGCATTCTGCGGTGCCCTCAGCCAGGCCGTGGGTTTATGAGGGTCTGGCTCATTTTGCGGAGGCGAAGTATCGCGAGCAGCAAGGTGGGAGGCAGGCGGCGCTCGATTTTCTTGGAGTGCACAAGGATGCATTTGTGGACGCGGAAAAAGAACTGGTGCCTTCTTCAGGGAAAAACGTTGCGGAGAGTCGGGCGGGAAAGAGTGTGGGCCAGCCTCTAGCTACAACTTTCGATGAAACCTTTTATCGAAGCAAAGCCGCGTATGTCTGGTGGATGTTGCGTGATATGGTTGGCGACGATGCTCTGAAGCAGGCGATTGCCAGGTATCGAGCGGACGAGGATAAGGATGCAAAATATGTGGAGCACTTGATTGAAGCGGCGGCCAAGCGCGACATGGGCTGGTTTTTTGAGGACTGGGTGTATCAGGATCGCGGCTTGCCGGATTTGCGAGTGCAGTCGGCGCATCCGTGGAAGACGGATAAGGACGTGCAGTTCATTACCGTCACGCTGGAAAACCGGGGCGATGCAGGGGCGGAGGTTCCGTTCACAATTTCCTTTGACGGCGGAGCGGTTACCAAGCGGATTGAGGTTCACGGCAAGAGCACGGCGACACTGCGGGTTGAATTGCAAGGAACCCCTAGCCAGATTGTGGTGAATGACGGGAGTGTGCCGGAGGCGGATTTGACGAACAATGTGTTCACGGTCCCCCCAGCGTGAACGGGAAATTGGTTTTGACTCCTGGCTGCGACTAGGCAACCGCTTTAGAAAGCTCGGCAAGGCCTTCGAGCTTTTTTTCTGCGACGCCCGAGTCTATGGAACCGGCCGCCAGCGGAATGGCGTCGCGCAGATGATCGGCGCGCCCGGCGGCGACGAGGGCAGCGGCGGCGTTGAGGAGGACGACATCGCGGCGCGGGGATTTCTTGCCGGACAGCACTTCGCGAATCAGCTTGGCATTCAGGGCGGCATCTCCGCCGGCGATGTCGTCGAGCGTGGCGCGCTGCAAGCCGAACTCTTCGGGGGTGACTTCGTAGCTGCGAACTTGTCCATCGCGCACCTCGGCGACGTGGGTTGCGGCGGTGATGGTGATTTCGTCGAGGCCATCGCATCCGTGAACTACGAGGGCGCGGCGAAGACCTAGCATGCTGAGGGCTTCGGCTAGCTTCTCGACTAGATCGGCGGAATAGACGCCGACCACCTGGCAGGTGGCGCGCGCGGGATTGGTGAGCGGACCGAGCACATTGAAAACTGTGCGCAGAAGCAGCGCGCGGCGAACGGTCTGCACGTGCTTCGTTGCTGAATGCATGGCCGGGGCGAAAAGAAAGGCGATTCCTATCTGTTCGAGGCAGGCGGCGATCTGCGGCGGCGGCAGGTTAATGTTCACACCCAGAGCTTCCATCACGTCGGCGGAGCCGCACTTCGAGGTGATACTGCGATTGCCGTGTTTCGCGACACGCACGCCGGCGCCAGCGACGACGAAGGCGGTTGCAGTAGAAATGTTGAAGGTTCCGCTGGTATCGCCGCCGGTGCCGCAGGTATCGACGAGGGCATCGCGGCCGGTTCCACTGGCGTCGAGAACGGCGTGGGTACGGAGTTCAAGCGGCGTGGCGGCGGCGCGGATGGCTTCGGCGAATCCTACAATTTCTTCGACGGTCTCGCCCTTCATGTGCAGCGCTACGAGCAGCGCGGCAATCTGGGCGTCGGAGCATTGGCCGGTAAGCACTTCGGTCATCACGGCGCAGGCTTCTTCGCGGGCGAGCGACTGGCGGTGATTGGCGATGCGGTGGAGCGCGTCGAGAATCATTGGCGGAGGATCCCTGGACGAAGATCAGTGGTCGAACAGCACTGAGACCGTGAACGCAAGGTCCAAGCTACCGCAGAATGAAAAGCGTTTCAAATCGCGCCGCTCCGCCGCACACCAATGCTTGTAGCGCCGACCATCAGTCCGGTTTTCCGGTGGGCGTTCCGCCCGCACCAGGGCCACCGGGACGGCGGCGCTACAGCCGCGGTTACTTCACCAATTTACTTCACGATGTGTCGCGGAGACGCATGTCTCAGGATCGAGAGTAATTCGTGGGCCGACGCGGGCGGAGCCACTTTTCCTTCGCGCACGATTTCGCGGGCGCTCAGATCGCTACCGTAAAGAGCGCGATTGGCGCCATCGTCGGAACGCACGGTCGAACCTTCGAGCGACACTCCGGCAAATATGCCCTTCGCTCTGGAGTACGAGAGAATTTCCGCATTCAAAACGATGTCAGTTTCCGCGGAGGCATCACGTCCCACAGGTCCGGCTGCGACCGAAGCATCGCCGCCGAGTTTTACTTTACTCGACAGGACCGATCTGGAGCCTGACTCATTCATGACGAGCAGCACGAAATCCGTGGCTTCGGCTCCGATCTGGAAACCGAAACTTCCGCCCTCGAGTGCGAACATTGCGGGGGCACTCCAACCGCCGGAGAAATCATGGCCTCTGCGACAGGTTATTAGTCCGCGGCCGTAGCTGCCGCCGACCACAAATGCCGCTTTCTTGACCGAGGGATAGATCACCACGCAATCAGCTTTATTCAGCAGATCCCTGGGAATGCCGTCCGGCATACCAAGGATTTCCCTCATCACGACCGCGGATTGGTGGATGCGATCATCCACCTTCTCTACCTTGTCTTCAGCCACAATTGGCAACACACAGGCCAGCATGAGAACTACGGTACCCATCCTTTTCTTCATAAACACTCCTCCAACCATAGTTTGAGATTCAGGTTGATCGCCAGTTAGATGACAAGTCAGACGAAAAGCGAGAATAAAAGTTAATGCGGCACGCCGGATAATTCCAGTCGCGCTCCTACTTGCCGGCCGGCGGAGGCGCCATACCCTGCGGAAAGCTCTTCAACGCGACCTCGTGCGACTGGGAAGAAGCTTTCTTAGCGTCATCCGTCGTGTCCTCAGTCAGAATTCCTTTTAAGACGTAAAAAGCTTCGTCGCCGTGGTTCTTGCCCTCTCCGCGCTCTATCGTGCCGTGAAACTCGAACGATTTGCCATGCACGGTCTCGGTGGCGAAGGTCAGCTTATCGCCATCCAGTTTAGCTGACTTGAAAAAGTGATCCAGAAAAACGTCGCGATCGCTGTCCGAGTCGCCATAGCGCGAGACAAAACCGATCACGTGGCCGGGCGCATCAACCGTGATTTGCACAAATTCGCCGTCGCGCAAGAAGCTGTACATGCCGGAGTATTGCGACTCCGGCGTCGGAGTCGTCTGACTCGGTTTCGGGCCGGCATTCTGTGTGGCCGACGCGCTGGCGAGCATGAGAGTTAGGAACAGCAGTTGTGGGACGTAAAAGCGGTGGCTCCAAGTCAGCATGTCAGTTAAGTATAGCGGGACGGCAGGGAAGAAGGATGAAGGAACACCCTAAGTAATTCGGGGCGCGGAATGCAGGGCTTCGATGGCGGATCTCACTTTGGCGGAGACCTCGTCCGTGTCGCGGACGGTCAAACCGGCGGTGGAGATTGGCTCGCCCACCCGCATCTCGAGCGGCTGGCACTTGATGTGGTAGGTGTTCATGGGCAGCAGGTCGAAGGTGTCGACGAGGGCGATGGGAACGATATCGGCCTGGGCTTTGATGGCCAGAAAAAACGCTCCAGGCAGGAAAGGTTGAACCTTTCCGTCGCGCGTTCGGCCGCCTTCCGGAAAGATAACCAGCGGCGTGCCGCTGCGCAGGCTTCGGAGGGCGGACTTGACGGCGCCGATCGAAGCCGCCGGATTCTGCTGGTTGATGCAGACTTGTCCCGATCGTTTGAGATGCCAGCCTACAAAGGGATAAGCGAGCAACTCACTTTTAAAAACGATGCGGAACTGGAAGGGTAGGTAAACGTAAAGAATTGGAATGTCGAGCGCGGATGCGTGCGTGATCGCGTAAACGCACGGTTTGGATGGTTCGGCCGGATTGTTCGCGTTGCTATCGCTGATGTTATTTGCGCCTGTAAGGGTCAGCGGCGACAGGATCGTCTTCATGATGAGCCGTGACCAGAAACGGGCGAGATCGTGCTGGATGCGTCCGTCGCGGTCGAAGAGCGAGCAGATCAAAGAGATCGTGCCCAGAATGATGGTGTAGAGCCAGATTAGCGGAGAAAGGATGAAGTAGGAGCGGAGGCGGCTGAGCCAGCCGTGACCGAGGGGAACGTGCGCCGCACTCGCGTCAGACCATGCGGAGACCGTTGGTGAGGGCGTTTCAGCGGAGCGCAGATCGGACCGCTCTTTTTCCGGCTCGGCAGTGGTGGCGATTTTGTTCAATTTGTACTCATCCCGCCCACGGTCGCTATTCTTCGACTGGGCCACCGACTCGCAGTCACTTAGATGCGGATGTCAAGCATTCGCATCGCTTCTCCCACAACGTAAATCGAACCGGTTACGACGATCAGGCCCTCTTTTCCGGCAAGTTTCCGCGCTTGGTCGAGGGCCGAGGCTACGTCTTCGGCTTCTTCAATATTGATGCCAGCGGCTACTCGCGCCGCTGCCTGCCTGATTTCTGCGTTTGTTGCCGAACGTGGATTATTGGCGTGGGTCACGATTACGTTTCCGGTGATCGGGAATAGAATTTCCGTCATTTCCTGCACAGCCTTATCCCGCATGACGCCAAATACCATGGCCAGCTCGCGGCCGCTTTCGAGGTTCGGGTATGAAGACGAAAGCGTCGAGCGTAATGCCCAGGCTCCGGCGGGATTGTGTGCGACATCGAGAACGTACTCGGGATGATCGTCTACGGCTGGGACGACATGGAATCGCCCCGGCCATTGCGTCTGGCGGATGCCTTGAGCAATCGTCCCGGGCGTGATTTGGATGATTCCCTGGCTGTGTAATTCAGCTGCGGCCGCGATCGCGAGTGCCAGGTTGCGCAGTTGATGACGGCCCACCAGGGGTGATTCGATTGCGATTTCGCGTCCCAGAACCTGTATGGGATAGCGCATCCGCAAGTCTCTTTGGCCTGAGGGATGAGCAGCAGGTTCAACGTAGTCGCCGCTGGCGGGCGAGACGGGCGGGACGTAGGGCACGGCATTCACGGCGCGCGCGCCCGCGTCCAGGATGGCGTTTCCAATCACGTCGTTGGCTTCGGGTAGCTGCGGCAGCGTTACGACGACTCCGTTCGGACGGATGATTCCCACTTTTTCACGGGCGATCTCGCCGATAGTTTCACCGAGATATTTTTGATGATCGAGCGATATGTCGGTGATGATGCTGAGGCGGGGCTCGACCACATTGGTTGCATCCAGGCGGCCGCCCATCCCAACTTCAAGCACAAGTATATCCGGACGGCTGCGAGCAAAATACTCGAAGGCCATCGCGGTCAGCATTTCAAAGAAGCTGGGATGCCAGGGCAGATCGCCTTCTTCTACCAGGCGTTCGGCGGTGCGATCGACTACGTCGTGGACCGCCGTGAAGTCTTCGTCGTCGATGGGAGCGCCATTCAGGCGAATGCGCTCGTTGATGCGGACTAAATGCGGCGAGGTGTAGAGGCCGGTCTTTAGTCCGGAAGCCTGGAGGATGGAGGCCAGAGTTGCGGCGGTCGAACCCTTGCCGTTGGTACCAGCGACCAGCACAGTTGGGAAGCGATTTTCTGGATGCCCTAACGCCGCGAGCAGCACGCGCATGTGCGCCAGATCGAACTTGTGCGATGGCGTCTGCGCCAGTTCGTGGCCCAGCGCATACATCTGCGCGACGGCAGTTTCGTAGGACATCGGTCGTCAGTCGTTGGGCGATAGTCGTTGGAGGCGACGAACCAACTCTCGCGATGAAGTATCCACCTATGAAAACAGTACCAGCTCCGAGCGTCGGTTTCGACCGCGTCACATTAGAACGGTGCATGCGGAGGTCAAAGTGCATCTACGACCGCTGAGCAGGAGCCCCTAGGAGAGTCCTAGGGGCTGCCAACGACAGACGACCAACGACCAGCGACCGCCCCTAGGCTGCTTGCACCATGAAATCTAACGCTCGCGCGATATAGGCTTTCAGGTCTTTACGCGGGACTACGGCGTCGAGCATTCCGTGCTCGAGAAGAAATTCGGAACGCTGGAAGCCGGGCGGCAGTTTTTGCCGTATCGTCTGCTCGATTACTCGCGGGCCAGCAAAGCCGATGAGGGCGCCGGGTTCGGCGATGTTGAGATCGCCTAACATTGCGAATGACGCGGTCACGCCGCCGGTGGTGGGATCGGTGAGAACCGAAATATAGGGGACTCCGGCCGCATCCAGACGCGCCAGGGCGGCGGAGATTTTCGCCAACTGCATCAGGCTGATCACACCTTCCATCATGCGGGCGCCGCCCGAGGCTGAAACGATGACGATCGGAGTGTGGGTTTCGATCGCCTTCTCAATGGCGCGCGTGATGACCTCGCCGACTACCGCTCCCATGCTGCCGCCGATGAAGGAATATTCCATCGAACTCACGATTACGGGGCGACCGTTCAACTTGCCCTGGGCATTCACGATGGCGTCTTTCAGGCCGGTGTCGGATTTCGCCTGCTTGAGGCGGGAGGAGTAGGCCTTCAGGTCGACAAACTTCAAAGGGTCGGTAGAGGCGAGGTTGCTGTCGAAAATTTCATATTGATTGTCGTCGAGAAGCTGGGCCAGGCGAGAGCGGGCGTCGATGCGGAAATGCTTGTCGCATTTCGGGCAGACATTTAGGTTCTCCTCCAGATCCTTCTTCCAGATGATCTGGCGGCAGCCGTCACACTTCACCCATAAGCCTTCCGTGCGAACCTTCTTTGCGCCCGAAGTGTCTAACTCGCCGGATTGGCGTTTGAACCATGTCATCGCTGATCGGTTGATCGGGCCATCTGGTGATCGGGTCATCTAAGATCCCGTTTCATCCGAAGTCTTCGATCGAGCCAAAGGCAAGCGGGGTTGGATCACCCGGTCACCAGACGGCCCGATCACCCGATCCTAATATTCGATTCCTCTCTGCGCCATTACGCCTTTTTCGTAGGCATGTTTGACCTGGCGCATTTCCGTTACTGTATCGGCCAGGTCGACGATTGTCGGATGCGCGTTTCTTCCGGTCAAGATGACGTGGACCATTTCCGGCTTTTGCTTCAGGGACTCGACGACCTTTGCCGGATCCAGCATACCGTAGCTGATGGCGTAGCTGATTTCGTCGAGCACCACCAAGTCCCATTCGCCGGATCGGATAGCTCTCTCGGCCTCGGCCCACGCTTCTTCCACCATACGCACATCTTCAGGGTCGGGTTTCTCGGCGCCCACTTTGACGAATCCGCGGCCCATTTGCTTCATGATGAATTTATCGCCGAAAGCTTGGACGGCGTCGAGCTCGCCATAGTGCCACGAGCCCTTTAAAAATTGCAGCATCAGGACTCGCATCCCCTGGCCGACGGCGCGGAGCGCAGTGCCCATGGCCGCGGTGGTCTTGCCCTTGCCCGGGCCGGTATTGACGATGATAAGACCACGGCGGAGGTCTGACATATTGGGCGAATCTTTTATTGTACGCGGACGATGGCGGAATTTGTAATTTGGTGAGTGGTGGTTTGGTAATTTGAAGTCGGGCGTGCTTCGCACGATCAAGATCACAAGTGGGTGCAAAGGCGGACGGTTTTGGCTGCCGTCCGCCTCGAGGTCAACCACGGGGAGGTGTTTCTATGGCATTTCGACTACGCGTTGCAGTTTGGGCTGACCTTGTCCTTTAGCCGCCGCGGAATCCTCGGCGTCCAATAAGCGCGCCGCGACCCGCAAAGCGTCCATCTCTTTGCGCACTCGTATCAGTTCCTGTTCTTTCATTCTTAGTACGTCGTACGGGTTTTTCATTTGGGGGAGGGCCTCACCTACAAAATTCAGGCTTGTTTCGCCTGTATGGGAATACAGTAAGCCAGTTTTGCGACGCCGTGAAGCTGCCGGAGGTACATCGGAGCGCCGACGGCGGCGAAAGACGCGGGACTGACCGGCCGCTGACCGCTTACCAAATAGTTAATGGCCCAAATGATAAGGATGCTGGTCGAGAATGGTGAAGGCGCGGTAAAGCTGCTCGACCAGAACTACGCGCGCCAGTTCATGGGGCAGCGTCATCCTTCCGAGGGAAAGGGTAAATTCGGCGCGCCTCCGTGTTTCTTCGCTAAAGCCGTCGCTGCCTCCGATTGCGAAGAGCAGCGGGATAGCGTTCACTTGTTCGCGATCGAGGAAGCCGGCCAACTCCTCGGAAGAAAACTGCCGTCCACGGGCATCGAGTAAGACGAGCTTGTGCCTATCTTGTTTTTTCGACCGCTCGCCGGTCGCCAGGGATAAGATTGCGGCTTCGTCTTTTAAGGAGACGCCCGCGATCTCGGCGTAACGCGAGATGCGTTTTAAATATTCATTGGTCAGAGCGTGGATCGCAGCTTCTTTCGTTTTTCCTATCCATGCGACTTTGATTTTCATGGGCATTTACAAGGAGCACGGCTTGGTCCGCGCCCTAAGGTCCGCCCAAGTTCTGGGCGAAAGAATTGCGCGAAATGAGACAAGGGATCATTCACGGTTATAGGATTTCGGCGGCAGCAGGAATTGAAGGCCGAAGTAGCCCACGAAATAGGATTGATTGGGGCTAGTGGGCTCGAAGCTGCGTCCGGACATGAGAAGAAGAATAATTGGGCTATGGATCTTGTAGCGAGCGCCCAGTTCAAGGGTTGGTTGATTAGCAGAAGGGTGAAAAGTGCCCTGGGAATAAAACTCCACGTCCATCTCGAATTTCTTAGTGAATTCGTGGCCGACGACGAGGCCGGTGAGGAAGCCACTGGGGCCCTTGTGAACGAACTCGTAGCCGAGTTCGTAATCGATGTCGACGGGGCCAAATTTCTTGGCGAATTCGAAGGGCAGGAGAAAAGTCTGGCTGGCCGGCGTGATACCGCGGCGGACGGCGTCGTTAGGGTTGTTGAGGAAAAGCTGGGGGAAGACGGAAACGGCGAGGCCGTTGTCGCCCGCGTCATAGAATCGCCACTTGACGCCAGGATTGGATTGACCGAAGCCGAACTTGGTGGGAGACGCGGGATTCTTGACGCGCAGCCAGGCGTTTTCGTAGGTCAGCTGAATGCGCTCGCCCACGCCGAAATTGATGTCGACGTCAGGAACATGGGAGACGTTCTGATCGCTGTAGAAAAAGGGCATGTAGCCGATGTTGATCTCCCAATTGAAAGGGCCCGGTGTGCCTGGATCATTGGTGTAATAGGGTGGGCCGCCTTGGGCTAGGGCAGAATCGGAGGCAATGACGAGAAAGAAGAGGATTAGAACCTGACCCCAGAATACAACGGTGCTTTCCGATCTCATCTAAATAGGCTGCCCCATGGAACAAGGTTCGAATTTTGCTATCTTACCTTACCGCGGTTGTTGGAAAAGAATTGCCACTGCAAGAAAAATGAGAGTCCGCAGGTTCTCGGACTCCCATCATTAAATTCTGCGAATGAGGCGTTGGCGTTATCTCGCTATTACTCTGCCGGGGTGGCCTCGAAGCCATTGCAGGTCGAGCTGCCGGTACAAGCGTTCGGGCCGTAGAAGCCAACCAGATCGCCATTGTCGTTAACCCCGTTCACGATCGTCATGCCCGCTCCGCTCGGATCGTCGACCGAGGTGAAGGTGGCGCTCGATGTGTTGTAGACGAAGCCGTGGGTGTTGCCCTGAGCGTCGACGTAGAAGCCCACCACGAGGCCTTTGTTATTCAGGCCTGAGGCGGATGTCTGAGCGGCGCCGGGGTAATCGAGGACGGTGAAGTGTCCCTGGACCTGGAGCCAGCCGTGGCTGTTGCCGGTGGAGTCGATGTAGAAACCGCAGACGCTGCTGGAGTTGTTGATGCCAGTCGCCTGCGCGCCGCCGGTGGCACCGGGAATTTCATAGACTTCGAAAACGCCGCCGAACTCGTCATACACGTATGGCACGTCGGGGTCGGTTCCACTAACGTTGCTGCTGTAGTATCCAGCGGCTTGACCGTAGTCGTTCTGGCTGAGGAGTTGATTGAAGGGCTTCTTGGGATAGGCCACGCTGGTGAAAGTTCCCTGGTAGTCCGTGAAGCCGATGGTCTTCCCGTGCTCGATGTAGAAACCAGAGGTCTTGAAGGGCCGGTTGTTGATGCCAATCACCTGGGTCTGCTGCGATTTTGGGTAGTTTTCGTTGGTGAAGGTGCCAGCCGTGTAGGTGAATCCCATGTTGGTGGCGGCACCGTGGTAGCCAGCAATGTCACCAGAGTTGTTGATGCCGAGCAACTGGGTGAACGAGTCGTCGGGATAATTGATGGGGGTGAAGTTATAGGTTTGGGCAAAGGCGGAGATGCAGAGGAGCGCAGCCACGCCAAGGAAGAGAGATAAGGTCTTGAGTTTCACGGGAGGTTCCTTCCTAGATTAAGTTTTTAATTACTGCTCACCCTTAAGAGCGACGTTGCTCCGGTCATTCCCTCATGGGCGCAAAAAAAAATGCAGGATTCTCGCCTTCGTAACCTGATTTAGATAGAATCGGCGGGAAAGCTTGGACGGGGAGCGCGTATGCCGGAAACGCCTACAGAGCGCCAGTTGGTAACTCGTCTTCTCAAACAATGGGGCGGCGGGAACAAAGAGGCGCTTGACGAGTTGATGCCGGTTATCTACCAGCAACTACGCAGGCTGGCGGCAATCTGTCTGCGTTCGGAGCGAACCAATCACACGTTGCGGGCTACGGCCCTGGTGCACGAGGCATATCTGCGCCTGGTGGATGCGGATGTGGCCTGGCAGGACCGTGTCCATTTTTTTGCCGTTTCGGCGCGTCTGTTGCGGCGCATCCTGGTCGATCATGCCAAGGCGAATCACCGGCAGAAACGCGGCGGCGGGGCGGAGATGGTTGAGTTCGATGAGGCCGTGTTGGTGGGGCCGCAAACGTCCGGCGGGATCGTGCAACTGGATATGGCGCTTCAGCGACTGGCGGCACTCGATCAACGCAAGAGCGAAATCATCGAATTGCTGTGCTTTGGCGGGCTTACGTATGACGAAGCGGCGGCGGCGCTCAAGATTTCTCCCGCCACTGTGCACCGCGAGTTGAAGATGGCTAAGGCGTGGCTGCACAGAGAACTCACGCAAAATTCGGCGTGAGAAAAGAGCCGAGGGGACGTCAAAAGAACGCGGTTTTGAACTGATCGTGCCGCTGCTGGGCTTGCTTCATCAGCGCCTGAAATTCCGGCTCGCTTCGCAGACTTTGCAAGAGAGGGTCGCGCCCGAAATAGGGATAACAGAAGAATCCGCCACCGATGCTGTGACGCAGCATGTGCAGAGCTGAAACTTTGTCGCCCAATACGGCGTAGGCCTGAGCTACTTTGTAAATCCCTTCGGCGTCGCTGACGCCGCGCTCGTCAATCTTGCTTTCGGTTTGCTGGAGAAGTTTTAAGCCGCCTGCTTTATCGTGCTTGATCGAATCGCTGAGCGCTTTTCCCACCGCCGCCGGAAGCAATGTAGGATTTTCCTCGAAAGCCCGATCAAAGTCGCGGGCGGCCTGGGTGAGGTCGTTCAAGTAATACTCAACAAAGCCGCGGTAGAAAAGAATGTAAACCGAATCGTTGACGGGAAGGCTCTGCAAGAATTTCTCGTATTTCCCAAGGTATAGATAACCGTTCATTGCCGAACTGTTTATTTTTACCTGAGGATTGTTCTGGCGTGCTTTCTCACACTCCGCCACCGATTCATTCAACATGCCGCCAAAGCGATAGGCATAGCCGAGCTCCCAATGCGCTTCTGCATTGTTGGGGCTATCTTGCAGCACCGAACGCAACAAGGGTACGGCCTGCTCGACTCGTCCGGTGTCAGTCAAGAGATTCGCCATGTAGATGCGCGGCTCGACCAGTGATGGATTTAAAGCGATGGCTTTCTCATACGCATTTTGAGCCTTGCCATAGTCTTCGCGGCCGCCGAACTGCAACGAGGCATTCGTGGTGTAGGCTCTTCCGAGGTGCGCCCAGGCGGGGGCGTAATTCGGTTCGAGCGCGGTGGACTTCTCCAGCATCTGGATAGCAGCGGCAAACTGGTTCAGCGAATAAAGGTCGATTCCGCGCAAATAATATTCGTAGGCCGCGGTGCTGATCGGTTTCTCGGGCTTTAGATTGGCAGCTTCCGCGGGCGAAAGATTTAACTCCAATTCCTTGATGATCTGTTGCGCCACCCGATCTTGAACGGTGAGCAGTTTGTCGTACTTCAAATCGAAGGACTCGCGCCACAGAATCTTGTCTGGCTTTACGTCGATCAGTTGGGCGTTGATCCTGAGATCGTCGCCGTCTTTCATGAAGCTGCCGGTCAATAACGTGTCTACTTTCAAATCTGCGGCAACTTGTTTGGGATCGATGATCCGATTGCGATATTTGTCGACGGAAGATGAGGGACGAATGGTAAGGGCGTTGACATACCCAAGCTTGGTAATGATTTCATCCGCCAATGAGAATCCAAGGAAGTCGGTTTGCGGATCCTGCTCGAGGTTTCGAAATGGGAGGACTGCCAGGCTGCGCGGCCGAGCCGCGGTCGGCGCTCCATTCCACCGCCTTTCAAGAAAATAGCCAATTGCCAAAAGCGCCACCAATAACGTCGCAGCGGGCGCGATCCACCGATTACCTAGGAAAGATTGGCGCAAGGCAGGCCGACGCGCCGGGATGGCGCGCGCCGGAGTTCGGCTTGTCCATCCTGCACCAGCACGCTCCGGGCGGGCACCTCCTTGAAGTTTGGCCTGGAACTCCGCTTCCTTCTTATAATCCTGCAAGTCGATCAGCAGGTCTCCTACGGCCTGGTATCGGCTGTCACGGTCCTTGCGCAGGGCTTTGCCTATGATGTGTTCGATTTCAGGCGGGACTTCCGGGGCAAGTTCGCCGGGGGGCGGCGGTTCAACTTTCAGGATTTCCGCGATCACATCGCTCGCGGTTTCACCTTCAAACGCGGACCTTCCGGTAACCAGCTCATACATTACCGAGCCCAGGCTGAAGATGTCGCTGCGCGCATCGACATCCGTTCCCCGAGCCTGTTCGGGCGACATGTAGCGCGCCGTACCCATGACCATGCCGGGTTCGCTGATCGAGGAGGTCACTGTCATTCCACTGCGACCGATACCCTCGCCGACACGCTTCTCACTCAACTTGGCGATGCCGAAGTCGAGGACTTTAACCAGCCCGTCGGCCCGAACAATCACATTTTCCGGCTTGATGTCGCGATGAACAATCCCACAGTCGTGAGCTGCGGCCAGGGCGCGCGCCATCTGGATACCAATGTCAATGGCGCGATTTAAATCGAGCCTGCCGGCAATAATTTTCTTGCGGAGGGTGGCTCCGTCGACAAACTCGGACGCAATAAAATGCATTCCATTCGCTTGCCCGAATTCATAAATGGTGAGGATGTTGGGATGATTGAGGGCGGAGGCGGCGTGCGCTTCCTGCTCAAAACGACGCAAGCCGCGTTCGTTCAGAGTGAGTTCCGGGGCCAGCATTTTGAGCGCGACCTTGCGGCGGAGCCGCGTATCTTCGGCGAGGTAAACCTCGCCCATGCCGCCGGAGCCGAGCAGAGAAATTATGCTGTAGTGCGCCAATTGTGTGCCGGGAGCGCACATTTCGTGGCGGTCTTCGGTCATCATCTGATGCGCGGCGTCCCGCACTGACGCGTGCAGGAAGTCCATCGGTTTCTCGGCGGAAACCAGTAAAGTTTCGATTTCCTTTCGGAGTTTCGTGTCACCTTCGCAGTGCTTGTCGAGAAACTCGGAACGTGCTTCGGGCCTCAATTCGAGAACCTGATAAAACAAGGCTTCGAGGCGCCGCCAGCGTTCAGACGAAGAAGCCATGACCACGACATCTTACAATAGGGGTCCCTATATTCTCAGTGCATTCGCAGTGACGGCGCAAGCCTCACGCTGCCAAACTGCGGGGCTAGTCTTCCTCACAGAACAAATGGCTGCAACGACGGTTTGCTATTCAATCACTTTCAAGAGCGTACTGGACAACGACGCAAAAATAAACGTCCCCCCCGGCAAACCGGCGCCCGGGATACTCATCCAAGGTGGGTGAAGGAGATCAATATGCTTTGGACAATTTTTGTTCTGCTTTTGATTCTGTGGCTTCTCGGATTCAGTCTTCACGTGGCGGGTGGCCTGATTCACCTGTTGCTGGTGGTGGCGCTGGTGGTCCTGGTCATTAACCTGGTGAGCGGGCGACGCGTAGCTTGAGACCGTCGCTCGTTATTTCTACTTTCCGGGCGATCGGGACGCCGATGAAGATCGGCGTTCAGCCTGGCAAGCAGAACTGCTTTGATTGCTGATAGGGCCACCTGGTTGGTTGCCGCCGCGCGTTGGCGTCGTGGATCGGCAATCAAGCGCAATCCCGCGCGTCTGGCCCACAATTTGATGATTTCCTCTTTTATAGATAAAAGCGTATTGGTCAATCCGACAGACAGAAATGTAGAATCTGTGACGCAGTGCTGCGCGCGATTGCCCCGACGCCTTCGCGAGTAAACCTTGATCATTTATTTTTCATTGCAATGCAGAGCAGGGCTGCGTTTGTCATTCATGCGCTTGCGGAGTCCGCCCACGAGCAGTACCATGCGCGGATTCGGGTTTGACAAAAGGAGATACGATTGACCGTCGATACCGATCAGCATCCCCCGATTACCGACCGCGGCCATCAATTGCCCGAGCATGGCGTGGATTCACAGCGAAGCAAGCTATGGTGGTGGATAGTAGCGTTTGTTTTGTTGCTCCTGATCATCCTGGCAGCGGTGCTTCTGTGGCAGCATCACGAGGCTGCAACCAAGAAGAAACCTGCACCGCCGAAGATTCCAGTGACAACGACAACCGCTAAGCAGGGCGACATCGGCGTCTACCTTGACGAAATCGGCACGGTCACTCCGGTGTATACCGCGTCGATCACGAGCGAGGTGAGCGGCCTGGTCGTTGCCGTGCATTTTAAGGAAGGACAGATTGTCCGCAAGGGAGATCCACTGATCGACATCGATGCGCGTCCTTTCCGCGCGACCCTTTTGCAGGCGCAAGGCGCGCTCGAACGCGATGAGAACGTGCTGGCCCAAGCCAAGATGGATCTGCAGCGCTATCAGGATGCGTGGGCGCGCCGGGCGATTGCGAAGCAGCAAATGGATGATCAGGAAAAGATTGTGCTGCAGGATGAGGGCACGGTGAAGAACGATCAGGGCACAGTGCAATATGACCAGGTCCAGGTCGATTTCTGCCATATCACTGCGCCTTTTGCCGGGCGCGTGGGCCTGCGGTTGGTGGATCCAGGCAATGTGGTGCAGGCTTCTGGAACCATAACGCTCGCCGTCATTACGCAGATGGAGCCGATTACGGTAATTTTCACGATCCCGGAAGACTCGCTGGGCCCGGTGCAGGCTCGCCTGAAGAAGAACGCGAAGCTCAATGTTGATGCATTTGATCGCACCGCGCAGACGAAGATTGCAAGCGGAACCCTGCTGACGCTCGACAATCAGATTGATACTACGACGGGGACGGTTAGGGCACGATCCGTTTTTGCCAATAAGGATGATGCGCTTTTTCCGAATCAGTTTGTTAATACGCGTCTGCTCGTTAATACGTTGCAGGGGGTGACGCTAGTCCCGGCGTCCGCTGTTCAACAGAATGGGCAGGCTTCATTCGTCTACGTAATTCAAGCCAATGTCGCTCACAACCGTGGGGTGAAAGTGGGAGTGACCGATGCTGGCATGACGCAAGTTGACGGCATCAATCCAGGGGACGCTGTCGCTACCAGCAGCTTCGATAAATTGCAGGAGAACACTGCGGTCGTTGTTGCGAATAAAGATTCCAACAAAGGTTCGGGCAATGGCTCGAAACCGCCTGCCAGTTCCAGCGCAAGTGGGAGCAGCGAGCCGTGAGTCCGTCTCGCCCTTTTATTTTGCGGCCCGTGGCCACTGCTTTACTTATGGCCGCAATTCTGCTCGTCGGACTGGTGGGCTATACGCAACTGCCGGTTTCGGCATTGCCGGAAGTCGACTATCCGACCATTCAAGTGCTCACGTTTTATCCCGGAGCCAGTCCGACGGTGATGGCGACGACGGTAACCGCGCCTCTGGAGCGGCAATTCGGCGAACTGCAAGGATTGAGTCAGATGACCTCAAGCAGTTCGGGCGGTACGTCTGTCATTGTTCTGCAATTCAACCTGACTTTGAATATTGATATTGCCGAGGAGGAGGTGCAGTCGGCGATCAACGCGGCGCAGAGTCTTTTGCCATCTGTTCTGCCCGCGCCGCCGGTCTACAGCAAAACTAATCCGGCCGATGCGCCCGTCCTTACCCTGGCCATCACATCGAATGCCATACCGCTCTCACAGGTCGAAGACCTGGTGGACACGCGCCTTGCGCCGAAGATCTCGCAGCTCAGCGGGGTCGGCTTGGTGACGATCAGCGGCGGGCAAAAGCCGGCCGTCCGAATTCAGGCTAATCCGACGGCTTTGTCTTCCTACGGCATTAACATGGAAGACCTGCGCACGGCGTTGGCCAATGCCAGCGTGAATTCCGCCAAGGGAAATTTCGATGGTCCGCGCCAGGATTACCAGATTGACGCCAACGATCAACTCGTAACCACCGCCGATTATCGCAGTGTGGTCGTCGCCTACCGCAACGGTGCACCCGTGATGCTGTCTGACGTAGCACGCATTGTGAACGGCGTTGAAAACAACGATCAGGCAGCGTGGATGAACCTGACGCCGGCGGTGATTCTGAATGTGCAACGCCAGCCCGGCGCGAATACGATCAGCGTGGTAAAGAGTATTAAGAAGCTGCTGCCTCAGCTTCAGGCTAACCTACCGGCGGGCATCGATGTCGCTACACTGACTGACCTCACCACCTCGATTGAGTCCTCAGTAAGCGACGTTAAGTTTGAGTTGTATTTGACGGTCGGCCTCGTGGTGCTGGTCATCTTTCTTTTCTTACGCAGCGTGTACGCCACCATCATTCCGGCGGTCGCGGTACCGCTGTCATTGATCGGCACTTTTGCGGCCATGTACATGCTCGGTTACAGTCTGGATAATTTGTCGCTGATGGCGCTCACGATTTCCACCGGTTTTGTAGTGGACGACGCCATCGTGATGATCGAGAACATCTCGCGCTATATCGAAATGGGCGAACCTCCTATGGAGGCGGCACTGAAGGGCGCGGAGCAAATTGGCTTCACCATTCTGTCGCTCACGGTATCGCTCATCGCCGTGCTGATTCCATTGTTATTCATGGGCGACGTGGTCGGGCGACTATTCCGGGAGTTCGCGGTCACGCTGGCCGTCACCATCGTGATTTCGGCTGTGGTTTCGCTGACGCTCACGCCCATGATGAGTGCGCGTATCTTGCGGCACGAGCCCAAAGAGAAACAGGGACGCATTTATCAATACACCGAACGCGCTTTTGAAAACATGATCGCGTTCTATGGGCGGACGCTGAAGGTGGTGTTGCGCTACCAGACGATTACGCTCCTAGTCGCGGTAACGACGCTGCTGCTCACGATTTTTCTATACGTCATCATTCCCAAAGGATTTTTCCCGGTGCAGGACACGGGAGTGATTCAGGGCATATCGCAGGCTCCGCAGACCATAGGCTACAAGGCTATGGCGGTGAAGCAACAGGAACTTACCAAAGCGATTCTAAGCGATCCGGCAGTCGAAAGTATCTCTTCGTTTATCGGCGCCGATGGAACCAATACGACGACGAATAGCGGCCGAATCTCGATTAATTTGAAGCCGCTCAATGAGAGGAAGATCAGTGCGTCAGACCTGATTCGCAGGCTCACCAGCAAAGTGAACCAAGTGCAGGGTATCACTCTGTTTATGGAGCCGGTGCAGAACATCACCGTCGACGACCGTGTGAGCCGCACGCTCTATCAATACACGCTCGAAGATCCAGACGCCAATGAACTCAACGATTGGACTAACCGTTTCGTCGATCGATTGAAGCAGTTGCCGGAACTTGAAGACGTGGCCACCGATCAACAATTAGGAGGGCTGGCTGTGAACCTGGTGATCGACCGGGTCACCGCGTCGCGGCTTGGGATCGCGCCCACGACGATTGATAACACTTTGTACGACGCCTTCGGCCAGCGGCAAATCAGCACCATGTATACGCAGGTAAATCAATATCACGTGGTGCTAGAGGCTGAACCGCAATTTCAGACTGATCCTAATAACTTGAACCATCTTTATATTCAATCCAATGCGTCGGCTGGCGCTAGCGGCGCGGGAGCATCGTCATCGTTCGCGTCGTCGGGGTCGTCGTCGGCCGGATCGAACGCGTTGACGGGAACCGCGTTGTACACTCCGTCGGCTAATACGCTGGCTCCTCCGGGGAACGCGCTCTCCCGGAATACTTCGACATCGGGCGCGGGAACAAACTCTGCAACTACCACGAGTTCGACGATCGCCAGCGCCGTCCCGCTGGGCGCGTTTGCGCACTTCGAGAAAACGACCGAAGCACTCTCCATCAGCCACCAGGGTCAGTTTCCGGCGATCACGGTATCGTTTAATCTCGCGCCAAACGCCGCTCTGGGCGAGGCTATTACAGCGGTCGATAAGGTGCAGAAAGACATGCACATGCCTGCCAGCCTGCAAGCCGGCTTTCAAGGCACGGCGGCATCATTTACGAATTCGCTCTCCAATGAGCCGCTACTGATTCTGGCCGCGCTGGTCACGGTCTACATTGTGCTGGGAGTTTTGTATGAGAGCTTCATCCATCCGATCACGATTCTTTCCACTCTGCCGTCTGCGGGCGTTGGCGCTTTCCTCGCGCTCATCATTTTTCACCAGGATTTGAGCGTGGTTGCAATCATCGGCATTGTTCTGCTGATCGGCATTGTAAAAAAGAACGGCATCATGATGGTTGACTTTGCGCTGGAAGGAGAACGCGAACACGGGAAGAACGCGACGGATGCGATTTATGAGGCCTGCCTGCTGCGCTTCCGCCCGATCATGATGACCACCATGGCCGCGCTGCTGGGCGGACTGCCGCTGGCTTTGGGCAGTGGTTTTGGTTCGGAGTTGCGGCGTCCGCTCGGCATTGCGATGGTGGGTGGGTTGTTGCTGAGCCAGGTGCTCACGCTTTACACCACGCCCGTCATCTATGTGTTTTTTGATAATTTGGCGCATCGTTCCGCGCGCGAAGCGCGTCGCGCCGAAACGGTAGACGGAGAAGTGGCAGGACCGGCATGAACATCTCCGCACCCTTTATTCAGCGGCCAGTGGCTACGACGCTGCTTACGGTAGCGGTTGCGCTCGCTGGGGCAATTGCGTTTGAGGTGTTGCCAGTCGCGCCGCTGCCCGAGGTCGACTTTCCTACGATTTCAGTCAGTGCGAGTTTGCCGGGAGCGAGCGCCAACATTATGGCGTCGTCTGTCGCGACTCCGCTCGAGCGGCAGTTAGGTCATATTGCCGGGATGACCGAGATGACCTCCTCGAGCACGCTCGGCGCAACATCGATCACGATTCAATTCGATCTCTCGCGCGACATCGATGGCGCGGCGCGCGACGTGGAAGCAGCGATCAATGCGGCACGAACCTATTTGCCCGCCAACCTGCCGGGGAATCCCAGCTATCGCAAGGTTAATCCGGCGGATTCGCCGATCATGATCCTTGGACTTACCTCCGATAAATACGGCCCGGACAAAATCTATGACGAAGCTTCGACCATCCTCGCGCAAAAATTGTCGCAGATTCAAGGCGTGGGCCAAGTGGTCGTGGGAGGCGGTGCATTGCCCTCGGTGCGGGTCGACGCGAATCCCACACAATTGGCGAGCCATGGGCTGACGCTTTCGAATTTGCAGTCTGTTCTGAGCCTGCAGAACTCCGATCTCGCCAAGGGCCAGATCAGCGATGGCGATGTGAGCGCGGACATCCTCGCCAATGATCAGATTTCGCACGCGGATGACTACAAGCCCATCGTCGTAGGCTACACGAATGGAGCGGCGATCCATCTGGCAGATGTGGCTACGGTCACCGATTCAGTGGCCAACATACGGGCTGCCGGCTATCTCAATGGCAAACGCGCGATTACAGTCATCATCTTTCGCCAACCCGGCGCCAATATCATTGACACGGTCGACCGCATCCGCTCGCAACTACCGTTTGTTCAGGCGACGATTCCGCTCGGGATTGATACGACTATTGTTCTCGATCGCACGACCACTATCCGCGCTTCGGTCAGCGACGTCGAACGCACACTGTTGATTTCCATCGCCCTGGTCATTCTTGTGGTGTTTGTTTTCCTGCGTAACGGACGCGCCACGCTGATCCCCGCGGTCGCGGTGCCGGTCTCGCTGGTCGGCACGTTCGCGGTGATGTATCTGTTCGGATATACGCTCGATAATCTCTCGCTGATGGCGATGACCATCGCCACCGGATTTGTGGTCGACGACGCTATCGTCGTGATGGAAAATATCGCGCGCCATCTCGAAGAGGGCTTGAAGCCTTTTGCCGCCGCGCTAAAGGGTGCGGAAGAAGTTGGTTTCACGGTGTTTACCATCAGCATTTCCTTGATCGCGGTCTTTATTCCGCTGCTGATGATGGGCGGAATCGTAGGGCGCCTTTTCCGCGAATTCGCGGTGACCCTCTCGACAGCCGTTTTCGTGTCGATGATTATTTCGCTGAGTACGACTCCGATGATGTGCGCTTATCTGTTGAAGAGTGAGCGCGAGGAAAAACACGGCCGTCTTTATATGGCCAGCGAAAAATTCTTTGACGGCATGCTCTCCATGTATCGCACCAGCCTGCATTGGGTGCTGGAACATCCCACTCCCACGCTGATCGTGCTTTTGATCACGATCGCGCTCAACGTAGTGCTGATCATCAAGATACCAAAAGGCTTATTCCCGGTGGAGGACACAGGCGCGATTCAGGGCAGCGTGCGCGGGCCGCAGGATTCGTCCTTCCCGGCAATGGACGATTCTATTCGGCAGATTGGCGCCGTGATCAAGAAAGATCCAGCCGTCGAAAATGTAATCGCGTTCAGCGGTGGTTCCGGCGCCACCAATACTGGTTCGATCTATATTGCGTTGAAGCCGCTAACGGAGCGCAAGGTCAGCGCCACTGAGATTATCAATCGCTTGCGTCCGCAATTGAACCGACTGCCGGTGGCTTCTGCATTTCTTCAAGCCGCGCAAGATTTGCGCATCGGCGGGCGATCGAGCAACGCGATGTATCAGTACACACTACAGGCCGACAATGTGCAGGACCTTTCTACGTGGGGGCCCGCGATACTGGGCCAGATGCAGCACCTTCCCGGTCTGCAGGATGTGAGCTCGGACCAACAAAATGGCGGCCTCGATGAGTTGTTGACCTACGACCGGTTGACTGCGGCCAAGCTTGGCCTGACCGTGCAATCGCTAGACTCAGCCCTCTACGGCGCGTTTGGCCAGTCAGAAGTTTCGATCATCTACACCCAGTTGAATCAGTATTACGTGGTGTTGGAGGTTGCTCCCCAGTATTGGCAAAACCCAGAGGGGTTGAAAGACGTCTACCTGCATACCGCTACCACGAGTAATGGCAGCAATAATATTCCTCTGCTTGCGCTGGCTTCGAGCCATGCGAATACCACACCACTTGCGATTAACCACACCGGCTTATTTCCATCGGTGACCGTGTCTTTTAACCTCGCACCGAATAAGTCTTTGAGCGATGCCACGCTGGCCATCGATCAGATGCAAAAACGGATGGGCGCGCCGAGCACGCTGCAGGGTTTTTTCGCGGGTATGCTTTTGGCTTATCAACAGTCTCTCGGCACAGAACCGATCCTGATTGTGACCGCTCTGCTGGCGGTCTATATCGTTCTCGGCATTTTGTACGAAAGCCTTGTTCATCCGTTGACTATCATCTCTACACTGCCCTCGGCGAGCGTGGGCGCGATGCTGGCATTGATGCTTTTTGGCGTGGATCTGAACATCATCTCTATCATTGGCATCGTGCTGCTCATTGGAATCGTAAAAAAGAACGCGATCATGATGATCGACTTCGCGCTTGAAGTAGAGCGCAAGGAGGGAAAGAAGCCGATCGACTCTATCTTCGAAGCCTGCATGTTACGGTTCCGTCCCATCCTGATGACGACCATGGCGGCGTTGTTAGGCGCTCTGCCGTTGGCGCTCGGAACAGGCACCGGCTATGAACTCCGGCGGCCTTTGGGTATCACGATTGTGGGCGGACTGATCTTAAGCCAGATGCTCACGCTCTATACCACGCCGGTTGTCTACCTGACCTTCGACCGGTGGCGGTTGCGGATGCAGCAAAAGTCGGTCTGACATCTCGGGTTGACTCAAGGGCAGTCCGCTCTGCACGCATCCGCCCTGCTGATTTACAATCTTCGGTTCCCCTTCAGGAGACAGCGCTGTGATTCCACGCTACACACGACCAGAGATGGCTCGCATTTGGAGCGATGAGAACCGCTTCCGAACCTGGCTGGCGGTCGAGGTCGCAGCGACCGAAGCCCTGGCCGCCGCCGGCATCGTTCCGAAAGATGCCGCCAAGGCGATCCGCGCGCGCGCCAACTTTAGCGTCGAACGCATCTTCGAGATCGAAGCCGAGGTCAAACACGATGTTATCGCGTTCACCACTGCGGTGGCCGAGATTGTGGGCCCGCACGCGCGCTGGTTTCACTACGGACTCACGTCGAACGATGTGGTCGACACGGCGCAGGCGTTGCTTATCCAGCAGGCGTCGTCGCTGATTGCCGGCGACCTGGAGCGACTGGCGGATGTGCTGGAGCGGCGAGCGTGGGAATTCAAAGATACGCCGATGATTGGGCGCACTCACGGCATTCATGCCGAGCCCGTCACTTTTGGATTCAAGATTGCCAACTGGTATTCGGAAACGCAGCGCAACATCGCGCGTTTCAAGGCGGCGGCAGAAGATTTGCGCGTGGGCAAGTTCTCAGGGGCGGTTGGGACCTTCGCTCACCTCACGCCCGAACTCGAAGAGGAGATGTGCGCTCGCCTGGGATTGAAAGCGGCGGCCGTCTCGTCGCAGGTGATTCAGCGCGATCGTCATGCGTTTTACCTGGCAACGCTGGCCACGATTGCATCGACGCTCGACAAGATCGCCACCGAGATACGCCACTTGCAACGCACGGAAGTTCGTGAAGCCGAAGAATATTTCAGCGAAAAGCAGAAGGGCTCGTCGGCGATGCCGCACAAGCGGAATCCGGTCACCAGCGAACAGATCTCCGGACTTGCGCGCGTGGTGCGGGCGAATGCACAGGCTGGGTTCGAGAACGTCGCGCTCTGGCATGAGCGCGATATTTCACACTCATCGGCCGAGCGCATCATTATTCCGGATTCAACTACGCTAGCCGATTATCTCCTGAATAAGACGGCGAGCTTGATTGAGACTATGTTCGTCTATCCCAAGCGCATGTTGGCGAACCTCGAAAGTACGCGGGGTCTTGTCTTCAGCGGGCAGTTGTTGCTTGATTTGGTCGCGAGCGGCATTTCGCGGGAGGATGCCTATCGTTTGGTGCAGAATCACGCTATGCGAGCGTGGAAAGAAGATCTCGACTTCCAAGAACTGATCGTGAACGACCCCGAGATCAGCGGGCGGGTGCCGCGGGCAAAGATTAGCCGCGCGTTTGATCTGCAGCGGCAACTCAAGAATATCGACAAGATTTTTTCGCGGGTATTTGCGAAAAGGGCCACGGTTGCGAAACGAAGAAGGAAGCGCTAAGAGTTTTGGCCTGAGCTCCGCTATCGTGACACTGCCATCAGATCGTCAACCTTGGTGGCCTTCTGGTCGTTCGATTCGATGCTCATGCTCTGGTGGCAATTCTTGCGAGGTCGCGGATTCTACTCTTTCTTTTTCTTGGGGGCATCCGCCTCTCATAGCTAGCGACCTAATGCTTTCGCATGTAATTGTTTGTAAAACCCCCTTCCGGACAAATCTTCCGGACAATCCCGGGCATCTATTTAACTAGCCGGTTAATAAGGTGACGAACCGGATTCCGGCTAAGGATGGCAACTATGAAGAAACCATTAATAGCGGTGACAGTAGCGCTGTTCGCGCTGCTGAGTATGACTGCAATGGCGGCCACCGGCCGGTACGATGAGCAGATTCAACAGGCGGTCAGCCAGAAAATTCATGACGCGAAGCGTCTGCAGAGCGTGAACTCAAGCGTCGAGGATGGCATTGTGACGCTGACTGGCACAGTGGGGCTTTATCAGGACAAGCTTGTTGCCGCCAGCAAAGTTAAGAAGGTCAAAGATGCCACGGGTGTGCGCAACGACATAACCGTCGCGGGAGAAACCGTGCCCGACGCGCAACTCGAGAAGAAACTGGCAAAGCAGTTGGCCTATGATCGCGTGGGGTATCCTGACAACGCATTCAACTATGTCGCACTTAGCGTGAAGGACGGCGTCGTGACGCTCAGCGGCGATACAGTATGGGATCCTCCGAAAGACTCGGCGCTCGCGATTGTTGCGCGAACTCCGGGCGTGAAAGATGTGGTGGATGATGTGAAAGTTCTGCCAGTTTCGAATTTCGACGATTCGATCCGGGCACGGACGGCTCGGACAATTTACCGGGATTCAGTGCTGGGCAAATATGCGAGCGATCCCGTGCATCCGATCCGCATCGTGGTAGACAATGGGCACGTGACCCTCTACGGAACGGTCGAGAGCTCAATGGACAAGACGATCGCGGGAATTCGGGCGAACTCGGTGCCGGGCGCTTTCAGTGTTGAAAACAAGCTGGTGGTGGACTGAGCGGTAGTCTTATACGACTGCATGGTTGCTTTTCAGGGCGCGGTGGAATCCGCGCTCTCTTTTTGCCTAATCTTAAACGTCAGTTCGCCTTGCGGGAATGCACCAGCTTCAAGCCATCGGTTTGCAGAATGCGCTGAATCTGGTGTCTGGCGTGGACAGTCCAAGGGCCCGCGGTGTCGAGCTTCACGTAGGCCCGCCAGTGCTGCAACGCCTTACGCGGCTGGCGCATTTTCTCGTAAGCGAGCGCGATGTTGTAATGCGCATCGGCGTAGGTGGGCGCGAGTTGAATCGCGGTCTTGTAGGTATTGATGGCTTCTTCGACACGGCCGGTTTCGTCGAGCACGTTACCCAGGTCGAAATACGCAAGCGCATAGCGGGGATCGATCTGAATGGCTGAACGGTAGTGCTGTTCGGCGAGCCCATATTCCTGACGGTTGTAGTAGAGGGTACCCAGGTTGATGTGCGCGGCGGCGTGTAGAGGATCCATTTCGAGAACCTTTAAGTAGGCGGTGATTGCATCGCTCTGCGTGGCGGGATTTTCTTCGAGCACAATCCCGCGCGCAAACAAGTCGGCAACGTCGGTGACTACCAGTTCCGGACCGCCGCGCGGAGGGCTGGTGACGACTCTACCCTCTTCCGGCGAAAAATCGAACATGAACTGCCCGGCAATGGGTTCCAAAAGCCGCCCCTGGTGACGAAAGGCGACGCGATGTCCGCTCTGGTAGGCTCCGGCCTCGAGCAGCGGATTCTCCATGCCCGCTACCTGTTTTTGCATAGCTTCGAGGGATTGGCGGATTACGGCCGGACGAACACGCTGAGCGCAGAGGTCGCGCACTTTCTTGATTTGAACGAGATCGAAAAAGGAATAGTCTTCGGCCGCCGTCACCAGTCCCGCCTTCTCCCAGGTTTGAAGCTGGCGAGGAACGAGACGAAGTATGCGCAAAAGGTCCGCGCGGCTGTAGCGATACACGGCGGTCAACTCTCGCCCGATTATCCGCAAATTCCGTAGAGGAATGCAAGTAGCAAGCCGGTGGAAGCTGTGGACAATCGGGATGAAATGGCACGGAAGTGGTGGAGATGAGTTTCAGCCATTGACCGTTTGTTTTTATTCAGAACGCGCAACTTAATGCGAGCGGGAGAATCCCATGAGTGCTCAGGCTCTTCCGGAAGCGAAGATGACATCAGCGCCGAATCGAATCTCGCCCCCGACGCGATAGCGCTCGATCGCAGCGGTTGCCGCATCGCGGATCGTTGGCCAATCTTCGGCTTTCACGCGCTCTAGCATGGGCTGGAATGGAGCCGCCACCGCGCAGGCGTATTCGAAAACTTCTTCGGCTTCTCCTGGCCAGGTCCATGGCAGACTGCGAGATGCTTCTTCTGCCTCGCCAAATCCAGAAGCGCTCAGCGCGGTCGAAAGAGAGCCCGCGGCCCCGAATCGAAAAGGATTGGCACCGCCGGGTTCAATCATGCTTCCATTAACATGCCGAAGAACAATCTTCATCGTGCTCTGCCAATACGGTTGTTCCAGCGGGCCCCACGCAGCGAAGCAGGCGCGCGCACCTGGCTTCAGCACGCGGCGCAATTCTGTCAGAGCTCGTTCGATGTCGGCGAAGAACATCACGCCAAAGCGACAACTAGCGAGGTCAAAGCTGTGGTCGCTAAACGCCAGATCGTGAGCGTCAGCGTGTCGGACGGCGAAGTTTGAGAGTCCCTTATTCCGGGCGCGTTCGCTGGCGATTGCGAGCAACTCTGAACTCTGATCCACTGCAATTACCGAACCGTGCGGACCGACGCGCTGCGCCAGACTAATCCCAGGTTCGCCAGTACCGCTCGCCAAATCGAGCACGCGCATATTCGGCAAGGGTTCTGAGTATTCGACGAGCGCCGCGGTCACCGCGCTGCCCATCACCGCCGATTTCGCCTTCCACTTTTCCGACGCCACCAAGCGATAGGAGGAACCCCACGGGGGTGTATTCGTCGTCGACACTCAGGCCCTTTTCTTGCGAGCTTTCTTCGGCGCGGCAGCTTTAGCTTCGGCGGCCGAAGGCCGATGCGCTTTCGGTTTCGCCAGCAGTTCCGCCGGCTCCAGCCGCTTAGCCGACTTCCACAGTCGTTCCAGATCGTAGAACTGGCGCGCCTTCTCCGAAAATATATGAACGACGAAGTCCACGTAATCGAGCAGCACCCATTCCGCTTGTTTGTAACCCTCGGAATGAGTCACGCGCAGGCCTAATGCCTCCAGGCGCTCATCAACGGCGTCGGCGATCGCCTGGATCTGCCGCGGATTTGTGCCGCTGCACATTACGAAATAGTCCGTGAACGCTCCCGAATCTTTCTCCAATTCGAGAATTGTGAGATCGTCGGCTTGTTTGTCTTGGCAGGCGAGGATGGCTTCGTTCACCTGGAGTTTGAGGTCGTCCTTTTTCTTCATACGAGGTGATTGATTGTAACCCGCCGATGGCGAGGAGGCGGCCAAGCTCGGTTCGGCTGGACCCTTCGACTTCGCTCAGGGCAGGCGCCCGGGGGAGTCTGTCCCTACGCGATTCTCTCAATGATAGAGTCTCTGCTTGCGGACGTAGTCTGCAACCCGTGGATCAAGCCATCTCGCCAGCGCTTTACCCTGCGCGGCCGCCGCGCGAATCGCCGTTCCCGAAACGTTCTGATGAACGCCCTCTAGCATGTGGACAGTGACCCCGGGAAGAACGAGGTCGCCTTTTGCCGGTTCTTTGTGAAACGGACGAGTCACCGCTGCTGGAGGCCGCAAGTCTTCCGGTAATGATTCGGCTACGTCTCGCAGCGAATACCCGGGTCGGCTGGCCACCACGAAATCGCACATCGCCAGCAGCGCGCTCGCCTCGCGCCATTTCGCGATATCGCGGAAGGCGTCGATTCCGATCAGAAAAAAAAGCCGGTCAGATTTCTTTAAGGTGTCTCTTAGCCGCCGCACCGTATCGATCGAATAATTTGCGCCGGAATCGTTCCGGCCTCCGGACTTTGCTTCTGTGCGCGGCGCCTCCAGGAGCGAGGGGACAAATCCCCGCTCGTCCTGCGTGGCCAGCCCGACCATGGCATAACGATGAATGAATGCTGTGAGCGGATGTTTCTGTTTATGTGGGGGTACGCCCGCCGTGACAAACAGCACCTGTCGCAGCCCATAGCGCTTCGCCGCAGCTTGGGCGAGTGCGAAGTGTCCGCGATGAATGGGGTCGAAGCTGCCGCCGAAAAAGCCGATATTCATTGGAGTTTCCCTGACCGCTTTGCCCTGCTGATTGTCCCTTAGCCGACCCGATAGTTTCGTCGTTACTGGCCAAGGTTGCAAGGCGCGTTGTGGGCGGCTGTTGTGGGCGGCGTCTTGGCATGCTTAAGAACCAATCCTGAAGATCAAGTGCCAGGCAAGACGTATTGCCTCTCCTGATTCCACGTTGCACGAGCGAGTTTTGCCAAACGCATCCAATGAGATTAGGCTGTGGGCACCCTGTTTAGCCTCTATTGAGTTGCCTTGGGCGATGCTGGCAAGTGTAACCTGACGGGTGTACCTCTGGCCACTGTGCCGCCAGGAAATTAAGGTGGACTGGCGTAACTCGCTCGGCGCGCTGCACGCGCTTAGCATGAGACCATGCGAATGAAACTCCCCCTCATCCGCAGTTTGGCAGTGGCTCCGGCGCGCACGCCCATTCTGCGCTACGGAGTCGCTCTCCTCAGCACGGTTCTCGCGCTGATTCCTACCTTATTTTTTTCGGACGTCTCGGAGAGCCGCCTCGTCGTCTTCGCCGTTGCCGTGATGATCAGCGCCTGGTACGGGGGATGGAAACCTGGCCTCGCCGCTACTTCGTTTGCGCTCACCGTCAGCGCCTATTTTTCGTTCAGCGGCGAACAAACTCCAAGCGAATATCACAAGGCCATCGCCCACCTTGCCCTGTTCTTTGCCGTGGCCCTGCTGATTTGCTGGTTCAACGCCGCCCTGCGCGCGACCCAGGATAGCTTGCGGCGTTCCGAGAGTAATTTTCGTTCCCTGGTAATGAATGCGCCCTACGGTATTTGCCGCTGCGATGCCCTTGGCATTGTGCAGGACGCAAACCCTGCCATGGTGACTATGTTTGGCTACGACAACGCCGCCGAACTCACCGGCCGGCATCTGGGAAGCTTGTATGCCGACGCCCAGCAATGGTTTCGCACGGTTGATTATTTTCGCGCCCGGAAGGAATTTAACAACTTGACCACCGAGTGCGTGCGAAAAGATGGGACGGGCATCGTCGCCCGCATCTCGGGACGATCCATCCCCAACGGCAAAGACGGAAACAGCTTCGAAATCTTTATGGAAGATCTTACGGAAACCCGCATGCTCGAACTGCAACTCCGCCAAGCACAAAAGATGGAAGCCATCGGCCGCCTCGCCGGCGGCGTCGCTCATGATTTCAACAATCTGCTCATGGTGATCTCCGGCTATTCTGAATTTCTGCTGGAGCGGCTCGGTCCCGATCCGCGATTACGTGGACCAGCGCAGGAAATCTCGAATGCGGCGCAGCGCGCGACTTCGCTGACCCGGCAATTGCTCGCATTCAGCCGCAAGCAGATGCTGGCTCCGAAAGTGCTCGACTTAAACGAAGTGGTGGCCGAAAACCTTAAAATGCTGACCCGCATGATCGGAGAGGATATCGACCTGGTCATGGTTCCAGATCCAGTGCTCGGTGCGGTGCGCGCCGACCCCGGCCAGATCGACCAAGTCATCATGAACCTCGCTGTCAATGCCCGCGACGCCATGCCCCAGGGCGGCAAGCTGACCATCGTCACTGCGAATGTCACCCTTGATGAAAACTTCGCGCGCACTCACACGCCGGTGATTCCCGGCGAGTACGTGATGATCGCGATCAGCGACACCGGAGTTGGCATGGATCATGAAACACAATCCCACATCTTCGAACCGTTCTTCACCACTAAAGGTGCGAAGGGCACCGGGCTTGGCCTCTCGACTGTGTATGGCATCGTCAAACAAAGCGGTGGTTTTATCTTCGTCGACAGCGAACCGCACCGCGGTACCGCCTTCCGCGCGTATTTCCCGCGCATCGATGGTCGCGAAGATCCCGTTGCCGCGCAGGAAACACTCGGCCTTCCGCGCGCTGAACGTGGCCAGGAGACCATCCTCCTGGTCGAAGATGAGGTCAATCTACGCCGCCTCGCCCGGCAGTATCTGGAGCGGCAGGGCTATAAGATCCTCGAAGCCGAAGACGGCGCTGCGGCCTTACAGATCGTAGACGGATACGAGGGCGCCATCGATCTTCTGCTCACTGATGTCATTATGCCAGGCATGAACGGCCGCGAACTGGCCGCGCAAGTCGTCAAACTGCTGCCGAATATTCGCGTGCTCTATATGTCCGGCTACGCCGAGAACGCGGTGGGTCATGACGGCACGATTGATGCCGGCGTCAATCTGCTGCAAAAACCGTTCAGTCTTCCCGCCCTCAAAGATCGCGTCCGCGAGTTGCTCGACTCCGAGCCGATCCCCCCGCAGGTCGCGATGTCATCTCGCGGGGGTACAAGTTCTCTGGAGAAGAAAATGCCGCCCTTCCGAGCACGGCGCTTCAATCTCCAATTGCCGCTGCGGTATCGTCCCCTTGGAGAGAAGAGCTGGCGCCCCGGCACTACCGAGAACATCAGCCGCTCAGGAATGCTATTCCATGCGCAGGAGTTGCTGCATCCGAATGCCCAGCTTGAGATCAGCCTCGTGTTGCCGGCTGAGATTGCAGGTCTTGCAGCCACGGAAGTTATCTGTCGTGGTGAAGTCGTTCGCCTAGTCGAATCGCAGCAACAGGGCCGGGGCTTTCCTCCCGCCCTGGCCGCGAAGATTCTGCAATACCACTTCCAGCATGGCGCTCGCGTGGGCGAGGCTTAGGCGGGATCCGGCATCCTTGCTCAGGCAGGTCTCTGGTTACTTTCGACATCTCACTCACCTTGGACAACGTGCTCTCATGCTGCTACATTGCGGCCAGTAACATCGGGTCATTTATAGGATTGAACTATGTCTCTGCTGGTCAAACTGGAAGACGATCTCGGCGAACGCAGCGAATGGGTGATGCTCCACGGGTTAGTGCCCACTGCCGAACGCGCGGGTTTTCTGCTGCTCAGCGGCATTGATCCGTTTGGCAAAACGGTCTTTAACCACCTTCAGATGGAAACGTTTCTTGAGGAATGGAATCGTATAAAAGATCGCGTGCGCGATGATACTCAGTTGGAGGCGTGGCAAAAGGTAAAGCGAATGGCGGAGACCTGCCGACAAGATCGCGATCTATATCTTAGGTTTGTCGGCAATTAGTGCTTCAGCAACGAAGTTGCACATGTGCCGAGACTTCGCTCGGCTGGGCAGGTGGGGGCACCTGCCCCTACGCCATCTTCGTTGGCTTATCCAGGCGCTGTCGGCTATTTCTCTGGCAGGTTTACCTCCAGAAATCCCATCACGTTTTCTCCCATGATCAGGCGGATCTCCTGCTCCGAGTAACCGGCTTCCAGCATGGCATCGGTGATGTCGACTAAGCCGGTCGTGTCAAATGGTTCGGTGACTGCTCCATCAAAATCCGAGCCCAGCGCAACATGCGCCACACCCACGCGGTCGGAAACATACCGCATGGCTTTTACGATCGCGCGTGCGTCGGTGCCGCAGGTCGCTGTTTCCCAGTAGCCAATGCCAATCAGGCCGCCCTTGGCCGCGACCGCTCGAATCTGATCGTCGCTGAGGTTCCGGTTGTTGTCGCAGGTCCCTTTGACGCCGGTGTGGGAAACAACCACTGGACGCGTGGCCATCGCTAAGACATCTTCAATCGTTTTTGGCGAGGCATGCGCCAGATCGACGATCATGTGCCGGGCTTCCATTTGGCGCACCCACTCGCGGCCTTTTTCGGTCAGGCCGATTTTTTGAACGCCCGCCGCCGAGCCTCCAATGTCATTGTCGAAAAAATGGCTGGGCGACATCATGCGGTACCCGGCGCGGTAGAGAACATCGAGATTCTCCAGCTTGCCGTCAAGCGCGTGCGCCCCCTCAATCGAAAGTAAGCCGGCAGTGAGCCGGCGCTGGCTGCGGCGCCGTTCAAGATAACGGTGAAGATCGGCGGAACTCTCAATGACCACAAAGCCGCCTTGCGAGGCGCGCTCGAATTGGTGCAGTCGATGCGCTTGATAGAGGGCGCGCTCGGTTAGGCTGCTCCAGGTTGCTGGAGGCCAACGTTCGACAATCGCCAGGGAATGAATATCGTCGCTCTTGTCATCATTGCTCTCGATGTTCAGACCGTGCGGACTCTTAGTGGGCAGCGAAAATACCTGCAAAGCAACATTGCCGTCGGCGAGGCGCGGAATGTCCACGTGCCCGTCGGTTCCGCGCTCCAGCAGATCGCGTCCCCAGAGAAGCGAGTCGGCATGAAGATCGGCGATGGTGAGTTGTTTGTGCAGATCAAGCGCCCGCGCCGACGCCGCATAAGGCGGCTTTTTGAGCAGCTTATTCTGGTTCTCGTCGAGCAGCCGCGGAATTTCGAAGAAGAAGGCAACCGCGATGCAGAAGAGTACGAGAGCGATTTGCAAGAAACGTCTGAGCAGAAAAACCTCCTCGCCGATAACGTTACATGCAGGCCAGCCTATTCGCTGCTAACTGAAACTTGAGTTGTTGCTTCCGTTATTTCGACAGTGTTCCGAGCGCGCTGCGAAATAGTACGTCAAACCCCTGAGCGTCTTTCCCGCTGCGCGCCGCAAGCAATGCTTTCTCCGCCGCCGCTCGCTGATAGCCCAGGTTTACCAGCGCCGAAATAACGTCTTCTTCGACCGCACTCGTTGGCGCAAAGCTGGTTGCGGACGCGCCCGGTGCAGTCGGCAGCTTATCGCGCAGTTCCAGCACCATGCGCTCCGCCGTTTTTTTTCCGATACCGGGGATGCGAGTGAGTCGCGCCACATCGCCTCCGCGGATTGCTCCCACCATTTCGTCGGCCGGCATTCCACTCAGGATCGTGATCGCTAGTTTCGGACCAATTCCGCTGACGGTCAGCAGCTTTTCAAATACTTGTTTTTCCGCCAACCGCAAAAAGCCATAGAGATTCAGCGCATCTTCACGCACGTGAGTGTGAATATGCAGCGCCACCTCCGCGCCAGCCGTGGGCATTTCCGCAAACGTCGGAACGCTGATCGCAACGTCATAACCAACTCCGTGCGTCTCCACGATCGCCTGATTGGGATGTTTGGCCAGCAAAGTTCCGCGAAGATGAGCAATCATCGCGCCTATTGTACGGCACGGCACAGCGTGAGATCGCCCGCGAGCTGGGAACGCTCGTCGGCCTAGCGCGCGAAGTCCGCAGTTTTCCTGGTGGCACGCAAATTAATGGCCATTTTTCCTTCCGCTTCCACAGGAAGTTGCACCGCTCCACAGTTTTTACACAACGGAAGCACACTTTGCGATTGCGTTAATTTTTCATCTGCCGCAAAGTGCTGAAAGTCAAAAGCGTGAGATGTTCTGAATCTGGTCCGACAGGGGTTCAGCGTTGCCGGTGATCTTGAGAGTGAGTCACCGGGGGAAATTCGGCGCATGTCCAGTGCGTCGTGCCCGCTTTGCGGCCTTCTCAGAGATCCTTCTTTCGAGGGGGATTTAAGCGCTGGATTCTAAACTTGAAGCGCAAGCTTCAGGCAGCATCGCTTGAGCGCACTTTTCGGAGTGCAGTTGGGCGATGGTCTTTCGCCTCGCGAAAGATGGCGGTTCAGACGTCCGCGATAACAATGCGGCTTGGGTGGCTGGCCCGAGCCGCATTTGTTTTGTTGCGCCCTGTTTTCCTCACCCATCAACGTTCGCGGAGTGATATTCACAGCTTTTCCGGTTCGTGCTCCCTCCTGTGCTATTCCCCTGCGGCTTTTTTCAGCCCATAATCACTAAGGGATCACACGCGCGCCCCATGACGTCGACCTCTTCCGACAATTTCAAAGACACGCTTAAGCAGCAGGCCGATATCGTCCGCATCGTGGGCGATTACGTCAGGCTGAAGAAGGCGGGTGCACAGAATTTCTCCGGCCTGTGTCCCTTTCATGCGGAGAAGACACCGTCGTTTTCCGTGCATGCCACGCGCCAGTTTTTTCACTGCTTCGGCTGCGGCGAGTCCGGTGATGTCTTTACCTTCCTTCAAAAAGTCGAAAATATTACGTTTCCAGAGGCGGTTCGCCTGATCGCGCAGAAGCTAGGCGTACCGATGCCGAAGGTGAGTTTTTCGAGCCCCGCGGAAGCGCGAGACGCGCAACTTCGCATGGCGCTGCTCGAGGTGCATGTGCGTGCTACGCAGTTTTTTCAAGAATGTCTGCGGCGTTCCGAGGGTGCCAACGCACGCGAATACCTCAAAGGTCGTGGCCTCGACGCGGAGATGATTGCTCGCTTTCGCATCGGCTATGCGCCCGATTCTGGATTTCTCCTGCGCGACGCGCTAAGCCGCGAGTTTGATAATGAGTTATTGCGGGTGAGCGGCCTGTTTTCTTGGAAGGAGGGAGACGGCCGTCAGAAAGCTAGCCGTCAGCCCTCAGCTGTCGGCCCTCAGCAACAGCAGGTCCTTCGCTCCGCTCAGGATGACAACGGGGTGGAGGGTTCTGACGCCAATGACGAACCACGAACGACGAACGGGCTTTCTTCTCAGCTCGTAGCTCGCAGCTCGCAGCCCGCTGCCATTTATTCGAAATTTCGCAATCGGGTGATGTTTCCGATCTGCAATGACCAAGGCAAGGTGATCGCCTTCACGGGGCGCACGCTTTCGTCTGACGAGAAGGCTGGGCCGAAATATTTGAATTCGCCGGAGACGGCGATTTATTCGAAGTCGCGTGTACTTTTTAACCTGGACAATGCGAAAGAGGCGATTCGCAAGCTAGAGTATTCGATTCTTGTCGAAGGCCAGATGGATTGCATTTCGGTGTACGCGGCTGGCTTTCACAACGTGATTGCCAGTTCGGGTACAGCCTTCACCGAACTCCAAGCCAAACTGCTAGGCCGGTTCTCGAAGAACATCATCGTGAACTTTGATCCTGACACCGCCGGGGCCCGCGCCACTGAGCGTACACTCGGCTTGCTCGTAGAAGAAGAATTCAACATCCGCGTTTTATCGCTTGAGACCGGATTTGATCCCGATCTTTTCATTCGGCGTAAGGGTAAAGACGCTTACGGCGCGGCACTGCGGGACTCGCAGAAATACTTCGACTATCTGATCGATCGCGCGCGGGCGCAGTTTCCGGCACGCAATTCGGAGAGCAAGGTCAAAGCAATCAACCATCTCCTGCCGCACATTCAGCGGGTGCCGAGCCGCATTGCGCGCGACGAACTGGCGCTCGAAATCTCTCAGAAGCTGGGGATTGATTCGGCGGTGCTGCGCCTGGAATTGAAGCACGCCGCGACCAATCGCTCGGCGATCCAGGTCAAGACAGCAGCCGAGGCGCAGATCACCGGCGCTGAGAGGGTTTTGATTCGGGCGCTGGCCTCGGCAAGCCAGATGCAGGCCGGCGAGACTCGCACTTCGGCTCGCGATGGAGCGGACGAAGAATTCGATCCCGCCCGGCAGGCGCAATTTGCGCTTCAGTCGGAGCATCTTTACGACGGACTGGCCTCGCAGTCGTTAATCGAAGCCCTGCTCGAAGCGGGCGCGGAAACGGCGGACGTTATAGCGCTTCCTAGGACCGAGGAAGACCGTCGGTTGCTGGCATCGATCCTCATGCACGAGGAGGAGGTGCTAACGCCTGAAATGGTGGAAGGAGCGGTGCGCGCTTTGCGGAGAATCTATTTCCGGAGGCGCTTGGAGGAGGTTCAACTCGCCTTGCAGCGCTCAGCCCTGCCGCTTGAAGAAAGACAGGCGCTTTTGCACGAGAAAGTGCGCTTTAAGCGCGCCCTGATGGACCCAGGACTGGCGGAGGCGGCGAGCGAAGCGTCCTAGCCTAGATTCCCGCGGTTTCGTGGCCTTTAGCGCGCGAGATCCTGGAATTCCAGGTCTTTCTGCCCCGTTCGGCTCTTAACTTTGGAACGAAATGTCTCCGAATGCCATCTAAAGAACTAGCGGAAAAAGAGATACGGGCGGCGGAAGGCATCTGGGTAGGGCGCAAACCTCAACGCATCGCGGCTACAGCCGTAGCTGGCGTGCTATACTTTTAAGGTTTGTGTGCCTCGCGCACAACTCCGTACCAACTCCCACCGCTGAAAAGTTTGGCGTGCGCCCACCGGCGACGCCGTGAAGGATAATCTGCATTGGCACTTGATGACAAGTACGACGACATAAAAAAGCTGATCGACGCAGGCAAAGAGAAGGGATATCTGACCTATGATCAGGTCAACGACCTTATCCCGCACGATGTGCACTCTCCTGAAGACCTGGAAGATCTGCTAACCACGATCGGCACGCAAGGCATCGATGTACTCGAAAGCTCGAAAGGGCCGACGACCGATCTGGAAAAAAAATTCGAAGAAGTTGATGATGCGTCCGAGGACGTCGAACTCGACCTAACCCCGGGCGCTCTGGAAAAAACCAATGATCCTGTCCGCATGTATCTGCGCGAGATGGGAACTGTCCCGTTGCTCACGCGCGAAGGCGAAGTTGAAATCGCCAAGCGTATCGAGCGAGGTCAAAACCGCGTTCTAAAGGCGCTTTCGCGCTCGCCGATTGTCATTCGTGAGCTACTTGCCTTGGGCGAGGACCTCGAGAAGGGCGTCCGCTCGATTAAAGAGCTGGTGACGTTCGACGAAGAGGAAATCACGGAAGAGATTGTCGACAAGCGTCTGAAAGAATTTCTCGCCAAGATTGCGACGCTCGACAAGCTTTACAAAAAAGTCGCGCCGCTCCAGGAAAAGCTGGCGGCGGTAAATCTGAAGAAGCGCCCGCGCGACCATCGGCGATACCGTTTTCAACTCGCGCATGCGATTGTGCGGACGTCGATCGCAGTGCGCAAGCTTGGTTTCACCAACAACGAACGCAAACGCCTCATCGACCGCGTCAATCGCACCGTTGACGGCATGCGCTCGCTCGACCGGCAGATCCAGAATCTGGAAAAGCGGGCCGATGCGACCCGCAGCGAAGAGCAAAAGAAGGAATACAAGAAGCAGTCGCGCGCGGTTCGCGGAGAGCTGGAAAAGCTTGAAGTGGAAGCGGGCCTGTTGTTCCAAGAGCTCAAGCGCACACAGCGCGAGATCATTCAGGGCGACATGGACGCCGAGCACGCCAAGCGCGAGCTGATTGAAGCCAACTTGCGCCTGGTGGTTTCGATTGCGAAGAAATATACGAATCGCGGGTTGCAGTTCCTCGACCTGATTCAGGAAGGCAACATCGGCCTGATGAAGGCAGTCGACAAGTTCGAATACCGCCGCGGTTATAAGTTTTCAACTTATGCCACGTGGTGGATTCGGCAGGCGATTACGCGCGCTATCGCCGATCAGGCGCGTACGATTCGTATCCCGGTGCACATGATCGAAACGATCAACAAGCTGATCCGCACGTCGCGACAGCTGGTGCAGGAACTGGGACGCGAACCTACATCGGAAGAAATCGCCAAACGGATGGATATTCCGGTGGCCAAGGTCCGGAAGGTGCTGAAGATCGCGCAGGAGCCGATCTCTCTCGAAACGCCAATAGGCGAAGAGGAAGATTCGCATCTGGGCGACTTCATTGAAGATCGCGCGGTGGTTTCTCCGGCGGAAGCGGTGATCAACGTCAACCTCAAAGACCAGACCTCGCAGGTGCTGCGCACGCTGACGCCGCGCGAGGAGAAGGTCATCAAGATGCGCTTCGGGCTGGAAGACGGCTCGGAGCACACGCTTGAAGAGGTTGGACAGTCGTTCGCAGTCACGCGCGAGCGTATTCGTCAGATTGAGGCGAAGGCACTGCGCAAGCTGCGCCATCCGTCGCGCTCGCGAAAACTGCGGGCGTTTATGGATGGAGTGAGGGACTAGCTCGAGAAAGAGGTTAGATTGCAGAAGTGGGGCGCGAGTGCCGCGCCCTTTTTTTTTGCGCGCGGGAAAATTCACCCTCGCCGAAACGGATTCCGAATCCGGACGCTGCCATACAAACGCCCGTGTTCGAAGTCCTCGGAGACAATCTCTTCCAACCCGTAGTGCTCGGCGTAGGCCCACAGATGGGCGTCAAACCATGAAAGCCGGTAGGCGGCGGCACCCTGCAGCGCAGCGCGCACCAAGGCCGGGTTTGGGTAGAGCACAGGAAATTGCATCATCAACTCCTCGCTTTCGCGCCGAGCTTCGTCTGGCGCAAGCAACGACGGGGAAGACGACCCAGCGCGAACACGCGTCACCGCCGCAACAAATTCCAGCAGGGCTTGATGGGGAATGCGAATCGCGCCCTCGGCCAGGCCTTTGCGCAAAAGGTCGCGAGCCACCGCCTGCTTTTCAGGAAAGCGCACATCGAAACGGTAGACCAGAATATTTGTGTCAACGAGATAGGCCACGGTCGTAGAGTTCCTCGCGCGTCCAACCCCGGCCGCCTTGCGAATTGGCAGTCAGCCGCCGCTTGCCCGTCCGCGTCTGCCGTTTCCGTTGCCGGGCCGTGGCCTGATCGAAAAGCTGGAGACGCTCTTTCAATGTTGCCGGCTCGGCTGCTTCTGACGTGTCCCGCTTGACCACACGAATTGAGTCGCCGGCAGGCAGCCAGTCCAGATCGTCGCCGGGGCGGATCTTGTACCTGTCGGCAATTGCCTTGGGGAGGGTAAGCTGGAGTTTGCTTGTAACCTTTGCCATAATAATCGGAGTTTTGCAAGGATTATGTCCTTGTTATATCCTTGTTGAGATCATACAAGCTTTCCCCTGCTAGAATCAACCTATCTGCATGGAAGCCTCCCGCATCCGCAATTTTGCGATTATCGCGCATATTGACCACGGAAAATCCACGCTCGCCGACCGCCTGCTGGAACTCACCGGTTCACTCGCCATGCGCGAAATGCAGGAGCAGGTTCTCGATTCGATGGACCTGGAGCGCGAGCGCGGCATTACGATCAAGGCCCATGCTGTCCGCATGTTATACCCCGCGCAGGATGGCCAGATTTATCAGCTCAACCTGATCGATACGCCCGGCCACGTCGACTTTTCCTACGAGGTCTCGCGCTCGCTGGCCGCCTGCGAAGGCGCGCTCCTCATAGTAGATGCCTCACAGGGCGTTGAAGCGCAGACGCTTGCCAACTCTTACCTCGCGATCAATCACGGGCTTGAAATTATCCCAGTCATCAACAAGATCGACCTGCAAAGTGCCGACATCCCGCGTACCAAAGAGATGATCGAAAGCGCGGTGGGCCTCGACGCGAGCGATGCATTACTCATCAGCGCGAAAACGGGCCAGGGTGTGCCCGACGTGCTCGAAGCGATTGTGAAGCGAGTTCCGCCACCGAAAGGCTCGCCCGAGCGGCATCTTCAAGCGTTGCTCTTCGATTCATGGTTCGATCCCTACCGCGGAGTGGTGGTTTTGGCGCGCGTCTTCGAAGGCACGCTGCGCAAGGGACAGAGGATCCGGCTGTGGTCGAATGGCCACGTCTTTCAGGTGGAAACTCTGGGCGTGCTCACGCCGAAGCCAGTGGAGATCGACGAACTGGTGGCAGGCGAGGTAGGGTTCATCATCGCGAATATCAAGAACGTAGCCGACACGAAGATCGGCGACACCATCACCGACGATGACCGGCCGTCGCTTCAGGCATTGCCCGGGTTTGAGGAAATCAAGCCTATGGTGTTCGCTGGCCTCTACACGGTAGACGCGCACGAACACACCCAGCTCCGCGAGGCTCTTGAAAAACTGAAGCTGAACGATTCCTCATTCTTCTTCGAGCCCGAAAGTTCAGTAGCCCTCGGATTCGGCTTCCGCTGCGGTTTTCTCGGCTTGCTGCACATGGAGATCATCCAGGAACGCCTGGAGCGCGAATACAATCTCGAGCTGATCACGACAGCGCCCGGCGTACGCTACCAGATCACCAAGACCGATGGAGAAGTGATCGAGGTAGATAATCCATCGCGCTGGCCCGATACCAGCGAGATCGCGAAGGTCGAAGAGCCCGTCATTCTCGCCGTGATTTTGACCAACGAAGAATACGTGGGCGGCATTCTGAAGCTGGTCGAAGAAAAACGCGGCAAGCAGAAAAGCTTTGAATATGTCAGTTCCGCGCGGGTCATGCTGCAGTACGAGTTGCCGCTCAATGAAATCGTCCTCGACTTTTATGATCGCCTGAAGTCAGTGTCTCGCGGCTACGCGTCGCTCGACTATCACTTGTCGGGCAACTGGACATCGCCGATGGCCAAGCTCGACATTATGGTGGCGGGCGAGCCAGTGGATGCATTGTCGACCATCATCCATCGCGACTTCGCCTACGACCGCGGGCGAGCTTTGGCCGCGAAGATGAAGCAGTTAATTCCGCGGCAGATGTTCGAGGTGGCGATTCAAGCAGCTATCGGTGCCAAGATCATTGCTCGCGAGACGGTGCCGGCGATCCGCAAGAACGTGCTCGCCAAATGCTACGGCGGCGACATCACGCGCAAACGTAAGCTGCTGGAAAAGCAGAAAGAAGGCAAGAAACGCATGAAGCGCATCGGGCGGGTGGATATTCCGCAGGAGGCGTTTCTGGCGGTGTTGAAGGTTGGCGAGGACAGCGGCTGAGTTTTCGGATAGCGAACGCAATCACCAAGCTCACAACCGGTTCGGTCAGCGCTTCGTTGCCAAAACCCCTACTTTTCGCCCTTCCGGACCGGCGCAGAAGCGTCTGGAACCGCTGAGGATGCGGCCTACAGACTTTCGGTTTATGTGCAAATCTCACCTTTTGTGACGAAAGTGCTGATTCGCAAGTGCTTGCGTCCGCCATTTTCGCAACCGCCGTTAACCAACTTAGACACATAGCTTTAGCGTTGGCACGAAGGTGCCGAAACGCCCACACCGTCCGGTCTGTAGTGCCGCATGCAAAATGGCGTCCTTCTCATCCACATAATTTTCCACAGGCTGAGGTCCACAGCGGCCGTTTGCTGCCGCACAATTCGCGCTCAATGGTTAATTGGGCAGAGCAAGGGCCGATCCCCCTCGACGATGGCCAGGGCTCGATCTATTCTGCCGGTTCGTTATTGCCCTCAAGCATGTTGGCGAAGCGCGTCGAGTTGTGCAGAAACGCGAGGTTGAACTTGCCGATCGGCCCGTTGCGCTGCTTGGCGATGATGATTTCAGCGCGGCCCTTGAGGTCGGGATCGTCCTGCTTATAGATCTCTTCGCGGAAGATAAACATAACAACGTCGGCGTCCTGCTCGATCGATCCCGATTCGCGCAGATCGGAAAGTTGCGGCCGGTGATCGCCGCCTCGGCTCTCGGGAGCACGGCTCAACTGTGACAGGGCGACGACAGGGACGGCGAGCTCCTTGGCAATCGCTTTCAGGCCGCGCGAAATAGACGAAACCTCTTGCGTCCGATTCTCGAAGCGCTTGCTGCCACCCGACATCAACTGCAGGTAGTCAACTACCAGCAGATCAAGGCGCCCCTGCGACTGCTTAAGGCGCCGAGCCTTGGCGCGCATTTCGCTCAGCGAAATTCCGGGCGTGTCGTCGATGAAAATCGGAGCGTTTGAGAGCTCTTCCATGGCGCGGACGATCTTTTTCATATCGTCGCCCCAGAGCGAGCCGGTGCGCATCTTATGCGCATCGACAATGGCGCGAGAACAGAGCAGTCGCAGGAGCAAAGCCTCGCTGGACATTTCGAGCGAGAAGATGCCGACGACTTTGCCATCGTCGATAGCGGCATTTTCGGCGATGTTCGTGGCAAAAGAAGTTTTGCCCATCGAGGGCCGCGCCGCCAGAATTACCAGGTCCGATTTCTGAAAGCCGCTGGTCATCTCATCCAGTTCGGTGTAATGCGTGGCCAGCCCAGTGATGCGTTGTCCGCGTTGCAGCAAAGCATCGACAGAACCAAAAGAGTTGCGGACGATCTCTTTGATCCCCTGAAAGCCTTTGCCAATGCGCTTCTCGGAGAGCTGAAAGACCGCAGCCTCGGCTTCATTAAGAATCTCGTCGGCGGGATCGGCCTGCTCGCTGGCCTTGGCGATCGCAGCATTGGCGACATTAATCAGTCCGCGCAGAATAGCCTTGTCGCGAACGATGCGTACATAGTGCTCAATCGAAGGCCGGTCGGGCACGCCGTCGAGAAGTCCGGAGATGTAGCCAACGTCGCCGACCGCCTGAAGGTCTTTTTTCTGCTCCAGCTCCTCCACCAGCGTGATGATGTCGATCGGCCGGGAAGATTCAGCCAAATCCATCATCCGCGAATAAATTCGCCGGTGCGAGTCGATGGAAAAATCCTCCGGCTTAAGATGCTCGGCGGCATCGTTGAAGGCGTGATTATCCAGCAGGATGGCGCCGAGAATTGCTTTCTCGGCTTCGATGGCCTCCGGTAGACGGCCTACGGTTCTCTCTACGGTAGCCACTATGAAACCCTACCTCCAAGGCGAACAAAAATCAAAACCATCCCAAATAGAGCTGCTTACCCGGAAGATTCCTTGGGTAGCACACGAGCAGTTAGGCGGCCTTAACCAGCATCGCGGACCGCAAGGCGAAGAGCGAGCGAATCGCGACCTAGGTTCTGTGAAGAAGCTGTGGAGGACCGGAAAGTAACTGTGGAAGGGCTACGAAAACTGGAACCGGCGCCTGATGACTTTCTAACGACAAGGACGATGAACTTATTGGTGTTCCAGTTGCTAAGGCTTCGCAAGCACATCCAGCGCAGCGTTCCGCCCACGATCGAGCGTTCTCATGTTGGAAACGAAGAGCTCCTCGCTGAGGGCAGAGTTTCCCGCGACGCTTGGGAATGCGCCTGTCCCATGCGCACGCTGGTGCATCACCTCGCGTCGCTGCTGCTCAAGATCGAGAACTGCTCGGTTAGCCACTTGCAGTCCTCGCAGCAGCAATTTCCCTACCCATCATCGATGCTGTCGTCGATTTCGTCGTTGCCATGATAGTCGAAGCTCATTTCAGCCCCTCGGATAAGAGCCGATGCTACCTCGGTTTTGCTTGTGGATGCATGAGGAGCGAGATGAAAAACTGACCCGAAATAAGGAATTCCTATGCGGCATCACGCCATCAAGGCTTGCTTGCCCGCAGCTCGGGTAAAACCGCCCCTTATATGCGAACCGATGAGACGGGCCACCCTTCCCGGCGGTGAACCCTGACTAGAGGCGCAACTCGACCACCGTGGCTCCGCCGCCACCCTCGTTCGATGGAGGCTCCGCGATCGACTCCACGTGCGGATGCTGCTTTAAATACTGGCGTAGGGCTTTACGAAGAACGCCCATCCCGCTCCCGTGGACGATGCGCACCCGCGGCATGCCGGCCAGAAATGCGCGGTCGACAAATCTTTCGACTTCGCTGGTGGCCTCATCGACCGTGCGGCCAATGACGTTGATTTCGCTCGGCATGTTTACGCCGCCCGATTCATTTTGCAGCGAGACGCTGATGCCGCGGGAACGAGCCGCCTGCACTGGCGACTCGGAGGCGCGCGCCGCGCTCGCGACAACTTCGGCGATATCGTCGCGGGCGATGCGCATCTTCATGAAGCCGATTTCGACATCGAAATGATTGTCGCCAATTCTCTTTTTTACGACGGCTGCGCGGCCCATGGATTTGAGCTTGACCGTATCGCCTTCGGAGATGTGCTTGACCAGGCTGGGCTGGGCATTTGGATCTCCGCGGTCGGCGCCGGTCGCGTGCGCGACTACCGTGGAATCGAACTGCTCACGAAATTCGCGGCGCATTTTCGCGATGCGGCGTTCGGCTTCTTTCGATAGTTTCTGGGCGGCGGCGCGATCCTGCACCGCATTGACCGTCTCGCGCGCCTGATATTCGAAATCGCGAAAAAGAGTTGCCAGCTTAGCCTCCATCTCGCGAATTTTGGCCTGCTGTTCTTTGCGGCCCTCGGCGGCGAGTTGAGACTTCTCGCGATCGAGTTCCTGCTCACGAGCTTTTATGCGGGCCCGTTCGGTTTCGAGATCGCGAAGATCGGAGTGCAGGCGATCGAGAAAACGCCCGACGTCTTGCGTTTGCGAACCGAGGCGCGAGCGCGCCGAAACGATGATCGCCGGATTAAGGCCGAGGCGTTGCGCAATATTGATTCCGGCGGATGCGCCCGGCACTCCGATCTTCAGCTCATAAGTCGGTTGCAGCGTGGCCTCGTCAAAACCGACGGAGGCGTTGATTACTCCCGGCGTATTCGCACCGTAGACCTTGAGCGATGTGTGATGCGTTGAAATCACGATCATGCATCCGGTTTTGCGGAAATGCTCGGCGATTGCAACCGCCAGCGCAGCGCCCTCTTCGGGGTCGGTTGCGGAGCCGAGTTCGTCGAGCAGCACGAGCGAATTCGCGGTTGCTGTGCGCGAGATGAAATCGATATTCGTGACGTGCGCGGAAAAGGTCGACAGATTTTGCTCGATCGATTGGTAGTCGCCAATGTCGGCGAGGATGCCGTCGAAGACCGGCATATCGGCGCGGTCGGCCGGAACTGGAACGCCGGACTGGGCCATCAGAGCAAGCAGACCAAGCGTTTTCAGGGAAACAGTTTTGCCGCCGGTGTTTGGCCCAGTGATGACGAGTTGGCGGTGGTCGCCTTCGAGTTCGATGGTGATGGGGACGATTTTGGCGTTCTTGAGTTTTAGGTTGCGCTCGAGTAAAGGATGTCGCGCGCGGTGGAGAATGAGGCGAGCTGCGCTCGCCGGGCGGACAGGAGTGTCCGCTCCACACAAACTTACCGCTACGCAGTTGTAGTCTTCAGCGAAGCGGGCCTTCGCGAACTGGAGTTCGAGTTCGGCTAGGATGTCGGCTGCGGCAAGGATGGCGTCCGCGTTTTCACCGATTTGCCGCGTCATCTCGAGCAGGACACGATGAACCTCGGCAAGTTCTTCATCGAGCAGGCGCACGAGTTCATTGTTCTGTTCGATGGTTTCGAGCGGCTCGACGAAAACGGTTTGGCCGCTAGAGCTGGCACCGTGCACCACGCCATTAATGCGGCGTTTCTGCTCGACCTTTACCGGGATGACGAAGCGCTCGCCGCGGATGGTGATCAGTTCATCCTGCACCGTGCCGCCTTCGGCGAGTTTGCGAAGGTAGCCGCGCAGCGATTCTTGGATCTGGCGCTTCTGCTTTTCAATCTCCCGGCGAATGCGGCTCAGTTCGGGCGAAGCGCGATCGTCCAGCGTGCCGTCGGGCAGGATCTTGCCGCGAAAGTGGCGAAGGAAATTGGTGAAATCCTCAATGCCGGCGGAAAGCGCGACGACGGCGGTCCAGTCGGAGCGCATGGCGGCCGGAGGCTGACGCACGACTTCGCGCCATTCCGATGCGCGATCAGCGATGAGAACGATTTCGCGAATCTCTGTGGTTTCGAGAGCCGCTCCGGTAATGCGAGATTTCTCGATGAGCTTCTTGACTTCCGGCAGACCGGCAAATTCGAACCGCCCGCCCACACGGCGATACTCGCGGACTTCGGCGGTGAGCTGTTGCTGGTTTTCGATCCATGAGCGGTCGAGCGAAGGCTCGAGTTCCGCGATGCGGCCGCGGCCCAGCGGCGAAGCGGTATAACCAGCGATCAAATCACGCAGCGCCTCGAACTCGAGCAAGCGCGAGCTGGTGTGGGTCACGGGATTGGGTACGAAGGACATGACGTTGCGCTACGGGCAGCGTTTTTATGTTACAACGCAGCGCGGCTTTGCGTTGGCAGTGGATGATTCAGACCCGCCTCGCGGTGTAAAATCGAGTTCGGCCGGATGCTCCTGCAAAATCCGGCGGATGGCCCCGTAGCTCAATTGGATAGAGCATCAGACTTCGGATCTGAGGGTTGGGGGTTCGACTCCCTCCGGGGTCGCCATTCGCAAGACGGCGTTGCTGTTCCCGTCAGCTCAATTCCAGGCCATCTCCCCGCACCAGCACTCTGGTTACTTGCCTGCAGCCGGGTTTCGCGCTGCAATGGCATTTGCGGAGCTAATTATGGGTATCGGGCGTGTTTTTGGATTTGTGGGCACGATTGTCACCATGGCGATCGGCATGTACATCTACTCCCTGCAGGTCAAGACGCTGACGCCGGGCACTGGCAGCGGCAATGGCGAAGAAGTCGCCACGATAACGGGTGTGAAGAACGATCTGATCAGCATCGCCAATGCCGAGCGCGGCTTCATGGCGTCGCAGGGAAAGTATGCTTCGATGGGGGAGCTGATTTCGGGCAACTACATGACCATCAAGAGCGAGCGGCCTCCCTATGTTTACGATGTGGAAACCACTGCCGAGGGCTTTCGAGCTAGTGCCACGCGCACCACGAAAGGGGCTCCAGCACAGCTCTGGATTACGGAAGGAATGCAGGTGCAGGCTTCGGATTGACTAGGTTTTCTTCCAGTCGGTTAACGACATGAGTTCGTCCATAATTTCCTGCAATCTCTGGAGTCGCCGTTCCTGATCGGACGCTCCAATGAGCTTTTTGCCCCCTTGCAGATAGAGACGGTTTGCCTCACTGATTTCTGCGATCTCTTCGCGTAGCTTTCCCACACGTTCTTTGACGGACTGCGGCATAACAATAGGCTAGCAGAGCTCTTCATATCGTGGTCAAGTTGTTTTTCAACAGCGTCGACAACGGTAGCGGATTGCCCGTGTCGACTTCTTAACGAATCGCGTGGAACATAAGGAATCGAGACCACGAATTTGCTCTCCAGCCCAAGCAGACGCTATATTTGCAGGGTAGTTATTGCCGGACGTTCTGGGCTTTGAATTTTTATGTTCACGGATTTTATCGCTACCGACCGCTGGACCAAGAAGCAGGTGCATTGCCTATACCAGGCGCTGATCGTCGCAATCGCCACGCGCCACGCGGATGCGGTGGATATCAAATTCCTGGTCGACGGGCGTCCGGTGTGGGTCGCCCTGCCGCATCCCGCCTGGGTCGAATACAAGAAGCGCACGGGGAAGGTAATTACCGACGCTCTCGCCAAGGAAATCGCTGGCCATTTTCTGAAAACGGCTTTGGAGTCCGGCGAAGGCCTGGGTCGCGAAATGTATTCGCTGACCATCGATGAAATGTTGAAGCATCTGGAAGGCGTCGTGACTGGCGTCGAACCAACCGCCGCTGCCACCCGCTAGCGACTCGCCTCTGCGGTGAGCGGGCCTGTGCTTAAATCAAGACATGTTTGCCCGGAAGGTTCGCGTGGAATATCAGCACCAGGGTCAGACCCAGTTGTGTCCCTTGAAGTGGCTGGATAATTTCAGCATGCGCAACTTTACGAACGCCTCCGTGTTTGATGACACGCTGCCCGTAGCCGACGGTTGCCTGGAAATCGGAACGAACGTTCCTCTCGATCAACTTCGAGATGCAATGGAGGATTGGTTTCGGCGCAAGAGCTACCTGCCCAAAGATGCAACTCTCGTGGTGACCCCGACGTAAGCCGCCGCTTTCTGACTAGACTATGGAAGGTCTATCCATTTTCAGCAAGCGCACAAACAAGCGGACTAGCATGCCGTCGAAGCGAGTGCCACTCAGCTTTCCCAATTCCGCCAGCGCTTGATCGTCAGTTTTCGGAGGCGCGAAGGAACGGTCGCTGGTCATGTTCACGTACGCGTCGGCCACGGCGATGATGCGGCCAAATAGCGGAATGTTCTCGCCTTTCAATCCCAGAGGGTAGCCGCTGCCGTCGAACGCCTCATGGTGAGATTCGATAGCTTGGGCCACACGCTCGATGTCAGGAATTGCCCGGGACACGGCCGCTCCAACTTGCGGATGGATTTTGATGACCGCGAATTCATCTTCCGCTAACGCGCCTGGCTTGTTCAGGATTCGTTCCGATATGAAGAGCTTGCCCACATCGTGGACACGGCCCGCGTACGTCACCTCTTCCACTTCCCGCTCGGAGAGGTTTAGCCCGCGGGCGATCGTACCCGCGTAGTGGGCGCATTGCTCGCCGTGCCCAGCGGCGTTGTGCTCCCGGAGTTCCGCCGCACGCGATAAGGCCTCAATTGCCTCTCGGATGGCTCTCCGATCTCCGTCGTCATCGCGTCCGCACAGCTTGCGCAGGGTGCTGACCAACTCTTCTAGGTGCTCGGGTCCGTTGTGTTCGCGCTGCAGAAATCCTTCAATATAGCCGGAGACAAGCTGCCGTTGCACGGCCGAGCCTTCGCCGAAGGCGTCCGAGGTGGAGACCTGGTTCCCGCCCGCGTGCTTGGACACGTACATGCCCGCATCCGCAACGCGAATCAGATCCTCCATGGAAAAACCATGCACGGGAAAACTGGCGACGCCGAAACTGCCGGTGATGTGATGCTCCTCGAGCATTGGATCGGTGGCCAGCCACAGTCGTAGTCTTTCCGCCAGCACCTGCGCCTGCTCGATGCCAGTCTCGGGCATAAGGATGATGAATTCGTCTCCACCGTAGCGGGCCACCACGTTCGATTGGCGGCATTTCTGTTCGAGCAAACGACCCACGCGAGCCAGCACCAGATCGCCTTCCAAGTGGCCGAGCGAATCGTTGACCTCTTTGAATTTGTCCAAGTCGACGAGCACCACCGAAAATGGGCGGCCGGAACGCGACGCGCGTTTCCACTCCGAACTAAGCGCCTCCCAGAAGAAGCGCCGAGTCTTGATGCCCGTCAGTCCATCGGTGATCGATTGCTGCTGCAGTCGCTGGAAGACGAAAGAGTTGTGCAATGCTGTCGCCAGAAGATCGGCCAGCGTATTCAGAATCAGAACATCCTGAGGCGCGAACGCATTCTCATCCCGGCTCTCGACATTAAGCACGCCAAGCAGCGTTTCGCCGTAGCTGATGGGCAGGCAGAGCACCGCGCGCGATTCTGGGAGCACACCGGCGAGTTGTCCGGGGCCCGCATTTTGCACCAGAGCGCTGACCCCGGTGCGCGCCACCTTGCCCAATACTCCACTACCCACCGGAATCCGGCGCCCGAGCGTTTGCGACGTCGTTCCCGCCTCCGCTTTGATCTCGATATCCTTGGTGGCATAGTCCATGATGCCGATGCCGATGTGATCGTAGCGGAAGTTTTTCTGGATCTCGCGCACGATGTCAGCCATCATCTGTGCCGCATCTTCGCTGGAGATCGCCATTTTTGAAATGCTGTTGAGGAAGGCCAGATGCCGCGCGCGGCGTTGCTCCTCGGTAAAGAGGCGCGCATTCTCGACGGCGACGCCAAGTTGTCCGGCCGCGGTTTGCATGACTTCAAGATCGCGGGCCTGGAACTGCGATTCGCGGTCCGCGCTCAGCGCTGCCATCACGCCCGCCGGTCGGCCTCCCAGAAAAATAGGGACGCCGCAGAACGAGCGAGCCGACTGGGGCGGCACGACGTCAAGCCCCAGTTTTACCCGCATCTGTTCTAAGTTGGACTCGATCAGCAGCGGCTCACCCGTCCTGAGGATGTATTCTGTCAGTCCGTTGCTGAATTTGCGTGAGCGCTTGGGCAGAATGACTCCGCCCTCGATTTCCAGTTCGAAGCGAATCTCGTCTTCTTCCTGAAACGCGATATAGAAAGTGCTGGTATCGAAAATCTGTCCCAGTTCGACCTGAACCGTGCGCAGAACTTCATCCTGATTGAGATGAGAACTGATCGCCTGCCCAATCTCGGTGAGCAATTCGTATTCTTTGGTGCGGCGCTGGGCTTCGTGCATGACCACGTAATTTTCAAGCGTCAGCGCGATCTGTAGAGCAAGTCCGATCAGCAATCGCAAATTCGACGAGCCGAACATGCGCCGCTCAGCATGGGGAAACAGCAAAACGCCGAAATTGTGCTCGCGCGTCTGCAGGCTCACAGCCATCAGATCGGTAATTCCCTCGGCCAGCAACACCTGCTTGCTGGTTTCGAATTTTCCTCCGGAGAGCACCGGTAAAGGTTCTTCCAGTTCGCGGAGGTGGTGGAAGGTGACGACTCCGCCGCGCCGGTAAGCGAGTTCGGCGATGTAGTCACCGGCCTGTGTTTTTTGCAGTTTTTCCAGGAACTCCGCGGAGAAGCCTTTTTGTACCGAAGGCAACGTCCCACGCCACTCCTGCGAAACAAAAAAGACGGCGCGCCGTGAAGGTAGTGGCGCCACTAGCCTCTCCACAAATGTCTGCAATCTGGGGATCAGGTCAGACGCCGAGAGCAGAACGCGCGGGTCGACCCCCAGGGTTGAAAATTCCAGCGCATTGTCCTGCACCGCATTGCGTTCATTTTCAAATAACACCATCACCATGGCGATGGCCAGAAGCATTTGCGGAATCGGCCCCAGGAACCCGCCAAACTGACCCACAACCTCTAAAAATGGCTGGTGGAACTGACCCGCGCCGATTAACGCTCCCCAGAGTGCTAGCGAAAATGCGAGCATCCGGAACGCCACAGAATTCCGGCGAAAGGCGTAGCGGTAAAAGTGGAACGAACAATAGAGCAGCATCGCCGCCAGTGCGACTTCTAGCCGCAAATAAGCGGGCAATGGACTCACCGTCTCGTTAAAAACGCCACTCGCCTTTTGCGCCCGCAAGTCCACGTAAGCCAGCAGCGCGCCGACCACCATTAGCCCAACGTCATACCACTTGAGCTGGAATGTGACCTTCATCAGGCGGGTCGAGACGAAAATGCAAACCGCCATGACCACCAGCAACAGCGAACTCAGAAAGAACAGCAAAGCCGAAGGTCCCGAAAAATACTCCACTGCCTTCAGCCCATAATGCAGCGTGTATGCTGCCCAGGCCAACTGCCAGGCCCGAAAATAACTGTGACGGTTTTGTTCGTAGAGGTAGGTAAAGACAAGAAGGACTAATAGGGCCACGGCCCCAGGAATCAGCACCAAACCTGTGGCAACGCTATGCATTCATCAAATATCCTGGCAATCGTAATCGTAGCCGGCTGGAACCCTATTGCGCTTTATCCTGGCACACCAGACAGATCGAAACAACGGGTGTCTTCTGATAAGTTCCGCCCTGGGCACGGCGTTTCTATTTTCAGAGTATCTGCTAATAAGATGCGATTCCGCCATAACGGTCTTCCTCTAGAGTATTACCTTCGTAACCCGTCAGTAACCAGCCTAGCATTGAGTTCGAAACGCGGAAGGGCATTCTGCCGAGGCGCTTCCCCGGCTATACTTAGAAGTTATGCTTCGCGTCCGATTCGCCCCATCGCCTACCGGTTTTCTGCATGTCGGTAGTGCCCGCACCTTCATTTTCAACTGGTTGTACGCCCGGCGCAATGGAGGAACGATGGTTCTGCGCCTCGATGACACCGATGTCGAGCGCAACACCGACGCTTCCGTTAACTCCATTTTTGAAGGCCTGCGCTGGCTCGACCTCGGCTGGGACGAGGAATACAAGCAATCTGAGCGGTCGGCATTGCACCGGCAGATTGCCGATACCATTTTTCAGAAAGGGCTCGCATACCGCGACTTTACTCCCGCCCACACGGGCGACAGCGAAAAATCGGGCGCTGGTCAGACCTGGCTCTTCAATCCTGGCATGCGAGAGCTTTCTCGCGCCGAGAGCGACCGCCGGGCCGCCACCGGAGAATCCTTCGCATTGCGCTTCCGAGTTCCGCGCGGCACCAGCGAGCAAGTACGCTTCAACGACACGGTTTATGGCGAGCAAATTAAATCCGCCGATGACATCGAGGACTTCGCGCTCCTCCGCTCCGACGGCATGCCGACCTATCACCTCGCCTCGTGCGCCGATGACATCGATCTGCGCATCAGCCATGTCATCCGTGGCCAGGATCATCTTTCGAACACTTACAAGCACGTGCTCATTTTCGAAGGCGCCGGCGCCAAGCCACCGCAGTTTGCGCATCTCCCGCTACTCGTCGCGCCGGACGGGTCGAAGCTCTCTAAACGCCGCCATGGCCCCGTCGTCAGCGTTACCACCTATCGCGACGCCGGATTTCTTCCCGAGGCTTTCATCAATTTTCTCTGCCTGCTCGGCTGGTCGCCAAAGGATGATCGCGAGAAAATGACGCGCCCGGAACTGGTCGATGCGTTTTCGCTCGAGGGTATCAATCGCGCCAATGCGGTCATCAATTTCAAGGAGCCGGCCGCCACTCCTGACGAGGCTTTCGACGCGAAGGCCGTCTGGCTGAATGCGGAACACATTCGTGGACTTTCCATCGACGATCTCAGCGCGCGCCTCTTACCCATAGTTCACGCTGCCGGTTTCCGAGTTGCGCCCGAGAAAATGCATTCGATCACGCCGCTCATCCGCGAGCGCATCAAGCTTCTGCGCGATGTTCTCTCGGCAGCTGACTTTTTCTTTGTCGATCAACTTCCGCCGTATGACCCAGCCGAACTCATCCCACAAAAGGGCGACGCCGCCATGGCGTTGAAAGTTTTGACGCGGGCACGCGAAGTTCTTGCACCAACGGAATTCGCACACGACGCGCTGGACCAAGCACTCCGCGCGGCCGCGCTCGAGCTCGGAGTAAAGGCTGGGCAAATGTTCCAGCCGATTAGGGTAGCTGTCTGCGGACGCAAGAACGCTCCGCCTTTGTTTGAAACGCTACAGGTTCTCGGACGGGAAACAACCTTGGCGCGAATCGATCGGGCGGTTGAGAAGTTGGCCGAAACGAAGTAACAAAGTCCGTCCGGCTAGTGAGAGGCCGCGAGTTGCGTTGCCTTCAGTCGCGCCGTGGCAGCGTCGCTCGTCATTCCCTTCGCTTCATAGAGCGCCGCGAGCAGATTTTCATTATCGGTGTCATCCGCAGTTTGCCGCTGCTTCACCAATGATGCAATCGCGTCGTCGTAGAGTTTGAGCCGCGCCTCCATGACACCCATATCGAAATACACACCTGGATAGCCAGCATCGATGGCAGCGGCTCGTTTGTACTCTTCGAGCGCTTCCCGATTCTGACGCTGATTGGCGAGAGTGTCCGCCAGCCCGCCGTGTCCTGGAGCGCTGTCGGGGTTGATCTTGAGCAATTGATTGAAGGTGTCCGCTGCTTTTGCCGGCTGCTTCTCCTCCAGATAGATCATCCCGAGCCGGTAGTACGTGTCCTCGTTCCGCGGACTGAGCGCAATCACGCGCTGCCATTCCGCAGCCGCATTTTCGAAGTCGCGCTTGGCAACATAGGCCTGCGCCAAGGCCGCGTGGGCCGGGGCAAAATTAGGTCGCAGACCTACCGACTTTTGCAGCTCGGCAATTCCTTCGTCCGTCTTACCCTGGTCGAGAAGTCCAACGCCGTTTTCTCCGTAAAACATATAAGCGTGCGCGCGCCGCACCCACAGACCGGCGCCTAAAACTAACAGGGCTCCAACCAGCAATACGGAGATCCGGCGCAAATAATCGTTATGTCCCGGGGCAATCTTGGCAATGAGCGCGCCCAACAGCAAACCCATGAGCAGGCCGCCGACATGGGCTGCATTATCAATGCTACCGATTACAGCACCAAAGAAGAGGTTGTATCCGACAAACGCTACGACGCTTCGCAACATTCCGCTGACCGCGGCACGCGGTACCGAGAATTCGCCAAGGTAAAACGATGCGATCAGAGCTCCCGCAATCCCGAAAATCGCTCCGGAAGCTCCGACGCTGGGGACGGAGATGGGAGCATGCCACATCACGCTCGCGAGGCTCGCCGCAAGTCCACAAATCAGGTAAACCGTGGCAAATGTCCAATGACCATAGACCGATTCCGCTAGTCTGCCGAGGTCCCACAGGCACCACATGTTGAAAGCGATGTGCAGCAAGCTGCCGTGAATGAAAACACAAGTCAACAGCCTCCACCACTGTCCACTGAGGGTGTACTGCCCATAATTGGCTCCCCAGTTCACCAGGTCCCGACCCGACGGATTATTGAGCATCGAAGGTCCAAGAGCCAATACCATGGCGATAAAGACCGCCACATTGATGCCAAAAATGGCCTGCGTAACCACCATCGAACTCGACTGCGGCCGCGACCAGGGCGCGGGTTCGACTCGTTGAAAGGAGACGTCTTCGCCGCGCTGCGCTCTTTCGTGCTGCACGCACCACTGGCAAATCTTCTTGCCGAAGCTAAGAGAAGGAAGCTGACGACCGCATCGAGTGCAATTTGCCATGAAAGATGGAAGGCCACCGGGTGCAACGGTTATTCCCGAGGCGGCGGTCCCTCTGGACGCAGATTATCACGCGGGTTGCTTTGTCAACCCTGCCCAGCCGCCGCGAATCCGCTCTTCCCATATAAAATACAAGAAGAATATGAGCGCAGCGAATTCGTCTTTACCTAAATCCGGGCCTATTGAGACTGGCACAAGCGCGACACCCGAGCCTCGCCCCTCGAATTTCATTCGCGACCAGGTCATTGAAGATCTGAAAACGAGGAAATACGGCGACGCCATCATCCAGACTCGCTTCCCTCCCGAACCGAACGGCTACCTGCACCTCGGCCATGCCAAAGCCATTTGCCTCAACTTCGGCTTAGCCGACGAGTTTGGGGGCAAGACAAATCTGCGTTTCGACGATACGAATCCGGAAAAGGAAGAGCAGGAATATGTCGACTCGATCCTGAATGACGTTCGCTGGCTGGGCTTCGAGTGGGACGGCCTTTACTACGCCTCCGATTATTTCGATCGACTCTATGCGTGGGCGATCAAACTCATCGACGAGGGCAAGGCGTATGTTGACGATCTAAGTGCGGAAGAAATTCGTAAGTATCGCGGCACGCTTACCGAACCTGGCAAAGAGAGCCCCCATCGCAACCGCACAGTAAAGGAAAACCTGGACCTGTTCGAGCGCATGCGCGATGGCGAGTTTCCGGATGGATCGCGCGTGTTGCGCGCGAAGATCGACATGGCCTCGCCGAACCTGAATTTACGCGATCCCATCATGTATCGCATTTTGCACGCCGCGCACCACCGCACCGGCGATAAGTGGTGCATCTACCCCATGTACGATTTCGCGCACGGCGAGTCCGATTCTATCGAACACGTGACGCATTCAATCTGCACGCTTGAATTTGAAGATCACCGGCCACTCTATAACTGGTTTATCCAGCAACTCGGCATTTTTCCGTCGCAGCAGATGGAGTTTGATCGCCTCAGCCTGACTTATACAGTGCTTAGCAAGCGCAAGTTACTCACGCTAGTGCAGGAGAAACATGTTGCGGGCTGGGACGACCCGCGTATGCCCACGCTGTCCGGCATTCGGCGGCGCGGCTATACGCCAGAGGCTCTTTGCAATTTCTGCGCCGCCATCGGAGTTTCAAAAACAAATGGCACGCTTGAGTTTGCCATGCTCGAACACTTCGTTCGCGAAGACCTAAACAAGCGCGCGCCCCGCGTGATGGCTGTGCTGCGGCCCTTGAAGGTCGTGATCGATAACTATCCCGAAGGTCAGGTAGAAGAAGCGGAGGCAGTCAATAATCCCGAGGACGAAAGCGCCGGCAAGCGCGCCGTTCCATTTTCCAAGGTGCTCTACATCGAGCAGGATGATTTTCGTGAGGACCCACCCAAGAAATACTATCGCCTCTCTCCCGGGCGTGAGGTACGGCTGCGTTACGGCTATTTCATTACCGCGAAATCGGTGGTGAAGGACGATAGTGGGGAAGTGGTGGAGGTGCATTGCACATACGACCCAGCTACGCGCGGCGGAAACTCTCTGGATGGACGCAAAGTGAAGTCGACCATCCATTGGGTCTCGGCCGCCCACGCGATCGACGCCGAGGTGCGACTTTACGACAAGTTATTCACGAAGGAAGACCCCAATCAGGTGGACGAGGGCCAGGAGTTTACCGCCAACTTAAACCCCAATTCGTTGGAAGTAATCGCCCACGCCAAATTGGAGCCATCGCTCGCGAACGCCCCGATCGGCAGCCGCTATCAGTTCGAACGCCTGGGATACTTTTCCGTGGATCCGGATTCCAGACCGGGACATCTCGTATTCAATCGCACGGTCGCCCTGAAGGATGCTTGGGCAAAGATCGAGAAAAAGTCGGGACCGTAGCTTCGATCACTCTAATCGGCTGAAGGTTAGCGCCCCCCTCGATCTTAGAATGCTGATGGATGGCCAGCTTCGGCGTAATCTCATCCGCCTGGGACTGTCCCAGCTACTAAGTCGGCCAGCCAGGTGATCTTTGTCTGCGTGTGCACATCACTCACCTGCGCAACTTGAAGCACTAATTGCTGACCGGCTTGGTACGTGTTAATAGCTGCTTGTAACTGCTGACAAATCCCGGTTGCAGATGCTGTGGCGAAATCACCCGCTAATCGTTTAACGGCAGACGCATTCGCTATAATGTTTGTTTGCTCTTCCCCGTCTCTTGCAGCCGGGCTTTATGAAAGGGAACTATGCCGACTGACGTAGTCATGCCCCAGATGGGCGAATCAATATTCGAAGGAACTATCACGAAGTGGCTGAAAAAGGCTGGCGAGAAAGTCCAGCGCGACGAACCGCTGTTCGAGATTTCCACCGACAAGGTCGACGCCGAAATCCCAGCTCCCGCCAGCGGGATCCTCCAGGAGATTAAGGTTTCCGAAGGAAATACCGTTCAGGTCAATACCGTCGTCGGTGTCATTGGCGACGGCAATGGAGCCGCCGCTTCCGCGCCATCCAAGGCCGCTGTACCTGCGCCTGTACCCGCTGCTCCCGCAGCCGCAAAGACGGAGACGAGGGAAACTCCCCCGCCCGCGCAGACCGCCAGCGCCCACGAAACCGAAGACGATTCCGACGTCCGCTCTTCCCCGCTGGTGCGCAAGCTCGCTCGCGAGCACAACGTGGATTTGGCAAAAGTAAACGGCACTGGCACTGGTGGCCGCGTTACCAAGCAAGACATTCTCGATTTCGTCGAGCAAAAGACGGCTGCTCCGGTTAGCGCCCCCGCTCCTCGTCAAACTTCAGCCCCGGCGCCCGCTACCGTTCCGGGCGATCTTGTGCCTATGTCCAACATGCGCAAGATCATCGCGCAGCGCATGATCGAATCGCGCCGCACGAGCGCTCACGTCCACTGCATGTTCGAGGTGGATATAACTCGTATCGTCAATCTGCGCAACAAACTCAAGAATGGTTTCGAGCAGCGCTATGGTGCGCGACTAACCTTTATGCCATTCTTCGTGCGCGCCGCGATCATCGCGATTCAGCAATATCCGATCGTCAACAGTTCCCTCGAAGGCGACAGCATCCGCTACCACAAGCACGTCAATGCCGGAATCGCCGTCGCGCTCGACTGGGGACTTATAGTCCCCGTTCTCAAGAACGCTGATGAGCTCAACTTCCTCGGGCTGCAGCGCGGCATCACCGACCTCGGTGAGCGGTCGCGTACGAAGAAACTGATGCCCACCGACGTTGAAGGTTCGACCTTCACTATTACGAACCCTGGCCAGTTTGGCGCCGTATTCGGCCTGCCAATCATTAACCAACCGAACCTGGCCATCATGGGCGTAGGCGGAATCACCAAACAGCCAATGGTCATTACCGACAAAGATGGCGCGGATTCGATCGCGATTCGTTCCGTCGTTCACCTCACACTCGGTTACGATCATCGCGTTATCGACGGCGCCGTCGCCGATCAATTCATGGCCGCCGTGAAGAAGACTCTCGAGAACTGGAGCGAAGACGTCGGATAGCAAAATCTCATCTTCCACGCTCCACTGGGGGAAACAGTTGTTGTTCCCCCTGCGCATGTCCTTTTTCTCTCCTCGCGAGCACACACCCTACGTCGTTCTGCGGCCAATAAAAAACCGATCTCGCGAGCGGCGGTCCTTTACGGGGGTTTACCGGTGTTCCTCTGTGTCCCCCGCGGTTCAAGATTTTCGCTTTGACAGCGATCAGCCTAGGAAACTCGTAACCGATCTTCAACCAGACTGTGATTCGAACGTCAGTCTAAACTCCGCGACTCGCTCTCAACCCTCGTTTCTAGAAATTGCCTTACGCTCTCTACGTATATGTCCGCAAAGTCGACTACCGGCCGGCGAGTTTCGATGAGCACCATCGCCGCTTCAATCTCAAACTCCATCGCGCATAAGACTGCCAGAGCCATCATCGGCGCCCTGTGCACTCCGGCTGCGCAGTGAATGTACAGCCGCGCCTGCGGGTCGCGCAGAGCCTCTAGCGCAAAATCAACTCCGCGTTTCAGCAACGCGGGAGGCTTGAGCAAAAAATCATCGTCGGTCGGATTCCACAATACCCGGATCCCGTACGGCTCCGCCAAGGGCACATCGTCAAATTCAATCTGCATGTTGAGCACATGCGTCACACCGGCCTGGGCCAGGTCTTCCATGTTCCGCGAGTTCCAGATCCCGCCGCCCAGTGCCACGCGTTCCGTAACCCAACTCATGTCCATTCTGCGTCCCGCCTGCCTTCGCCTTCTCGAAGGAATCTGCAATCGACGCCTTACGATTATTCTGATTCTACGTCACCTCGCCACTTCGTTCGCTTCACGATGAAAACAGAAGTAATCCAGCCAATCACGTTGCGATTTCGCGGTAACAATTCCAGCACTCTGATATCCGGCAACTGGCTTGCCCTCTCCCCCGCCTGCCAGCCCTGCCGCGGAGCCGCCGCCCCCGAGTCGTGCGATTTTTCGTGGAACTTGCCTAACCAAAGCTTCGTATCTTCGTCTGACTGTTGGAGAGAAGCCGTTACAGCCCGGGGAGCCGGCGCTATGCCCAAAATTACCCTGCTGATATTGATTGCCGTATTGGCCCTCACAACCATGATGGCCTCTGCTCGCGCGGACGATTGGTCGAAGACCTACGACCTGACTGGCAAACCAGAGTTGCACGTCGAAGCGCGTGATGCCAGCATCCGGGTCGACGTGTGGGATCAAAACAAGATTGAGGCGCACGTCACCACTCGCGGCTGGCACATCGGAAGCGGAGATCTGGAAGTGGTGGAACACCAGCAGGGAAACGCCGTCGATATCGAGTTGCGGCAGCCTCATCGCAACCATTTTTCAATTGGCATCGACGCCCGTCATACCGAGCTCGAAATTCACATGCCGCGCAGCGCGAAGGTCAACGTTCATAGCGGCGATGGTGCTATCTCGGCCAGAGGCCTCGAAGGCGAACTCGATTTTTCAACCTCCGACGGCAGTCTCGAACTCGACGACATCGATGGCACACTGCACGCCCGCAGCAGCGACGGCTCTGTGCGTGTGTCAGGCAGATTCGATGTTCTCGACCTGCGCACCAGCGATGGTCGGATTGAGGCGGAAGCGCGTCCCGGTTCTCAAGTTCGCGAGCCGTGGGAAATTCGCAGTTCAGATGGCAGTGTTTCATTGAAGATTCCTGGCGATCTGGCAGCCGACGTCGAGCTGCACACCAGCGATGGCAGTATCACGACGGGCGTTCCCATCGCGATTGAAGGAAGCGTTCGCTCCCATGACCTGCACGGAAAGCTGAATGGCGGAGGGAACCGCTTAACGCTCCATACCAGCGACGGGTCGGTGAGACTGGATAAGTTTTGAGCGACACGATAATCTCGGAGAGCAATTTCGCGATCTTCTAAACTTATGCATCGGAAAATTCTACCATTTTTTCTGGTGGCTCTGCTGCCCGCAGCGCCGGCCTACGCCCAACACTCCGCTTCAGAACCCGTGCTGGATGCTTCGGCCATGGATCGAGCTGTCGATCCGTGTGTGGATTTTTACACTTATTCTTGCGGCGGTTGGGTCAAGAAGAATCCCATTCCTCCTGACCAGTCGAGCTGGAGCACCTACGGTAAGCTCGAAGACGACAACCGCGTTCAGTTGCGCACGATTCTCGAAGAAGCCGCGAAAGCCAGTGACGCACGGGGCGCTGCGAATGACGCCACAAAGAAGATAGGAGATTACTACGCTTCCTGTATGGATGAGCCGGCGATTGAGAAGCTCGGAGCAAAGCCTTTATCTCCCGAGCTAGACCGTATAGCCGCTTTGCAATCGAAGCAGGCCCTGGCAGAATATGTCTCGACCCCTGCGTTTCCCCCTTCCCTCTACGGCGGCGGCACCCTCTTCACATTCCGCTCGAATCAGGATTTCAAAGATTCCACGCAAGTAATCGCCGAAGCGGATCAAGGCGGCCTCGGCCTGCCCGACCGTGATTACTACTTCAAGGACGACGCCAAGTCTGAGGAATTGCGCAAGGCCTATCAAATCCACGTCGCCAACATGTTTAAGTTGCTTGGCGACAATCCGACCGATGCGACCGCGGAGTCAGCCACGGTAATGCGCATCGAAACCGCGCTCGCCAAAGGCCAGATGACTCGCGTCGAGCGGCGCGATCCGCCCAAGCTCTATCACAAGATGAGCGTTGAGGAACTGCAAAAGCTCGCACCTTCCTTCGCTTGGAAAGCCTATTTCGCCAAGACGGGCGTCGGTTCGCTGGGGTCCCACCAGGGAACCCTGAATGTGGTCGCGCCGGATTACTTCCACGTGATGAGTGATGAAATCGAAAAAGAAAGTCTGGCCGACTGGAAAATATATTTACGATGGCACGCTGTCCATGACGCTTCCGACTACCTGTCGTCCCCGTTCGTCAAAGAACGCTTCAGTTTCTATGGCAAAACTTTGCGCGGACGCGAGGAATTGCCACCGCGGTGGAAGCGCTGCACCAATGATGTCGACGACGACTTAGGCGAAGCATTGGGCCAGGTATATGTTGCGAAGTATTTCAGCCCGGAAGCGAAACAGGCGGCGCTGAAAATGGTGCTCGAAATCGAGGCCGCCATGCAGAGCGAAATCCAGACGCTGCCTTGGATGGGAGCGGCAACGAAGGAGCAGGCGCTCACGAAACTGCACGCCATCGCGAATAAGATTGGTTATCCCGACAAGTGGCGCGACTATAGCACCCTGCAAATTGTGCGCGGAGACGAAGTTGGCAACGCGGAACGTGCGTCCTGGTTCGAGTTTCATCGTTGGCTTGCAAAAATTGGCCAGCCAGTCGATCGCAACGAATGGGGCATGACACCGCCCACCGTCAACGCCTATTACGATCCGCAGAAAGACGACATCAATTTCCCGGCGGGAGTGTTGCAGCCGCCACTGTTCAGCGCGCTATCGGACGCTGCGCCTAACTATGGTGACACTGGCGCCACGATGGGCCACGAACTGACCCACGCATTTGACGATGAAGGAAGCCAGTTTGACGCGCAGGGCAATCTGCGCAACTGGTGGACTGACACCGACCGCCAAGAGTTTGAGCAGCGCGCAAAATGCGTGGTCGACCAGTATTCCGGATACACCATCATCGATGACATCAAGATCAACGGCAAATTGACGAACGGCGAAGACTTGGCCGATCTAGGTGGTACGCTGCTCGCCTATCTGGCCTGGAAGGAAGACACGAAGAATCAAAAACTGGAGTCGCTGGATGGATTGACACCCGAGCAGCGCTTTTTCGTCGCCTATGGACAAAGTTGGTGCTCCAACGAGCGCGATGAAGATAAGCGTCTACGAGCGACCGTCGATCCGCACTCGCCGGAAAAATATAGGACGAACGGAGTCATTTCGAATATGCCGGAGTTCCGCGATGCATTTCACTGCAAGCCCGGCCAGCCGATGGTGCGGGAGAATGCTTGCCGAGTCTGGTGATTTCTTGATCGGCTGGGCGGTGATGATCTCGCGCTGTGCTCGCCGCGGCGAGCACTCTCTTCAGCGAATTCTAAGCGCGCTCGAAAGCGTGCTTTTCTTCCAACTGCCGCAGTGCGTCCGCCATTTCCGACTCGAAGCGGTCTTTTTGATCCATTAATCGCGGCAGCGCCTTGGCGTAGCGCCGCTCCACGGTAAAGAGCCCTCGCTGTGCGAGCCGGTTGGCGATTTCGGCGACGTGATCGGTGGTAGTTTCAAGATAGAGTGCGTCGATCGGATCGCCCAGCCACACCTCCCCCTCGACCAGACGAGTTTGCCAATACACTTTGCGCTCGATCAAGCGCTCGATCTCCTCGTCGCGAGCCTTGCCGAAAACCCACTGCTTGAGTTTGAAGCTGTAGTGGCGACTCGAGAAGGGCAGCGGCACAAGTTTGCCCGACTTCACAAATTCCGTCTGCTTGTGGTCGACCTCCTTGCGCAGAGCGTTGATGACCGGGCCCTCGGTGTCTTTCGGTTCGAGTGAAGGCAGCACTTCGCGCAGCGTCGCAGAAAGATTGACCGCAACGAGAGCGTGAAGGCCGTCGGAATTTTCCAGCGTGATCACCGTGTGCAGAACCTCAAAGTCCGCTCCGGACGTGGCATGGCGGAACGGCCATTCGAGTTTAAAACTCAGCGGCAGGCCAGTGCGAGTGACATAGATCGTCTTTGATGTTGAAACCGGCGTGGTGGAACTCATGATTGATCGTTGATCCTTTGAACATTTTATCCTGTTGAAACGACCGTTGCTCGTGCCCATGTCGCCGCAACGGTCACACGCGCCACAACTGCAACAGGTTCCAGAGAGCGGACGCACTCAGTAACCCTAACAGAGCCGCCATCACGAGCAACCTATGATGAGTTTCCATTAGATCGGCGAACACTCCGCTGACGAATACGAAGAGGAATATGACCATGGCAAGATGAAAGCCTTGCCCGGGAAAAGAAGGAGCCCCTAAACCCAGAATGAGGAATAGCAGCGCTATGAGAAGCGGCGCGGTATTGCCGAAATAACGTGCTCGTTTCCACCCTAGGTATGCGGCCAAAGCTACAGGCAGAACGAGCATCAGCGGCGGGCTGCTCGCGAAAATCGTTCGCAGCGCGCTGCGGTAAGTAATACCCGTTGCAAAGGCATCTGGTTCGACGCCGATCCAGTGCGCGTGCAGCAACCCTTGCCAGAACAATGCGGGTTCAAAGAAATAAGCGGAAAGCAGCAACACGGCAGCGACTGCAATGGCTGTAGCCCAGATCGTGACCACGGCGTGTGGCCGCACCGGCGCGACCCAAAGCATAAGCGGCAAAATCACCAGCGCCAACACTACCAAAGAAAACTGGTTGCCGATCGCCAGTGCCAGAGACAATCCGAGAAGCAGGATGCGCCGAGAGTTCCAGAGCACAACCTCGCGTGGCGCGTAGAGCGTATGCGCTACCGCGATAGCCGTAAAGATGGTTCCGAAAGCTCCCCATACAGCGCCCATCTCTCCCACACTCTGCGCTCCGGCCACATTCACGATCATGGCGGGCGAAAAGCAATAGAGCGCAAGCGCGACATATCCTCCGGCGTTGCCGTAGAGTCGCCGCGCGACGTACCAGAGCGACGCTCCGAGCATGACTCCGAAGAAGAGATACGGAATCGCAGCCACTATCGGTAAGAGCGATTGCGGCAGCCACGAAGCGGGACGCACCAGCAGCGGCGCAGCCGCGATGAGATAGTAAAGCGGCGAGCGATCCTGGTCGAACCCGTCGCTGACGCAAAGATGACCATCGCGTCCCGCGGAAGCCACTCCAGTCGCGGCTTCAGAACGCAACGCCTCGGGAGTTCCGGCGATGACTCCTTCCTTCCACTGCGCGAGTCCCTGATAGATGCGTAGAGCCTGGTCGGAATCCGGGATCAAAGCGTGTGTTGTTTGCACACGCACTAACCAGACGCATTGCAGCAGATAGACAAGAAGCATCGCGGCCGCGATGAATTGCGGGGCGCGGAAAGCGTCGGGATGGAGAAAGCGTTGCAATATTTAGGTTACAGGCAGACTGAGTGTTTTAACATGTCCGGGAAGGTGCTGGTTAACTAAAGATGGATAACGACCCATTGGCCGCTTCTTCCACGGAACCTGAAGCGCCATTATCGGACGGAACAAGGCCGGATGAGACAAAGTCGGCTGTGCTTTCGGTCCCGGGCGCATCTTTGCCTGCGAATCGCGATGTTTTCATTGGCCACAAAGGTATCTATCGGGGTGCGTTCTGGCTGCTCTACCTCGCCATGGCGTGGATCGTCTTCCAGATAGAAGGCTGGCTCGTGGCGTCTCTCCGCTCAGATCTGGGCTTGCTTTGGTGGCGCTTGGTCATTGAGGGCTGCATGATGCTGGCTGCGATTTTGCCAGGTTTCGTCATGGCACGCATCGAAGACAGGCCGTTCGGCGGCTTCGGACTGCCCGTGCAGCGCGCCTTTCGACGAAATTTCTGGGTGGGAACGCTGTGGGGAATCGCATCATTGAGCATGCTGATGCTGGCTTTGCGCGTGGCGGGCACGTTCGAATTCGGCTCTCTCTTGCTGCACGGCGCTCGCATCTTTAAATTTGCTGCGTATTACGCTGCGCTTTTTCTATTCACAGGATTTTTTGAAGAGTTCCTGGTCCGCGGCTATTCGCAATGGGCGCTTGCGCGAGTGATGAACTTCTGGCCGGCGGCGGCATTCTTGTCAGTTGCATTCGGCTACATCCACGGCGCGAATCCTGGCGAATCGAAGACTGGCATGGTGGCGGCGGGATTGATTGGTTTCTTTTTATGCCTGACGCTGCGTCGCACGGGCGACTTGTGGTGGGCCGTCGGCTTTCACATGGCGTGGGATTGGGGCGAGAGCTATCTCTACTCCGTCCCGGACAGCGGCGCACTTTTGCCCGGACACCTGACCAACTCCAGCTTTCACGGTCCCGATTGGCTAACCGGCGGCTCGGTCGGTCCGGAGGGAAGCTACCTCGTTTTCGTCGTGGTCGGAGTGCTTTGGGTTCTGTTTGACCGGGCTTACCCGGAGGTGAAGTACGGCGCGAAATAGGGCGCAGACCTCTTCCCGCTTTGAACATTGATTTCCCGGCTCGGACTGATACCCCCTCCCCCTCTGTCTATTCGAATCATCGGGTTACGGGGAAATTTTGGTACCGGCCTTTGAACCCAAAGAAGTCAAGTCAAAGTATTGCGGAATAAGGACTTAGCTGGTTCGCTCGACTTTCTTCCCGAATTTGACCCCGATATGTGCCTGCTCATCGCCGCACTTTTTCACAGAGGGTGCAATCGGCAGCTTGCTGGCCACGGCTGCGCAACACCACAGTTTGGCAGTGTGGGTACAGCACGCAATAACACTCTTCTAATCCTAACGGATGGCTTAGACGGGCGAGGGTGCCCACGCCAAGCGATCGAAATCAAAACCAACGGCGGCGGGCGAGGGCGCCCGCCCCACACAACCTAGATATCCAGGTTCTTCACATCGAGCGCGTTGTCTTCTATGAATTTTCGGCGCGCTTCTACGTCTTCGCCCATCAGGGTGGTGAAGATGGTTTCGCACTCGGCTATGTCTTCGAGACGCACCTGCAGGAGGGTGCGGCGCTCGGGATCCATGGTGGTTTCCCAGAGCTGCTCGGCGGTCATTTCTCCGAGGCCTTTGTAGCGCTGGACGGTGTACTCCTTGCGGCCTTCGTTGAGGACGTAATCGAAGAGTTCGCGGGCGGTGTTTTTCTCGACGACCTCGGGCTCTTTCGCTCTTCCTCTGGGCGCTGGCTTGCCGGATTTTTTCCGCGCCTGCTCGGCCTCTTCTTTTTCGGCGGCGCTCAGATTTTCGTCTGCGTCTTCGTTATTGTTGTTATTGTTCTCGCCTGCCTCTTCATCTTCTTCGTCTTCGTTTTTTCCCGCCGCGCCGGCTGCCGACTTAGCTGGCCGAGGCACGCTCTCAATCACGAAGGGCGGCTCAAGATATTGCTCGATCTGCTTGAACTTGGTGAGGAGTTGGCGAGATTCGGGGCTTAAAGCCAGTTCGCAATTGATAACGTGTTCCGCTCCCTGAGCATTTACGAAGACCACTTCCCAAAGATTGTGTTCTTCGTCGAAGCGCGTCTCGACACTCTTCAGCTTCAGATCTTTTTGCAGGCGCTTGAGTTCTTTTTCCAGTTTCTCGATCTTCTTAGGCGGAGTATTCTTGTCGCCCTCGAAGTCGGCGCGCTTGGCCAGGTCGAGCTTCGGCAGCAGCGTGGTGACCTTTTCTTCGCGAATGCGCTTATTCAGCCTGTCGAGGAATCCGAGATACTCGTTGAGCACGGTAATGAACTTGGTCAGGGCCGCGCCTTCGAGCTTGGCGGCGCCTTCCCCGTAGCGGATGATCAGGCCTTCAGAGGCGCGCTTCACCATTACTTTCACGAAGTCGTGTTCGTTTTTTATGTATTGGTGCGACTTACCTTTCTTGATGCCGAAGAGCGGCGGCTGCGCGATGTAGATGTTACTGCGCTTGATGAGCTCCTGCATGTGTCGAAAGAAGAACGTAAGCAATAGCGTGCGGATGTGCGAGCCGTCCACGTCGGCGTCGGTCATCAGAATGATTTTGCCGTAGCGGACTTTCGTGGGATCGAAATCTTCTTTCGAGATGCCGGTGCCCAGCGCGGTGATCATGGCGCGGATTTCTTCGTGCGCCAGCATTTTGTCGTAGCGTGCTTTTTCCACGTTCAGAATTTTTCCCTTGAGCGGGAGGATAGCCTGGAAGCGGCGGTCGCGGCCTTGCTTCGCGGTGCCGCCTGCGGATTCTCCTTCGACGAGAAATAATTCGCAGCGATTCGGATCGCGTTCGGAGCAGTCGGCGAGTTTTCCCGGCAGTCCTCCGCCATCGAGCGCGCCTTTGCGGCGGGTCAGGTCGCGGGCTTTGCGGGCGGCTTCGCGGGCTCGGGCTGCGTCGATTGCTTTGTTGATGATCTTTTTGGCTACGGCGGTGTTCTGTTCGAAGAATGCTCCCAGGCGTTCGTTGACCACGGCCTGCACGATGCCGGCTATATCGGAGTTTAACTTTCCCTTGGTCTGGCCTTCGAATTGCGGCTGCGGCAGCTTCACGCTGATTACGGCTACGAGGCCTTCGCGGACGTCGTCTCCGGTGAGATTTTCTTTTACGTCTTTGAACAGGCCCATCTGCTGTCCGGCGTAGTTGATGGTGCGGGTCAGCGAGGTGCGGAAGCCGGAGAGATGCGTGCCTCCGTCGACGGTGTTGATGTTGTTGGCGAAACTGAAAACGGATTCGGAGTAGGCATCGTTGTACTGCAGGCCGATCTCGATGTGTACGTCGTCCTTATCGGCTTCCATGTAGATCGGTTTGTCGTGGAGCGTCTGCTTGCCGCGATTTAAGTGTTTGATGAATTCGGCGATGCCACCGTTGTATTTGAACTCTGTGTGCTTGGGTTCTCCGGTCTTGGAATCGGTGTGGCGTTCGTCGGTGAGCGTGATCACGAGTCCCTTGTTCAGGAACGCTAGTTCGCGCAGCCGCTGGGACAGCGTGTCGAAGTTGTATTCGACAGTGGTAGTGAAGATTGTCTTGTCGGGAACGAAGTGAACCTTAGTTCCCGTCTTTACTTTGGCTGCGCCGGTTTTGCGCAGCTTGCTGGTGGGCTCGCCTTTGGAGTAAGTCTGCTCCCAGGTAAAACCGTCGCGCCAGATTTCGAGATCCAACTCTTCGCTGAGCGCGTTGACGCAGCTCACACCAACGCCGTGCAGGCCTCCGGAGACCTTGTACGAGTTGCTGTCAAACTTGCCGCCGGCGTGCAGCGTGGTCATTACTACCTGCGCGGCGGGAATTTTTTCTCCGTCGATGTCCATGTTATCGACTGGAATGCCCCGGCCGTTGTCGACGACGGTGATCGAGTTATCTAAGTGGATCGTTACTTCGATCTTATCGGCGTGGCCAGCGAGTGCTTCGTCGACCGAGTTATCGACTACTTCATAGACCAAGTGATGCAGACCTAACTCGCCGGTTGAGCCGATGTACATGGCGGGACGCTTGCGCACAGCCTCCATGCCGCCGAGGACTTTGATGGAGTCGGCGGTGTAGTCGCCATTCGGCTTGCCGTTTTTCTTGGCGTCGTTAAGCTTGACGTCGAGATTCTTCGCGTCAGTGCTCTTTGTGTCGCTCTTATCGACGAGTTCAGCTTCCAATTCTTTCGTAGCCATTCTGCTCCGTGAAAAAGCCGGATCGGACGCCTGACTGGAGGGACGATTCCGGGACTGCCCGGGTGAGCTCAACTTATTGAATTTTCTGCTATTTAGCTATCACCGCGGCTGTACGTATTTTAACACAAAAAGCGGTCGTTTTGAGGTCGGAATCGAGACTGTAAACGACGCTTTTTGTTGCCCTTAGGGACGTGGCTCCGCGGCAGTTCAGCGGTCACAGAACCTGGAATCGCCGAGCTCGTGAGCTTTAGTGGGCGGACGATTTTGTGGGGGCGAAATGGAGGTTGTCGAGCAGGTTATCAAGCTCATCCTCGCTGCCGGCGATGAAGGTGAAAGAGACGATCTCTCCGTGCGCGAGCAGGATTAGCGTCGTCTGGCGCATCGTGAGTGGGTCGCCGGTTGGCTTAACGCTGAGCTGCCTGGTGAAGTCGGCGCGGACGAGTTGCCGCCCGTCGATCTCGATGACCAAGGGATCGCCCTCCGTTTTGAAACCTTTCGAGGTGGTGAGTTCGCTGAGCGGACCAAGATAGTCTTCGGCTTTCTTAAGTCCAGGATACGACGACAGGCGCTCTGACGCGATCACGACTGCGGAGTTGATTGTGCCTCCGGTGACCTCCGGGGGACGCTCGAAGACTGCGAGTAGAACCTCACCTTTGGCCGCGGCAGGATCTTTTCCGGTCGCCTCATTTTCCCCGGTATCGTTTTCCCGCATCTTCTGGCTGCGATCCACCCACCCGAAGGGAATCTCGTAACGGAACCCAAAAGTCTTGTTGCGATAAAGTTGTAAGTCCTGCACGGGCTTGGCAGCTGGGGCAGCGGGCTGGGACTTCTGCTGTGCGTATGCCGACAACGCGCAGGCGAACAGCGTCAGAATTAGGCCTCGATTCATTGGGATATGATCAGTTTACATGCAATAGTGCGCCGCTAACTGCGAGCTATAGTCGCAGCCGCAAAAAGGAGTCCGTGGTGCCGATCCCGACGCGGTTCGTGCCAGTTCTGCCGCTGATGTGCGCCTTGGTGTGCGTCTTCGGCGCAGTTCAGGGGCCGACTCAGGAAAAGCCACCGGCAGCGGCGTCCCGGGCATTCGTCCTGCAGAAGGGACAAATCGTGCCTTCGGTGCGCTCGGAGGCAAAACCAGATCAGAGCTATGCGCTCTACCTTCCCACGAATTACGCTCCGGAGCGTCGCTGGCCGATGATCTATGTGTTCGATCCTGACGCGAGTGGGAGCAGGCCTCTCGAGTTGATGAAAGAGGCGGCCGAAAGCTATGGCTACTTGCTGGCCGGCTCAAACAACTCGCGGAATGGCTCTTGGGAAATAGAGCGGGACGCGGCCCAGGAGATGTGGAGCTCCACGCACAATTTCCTTTCCATCGACGACCAACGCGTCTATTTTGCGGGGTTTTCCGGGGGAGCTCGCGTTTCGCTGCAGCTCGCCCAGCATTGCAACTGTGCGCACGGCGTCTTTCTTAACTCGGCGGGATTCGGCGCAGCCTCGCCGCCGTCCCACAAACCGGCGTTTGCCATATTCACTATGGCTGGTATGGCCGACTTTAACTATGCCGAGTTGGCGGAACTGGATACGGGATTGGAGTCTCTAGGCGCTCGGCATTTCTTCCAGCGGTTTGATGGCAAACATGCCTGGGCCCCCGCGACAGTGTGGCAGGAAGCTCTCGCATGGTCGGCGCTCTGGGAAATGAAAGACAGCCTGCGAGACCGGGATAAGAACATCATCACGACAGAATTCGCGCGAGCCACCGACCGGCTCCGTCAGCGCGAAGCTACTGGCGATTTATATTTCGCCGTGGGCGAGTACCGCGGCGTCGGCGCCACTTTCGACGCCGCG